>Ga0102832_1000063_pt1 | contig 309963 bp, 266 predicted proteins | sample EBPBio282013_DNA_FD_88942 | JGI IMG/M metagenome (GOLD analysis project Ga0102832, IMG submission 88942) | Wastewater treatment Type I Accumulibacter community from EBPR Bioreactor in Madison, WI, USA - Reactor 2_5/28/2013_ DNA (Illumina Assembly) | ecosystem: Engineered > Bioreactor > EBPR >... | reverse complement strand
ATGCGCACAGCCCGCTCGCGGACTTCGGGTGGAAACTTGGGTGACTTCTTCATGGCTCAATCCTCTCAGAGAAATGAGCCTCCTCAAATCCCGGGGCGGTTCAACTCGGGCGCTGAGACTTTGTGCGTACGAGGGATGCGCTTCAGGAGCTCCAGCGTGAAGCGAAGCGTCTCCAGCGTGCTGGCCTTGCCCTTCATGGACCAACCCCTACGCGCCTACTTGAAGCAACGTCCAAGGAGTTCGGGAAATTTTCTCGTCCTGCGAAGAAGGCCCAAAGGCGAACCATCGCAAACGTGTCGAGCCGGCAATACTTCCACAGCCTTTCATCCAGTTCCTTACGCCGCGCTGCGCTCGCACCTGTCGCAACCGCTTCCAGGTATGCCATTTGCGCTTGACCGCCGTCCTGCACCTCCTCTAACCCCGCATAGTCCAGTTCTGGCGCAATGGTGGGCAACACCTTCTTGATACTCCAGCTACCGTGTTGAGCGGGGTGATAGTAGAACTTGTTCGCAATTGGCAACAGATCAACCAGCCGGTCACGGATGCCCTCAAGCGCCTTGCGCAGTCGTGGGAACCGCTGTGCCAGTTCATTGATGCGTGCTCCCTCAAAACCCTTGTTGTACGCAAAGATCGGCTCGTTGGAGCCACAGGACTGGATCAATGCCCGTGCCAGTTTTTCACTGGGGTCGCCACCACTGAGATCCAAAAAACCGATGTGGGATACGGCGCCACCCCGCCACAAGCGATGCAGCGAGAACTGGAAGGGAATCTGCTGGTAAGGACGCGTTCCCGCCCAGCGGGGTACCGCAAAGGCGATGGTCTCGAAATCCAGGAACAGCGCTGGCATCCGGTAGGTCGCCAGTGCTTGCGCCGCGCCCTCGCGATCGAACCATTGGCGTCCCGCGACTGTTTGTGTCTTGACGCGAAGCTGCGAGGCGTTGAGCAGCGTATCGGGCACGTCTCTCATGCTGCGTGCGTTGAAGGCGACAATGTGCTCCGATAGCGCCTTGCTCCTTCGTCCGGGGAGCCACTCGATGGGATACTTTACGGGGCCATAGCGTTCGTCATGCTCCTGCCGGCAATGCGCGGCAAAACTACACTCGTAGGGCTCTGCGCAGTGGCCGCCGATCTCGCGCTCCGGCGGACTATTTAAGGCAACCACGCGATGTGCCTGAGTCAGCCATCCCCGCACCTCGCCTTGACGCGACCGCGCCTGTTCAGTAACGTCTTCTTCAACCAACAGGCCAGAGTAGTCACCGCCGCCGGGATAGACCCAACTGCTGTCGATATAGGCCAGGTGCAGGCTTGCCAGTCGCACGCCTGCCTGAGAAGCGGCGTGATACTGGATGGCTGTGTCGTCCAAGTAGTAGTCTTTCACGCTGGTCGATGATTTCACTTCCACCATGTTCCAGGATTGGCCGTCGCCAGCCGGCTCAAGGATGTCCGCGATCGCAAGCACGCCGTTGTCTGATGTACCCGACCTGAAACCTGCTTCGAAGATGCGCTGCTTTCCCTTCAACAACTCATGCGTTCGACTTAATTGCTGGTCCAGCGTCAGAGTCTCGCGGTCCAGGAACACGCCGTCGCTGTCCAAATCGTAAAGGCGTCTGGCCAGGTCGCCAACCTCGTGACCTGTCGCAAAATTGGCCTGTGTCGCAGAAGAGTCCTGACGCAGGTGCGGGCGGTGAACCTCAAGCCACAGCCGCTTGGGGCACTGGCGAAAGGCTAGGAGACGGGATTTGGAAAGTACTGGCATGTCTCGTACTGTATGCGGGGGTGCGACATATTGTGTCGCAGGCGGTTCCGCCTGTCATACGGTGAATCCTATGGCGCTGCGCCTGGCGCCGGGTTTGGTGTCGTGCTCTGCACGCAACTCGGCCAACCATCCGTTGGCGTCGAGGGTGAGTTGAAGACTATCGATGCGCCGCACCACGTTTGCAAAGTCGCCCGGCGTCAGGAGGTCCAGCGCTTGCAAGGCCGTCTGAACTTCGCCCGTCAACTGTGGTCGTGGCCCGACCTTTTCGGGCTGCCAACCAAGCGCCACATTGGCGAACAGGTCCAGTCGCTGCGGTACGGAAAGCGCAAGCAACTGCAGACGGAATTCAAAGCGCCGCATGAGCGCCGCATCGATTTCCCCACCGAAATTGGTAGCACACACGAACACGCCCTGGAAGAGTTCCACCTGCCTGAGGAACTCCGCGGTTACGGCCACTTCGGGCCGATGATTCGCATTGTGGCGCGAGGTCATCAACGTATCGGCTTCGTCAAGAAAGAGCACCTCGCCAGATGCGTCGCACTCATCGAACATGCGCGCTACATTGCGCTCGCTCTCACCGAACCACATTGAATTGATGTCAGATGCGGTTTTGTAGACCAGTTGGCGTCCCAACTGCTGCGCTAATTCCGCCGCAAACTGCGTCTTACCGGTACCAGGGGGGCCGCTGAGCAGTAACCGCCCGCGCCCAAGCCGCTTCATACCGCCGAGTACGGCATCCGGCGTCACCGGCCCAAGAACGTTGAGAAAACGCGTGTTGTAAGCCGTCGAACGCGGCGGAACTACATTGGTCGTCTTCTCCCCAAGCGCCCGCACCATGTCCTTTAGCATGCGATCCACGCCGTGCGCTACATCGTCGCCAGACAGCCCAGCCAACTGCGAAAACCGTGCCGCCGAGGCAAGCATTCCGGGCGTAACAGCCGGGTCACTGGCGGTGCCGTCGATCAACTCCTGCGGGCAGCCAGTTGGACTTAGATGCGCGTGGGCGATTGCGCGGCGTACGCCACGCGGGGTCCTGGGAAACTCAAGGCAGTATGTGAATCGCCGTACATAAGCTGGATCAAGGTGGCTGATACGGTTGCTGATCCAGATGACGGGGTGTTGGTTGCGCTCTAGCAGGTCGTTCATCCAGGCCTTGGCTTCGGTGCGCTTGCCGAACATGCGGGCGAGAGGGTTGTTGTACTCGTCCCTGAAGATGTCCTCCGCCTCATCCAGAACCACTACGCTGCGGGAGGCGGGCGCGAACAGTTGCGTAAGGGTCAGACTGGACAGGCGTTCATTCCGACTTGCGGCGTCGCCATCGTTGTCTGCGATTGCCACGGCATAACCTTGCAAGCCCGCGCGGCGCGAAAGCACGCTGGCAAACTCGGTCTTTCCCGTGCCCGGCGCGCCGTACAACAGGATATTGACGCCGACTTGGCGATCAGAAGCGGCTCTTCGCAGGAGTCTCTCCATGAGCACAGCGCGGTCTTCCAGATGAGGCCATCTCAGAGCGACATCTTGCGGCGGTGGCAACTCTTTGAGAACGATGCTGGCCATCGCCTCCCGGCTCCTTGCGCCTGACGAAAGAAGCAGCATGCCGTTGCGAGACAAGCGAAGAAAGTCTTCCAGATCCTGCGGTATGCCACGGGACTCATGATAAACATCTAGCAAACCGCTTCGCATGAAGCCAGAGTCGCGCCGCAACATGGCACGCACATCGTGTCCATCTCCATGTTGCAGCGCCGCTGACAGCGCCTGCATGATGCGCAGCGGCCGCTGTACGTATGACATGAGATCAACAGAGAGCCGACGACTGTTGCATGCGACAGCCAATCGCAGACAGGCTTGTTCAATCGGGCGGAACTGGAGTAATCGCGACACCGTCACAACCCCTGCATCCATAGGATGTGGCCGCTCGGCCCACTTCTCGAGGTCTCGTTCGACCGCATCGAAAAGCAGGCGGCAAGCTGAGCTTCCCCGTAGCAAGCCACTGCCCAAGGTAGTCAACACCATCTCGTTGGGCGGTTCGATCTTGGGGCGGCGTGGAGGTTTGGGGACATCGTCCATCCATTCCCTCACACCGTTGTAAACATCAACTGTTGCGTTACTGCGGCGGCCCACGCGTATAGGTGCGGGGCCCGCAGTGAAACTGCGGGCCAAGGCATCCAGCAATAGTCCCGGATGCCGGCGAATCCCAGGCCACAGCACACGGGCCACATGAGAGGCGTCGATCTCTTCAATCGGTATCGTCACCTTGCGCAAGATGCGCATTAGGGCAAGGCAGTAGCGGATGTCACACAGGTGATCGGGTTGCAGACTCTCGGGGCGCCATTGTGGGCTGGCATGGGACATGAAGTATCTCTCCTGGATGAGGGCATGAAGAGATTGTTCAACCTAGTGCGACAAGGCATGTCGCATATGGCCACAGAGCTAGAATTTAATTGTCCTAGTTAGGACGAGGGAGAGTCATATGAACCATATTAGTGACATGGTTTGGGGCGCGGTAGAACCGTCAGAGATGCCGTCGTCGCGACTTCGGCTCGATTTTGGGCTGAGGCCGGCGATCCTTCGATTTAATGAATGGGCGGTACCGGGACTTGGTGGCGCTTTTTTTGTGCGGCAGCTCAGCTGGAGTTGCATGGGGCTGCGTCTCGCACATGAACTCAATGGGCTGACGACGGCTGCCAAGATCGCGGAAGCGCTTGAAGCGTTAGCCGGCTGGATTGTCGTTCGTCAGGCGGGCGATTCTCGCGTTGAGGATGATCGCGTCCAAGGCAAGCGCAAGTTCAAGCAATTTTCGTCATTGAGCTTTGATGAGATAACGCGAGGCGGCGCCTATGTGACGGTGCCATTCCGCAGAGCCGCTACCAGAGCGTTACCTGGCATGGGTTTTTGCACGGAAGAAGCTCGCTTCAGCGCGCTTACGCTTACGCAAGAAGGATCGGAACTAGCGGAAAGCGCCATGTCTGATGCGCAAGCGCGGATACGAATGGTCAACTGGGTAAGTGCGGGTACGGATCAAATTAGCCGTGTAAGTGAACCCTTGAGAAAAGCACTAGTTCCTCAGCATGCAAGCGATGCCGAGAAAGCGCTTGTCAAAAAAATGGTACTTGGCGATGAGCGCCGTGCTGTACTCGCGAGCTTGCTGCGCCGCATTCCAGTGGAGCGATTGGCTGACAACGGTGGCCGCGAGGTCTTCTTGGATGGACTGCCAGACGCCGCCATGCGCAAACGCATGCGGACTTGTTTCGCGTTCGAGGATTTGCGTACTGCCAGTCTTGCAGCGGCGCAAGAGGTCAGCAATGAGATTTCGGGCCAAGCTCTCTCTTCTACCCAGCTCGCGGGGCGAACTGAAATCGCCAAGCGCTTTGAAAAGCTTGACGCTGCATCATCTGCGGTACGTGAGCTGCTCGATAGCGAAGCGCCTATTGAAGTGACAGATTTCTGCGCAGAGCAGGCCCACACATCTCTCAGCCATCGCGTCCTCTCTTTGTGTTTTAGGATTCCGATGATTTTCAGCGTAGTTGGAGAGCAGATCGACAAAGGCGTGGGCTACACCACTGATCTTATTTCTGATGAACCTTTGGGACACCCCGAGCGGTCAGAAGGCGGCGCCCTGTCAGTCCCTCGGCCTATTCTTCGGTTGAAGCGGTTACTGCTGGAGACTGGAGAGAGGTTTGAACATGTCAGTTGATCATCTTGATCTTGAAACTCTCTTCGCCCCACCTGATGGACTGCATGGCACGCACGCCCTGGTGTGTGGGCTAAGCGCACAGGTACCAGTACTACAACGTCTGCTTGCTGCGTTTACGCAAGAAACGCCCGTGCAACGACAGGCGTCAGGTCTGATACGCGGTCTACTCCTGCTAGATGCATCTCATGCTTTGATATCACCTACTGCTGTTCCGGGCCTCATGCATCTGGCCCCGTGTACAGCCGAAAAATGGGCAAGGCGCACCACCTTATTGCACGCTAAGGTTGCGCTGCTGGGGTTCGGTACCTCACGGTGTGGTGCACCTGAGCGATGGCGGCTGATCGTCGGCACGGGCAATTGGACCGATGAAACCTGGTCCCGATCAGCGCAGATCGATTTTTTCTGGTCGACCGAATGGGGTACGCGAGACGAGGCGGCCGAGCAACGTCTGTCGGATGTCAGCGCCGCCTTTGATTTTTTCTCTAGGCTTCTGGATCAGCTTTACGGCGACACTCAATCTAAACTGGCTGCGCAACCGATGGCGACGGAATGGCTTGACGTATGGCGCAAGCTTCTTTCCAAGGCCTCTCGCCGCATTGACTTGCCCCTCCCGCGATTCATTCACACGCTGGACAACTCGATCGCACAGCATGTGCGTTCCAGATTTCCAGCAACAGGTGTCAACACACTTGTTGCGGGTTCTGGATTCTTCGAGCAGGCCACCATGGGTAGTACGGAGCAGCCAGATGTATTGCGCGAACTCGAAAGCTTGGGTAACCCGGGCGCTCGATTTTTGGTTATCAATCGAAAAAGGGCCGGGCAAATTGCCAACTGGGTGGGGAAGCTCAACCTCAAGGATGGGCGGATTGGGCGGTGGCAACTCTGTGATCCACGCGACCCCCTGCAAAAGAAGGTGAAAGATCCTGCGCGTACAGACCTCCACGGCAAATATGTCGCAGGGCTAGGTCCTATTAGGGATGAAGGGCGAGGAAGGTGGAGCGCCAAGATCGGGTTTCTCTATTTGGGCTCCGGTAACTTAACTGTGCGCGGTTACATGGCCGCAGCGCGATTGGGTGGGCGCGGAACCACACCGTTCCCAGGCGCACTTGGCAATGTTGAAGCGGGAGTTGTGCTGGTAGGGCTTGAGAAAAATGGGGACGTATTTAGACGACTGGCCTGTGGCGAATATGTTTCTGGAGTGGTGGTGGAGTCACTCACCGCCGGAGATGGCGAGGACCTGTTCGTACCCAAGGATCCACCGCCGCTTCTTTTTGCCAGAAGCGTTGGGCAGCCGGATGGAGTCTCAGGTCGGCTTGAATTGGAAAGAAGCGCAGTAGTCCGTCGAATGCTTTGGTTTCAGGGACCATGCGGTGAATCACTTGCCGTTGATTCGGATTGCGACAGTGTGCCGTGGACTGTAGCCGGCGTGCCCGCTGTCCTGCGAGTTCGCGACGCTGCCTTTGGCGATTTCGGCCAGGAATGGGAGGTACCCGTCTTCTCTGCTGATGGTTTGTTTTGCAAGCGCGCCGTGCCGCAACTGCCCTTCGCAAGCGTTCTCAAAGCCTTGCTCGAGTTCCCCGCGGTGCCTTCGCATGCGACGGAAGGAGATGATGATGAGAACAGCGAAAGTAGTACCTGGACAGCGCGTCAGCAACAGAAGGCATCCCCCTACCCCCTGCGATCTTACGCATCGATGATCGAAGCAATTGCCAATCGCAATGAGCAAGTGACGCCTGAGGAGTTTCCGTACTGGATGAGTCAGCTACGCGTTTTGCTGCTTGAGCAGGCCAGCAATGCTGATCGAGATGCTGTTCGATCTCTTGGCGTCGACTTATTCCCAGCCCTTATGGAGCCTGGGTTCAAACCCAGATGGCTGGAAAGGAATGCGTCACTTAGCGCTCGATACGATCAAGTAATAGACGAGTTGCGAGCTGGATGGTGCTCGATGCAGGGGGTGAAGTAATGGATTGGAATATGGTACTTAACCGGCTAGCAGATCTACAAGAGATCGGCCCGCTTTGGCGTTCAGGCCAGGACAAGTCAATAGGCTGGTTGCGCTCCCAACTTGCCAAGGAACCGGGAGTCCTCATCGCCGACGAGGTGGGGTTGGGCAAAACACGGCTGGCGGTTGCCGTAGCCGCATGCGTTGCGCGATCGGGCGGGCGTGTCGCAATTGTTATCCCACCAGGTTTGACTTACCAATGGCGCGATGAGGAACTTCCGAGGTTCCTGAAACAAGCCCAAGAGTTGGATTTGCGGGATTTGAAGGGTTGGCAACCCCGAATGCGGCTGCTTAGAAAGTACATGGACTTGTTCCAGGCTGACAAGGGGTTTCCTGTTTCGGATGATGCGGACATCACTTTTATCTCGCATACGTTCGGATTGCCATACACCAGCACGGCCAAGCGCGAGGAACTTTGGGCCCTGCCATTCATGCTGAAAAAAAGATATGTTGGCGGGAACCAAGTCAGGGGCGCCGGGATGCTTGACATCGGAGCGTTCCAGGAACTAGCCGTCCGTTGGCTAGAAGCGCATGGGACCAAGGGGACCCGTGACAAGGTACTGGGGGCACCACTCGGAAAGCTGGCACCTCAAGCCTTTGCCTTAAAGGAAAACGAGAAGCTGTTTGAAGACCTGGTAGGCCAACTTGTGGGAGAGTTTGACCTTTTGATCATCGACGAAGCTCACAAGAACCGCGCAGGCAGCAACATTAGTCAAAGTGAAAAGAGGTCCGAAACAGTTCGTGCCAGCAGGTTGACACGCTTACTAGACAACATCCTCATCCGTCCGGAAGCGCATCGCACTCGTGCCGCGAAAAGGCTGGCACTGACAGCGACCCCTATGGAAATGAATGCGGAGCAGTGGACGACCATCTTCAACCGTCTGGGGCTTGACGTCGCCAGGATTAACACTCTGAGAACTTCCGCAAAGTGCTTCGAGAAGGCGGTCAAGAACGTTCGTGTCGGCTCGGCTTTAGAAATTGCAACCTTGACAAATGCGGCGTCAGAATTCCGAGCGCATCTCGCACCGTTGGTAACACGGAGACTTTGGCGCGACGACCCAGTAGTTCAACGTTACGCACAAGCCACTGGAAGGCAGCGCGTTGCGCACCCTCACCGCGAAACGATAGATGGCATAAAGAAGCTCTCAACGATGCCACAGCGAGATCGTACTTTTCTCGCCTTCACTGAAGTTTTGTCGACGGCCGCGCGCGGTTCTGAAGTGTCTTTTGATATCAAGACAACAGGAACGCGCTTTTCTCAGGCGCTTCCAATCAGATCGGAAAGTCCTCACGTTCACGCGGCAAACGATGGTGATAGTGCGAAGTCAATGCGAATTGCCTACTGGCAACGAAAAATCAGCGAACTCAACCACGAATTCGCTGACGTCTCCGCGCGTGATCGATGGTCACTGCAATGGCACCCACGTGTGCGCTATGCGGTCGATCTTGTAGAGGACCTGGCGAAGACTGGACGTAAGGTGCTTGTGTTTGGCGAGTTTATCGAGTCACTCAGAGCGCTGGAGCGGTCACTTAACATTCGCCACTACTTGCGCCACATTAGGGAGGGCCATTCGATTCCGCTGCCTCGGGACGTTTCTGTGGATGATCCCGATTTGCTACGGTGGTTGAAGGATCCTGGACTGCAGGTAGACCTTGCCGGGCACGGCGACTTTGATGCCTATGTCCGAAAGATGAATAGGACATACGAAAGTGATCGTGCCCACCTGCGCGACCTGTGCAGGGATGCGGTTGAGAAGCACTGCGGGTTAGATCCACTTCAGCCTTTATCCAGAGATACCCTGGTGACATGGCTCGTGCAACAGTTATGTAGTCAGAATCTGTTATGGGCCGTTGGCGACGCCCAGGGCAAAGGGCATGCCTACGAGACGGCGTTGAGCCTGTTGCACAGTATTCATGATCCTGATCCGCCATCGGAAGATGAAGAGAACGCCGGCACGGCGACTGCTGTCACCTGGAACAGAATCATCGAGCAACTGAGCGAAGACCTGCAAAGGGACGCCAACGGCTTTGTATTTCGCATGAGTCCTTTCGCGCAACTACTTATCGGCGACACCAAGCCAGCAACACGTCGCGCGCGCCAGGGAGCCTTCAACAATAGCAACCTCAATCCGCAAGTGTTGATAGGCCAATCGGACGTCATGAGCGAAGGCTTGAATTTGCACCTAGCCTGCCGTGACGTAGTACTTTTTCACCTCGACTGGAATCCCGGAAGAATTGAGCAGCAAATTGGTCGCGTAGATCGTCAGGGGAGCGACTGGATGGTTGCATGTAATTCGGCGCTGGAAAAGGGACTGCCACTCCCTACCATCAATGTGCATACGATTGCGATTGAGGGCACATACGACGACCTTCGGACCGCCGTCGTCACCGAACGCGCCCAAGTACTCCGATCGCAGTTATTTGGCGAGATCGTTCCTGCCGCCCAACTAGCAACCCTCAGCCAAGAAGCGCAGCATGAAATTGGAAAGATAGACATTGATTTTCGACCGCCGACGCCGTTGGGCGCATGATGGATCGTAGGGAGTGCCTCCTCGTAGGGCACGCCAAATTTTGCAGCAGCTTAGCGCGGCAGCGCCGAGTTTTCCCCCAACGCACCGTGGAGAAACACTGCGGCGTACTGAACAACTGATTGTGCTGTCCGCATAAGGCTGATGGCTTTAGGGTTGATGTGATACCACCCACTTCGCAAGCGCGCGCCATGGATTTTTAACGTTCCTCACCTTCACTAATTCAAGCGTTCTAGCATTCAAACCAAGCTCCAACATCCGACTAATAGGCCCACTTTGCTGGGGTGTGAGACAGGCAAGATGGCCAAAGACGATCACCGCTTCACGAGCACGCGACATCGCTACGTTCAATCGATGCCGGTCTAGTAGGAACTGCACTGGCCCTCTACTGCGCGTCATAAGCAAAATTACCATGTCGGCTTCACTGCCCTGAACTGCATCGACTGTGGTTGCTTTTACTGAAAAGGCATACCGCATGTCCCGCATCGCGCGCGCAACTGCTTGACGCTGTGCTTCGTACGGACAGACGACCAGCACACTACGTACGGCTTCCTGCTTGTTTTGATCAAGGCTCTCCAGCAACGCCATGAGTGCCTCACGTTCGGCCGGGTTCTCCTGCGAACTGGTGCCCTGGGCCTTACGATGGCTATAGCACGTCATGCCCGAGAAATCGAGAAACATGACGCGACTGCGTGTCAAAGTCCATGTACCACCGGTACGGGCTGACGTGAGCTTGCCGTCGTAGAAGAGCTCGCTTACCAGATTTCCTATGTCTGAGTGCATGCGGTGCTGCCGGGTCAGCATGCCTTTCTTGTCTGCCGTAAGCTGTTCGAAAATTTGTTGGAAGGTATTTTTCTCCAGCAATTCCTGCACCTCCTTAAAAGGAAGACGGTAGGGAATTTCCGGGTTCAACGATTCAGGTGTGATGGTCGGTGGCAGCTGATTGTGGTCGCCCACCATCACGATACGGCGCGCCACCGAACAGGGAATCATCAGTTCCGCTCCGAATGCCTTTCCAGCTTCGTCGATAATGGCTATATCGAATTTCCGCTCCCAAAGCCCGTAATCACGGCGCGCCATTCCAATGCACGTAGCTGCATGGAAATGACGAGGGCCGAGCAACCATTTGGCCGCAGCCTCGCGTCCCTGACGGGTGCGCAGCACTTCCGCCCAGCGCTGGCCAGGCCCCTGGCTGGTGTCCACGTCACGCTTATCCGGGTAGAGGTCTTTCAGCAACTGCACGTGCCACACGTCCTGCAGGCCACTACCTTCGATACGCTCGGGCGACGCATAGCGCACGCTGTGCACGGATAGCCATTGCGCGCGTTGTAGCAGATCGACCAGCAGCTTGGTAACCGCCACGTGGGTGGGCGCGGAAATAAGCACTGTCGGCCAAGTATCCTCGGCGTCTTGGGGAAAGATGGATAGCAGCCACTTGACCAACATGGTTGTCTTGCCGGTGCCCGGAGGTCCCCAGATGGCGACAAGCTCCGCCTCCGACGCCAGCAGCTGTTCGACCGCGCGGGTGCCCATAGCGTGGGTCGGCACTGGCTCACCTGACAGTCCCAGCAGCGTTTCGTGGACGACGGGCGACACAAAGCGGCCCGCGATTGTCCGCTCCAGCGCGCGGGACAGGGTTTGCTGTTGGGAGCCTTCGCCCGCAATCTCTAGCCTTCGGACGTCGCTCGGCGCTATGTCCTTAACTGACGCCGTGGGTGAGATCAACAGCTCCAACCTTAGCAGACTCATGCGCTGGTCTATCCAAGAGACCGTCTTGACCGCAAACTCCGCAACCTGAGTGCATGCACGCAGCCGGCACTCGGCCGGCGTATTGATCGCCTGCTCGATCCATGGCGGGGTGGCACCGCCGACCAGCAAAACCGTCAGCACACGGCCGCCTGACTGGTAACCGGTGACGACCACGCCGACCGAGCCATTGCTGCGCAGATGTTCCTCCTGGTCAAGGTAGATCATCGACAGCTTGCGCAATCGCAGCGCAGTGCGCCGCTGCGAAACCTGGTCGCGTCGGGTACCCAGCTCCTGGCGGATGGCGCCGAGAAAAGTACTAAATTGTCCTAAGTCCAGTGCCTCTTCGTCAGGTGTGCCACGAACAAAAGCGCTGAGTTGGGCGTGAATCTTGATAGATATCTCTGCTACGTCAGCGTCCAGCCGCACCTCTTGGAGGTCGAACGCGTTCGACTTCAGGTTGGCGGTGGTTTCCAATGTCACATTGCCTAGCGAGAACGCCAGTTGCCCCGATGGCAACAAGTGCACCCGCCACGGCGAGTCGGAGTCGGGAATGGCATCGAGTTGCTCAACAACCTGCGCCAGCAAAGGCAACTGGTGGTCGCTCACTGCCAGCGGGATAGATGTCCATCGGGTGCGGCTGCCCTCAACGTGCGGGTGCAGACGTACGCGAAGCGGCGTGTCACTGCTGGCGCGACGAATATCATCGAGCGTCCACAATTCGGGGTACACCTCGATCTCCGCGTCGACCTGGATCGATTCGTGTTTCGCTCCGTGGCCGAGCGGCAACATCAGCGCGATTCCGTCCGTTTCGAGATGAAGACCTTCTCGGTCCCGCCGCTTCACCACAGCAGTGAGTGTTTCGTGTCCGTCCGACAGATTGGCGTCCATCAGTGCGGCCTTGGAAGTGGAGAGAATGACGGTACGCTTTCGGTGGTCTACCTCCACTACGGCATACCGGCCCGGGCCAATCGCCTCTCCCTTCGATTTTCTAACGGTGTAACCATGCAGGACCGCTGCATCGCGATCTTGTGAGTCAAGCTGCACAATGCCGCCCTCGCGCGGAAAGTTGAGTGGCAACTGGAGGGCAGTGGCTGATGGCAACACGTCGAACCGGTCCGCCGCGATGGTGTCCAGATTAGCGGCAGCCACGTCCAGCCAAGCGAGCTCTGCCCTGATTTGGCCGAGTGCCATCTCGAGTTCCAGTGTGGCTCGCTGCAAGGTGGTGCCTTCGCGTGCGCCGAAGCGAGTGTCCTTGATGGAACGCGCATGGGCCAGCGCTTGAGTCAGATCGGCATCGACCTCTTGGCGCATCTTCACTTCAACAGTGATCAGCGATTTCAGGTCTGCTATGTAAGGCGCGGCAAGCTGCTTCCGGCCCGCGGCATCCGCGCCAAGGATGGTCTTGTAATCTTCTTCTAGTGCCTGGATTTGTGCACGGACCTCGGCGGTGCGCTGCTCGTTCCACCACGAGATCGCTGTCCCCGTGAGGCTGATGCCGGCGCAGATGAGGGAGAACAGCATCCGGCGCTGACTACTTCAGCTTGACCAGCATTTCCCCTAGGGCGAGCAGCTTGTCTTCGAGTTTCCCCTGACGCTGCGAATCCATGTCGGTGCCCCGAAAAGACCGCAAGAGCTCATCGAACAGTTCGAACAGCTTTTGCTGACTGTCCCTCAGGTACTGCAGCTCGGCCATGCGAGTCATGCTCTGGACCTTCTGCTCGTGCAAGCTGACCTCGGCGGTCCTGAACCCGGCCTCTGCGACCGCGACCTTCCCCTCCCACTCCAGTGCGGTCGCTTTCAGATTGGGAATCGATTTGAGCAAATCAACGACGGCCCTGAAAGTAACGAGGCTTTCCTTAATGACGTCCATTTTCTTAAGCGCCATCGCTTCGGAGATGACGGATTCAGATGAACTCTTCTTGACTGGGAGGTTGATCTTTAGCTTGGACGCCATTTCCTTGGTCCCTTTCAGTTGATTGATTCTTTGTAGATTCCCAGCGCACGCTGGAATTTTTGCCAACTCGCGTCTAGCCGGTCGGCATGCGAGTCGAACTCTTCCAGCTTCGGCAGATCCTGCTGGCGCATCGCGTCGAGATCAGCCCACGCCTGGCGCGTGGCGTTGACGCAGATGATCACAAGCGCCTCCAGCCGTTTTTGCATGTCCTTGTTTTGCTCGAGTTCAGCGCGCGCCACCTTCAGCTGCAGCGTAAGCTCTTCGCGCTCTAGGCGCAGCCGCTCCCGTTCGAGTGGCAGCAGCTTTCGCAACCCATCGAGGTCCGCAACGCTGGCTCGGTAGTTCACATACGACTCGATCGCGGTGGCCACAGAAGCGACCGCTTCGAGCACCATTAACGCCGGGTTGGCCTTGGCGCCGGCTTTTTTCAGCCCCCTCTTCCAGCCGTACTTAGCAATCTGCAGGGCGAGGTCAGCCCCCAACTCCAATGCATGGTGCGGCACGCGGGCGCTCATACCCTAATACCCGCGGACACCCAAGCGTTGGCAGTGAGGGTACCGGTCAGACCGAGATCGGCCGCCATCGGAATCTCCGGGAAACCAGTTCCCTGCCTGCGGACCAACCGCACTTTGTCTGGATCGCGCAACTGCCAGCATGTGCGGGTCCATGGCTCGAAATATAGGGTGCGCGGCACTTGGGCAAGGGTTTCCGGGGTCTGCGCGGCCAGCCGCACCAGAACAACCTGCCTGCAGCATTCCACATCACCATGAGGCCGAAAATGGGTCTTGCCGACGGCGTCGAACGCCAGCCACATGCCGGCGAACACCCAGTGCTCTGGCACCTGCAGCCAAACCGTCCGCCAAGGGCTGCCGCTTTCTCGCCGCAGGCTCAGCGTGAGCTCAGGCTGGGACTGCAAACCCGCGATCATGCCTGCCTTGCCGTCTGCCTGTGCGCAGACAAGCAGCTGGCTCGGCAATCCATGATCGCTGGCACGTGTGAAGAGCTCTTCGGCCGGTCGGCTGCTGGCAGGGCGAGGCCACTCGGCAGGATAGTCGCGGGCCGGTCCTTGTGGTGCGCGTTGATATTGCTCTTGCACTGGCGCGGCACTCACAAACAGGCCTCGTACTGGGTTGGCGTTGGCGTCCCGGGCCATGCGAAGAGCCTGAGCGATTTTTCGACCCCTGCCTGTCGGCTTGCTGCCGCCAGCCAAGCCCATCGACGCAAGCGCGCCTAGGACGGCGTCAAGAGTGGCCGGCGGAAGGCCAGTGACTTTTCCGATCTCGCTCAGGGTCCGCCCTTCTTCCAGTTCTTCCAGTACGTGCAGCACCACCGCGTCGCAACCCTTGGGTACGCGGGCCTGTGCCCATAGGCGAAAAGTTTGAGCGCTAAATGGCATTTCGACCAGCTGGGATTGGGGGCGGGGAGTGGACGCACGGATGCTGGCGACGATATGGGCACGCATGCTCTTACGCTTGTCAGTCAGCCATCCGTCCGGCTGGACCAGGCGGGTGATCTTCGCCTTATGCCAGGTGTGAAGGCGTACGGCCTCGTGTGGACTGCGCAGGCTAGCCCATGAGAGTTCTCTAAGAGGCACGATCACGGGGGCGCCTTGGTATTCCATTTCGGCAGATTGTTTGGCGATGTATTTGATCTCTGATTCGAATTCATGACCCAAACACATTGTCGACATCGCCAAACGGACGCGGGCTTCTGGTACAGCTACGAGGCTGACGATCCATTGACCCAAGTTTCTGGGGTTGGGCTCAATTAAGACGAACTCGACTGCGTCGCCAACAGTTAGGACCTGTGACACGTCTTCGACGAACTGATCGGAAATCCCTCCCGCAAAAACGATCGCGCGAAAGCCCGGGCTATCAATTTCGGCAAGTTTTTTCCTAACAGCTCGAATTTTGCCGCTATAGATTGCGCCAGCGACTAGCGCGCGTGAATGGGTCCTATCGTAGGCGTGACTTGAAGCGCCCTCTGAATTGCTTGCATCAGACTGCCCAGATTCGGTGCCGAAGAGCGTTGAAAACAGATCTGCCAAAAATCCCATCGACGCCCCAGCTGCGATTTAACTGATGTGAAAGCTTAGAGGAGCATGCCAGAGATGTCCATAAGCGCAATCCCGTTCTGCGCATTTGCTACCCTATGTGCTCAGAGAGTGAAAACCATGAACGAAATAGTCTGCCCACATTGCGGTAAGGCTTTCAAGATTGATGAGGCCGGCTACGCCCACATCCTCAAACAGGTGCGTGACAAAGACTTCGAGCATCAGCTGCACGAGCGGCTGGAACTCGCCGAGCGCGACAAACAGAGCGCTGTGGAACTTGCCCGCGCCCAACTGATGGCGGAGTTACAAAAGCAGGGTGCAAAGAGGGAAGCAGAAATCCAACGGCTCAAGGCCCAGGTAGATGCCGGCGATGTGGCCCGCCAGCTGGCTGTGGCACAAGCGCTCGTCGATATTGAAAAGCAAAGAGACGCTTTGGCCAGGGAACTGGACAAATCCCGCCAAGAGACCCAGACAGTTCGGCAACTTGCCGAAGTCCATCGCATGGCTGACTTGCAGAAAGCCGCCGCTGCTAAAGACGGCGAAATCCAGAGCCTCAATGCCCGGCTGGCAGAGGTGGAACTGTCACAAAGACTCGCCATAACCGAGGCGCTCGCCGCTGTCGAGAAGCAACGTGACGAACTGCAGGCCAGTCTGGCTCAATCCCGCCTGGAAAAGCACTTGGCCGAGCAATCTCTCAAAGAACGCTACGAAGTCCAGATCAAGGACCGCGATGATGCCATCGAACGTTTGCGTGACATGAAGGCTCGTTTGTCTACCAAGATGGTGGGCGAAACGCTGGAACAGCACTGCGAAACTGAATTCAACCGTATCCGCGCCACCGCCTTTCCTCGGGCGTACTTCGAAAAGGACAACGACGCAAGCACCGGCAGCAAAGGCGACTACATCTTCCGTGACACCGATGAGTCGGGCACCGAGATCGTTTCTATTATGTTCGAGATGAAGAACGAGAGCGACGCGACGGCCACGAAGAAGCGCAACGAGGACTTCCTGAAGGAGTTGGACAAGGACCGCACGGGGAAGGGCTGCGAGTACGCGGTCCTGGTCTCTCTATTGGAACCTGACAGCGAGCTCTACAACACCGGTATCGTCGACATGTTCCACCGCTACCCCAAGATGTACGTGGTGCGCCCGCAATTTTTCATTCCCATCATCACGCTGCTGCGCAACGCCGCGATGAATGCCGTCAAGTACAAGACGGAGCTTGCCTTGGTGAAAGCCCAGAACATTGATATCACAAACTTTGAGAACGAACTAGAAGGCTTCAAAACGGCATTTTCCAGGAACTACGACCTGGCCTCACGACGATTCCAGACTGCGATTGAGGAAATTGACAAGTCCATCGATCACCTGCAGAAGACCAAGGAGGCATTGCTGGGTACCGATCGCAACCTACGCTTGGCCAATGACAAGGCGCAGGACGTGACTCTCAAGAAGCTAACTAAAGGCAACCCGACCATGGCTGCTAAGTTCGCAGAACTAAAAAATGGTGGCCCGACGGCTGCGGACTGAAATCTCATTTGTTATCTTTGGGCAGTGGTTCTTACTGGTGAGCGACGAACCCCGGTGACCTCATGATCACTGGTCACGTCCAGCTCTGGATGACTACTTTGCTGGTCGCTAGCAGCCGCGCCTTCACTGGTCTTAGGCACGGCCGTCCCGGGTCACTGCAGACCTCCTCATGGAGACGGCGGAAGAAGAGTCGTGCGGCAACAGGCGCGATGAGCGGGCTACAGCCCGGCGCTGACCAAATCCCGGAGGAGCGCGGCCCCGAGCTGCACCCGATCCATCGTGTCTAGCTGGCGCCCGCCCACCGTGACCTGCGGGAGCTTCAAGCAATTATCTGCCCCGATCGCATGCGCCTCACACACGCGAGAGAATGCTTCCGCGTGCTGCGCCGCAGCCGGCGCGCGGAGCAGGAGCCCGTCCGGTACCACCTGCATATCAGTTCCGCTCTTCACGAGCCGCATCCAGCGTGGCTCCGTCTCGTAGCCCGTGAACCTTGGCTCGCCGGACAAGTGCGGAACCAACCCTTGGACGGCCGTCTGGGCTACGCCGCTCTGCTGTCGAATTGCAGTGAGATAGGGGTCCCGGTAGTAGCTGCTCATCGCCTTCTTATCGAGCATGCACACGCTGTAGCCGAGCGCGCCGGTCGCGGAGGCGTAGATCCCTGAGCGTCCCGCTCGCATCTCGGGGTAGCGGACAAAGTACCAGCGCCAGTCCAGCCCTTTCGCATGGTCCGTCTTCTCCAGCCACGCCTGAGTGAAGGCAATGAGTGCCGACCGCACATCTCCCTCGCGCTCAGCGATGACGTCCAGAACGCGCCCGAGCGCATCACGAACGCCTGCTAGATGAGCGCGGCTGGAGCCCGTGAGAATCTCCTCACGCCATTGCGCGAGATCCACGCTGGACCCGAGTTGCATGAAGCGGTGGTTGATGCGCAGTGAGTAGTCGCCGGCAGCAAGCAACGCTCCGGTCAGGAGAGGCAGGTTCGCCTCGGCGAACAGCTCGTGGAAGGCTCGTGCGCGACGATCGAAGTTCGCCACGTCGAGATCGAAGGCGGCGAGACCGCCACGCAGCAGCGGGTGGTCTTCGAGGTGGAACAGGGAGCGCTCAAGTGCGGGTTCTTTCCCGAGCATCTCGGTTTTCAATTTCTCCTCCGCCACCTGGGCCTGGTTGAAGGTCTCGATGTCGTCGAGGGCTCCCTCGACGATGAGTTGGCGGACGTCAGCGAGGAGCGCCGGCATCTTGTCAGCGCGAATCTCGTTGCCGGACGCTTCGATCAGGTTGCGCAACACCCGAAGGCGTCGCGAGAACTTAGCAGTGTCGTGCAGCCGGTGAAGCAGGACAGCGTAGAGCAGAAGTGTGCGCGGCGCGCTGCGCCGAACCTGGCCCGAACAGCACTCGGCGAACAGGTTGACCGTGCCTCCCTGAGGACCGAATAGGACAACCTTGCTCGTATCGTCCGAATCGAGCTCGGCAGGCGCTAGCGAGAAGATCGCCGAGAACAGGGCCTCGATGTCCGTTTCGACCCACGCATCAAAGGATCGGATTAGGAAGTCCACGTGTCTTGCGGCCTTCTCGTTCTGCGTGCCGTACACGCGCTCGGCCAGGTCCTCCAAATCACCCTCAGGAAGTCGCTCATCGTGCCACTCACACACGTCGGTGATGAACTGGAGGTACCGCAGAAATTCGTCATCGAAGATGTCGTCGCTGCCTCGGAAGGGCCACAGCAGGTCAGCCCAAACGCCATCGATCTTCTGAGCGAACTCCTCGACGCGGTCCGGACAGGAGTGCTCCAGCATCTGCTCGAACCTCGCCTTGAAGTTCTCGAAGGGCGTGAGGGGCTTCCCGCGCGAGTTCATCTTGATGTAGAGGTCCTCACTCAGCCCCATCTTCTCTATTGGTAGCAGGTGGAACGATATGCCCGGCGCGTCAGCGTCCACAAGTCGCGCCCACGCGCCGACGAAGTCGACGCCAGCGAATCGCTCGTCGATCGCCTCGAGCATCACGAGCATCGACTGGATCGTCGGATCGTGCTGCCAGGTGTGAAGAAACCAGGGCTGGTCCTCAAACCACGGGCGCAGTTTGGCGTCCGCCGTTGGGCTGGACTCTACGAGGCACTCGCAGAAGCGTCGTGCGCTGGGACGCGTGGCGTACTCGAAGCGTTTCCAGCCGGATTCCTGCTCCAGGCTTCCCGCGCGCCACGCGAGGTACCAGTGCAGGAGGAACAGGGTGGTCAGACGCTGCTGGCCGTCGAGCGGGCGCAGCGTCCCGCCAACGACGTCGCCATAGACGAAGTCGAGGCTGATGGGCGTCTTCGTGGTTAGTGCGTCGTGCAGAGCGTCGAGGAAGTTGGCGCGGATGCGCGCGACGGTGCCGCTGTCCCGGCCTTGCGCGTAGTCACGCTGGATGATCGGGATCTCGATGCGTTGCACGGCGGGCGCGTCTTCCGCCTGGCGACCGAACAGGCCATTGTAGGATGTGACGTAGCTCTTCATGGTGCTGGAGCCTCAGGGTTGAGGTACGCGCCCACGCCGCCGTTGGTCGACAGGATCGCGCTCAAATAGGCATCGCGGTCCTGCGTGCTCCAGAAGTGGATCTGCAGGCCGTCAGCGTCCGTGTAGTACTTGAGAAAGACTTGCCGCGTGCAGATGGGGATGTAGCCACCCCGGCGGTCCAGCTCGATAATTCGTCGCCGCTTGACCTCGAACACCGCGTTGCTCAGAGCACTGTTGTGACCGCTCGTGATGAGCGCGAGGTTCGACACGGAGTGAACGGAGTGGGTGGCCGCCGAGCTTGAAGCGTCTGTGATCGTGAAGGCCGCTGTGATGTCGCGCGCGAGCACTTGGAACGCCTGGCGATCGAGCTTGTCGCCAACCTCGTCGATCCTGCGAAGGAGGGCATCTCGCTGCGCTTCATCGACCGACGGCAGGTCAGCGAGTGCGTCACGGTGAAGCCTGAGCCACTCCTTCCACTGCTCGGCCTTGGTGAGGACTTCGGCATGTTGCGCGTGGATATGCTCGAGGGACCACGCCTGGCGGCGATGCGTGCGGAACGAGTAGCGCTCGGTGGAGTCCTTCATCCGCCGCACCGTCTCGACGTTCATCAACAATAGAACTCGCTCGCACTTCTGCCGGTCGGACTCGTAGCTGAGCGCGCTCACGTCCGATGGCGCGAGGTTCAGCGTCTCGCGAATGCGAGCGTCAAGGACCTCCTCGAACTTGCTCTTCGTCATACCGACCGCGAGCGTGACGAGATCGCCGAAGCGCCCCCCCTGCGTCACGAGGTAGCCGATCTTGTGGTAGTGGTCGCGATTCTCGTACCAGCCGAGTACGCGCGCGTGGAGCTGCACCACGTCGTTCCAGATCGTCTCGGGCTTGCTCCGCTCAACCTTCTCTCGAAGGACGTCGAAGGTGTGAAATCTGGGTCGCGCTCGACCGCGAGGGCCACCGGCGAGCGTGTCGAGCAGCAGCGTGATCCTCGTGGGAGTGTCGGATGCCGATGCATCGGCAACAAAAGCCCAGACGTCTGGATGCTGGAGGTCGCGCTCGATACCGTCCCACTGCGCGGCGATCTCGTGCGTCCGCTCCGTCTTGTCAGCACCGCCACGACTGCGCGAGAGCAAGAGCGCCTTGAACAGCTCTGCGTCGGTGAGCGGAATGCGGCCCACGTTCAGGCGTGTGAAGAGCGTCGTCGAGTCGAGGCCCTTCGGTGCCTCGTACCAGATCACGCGAACGCGCTTGCAGAGGTAGCGGAAGACGTCGTCGGCGACCTCTTGCCTCTTGATTGGCGTCGGTCCCTTCAGATCGAACCATCCCTGGATGCAGGTGTACGCGGCGTGCAGGTGGAAGAAGTCGATGTTGTCGTCGGCGAGCGAAGGGTCTGGGGCTTGAAGGTAGTCTTTGCTCTTCGGCCTTGTGTCGTACGTGAGCGAGTACTGCGGGCCGACATTCTTGAGCCCCACTCGCTGCATGTAGATGAAGATCAGGTACAGCGTCGTAAGGCGCTGCTGGCCGTCGACAAGTTCCCACGCGTCCTCAGCGTCTCGCTTCACGACGACCGGCTGGAGGCTGTAGTCCTTGTCGCCGTTCTCCCAGATGTCGTTGAGGAGCCGCTCGACCTCGAGCTTCCCCCAGCGGTAGCCACGCTGGTATCGCGGGACGCGGAACAAGCCCGCAATGTCGCCAACGAGCTTCAGCTCGAGTAGCGCACCGTTGGTGGTCTCGTCAGGCAAGTAACCCCTCCTCTTATCGAAACGTCGCGTCGTGATGGCCCCTACGATACCAGCTTGCGGTGTGGAGCCACGCGCCGGGGTGTGTTGGTCGAGGACCTGGGGCAGGCCTACCTGGCCGAGCCGAAGGGTGAGGAGGCGCGCAACCGTTCGAGACTGGTTGCGCGCTGCCGCGCGGGTCTGTCTATGCCACAGGCGGAGATCGGGTGCCCCGCGATTTCAATAGACGCCATAGACTCCTGACCTAGTAATTGCTTGGTAACCTGATTGCAGGTGTCTCAGCTTTCTGTCGGTCATTACAGGCTCCCGCGGCGTTATTCATCAGCGTGCTGGTCCACCCGGGTTTAACTCCAAGCCCCGCTTCGCCGTCCCGCTGCAAACCGTCCCGGCGGCGTTGCAGACATAGCGGTCCCCATTTCTGCGAATCTCCAGCACCATCGGGGTGCCCTTCTCGACCACCAGTGTCTTGCTCAGTGGGTAGTACCCGGTCTCGGTTTCAACCAGGGTCTTGCGCCCCTCTCCGGTCACCGACAAAGCCTTGCCGATCGGCTGTCGGCTCCTGACCTGGCCACCCAACCAACCGTCGTAGAGCTGGTACCCGAGCATGACCAAGGTCAACCCGAACATGAGCCCGATAAACCAGTGACGTGGCGGCCGCTTTGCCGCTGGCGTGGGCACAAACGATGACTCAAACATGGCACAGCCCCCAAAGTGACTCGATGCGCAGATTGGCCAGACGCACAGCGGTGCCGATGCGTGCAATCTGGTCGGGGTCACAGTCGTGGGCGTTCAGAACGCCCATCGCAGCACCTAGCGTTTCGCCCACCGCGTTGTTGCGATTGCGAAGCAGGTGAAAGGCATCGGCCAACACCAGGTACCGGGCATCGCGCACTTGTTTGGGCTCCTTGGCGTGCGTGTCATTGATCTTGCGCTGGAATATATCCGTGCACTGGAAAAGTCCACAAGAAAAGGTGAAGGCCCCCACCCATGCCAGCGGCTTTTCATGGGGCAGGAGCAAGGCCGATCCATGAGCCTGCTTCCCGGCCTGCCAGGCCAGATCAAAGGGAAGGTAGCTTTGGCTGTTTTGGCCGTCTTGAACCTCCATGGCACGCATGTACGACGACACCACGCCCGGGTCTTCGAACACGGCGCCGAGGAACAGGTTCAAGTCCTCCCCGGGCAGGATGGGCAGCGTCCTCTGGATGTACCGTTTCAGCTCTTCAATCTGGGCTGGCGTGAAGTCGTCACCTTCGAGCGGCGTGGACAGCAACGACTGCAAGGGCGGCGTGATCGGTGTGGTGCTCTTGCGCTGGCTGTGGACGTTGCGACGGTAGGGGCTGCGGGCATTGACGAAGGGCACGGATACAGACAAAGGGGTGTTCATTGGATCTCCTTGAAGTATTCGGGTGATGGAATGGAACGTGCGGGCAAAGCCTTCCCCACACCGCCCAGCGAGTCGCTTTGGCGGTGGGTTCTGACCAGAAGAAGAATCAGTGCGGCCGGTGGGCGAGTCGGTGGGTTTTCACCGAGGTCGGCACCAGCCTTGCCCATGCCGGCGGCGGCTGGGCCCGGCTGGCTGCATCAACTGACCAGGTCTCGCTGTCGCCGCCGGGCTGCGGTGCGGGGGCGCTGCCTTTGCCGCCCCGGATTCCTCGCAGCTTCGGTACAGGCAACGGGAGCCGTGGGGTACCGGGCAGGTAGACACTGGAATGTGCGCCCTGCTCCGTCTCGACCAGGTTGCCTTGCGACAGGCGACTGGCCAGCAAGCGCTCCATGGCCGATCCGTCCTGGCGCGTGAGGTTGGGAACGTAACGGCTGTACACACGGAACAGCATTTCGGTACTGGTGTGGCCCAACTGGCGGGCAATCCATTCAGGCGCTTCTCCCGAAGCCAGCCACAGGGTGGCTGCGGTATGGCGCATCTGATACGGGCGGCGCTCGTTCAGGCCTAGGTGACGAAGCAGCGGGTACCAGACCCGGTCTGAGAAGTTCTTGTTGTCCAGGGGCTGACCGAGTTGGTTGCAGAACACGTATTCAGACAGCTTGGCGGTGGCTTTGTACTGCTCCCGCAGGGCCTCGAACACCGGCTGGCTCATCTGGATGTCGCGCTGGCTGCCGTCTGTCTTGGTGTAGTCGTCCTCGCCGAGGACGAAGGTCTCGCGCACCAGGATCAGTCGGCGCTCGAAGTCGATGTACTTCCATTTGAGGCCGTGAATTTCTCCGGTACGCATCCCTGTGAAGAAGCGCACCACGAAGTAGTTCTTGTAGTCCGCCCGCACGGTAGCCAGGATGCTTTGCACTTCAGTAAGGCTGAACGGATCGACGTCGGTGCGACGCACACGCAAGCGCTTGACGTTGGCGCCCGGACTGTTGAAGTCGAACCGCTCGGCAGCCTCCGCCAGGATTTGACACAGGATCCCGACGATTTCGTTGATGCGCTTGGCTGACAGGGATTTGTCACCCCGGCCAGGTCCTTCAGCCAAAGATGCCCGGTAGAGCAGGATGTCTGACTTGGTGATCTGACCCACGTGCTTGCTGCCGAAGTGGGGGATCAGACGGCCGTTCAATGTGGAGAGCAGTGATCGGATGTGGCTGCGCCGCCACTCGATGCTGCGCTCTTGCATCCAGGTGTCGACAAAGGCTTTGAACAGCGGCGTGGGCGCCACGGCGGCAGCGGGGGCTGGCTGTATTTGTATTGCGACCGGCACGGGCTGTACGACTTCCGCAGGCACCGGACTGGGCAGGCGCTTCAACGCCTTGCTGTTGGGAAAGTACACCTCGTACTTGAACGTGCCGGCCTCGATCTCGGATTCGATCTTGGCGAGGACTTTTTCGAGCTTCTTGCGGTTAGCGGGCGTGTCGGCAAGTGCGGTGTATTCCCTGCAGCGCTTTCCGTTGAACCTGAAGTCAATGAAAAGAGCATCAGTAGCGTCTGAAAGTCGAATGCTACCCATGGAGCATCCCCCCGTTGGCCATCGGGATGCCGACCATGCCGATCGGACGATCTATGGAAGCCTTCTCCATATCGCGCTGGATTGCCTCCCACTTGTACAAAATCTTGCGCCCACCAAACGGGCGGAAATAGTGAATTCCTTCGAGCAAGACGCTGTCTTTGAGTCGCTCACGAATAGTTCGCGCGTCGTACTTGATCCGGGCAGAGAGCTCTTCTGTCGTCAGCAGTTCGTTCGTCATGTCAGTCCTTTCATGCGTGTCAGCTAGATTGCTAGACGTCTTTATTGTATGTCGCACAAAGTGACTGTCAAGCTGTCTAGCAATAAATCGTCGTTACCGCATAAAATCGGCTGCATCAAAAAGTTATGAGCCGCAATCAGTTAAACATTCGGGTGAGCGATGAGCTTGAACAGCTCATCGACAAGAAGCGCATCGAGCTGGCCGCGACGATGAAAGTCATCCCGACGCGGTCAGACGTGGTCAGGTACGCCCTGGAGAATTACCTGGGCGCGTCAATTGCTGAAACGGATGCTGATCGACGAAAGAGTTCGGCGGTCGCAACTCACCGGCGCAAGACCAGTTCTTAGCCGACTCCGCGGACGTCTCTCAGGCGAGAGGGCGCAGCGTTACCGATTACTGTCAACGCCTACCCTGGCGTCAAACTCCCTCATCCGTCCTTGTTGCTCAATGAAGGTTCGAGCAACGCAAGATTCAGAACTTCACAGCTGACGCGCGGGTTCACACATCCGCAATAGCTGCGATCGAAGTTCTCCCGCCGATCCTGTCAGGTCCACCGTCGCAAATCGGATGCCATGGCCCTGGATGACCACCGTCTCATCAACTGCTTCGCCGATGGAAGGGTGAAGCAGCAAGCCACTGGCGCAAACCGCAAGCGGATCGCCGCGCCCTACCTGGGATCGCAGGTAGGCGTAGATCTGGTACACGTACCCGCTGCGCAGCGTCTCCTCTCGATACCAGCCGCTCGTCACGATCGACGTGAACTTGGTGTCGATGACGATTCGCCGGCCGGAAGGCGCATGGTCGAGCACCACGTCGGTTCGCATCGTCGGCAAGATCTTGTCGATTCCCGATGACTTCTGTTCGATCTGCCAGCCCAGCGTACCGCCACACCGAACACGCCATCCCTGCGGTTGCAGTGCCACGTCATAGAAGCCGCCTACGGCCTTCTCGAACAGTCGCCGGACCCAGGTGACCTCGCGATCCGGCAGAGTCAACACGTTCGTCCCGGCCATCTCAGTTGGCAAGGCAAGATCAAAAGCCAGCTTCGCCGCAGCCACCATGAATCTGTCATCTGCGTCGTTGCGGCCAAAGCGATCGGTGCTCATCTGTGCGCGAGTGGGTGCATCGCCGGAGACACCCATGGCCTTCATGCCGCTGGCAAGTGAGCGGCAACGATGAGACACGTCTTCCCTTTGCACAATTCTGGAGATGGTCTCCAGTGCCGCACGGACAAAGCGATTGCGTGGCGTGTCGATGGTCAGCTCATCAAATCGACAGGCCACCAAGCCACGATCCAGCAATCGATGCCGCTCCGTATTCAGGACATCAATCCGCCCGCGCACGCGGTTGAGGACCGCATCCCGAGAACGGTAGCCCAGATTGAGGCGGCGGCGCTGCCGGACTTCGACCGCGTGGGCCAGGATCTCGGCGACCAGATCGGGGAGATCGTCAGGGTTGTCCTCAAGGCCAACATTGCCGATGCCGCGAGTGCGGAACAAGTCCGACGCATACAGCATCAGCAGCCACAGATTGCGCACCGGAATACGTCCGATGTAGCCATCTGCGTCGACCGACGCGCTCTCGACTTGCTCCACGACCACACCCATCACCAGCCCTGAAGCAGCCGGGCACACGCCTTCTGCGCTTCGTCAGGGGCGTCAAACCAATACTCATCGAGCAGTGGCCCGATCTCAGTCTCGACCACCTGCTGGAACCACTTTTTCGTGTCCCCGGCCTCCAGCCTATGGGCGGGCGTCACGTAGCTATGGCCGATCCGGAACTGCTTTCCAAGCCGAGCGTCAGCCGCGATCTGGTCATTCAGCTCAGCAATCCGGTGCTCGATATCCGCGACCAGAGCCGGATCGACAGCACATTCCTTGACCACCCAATCCCGCCACGCGGTGCCAAGCCTTGGCTCCAGACCCACGAAGGCGAAACGCCGACGCAACGCGAGATCGACCAGGGCCAGAGACCTGTCGGCGATGTTCATCGTGCCGACGACGTAGAGGTTTTCCGGAATGTGGACGGGGCGACGCTTGCCATCCGCCTCCGGGTAGCACAGCTCCAGTGCCTCGTTGGGCGTGCGCTTTCCAGCCTCCAGCAGCGTCAGGAGTTCGCCGAAGATCTGCGCCGGGTTGCCACGGTTGATCTCCTCGATTACCACGACGAACTTCGACGAAGGGTCCTTCGACGCGGCCTTGATCGCTTCCATGAAGACGCCGTCGGCCAGCGACAACTTCCCCTCTCCGGTCGGGCGCCATCCTCTGACGAAATCCTCGTAGGACAGGTTGGGGTGAAACTGCACCGCACGGACTTTGCTTTCGTCCTTTTGACCCATCAGTGCAAACGCCAGGCGCTTCGCAAGCCACGTCTTGCCGGTGCCTGGTGGCCCCTGAAGGATCAGGTTCTTCTTGGTGCGAAGGCGGCCCAGGAGCCGATCGATCTCGTTGCGTTCAAGAAAGCATCCGTCCTTGAGAATGTCGTCGACCGAGTACGGCACGATCGGCACGGCAAGATGAACGCCCACTGGTGCAGTTGCCTCAGTAGCATCGTCACCATCATCGGCGTCACCCGCGCCGTCTTCGCCGACCGGAGACTTCTCATCGGTGGGGTCCTTGTACAGCCATGCTTCCAGCGAAAGCTCAGGGTAGGAATGGACCGGGTAAGTGGTTTCCTGGAAACGCGGCTCCAGTACATCCATCACGGCAAGGTAGTCTGCCGAATTGCAGCGTCTCTTCGGGCCGTGAAGGCCAATCGGCACGCCGAGCTTCTTGCTGACGTAGACCTGAGAGTTGTGATCAAGGCTCAGGAACGCCCAAGGCCTGATCCAGTAAAGGCCGAAAGTCAGGTTCCATGCAACGCCTCGGCGCCCGTTCGCGCTGTCAAAGGCCTTGGCGAACTCCTCGCGGGCAAGGTCATCGTCGGTGTCTGCATACGCGATGCCCGCTGCGAAGACGCCCCAAAGCGAGTCGATGTGGTCGGTCGCTCGGTTGACCTCGAATGGAAAGTACCAGGACTTCAAGTTGTTCAGCAGCGGGATGCCTTCGAACGTCTCTGGAACAGGTTCGTCGACGCCCAGGAACTTGGCCAACTCGGTCGCGATGATCTTGCGGTTGGAATCCTTGATGCCCCGATTGAACAGACCCATCGTCGTGAACGGGCAGATGTCCTTCACGAAGCCCGTGGTGCCATCCGCATACTTGTCTTCCGCCAGGTGACCGAGTCCGTCGACCCGCACAGAGATCTCCCGGATGCCTTCCACGAGGGCGGCCCGGTTGGCGCGATAGTTGAGCACCTTGTCGGCGATCGCTTCGTAGAACTTTGTCCAGCCGAAGCGATGTTTGTCGGGCGCCACTGTCCCGAATCGCTCCCGCCAGTAGGGCGCGTTTCGGAAGCGCTCCACGTCCTGCGGCTTGTTGTCGAAGGCGAAGGCGATCAAACCATCGGTCATCCACTCGCCAGGCAGTACGCGCCAAACCGTTCCCCGGTGGGTATAGAAATACCACTCACGCACCGGCTCGATCTTTGTCCAGTCAACCTTGACTCGCTTGCCATCATTCAGGTTCTCAGTGATCGTGCCGATCGCCTTGATCGCCATCACCGATACCGCTTGCCCACGGCTTTCAAAGGGCAGCCCATGCTGGCGCGTATAGGACGACTTGACTGCGATCCGATCGCCTGGCCGCATTGATCGCACCACGTCGAGATGCTTGTCCTCGTAGCCGTTCTCCCAAATCCCCTCGGACAAGAAGCGTGGCAACTGATCGTCCGTGCCCCCGTAGCTTGCGCCAACAAACCAGCTCGCCTGTGCGCTCGTGTTTTCTGTTTTTGTGTTCATGGATATCCTCAGATCGTGGTGCGCAAGGCGACAAACTGGCTGCTCGGCCCCTCTGAGCGCAGGTCCAAGTTCGGGCTGTTCGAAATCACATAGGCCAAGGGCCGGGTCAGCGTGAACGGGAACAGCACCGGCAGCGATTGCAAGGTCGGTACCGACACGGGCTTGCCGGTGTAGCGCACAGCGGCTTCAATGAGCCAGGCCGTCAGCTCGTCGTTGTCGATGGTCGTGGGCGCCAGTCGGATCACGCGTTTGCCCTTCTCCACACGCTCCACGGCGCCCCAGCTCGCCTGACTCTGAATGACCATGTTGGTCATTCGCCGGGTGCCTTCGCGCTCGCCGTAGATTTCACTCATCCGGCGATGCACTTCGGCCGACGCACAGTCACCTTGCAGGGCGGACAAGCGGCCGACCAGTTCGGCCACTTTGCCGAAGAAGGGATAGGTCGCAATCGCCACCCCCCAACACAGCGCGGCGATTGGGACACTCGCTTGCGACTTGTAGAGGGACACGCCGCGATCGGCGAACTCGACGAGACTGGCGCGCGGCTCAAGCCACAGTCGATTCAGTACGGTGCGAGTCTTCTTCTTGGCTTCTACGCTAAGACCGGCTTCGGCGAGCAGTGCATTCAGATCATCCAGTCCGGCTGTGCCTGCACGAATGTTCAGTGCCGCAGCCGCCCAATCAAGCTGAATGAACCGATCAAAGCCGATTTGAGGGGCTGGTGAATTCATTCGGTACCAATCACATAACTGACTTTCACAAAGGGGACGATCAGCTCCTCAACCGAGACACCTCCGTGGACCACCACCTGGTCACCCTCGGGAACAAAGGCTGTTCGCCCGCCTGCGAATAAGGGCATGAAGTTCGCGGGTAGTCCAGCGATATCCAGCCTCACCGTGCTGGGGTACGCGGCGGCCGAGTCGGCCAATAGCGACTCACTTCGATAGACCCTTACGCGCTCCCCACGCGTCTCCGCGATGACGCCCTGGTTGGGCCTGCCAACGCCCGTGGACTCCACATTGCCGTGATCGGCGGTGAGGTAGATGTGATACCCCTTGTCCAGCAGCATCGAGAACAAGCGATCGACGAAGCCGGTCGCCAGCCAGTTCCCGATCCATAGGGCCACGTCCTTCTTGGAGCGTTCCTTGTGGAGCCGGTCGTCGACCTCGTCAATGACCAAACCCAACACCTTCGGGCGACGATCCGTCAGGTCCGACTCCAGCGCGTCGAGCTGATCCACCTGTCGCAGAGCACGGCGGTACATGACCTCACTGGGGTTCACGCCTTCGTTCTGCCAGAAGGTCTTCCACAGCGTTTCCTCTTTGTCCGTCCGGTCGATGGAGTCGTCGAACTCGCGTGGCTTGAGACCCGAGAACAGCGCCTGGCGTGAAACCGAGGTCACTGTGGGAAGCCACGCGAAGGACGTGCCTTCGTCAAAGGCAAACCGCTTCGTGCTGGCGATCAGCCGTTCCCTGATCTGCACCCATTGATCGAACGCCAGGCCATCGAAGACCAGCAAGGCCACCTTCGTCTCGCCCGCTGCGCGTCGATGCCGCAAGAAGCGCGGAATGTGGTGCACCATGACCGGCCCCTTGGTGACCGGCTGAAGCATCAGATCGGCGTAGTGCTTGGCTGCAACCCATGCTTGCAGCCGCCCGTCAGTCTGCACATGCAGCGCATTGATCGACGCGCGCACCTTCGAAAGTTGCTCGCTACCCTCAGCGCTCGGCAGCCCATGAGCGCGGGCCAGGATCTCGCCGTAGCGCTTGGCAAACTCGCTCCAGTCCTTGTGCGACGCCGCGTCCGATGGGATCGATGCAATCAATCCATCGACGCCCTTGAGTACCAGGGCCTGCAGGGTAGCCGGGTCTTGAACGATTCCCGCCTTGATCCAGCTCGGCATGGCGGCCGGGACGCTGTGGACAGCCATCGGATGCAGGGTGCCGTCCAGGAACATCGAGTCGACCAGCACCTGCACATCGGAGTGATCAAACGGTATCTCGATCTTGGCGACGTAGTCTGGCGGCGGTGGTTCGCCCGTGCGGGAGCCATCCAGACCCAGACCGGTGAGGTAGCGGTACCACGCATCCTGCACGACACGCAGCAATACGCTCTTCGAGGAGAGCCACGCCGCGACGGGCTGATCTGCAAACAATCCCTTGCCTTGCAAGATGCCGGCGGCGTGCTTGGCAAACAACGGCGGCAATGAGCGGTTGGCGAAGTGCATCCGCAACAACTCGCGCCAGAAATCGACGGGCGTGCGGATGGATCGCGGCGTGAGCTGGTAGACGTGTTCCAGGATGAAGTCCTTGGACTCGTTCTCGCCGCGAGCTGACTGCAACTCGGCTTCGTGGGCATCGAACAGCACCGCCAGGTGCTCCGGCTCCACCTGCTTGACCGTGCTGTAGGCCAGCCGAGGGAACAACTCGGCCAGGCTCAGCCGCGCCACGCGCGCGTGGTGCACGATGTCCCAAGGCAGTACGTTCTGGTCAGCGCCACGCAGGTGCAACACCAGTGACGGAGCGGGGCCAGCTTCCCCACGATCCCAGGCACCGCGATACCGCTCTTCAAACTCGGCACGGAAGGCGAACGGGTCCTCATAGAGCATCACTTCGAAGCCTCGGCTGCGCAGCTCGGCCAGCAGCTTCTCATCGAGCAGCACTTCGTCCGGGTCACACGCTACCCAAAGCCGGGTCAGGTCTGCGGTGAAGTGGCTGAGGATTCGATTCGTCCAGTGGCTCATGACTGCAGCCCTCCGGGCAACACATCTCCGGAGACGCGCACCAACATCACTGCGTTCAAGTCCGGCACGCTGGCCTCGGCGTCATCAAGGGATGCCATGCGCGCCTTGTGCTCTTGTTGAAGGCGCTTGCGCCGGTGCTCCCGCACAGCAGGCAGGCCGATGCGGCCAATCGCCTGACTCCGGGCATCGAAGGCGTAGCTCGCGCGCTCGCGCTCTTCTTTGAGCCGAGTGCGGTGTTCGTCCAGCAGCTCTTTGAAGATCCGTTCACCTTGCGTCCGCGCAGCGGCTTGCGAAGCCTCGAACCACTTCACCGCATCTTCGGCGCCGCTTACTGAATGCACGTCGACGGTCTCGGTCAGCAGCAGATCCCAGACCCGCTTGGCCGTGGGAACAAAGGTCCGCCCGTCCTCAGTCACGAACACTGGGAGGAAGCGTTTGCGGCTCAGCCCCTCGGCAACTAGACTGATCTCCCAGAGCGACCAGATGCCGCGCACCGAGTCGGGCAAACCCGTCACGCGAATCACCGGCAGCGGCTGGCCGGCGACAAATCGCGGCAGTTCGCTGATGACAGCCCTTGCCCGGGGGTCTTCCAGCGTCACCCAATCCAGTTCGGGGTTTTCGTCAGCCGTCCGCGCGTCGAAGCATGCGTTGGCCGATTCGCTGCCGTCCGCCCACTTCACCCGCCAGGCCTTGCCAACCTTGATCGCCGAGCCCCCGCGCGCCGCTAAGCCGCTGGTGATCGCCCGCTCCAACCAGAACTGCGCCGGGTGGTCCCGCCACTTGCGTGCGTCATCTGCGTCCAGGTCGTGCGCTTCCGACAGCAGATCGCTGCTCTTCTTTGACTCGGCGAGGGTCGTGCGGAGCTGCGACACCACCGCATCGCACTCCTGTTCGATCGCGTCCGGGTTCTGCAGGCCGTGCACAAACAGTTCGTCGAACATCGGATCGGCTTCCACCGAGTCCATCACGTCCGAAGCCTTGTCCACGCCGAACTCCTGGGCGATCACTTCGAGCTTGGCCTCCAGCACCTGGCGCACGCGGTGTTCCACCGTGTCTTCCAGTACGAAGTTGATAGCGCGCACCACATGGTGCTGGCCGATACGGTCCACACGGCCGATGCGTTGCTCGATGCGCATCGGATTCCACGGCATGTCGAAGTTGACGATGACGTGGCAGAACTGCAGGTTCAGGCCTTCACCGCCAGCGTCCGTTGAGATCAGGACGCGCACTTCTTTGGAGAAGACCTGCTGCGCCCGTGAGCGCGCATCCAGATCCATGCCACCGTTCAGCGTGGCCACCGAGAAGCCCCGGCTCTCCAGGTAGTGCGCCAGCATTGCCTGCGTGGGCACGAACTCTGTGAAGATCAGCACCTTCAACACCGGGTCGTTTTCTTCCTGCTGCAGCTTGTAGATCAGCTCCAGCAGCGCCTCGGCCTTGGCATCGGTGCCCGAGCCTTCGGTCTCGCGCGCCAGTGCCAGCAAAGTCTCAACCTCGGACTTCTCAAGCTCCCACCCGCTGGCTTGCACCGCCAGATCCACTTGGGACTGCCCATCCAGATCGGCCCACTCGTCGGCACTGGTGTTCTCGAACAGGTTGCCTTGGGGCTGCGGCGCTTCCAGCAAGGCCTGGCGCTTTTCCAGCGTAGTTCGGATGGCCGCCGTGCTGGACGTGACCAGCCGCTGCATCAGGATCATCAAGAAGCCGATGTGACGCTGCTTGGCCGCCATTGCCTGGTTATAGCCATGCCGCACGTAGTCAGTCACGGCTTCGTACAAGCGCTGCTGCGCGCTGTGGCGTGCCTGCCAGGCCACCGCCTGCAGTCGGGTGACCCGGGGCTTGAAAAGGGGCTGGCCTTCGGCGTTGATCGACGCGCGTTTCTCGGTGCGGATCACGAAGGGGCGTACACGGTCACGGTTGACGCTGCTCTCGTCCGGAAACGCTTCGCGGTCCAGCAACTGCATCAAGCGCATGAACTGGTCGGTCTTGCCCTGGTGTGGCGTGGCCGACAGCAGCAGCAGGTAAGGCGACGCCTCGGCCAGGGCTGCGCCGAGCTTGTAGCGGGCCACCTGCTCGGTGCTGCCGCCCATGCGGTGGGCTTCGTCGATGATGACCAGATCCCACGATGCCGAGATCAGGTCCTCGAAACGCTCGCGGTTGTAGGTGTTGAGTTGTTCCATGCTCCAGCCGCGCCGTGCCTCCAGAGGCTTGACCGAGTCCAACGAGCAGATCACCTGGTCATGCACGCGCCACAGGTTGTCTTCGTCGCCCACGGCGCCACTGCGCCACTGCCGGAAGGCCGCCAGCTCCGAAGGCTCGATGAACTGGAACTTCTCGCCGAAGTGGAGCCGCATTTCTGCCTGCCATTGGCGCACCAGCCCTTTGGGCGCGACCACCAGAATCCGCTTCACCCGGCCACGCAACTTCAGTTCGCGCAGTACCAGGCCTGCCTCAATCGTCTTGCCCAGGCCCACCTCGTCGGCCAGAAGGTAGCGAATGCGGTCGCGGCTGATGGCGCGGTTCAGTGCATAGAGCTGGTGCGGCAGCGGCACCACGCTGGACTGAATTGGCGCCAGCAGCAGGTTGTCTTCCAGCGCATCCAGCAGCTTGGCCGCTGCCGTGGTGTGCAGGATCTGCTCCACGGTCGGCCGGATGCTTGCCAGCGGCGCAAGATCCTGCGCACGGGCTCGCACCACGGCGTCCTTGGCTGGCAGCCAGACGCGGTAGGCACTCTCGCCCCACACGTCCTGACGTTCGATCACCCGGCAAGGAGATGCCTGCCGGGTCAGCCAGCACCAGTCGCCAACGCTGAAGCCGCTTTCTGCCACGTTCAGGCACCTACCTCGGTGCGGGTGAGCGCCAGGTCATACAAGGTGAGCAGCTTCTCGTCTTCCTGCAGCGTCTCTTCGGGCAGCTTGTTGGCGACGCTGATGATCGTTCCGTAGTCCTTGTTGGCCCATGCGGCACGGAAGCCTGCTCGCAACACTTCGAGGCGAGACTCCTTGATCTTGCGGCCGGTGAATGCCTTGTAGGTCTCGAACTCCTTCAGCAGCGTCTTCTCGCGCTTCTTCTCCAGGTCCTGCGCCTTGTTCGGGTCTGGCACGTACCACCGGTCCTTGGCCTTGGCCACCAGCGCAGGGTTGCTCTTGTCGAGGCTGCGCAGGTCCTTGTGGTTGGTGGAGAGGTAGCTGTGGATCTGGCTCGGCACATCGCCGGTGCCGTCGTACTGGAGGAAGTTGTCTTCCAGTAGCTGGTCCAGCTCCGGGATGATCTCGCCCTTGCGCTTGGCTGAGCCGATCTGCGGGATGTACTCCGGGTGGATCTCAGAGCGGGTGGATGGACGCTTGAGCAGGAAGTTGGTCAGCCAGTCGATGGCGCTGCGCTCGTCAGAGACGAACAACTCCGCTTGTGCGACTTGCGGAATGCGTGCCCGTGCCTTCTCGTACTCGACCAGTTGCTCGGGCAGAAACACCATGCCATCCGTCTCACGGAAACGAACCGGCAACTCGGCCAGGAACTCGGGCGTTGAAATCGGGACCATCGTGCCGTGGCGAATGAACCATGACGCCATCCGGTCGTAGATGCGACGCGGATCGCGTTCGACGATGCTCAGCAACTCCTGCGGAAAGCCCGAGGTGACCTTGACGGCTGGCAACTGCTTCAAGTGCGTCTGGACAAAGTCCCAGGCGGTGTCAACCGTCGCTCCATTTCGAAGGAACCGATCTTCCAGGCCGCCGTTCGGCTTGTATGCAGAAATGATTAGGTCTTGCTTGACGGCATTCGGCGACGTCACCTGCTGAAAGCTTCCCAACTGCTTGTCCAATGCAGTGACTTCCGCGACTACGAACCCAACCTGCTGAAGTGCCACTTGAATTGCATTCCATACGGCTGCCCGGCTATTGGAAAAAATCACCGTCATCCAACGACCCGGCTTGAGCACCCTGTAATACTCTGCAAAGCAGCTCTTCATCAAGTGCTGGTATTCCGGAACCCCCTTTTCGCGTACCCGATCGACTATTGCCTCCGGTTTAGGATCGGTGGTCACTCCGTGCCAGGATTCGACCAGAATATTCAAGTCCGCGTAGTAGATGTTCTCTCCAAACGGGGGGTCTGTAAAAATGTAGTCGATGGCGTTGGCAGGAATGCCAAGATTTGCAGCAGTACCCGTCGTGACACAAGCGTTGCCAGTGGCGCGAACAAAGTTGCCAAAGACTTTTGCAATGCGATCTCCTCGCGCTCCGATCGCATACCAAGGTGAGACCTCGCAAATTTGCGAGGGTACATAGAAGACTCCAGGCAAATACTTGTTTACTTGCTTAAATCCTTGCGGCTGAAATCGGTTCATGACCGAAGTTGTCCAAATCGCCTGCTCAACGTAATAGAGCAAGGCCTGACGCATTCGTGCATCAGGATGGGCCTTTGCCTTCTTCCACAAGAGGCCAAGGACCTGAGCTGCTCGAGGCAGAAACATGAAGTGCGTTGCGACGGTATTCGTCGTCCGCATTCGCCCGACTCTGGTCATCTGGCAGTCAGGCAAGACAGTAGTCGGAACTTCTTCGGGTAGCGGTAGACCGCCGATCCTTTCCAGAATGGCGAGGTCAGTGGCGTCGGGGCGCTTAGTAAACGTTGCCTTGCCAACCTTGTAGTTGATCAGCGTTGGCATCCGTTTGGGGCGCTTCTCAATCTTTCCTGTTGCGCTGTCCAAGAATGATTCAAATGCAAGCTCCATTTGCTCCTTCTTTGAAGCCGCTCCGCAATGCGGACATTCAAGCATGTTTGCAACTTGCGACTTTGTCTCGTCCATGGCGGCTTCGGTGAATATGATCTCGCCCGAACAGGAACCGCAGCTAAACACTTCACTCCAGATGGTGAACTCGACTCGCGCCTTCGTGACATTGTCCGAATGCCTCGTCTCATACATCCAGCCGACTTCCTGCTCGATCTCCTTGAATATCTTCTTCACCGCTGCGGAGAACACGCTGACGTCGAACGGAATGTTGTAGTTCGCGGAAATGAAGGTCGCTGCCGGCGACAGGTCATTAAGAATTACCCTACGCGCCCCCCATTTGGGAGGCATCTTGCCTTGCCTTTTCCATTCGGCTTCAAGTTCATGTCGATAGGCGGGAGGCGCTGCACCACACCATTGGGCAGCCACTCCCGTCATCCCCGATCCCGCGAAAGCATCTAGCACCAAGTCATTGGGCTCAGTGAAGTGCAGGATCGACGGAACAATTGCCAAGTGAGGTACTTTGGTGTGATATGCATGGGCCTGATAGATCGGATCAGTCTTGCCGACTGATACATCGATGGTTTCGGGCTCGCGGCTGTACTTCTCGCTCGGGTTGTATGGTCTGCCGTAGCAGCGCACGAAATCTTCGAGGAAGGGATTCGGGCATGCTGTGTAGTAAGGCGGATCAGACATCGCCAAAATTGCCGCATCAGTCCCCTTCGGAAATCCATCGGTTTTGCGAAATACTGGGTCTCTGAGTTTTTCTGCCAGGACAGCAGTAAAGTGCTCGCGTCGAGCCTCTTCGCTTGGGAACTTGAGACCAAGGCACTCTACGGAGCCGCCGTTCGTCAGGGGACTGTGCTGGAAAAGGTCATTCATCGGATGGCTCTCGTTTTCATGCCGTTAAGCATCTCTCATTGCTTCGCTTGAAGTCACGCGATGCGATTCGTTATGGTGATTGGATGCGCGTAGTCCTAGAAGTAGCCGTATGCTCTTCCTTCGGTGCCACCAGTAACTCCTTTGACAACTGATTTTGCCGCCCACTCTTTGTGTTTTTCCGAGTTCAAGTCGGCGACTGCGATTACGTAAACATATGACTTGCCGATCTTGCGCTTCTCCAAACATATGACGCGCCCTTGATAATCAGCTCCACCCTTGGCTTTTGTAATGAGGCCAAGTCGCCAGATATTTGTCCACTGGCCATAATCTTGCGCTCTGTTTGTAAACGGACAAAATGCCTTGATCTCTTTGTCGTAGGCAATGAATACTTTCTCTGAGGATCGAGCTTCCTCGTCGAAGAAGATTGCCAGGTCATCTGAGAATTCAATCTGATTTCTTGAGCCTCCGGACATATCGCCCGCCTCAAACCACAAGTACGTAGCAGTATTCAATGACATGGTTTTTCCTGAAAGTTGGTAACTAGGAGCCTTTGCCTCGTGACCATGGCTACTCGATGACGAAGCGCAGCTTGGTCGAGTCCTTGCCCTTGCAGCGGTCGTTCAAGAACGTGTCGAAGCGGCTGCGCAACTCGTCTGGCTTGGCGGGCGAGCCGCCCAGCAGCAAGGCCTGCTTGAGCTCTTCACTCTTGACGCCGATCTTTTCCAGGCCCGACAGCGCTTCTTGCGCCGCGTTGGCGAACTCGGTGGTCATCGGTTCAGGCAGCTTGCGTGAGGCTATGAAGCCGTCGATGAGCTTCTTGCTGGCCGCCGGCAGCAAGCCCAGGCTGTCTTGGGTAAACGGGTCTTCCAGGTTCTCCAGCAGGGTTTGCTGCCAGTTGGCCTGCAACTGGTCCAGGTCTTCGTCCAGCTTGTGCAAGCGGTTGGCCGCCGGGATCAGCTCCATTTGCTCTGCGGATGGGCGGAACTGGCAGTGCGGGCATACCGCCGCTGTCATCAGCGTGGGCTCGTCCAGCGACGAACAGCTCTTCAAGCCGTTCAGCGACTCTTCAAACGAGGTGAGCTGACTGGTGGGCATCAGCGACACACCGGCCAGGATGCGCAGGCCGAGCAGGCGGTCGTCTTTGCGCAGCCCATTGCGGGCTTTGTCTTCGGCCACCCCCAGCCGCGCCTTGCTGTGGCTGGCGATGTAGGCGGTGATGTAGTCCTTCTTGAGCTGGTTGAGCGTCTGCCGGTACTCGGCGGAATGCTCGGCCGTGCGGTCCAGGCTGAGCTTGGCTTGCAGGGCTTTGCGGGCAGCCTCGGCTTGCTTCACCCAGGCGTGCTCGGGTGGCAGCACCATCTCGGCCTGGGAGAGGTACGAAGCCGTGCCACCCAGCTCCACCACCAGTTCGAGCAGGCGCTCAACCGCTGCCAGCACTTCCAGATTCTTTTTCTGGCCGTCGATGTCTTCTTGCGTGACGCGCAGGTTCTTAAGCTTGCCGACGGTGTTGTAGGGCGCGAGCGACTCGGTGAATTTCTTCAGCGCGTCCAGCCGGGCGTGCCAGTCCTTGGCTTCTTCCTCGCGCAGCAGGTTCTGGCCCCAGAAGCTGAGCTTGCCCTGCTGCAGGTCGGACCCAGCCTTCAGCACGCGCGGCACCAGCGCGCTGACCTTGTCTTGCAGCTTGATCACCGGCTCGGTGTCGCCCTGGCTGGCCTTCTGCGCCAGCCCGGACGGCAGATCAAACAGTTCGAACAGGGCGCGCAGCACCGCAAGGTTGATCTCTTTCGGTGCCTCGACGTGCTTGAACTGCTTGAGCTCTTCGATCGAGCGCTCAGCGAGCTGCACCAACTTGCCCGAGTCGATCTTGTCGCCGGTGATCGACATCACCAGGTCGCCGGAATAGACCAGGCCACTCAGCACCGTGATCAGCAGATCCGGCTCCAGGCGGTACTTGACGGGGGCGAAATACTCGACGTCCGAGGTGCCCGATAGCAGTTCGCTGCGGTTGAGCACCTGGCCGTGGCCCTTGGCCTTGAGCCGGGTCAGCACCTCCAGCGCATATCGGGACTTGGCCGGGTCCACCCGGTCGCCGTCGAGCAGTTCCAACGCATCCAGCACCGCGACCGCGTCCTTGGTGCGGGTGCCACCGGCAAGCGCGCGCAGTGCGTTGCCAATGAGCTGCTTGCGGTTGGCTTCGGTGACCAGCACCGAGAAGGTGGGGTACTCAGGGGACAGATCCACAAAGCGCTGGCCGAGTACCAGGCCCGAGATGACGTTCACGACATCGCGGAAGTTGATGCGCTCGTCCGGGCCCAGCCGCGCACGGTCACGCAGCGACACGCCCTTGGACCATTCCTGCAGGTTCTTCTTCTTGCCCTGGTAGGTGACTTCGAAGGCGGTCATCTGCTTTTCCTGCAGCCACTTGCTCATGGCACGCAGGAAGTCTTGCGCCTTGGAGAGGTAGATGGCCTTGGCTCCGCCGCTGGCGGTGGACGCCAGATCCAGCGCTGCGGCGTAGGAGGACAGATGGCGCTTAAGGTCGTCGTCCAGGCCCGTGAGACGGAAGAAGACTTCGTCCGACAGGCTGTTGTCGGTGAACTTAGGCTTGTCGAAGGGCTGGATGAAGTAGACGTAGAAGTCGCGTTCAGGCTGCGCCGTGGGTCGGTCGTTCGGGGCGCCGAAGAACAGGTAGCCCATGCGTTCGACACGACGTTCCTGCCACTCAAGCTGGTACTGCCAAATCTGGAAGCCGGGGTAACGCAGGTCGTCGCTGCATTCCATCAGGGCCTTGACGGCGCTGTAGTAGGCCCGGTCGAGCGCATCGTCGGACAGGGCTTCGGCGCGCTTTTCAATCTGCGCGTCGTAGTCGATGTCCTTCTTGAGATCGAGGTAGTACTGCTCCGTGTCCGGCGCCTTGGAGATGAACTGGCCGTTGACGGTCTTGAGTACCTCCCGCATCACGGTCTGCACCATTGACAGCAGGTTTTCGGCAGGTTCGCCCGGCATGTCTTCGACGCCCGGCTGGAACAGGCACAAGGCGTCGCGCAGCTCGGCGGCGGTAGGGCCGATGGGAATGTGGATGTCGCCACCTGTGGTCAGGCGGTGGACGGCCAGCGCGTTGATGACGCGCAGCGCCATCGGTTTGTAGGCCGGGCGTGTGAAGGCCTGCTGCACGCGCGACTCCAGCACCTCGGAGACGCGCATGACTTCCTTGATGTTCGGGTCGGCGCGCAGGACCGAGTTGGTCTTGATGGTCTGCCAGAAGCTCTCGTAGCTGATGAACAGGGGTCGGTCGGTGGGCACGTCCTGGTCGAGGATGGCCAGCATGGCGGCTTCGATGGTCTTGAGCGCGCCGCGCTTCTCCGTGAAGTGGATCTGCTCGAAGGTCTTGAGGTAGTCGGGGTGGACCGGGAACAGCCGAACGTATTCGTCCATGCGCTCGTTCATGGAGCCATAGAACTTGGCGAACGGGGTCAGGTACTCGCGGATCTTGTTTTGCTGGTCGGCCGTCTTCTTGAGCAGGCGCGCGGAGACCACGAAGCTCACGTCCTGCCGGTCGATCAGGATCTGCGTGAAACGCTCGTTGACGCGGCGCATGCTGTCGGCCACATGCTGGAAGCGCACGCTGTCGAAGATGGCTTCCTGCACGCCGGCCACGAAGCGGAATTTCAGGTGCTTGGTCACTTCGCCGATCTGGCGCAGGATGGCCAGGTCGCGCACCAGCTCGTGGTCGCGGCGCGACTGCAGGTATTCCAGGAACTCATCGACGACCAGCAGCACGCCTTGGTTCGGGAATTTCTCGCCGAACGCGGCCATCATCTCCTCGAACGACTCCTTGTTGTTCAGCTCCTGGTCCGCTGCCGGGAAGGTGTAGCTGACGCCGAGCTTTTCTAGGAAGCGTTCGAGCTGCTGCGTGATGATCTGTCGCAGCGGCATTTCCAAGCCGCCCACCTCGATGCGCAGTACCTTGAAGCGACCAGCGATCGGGGCGACAGCCTCGGCGACCTTGGCGTGGCGGATCATCGGTGCGTAGGCGGCATCCTCGGCTACCAGTGACAGCACCGACATCAAGTGCGACTTACCGGTGCCGTAGTTGCCGACGATCAGCACGCCCTTGTGGTCGACCGAGTCGTCGAAGCTGAGCTGGGGGACCATGAGCTTGGAGATCCGCTCGGCCATGTCGTCGGAGATGACGTAGGTCGAGACCAGCTTCTTGGCTTCGTCCGGGCGCCCCGCATCGAGCAGTTGAATGACTGACTCGATCTGCTCGAACTGGATCAGATCTCCGTATTTCATGTTCTTGGCCATATGGTTCTCGCTTCCCCTGTACGTCAAATTTCTAGAACGACCACGCCGTCACGGCTGTAGTCGCGATGTTCTGGGTGGCTCATGTCGGCGTAGATCAGCCGATCACCTCGCAACTCGCCCGGCCACACGGCCACGACGCGCTTGGAATGCGCCAGCCGCTTGACCAGATCAAGCGGGTTGATCTGCAGGCCCTTCTCGAACAGCAGTTCGAGGTTGTCCAGCAGCAGCGGATCGTCGGTGCGTTCCTTGTCGGCGATCTCACGCAGCAACTCACCGGCTGAAAAGCCCCGCTTGTTGATCGGCGTCGCAGCCAACCGGCGGCCAAGCTCCAGGCCCACGTTCAGGGGCTCGATGTTGAGCTTGGTGCCCAGCTCGCGCAGCAGCTTGGTCTTGCCGCTGCGGCTTGAGCCGACCAGCAGAACCAGCTTGCTGTTGAGGTCGCCGATTTCGCCGATGAGTCGTTCGAGTTTTGCGATCAATTGCGGCCCCCGATTTCAGCGTTCCAGCGTGGATGCAGCGATGTGATGTTGAGTGAATGCGCCGTCATGGTTCACTCGAACAGACTGGACTGCTTGACGATGTAGCCCGCTGGCTTCTTCTGCTTCTCGATCACGCCTTCGTCGACGAGGCGCTGCAGCCACGCCTTGGCTTGCGCGTTGGACACGTCCAGCGCAGCAGCAACCTCAGCATCCTTCATCGGCGCCTTCAGCAGCAGTTGAATCACTTCTCGGACGGCCGCAAAAAGAGTTTCCGCAGGTGTTGATGCCGTCATCGCAACCGGACTGGCTGCATCGGGCTTGGCCCCAGGCGTCTGCGTAACCGATGGCACTGGATCAGGCGCCTGCTCAACTGGTCCGTCAGTGGAAGCAGAAACAGAAGTCGGCGCTGGCTCGCGTGGGGCTTCGGTCACCGGAGAAGTCTCGGGCGCCGCTGGTGGCGTGGGCGCGATGTCGGTCGGTCCATCGCCGGAAAACAGTGCAAGGCCGGACTGCGGAGACACCACCGGAGTTGGGGCCGCGACATCGAACACACATTCAAACGCGTCAGCGTCTTGGGGATTCGGCCAGGGGATCGCACCCTTGCCGCGCAGGGCATCGAGACCGGGAGACGACCCGTCCGTCGATCGAACGTACACGGGCACGAACTTGAGCTTGTCCAGCTGCTCGACGGCACCAGTCCAGGTGCCGCCCTTGTTCAGATCGGAGCTGACAACCAGGGATGCATCGGCCAGCGCGTAGATCAGCTTGTTGCGCTGCATCGCATTGCCGACGTTGAACCCCGCGCTTGGGTCGTAGGGAGAAATCAGCACCAGTTGGCCATCGAGCAGCAGGTTCCGGTGCTCGCGGTTCATGGTCGTTTTTTCCAGGCTGTCCGCGAGGACGCCACTGACCTTGCCGCCCGCTTCGAGCGCACCGCGCATGGCAGCCTGGTCGATGCCCTTGGCGCCGCCGGACACGAGCGTTCTTCCTGCTCGCGCAGCCAATCGGCCCACGGCCGTCGTGTAGTCGATCAGCGAATCGTCCACGTGACGAGATCCGACCACGGCGAGACCACCCGACTCCAGCAGACTCATGTCGCCGCAGCCGTAGATCACTGCCGGGGCGTCTTCGCGCAGGCGCGCCTTCAAGCGCCGGGGGTACTCGGCATCAGCGCGGCTGACCACCCAGATGGCGCGCGCTTGCCAGCGTTCGATGACTTGGCTCAGAAGGAAGCCTCGGCCCAGCAAACGCTGCAGACGGGCTTCATCAATCACTGGCTGGCATGCACGCAGTAGATCGGCCCCGTCTGGCGATACGAGGTCCGCAGGTTGGCGTTGAATCTCCCGCAGGTGGCGGGCGAGGCGCTTGTATTCGCCGGGTGACAAGAGCTCCGATGACGACGTACTGCGTCCAGCGATCAGCGGCGCCGTCAGCAGTAGGATCGCCTGGGTGTTGGGGGACAGGGTGGGGGTCATTCGTCGTGCCCCGTTTGAGAGAGTGCCATCGGCAAGACCTCACCGCTTCCGCTCTGGCGAAGCAGCCACGCGGCTACGGTCAGCGTCCAGCGTGAGTCCACCATGTCATCGACCAACATGACCGGGCCCTGGGGGATCGGCTGACCGTTGAGTGCCAGCGAGCCGTCGATGTTGCGCGCCTGCTGTGTACTGTTTGCCATCGTCTTCTGTTCGGGCCTTTCGTCTGTTTTCGCGATGACCATATGAAACGGCAGACCCAGCGCCGCAGCCAAGCGCTTCGCAAAATTCGGGACGAGATCAGGATGGCGCAGCGATGGAACGCACGTCACCCAGGTCGGTTTGGGTTGAGGGTTCCACTCGCGAACCATCTTCACGCAGGCACCAACCAGGTCGTCGGCGAACTTGCCGTCGTGATACTTGCCTTGGCGGACCAGGCCGCCCCAGCCGGCGTCACCCCATACGCACAGGGCCTTACCGGGTTGCGCTTGGAAGTTGATGGTCGTGTTGCTGGCAATGCCGTACTGAGGCATACCGCCGATCGGCCACTTCTTGCGGGGTTCGATGGGCAGGCTGGTGCGCCGAAGAAACGCGATGGCGTCTCGAACCAAAGCCTCATTCACTCCGGTGGGCAGCGGGGGAAGTGCAGGCTGCGTGACAACACTTGGATCACCGTCGAGCGCGCTGATCAGGAAGCCCATGTGATCGCCAAAGGGCAGTTCGACGTAGTCCTGCATCTGTTGATGCTCGACACGCCGCAGGGCCGTAAGTCGTTCGGCGCGCGCCCAGAACCCTTCGCTCAGCGTGGCTGCCGTGAGCTGCCACTTGGTGCCCTGCTTGGCGATTGGCGCTGGTGCTTCAAGGGAGAGCAAGGCGATCGTCTTGTCGACGCGCCCCTTGCTCAGATTGACTCGGCTGAGCAGCTCGGGGACGGACAGGCCGTTTTCTTCTTCCTCAAGTGCGCCCAACACGGCGGCGACTTCCTGTCGGGTCGGGAACGCGCTGCGGATGAACCAGTCGGTGATGTCCGACTCTTCCTGGCCGCTGAGCAGCACGCCGTAGGCGGAGTCGAGCGCGCGCCCAGCACGGCCCACTTGCTGGTAGTAGGCGACGACCGAGCCCGGCATCTGGTAGTGGATGACGAAGGCCAGATCGGGCTTGTCGTAGCCCATGCCCAGCGCCGTCGTCGCAACCAGCGCCTTGACCTTGTTGTTGAGCAGCGCCTGTTCCAGCGCTTCCCGACGATCGCCCGTTTCGCCCGTGTAGGCCTCGACGTTGAAGCCCCGGGTCTTGAGCCAGTCGGCGACCTGGTTGGCGTCGCGCACGGTGAGCGTGTAGATGATGCCGTGGCCCTGCAGCGCGGCCAGTTGCTGCGCCAGCCACGCCAGACGTTCGGCCTGGCTGGGCAAGCGGATCGTTTGCAGGGAAAGCGAAGTCCGATTCAAGTCGCCGCGCGAGACTTCGAGCTTCGGACCGAGCACGGCAGCAAGGTCTTCCATCACGCGGTTATTCGCCGTTGCCGTGGTGGCCAGGAGCCGCAGGTTCGGCGGCAGCGTCTTGACGATCCGCTCCAGCAGGCGGTAGTGGGGGCGGAAGTCGTGGCCCCAGTCGGAGATGCAGTGCGCTTCGTCGATGACCAGCATCGATATTTGTGCGGCGATCCCTGCCAGCACCTGCGTACGGAAGCGCTCGTTCGCCAGCCGCTCGGGTGAGATCAAGAGGATGTCGACTTCCCCACGCGCAAGGGTGGCCTCGACTTGGGTCCAATCGTCGACGTTGTCGGAGTTGATCGTGGCAGCGCGAACGCCCATTCGCTCTGCCGCGGCGATCTGGTTGCGCATCAGCGCCAGCAACGGGGAGATCAGCAGTGCGGGGCCGTTGCCGCCGTCGCGCAGCAGCTTCGTCGCGATGAAGTAGACGAAGCTCTTCCCCCATCCTGTCTTCTGAACGACCAGCAGGCGGCCTCGCCCGTCGACGATGTGGCGAATCGCGTCTTCCTGGCCTTCACGGAATGTGGCGTCGGCCCGGCCAGAGCCGATCCGGAGCAGCTCCAGGGCGCGTTGAGGGTTGTAGGTCATGTCATGGCTCTCCCTTGTTCTTGTCAGGAAAGCGATAGCCCGGCGCCAACAGGGCGTTCTTGACGCCGTAGAGCGCCAGCGGGTCCTTCAGCCACAGCCTGAACTCATGGCCGTGCAGGCTGTGGTCGGGTGAGCAGTCCACGCTCCATTTGCGCAGGATGTAGCCAGCAGTTGCTGCGCGCAGCTTCATGCGCAGCGACCCGTCCTGCATCCCATAGTCCATCACCGTGATCTCGGGTCGTGGCTGGTCCGGATGCGGGACAAGCTCAAGCTCCACGATGCGCGTCCACTGAATGTCCTGATCGCTGGCCTCGTGCGCATCGGGCCGCTCGCCCTTCAGGACCCGGGGGTGCGTGATCCGCGTGATCACGAAGTCTCGGAATTCCTGCGACTTCCGGTCGAAGGCCCGGACATGCCACCTGAGCCCGTTGTCGATCAGCGCAAACGGCACGATCTGGCGTTCGGCCTGGCCGTTTGAGATGGAGTGGTACTCGATCGCGAGCGGGCATTCCTGGTGAATGGCCCGGGTCACGCTGGCCAGCACGTCCAGGTCCGGGTGCGTCAGCCGCGATGGACTTTCGCAAGCCACCCATGCCTTTAGTCGCATCGGCTCGCCATCACCGAAGCCCTGGGTCAACCAAGACAGAACCCGCTCGGGGGGAAAGTCGAATACCGCCTGGAAATCCGGGCCCAAGACGTAGGTCTTGGCTTTGGAGTCGTAGTCGATGTTTCCCGGGGCAAGGTCCTTATACAGCCCCAGATCCCGGCTGGCCGCTGCTGACTGGATTCCAAAACGCGAGACCAAGTCCTGGCGGCGGATTTCTCCAATGAAGCGCACGCGCAACTCCACGAACGCGAGGCGGTCGCGCTGCGGCTGGGTGAGTTCTGCGAGCTGTTCGTTCGACATCCTGGGGTGCTCATTCGGGTTAACGATACTGGTACGGGCTATTGCGGGAAGTATATATGACGCCCCAGAATGTTTCCAATGCATCGTTTTAGTGTTTGTATCCGCCGCATTGTGATTACCTTTGTGGATGACTCCAGGCGGCTTTGGTTCTCAATCGCCGCGTGACCGAACCCCCAAGGATGCCTCGTGAGCATGCCAATCGTCCCGCAGATGCCCTTCGTGTGGCCGGAGCCGCGCGTCAGCTCCGGAATCAGTCGATACGGGACGGCATTGCCCTTCGAGGTTGCCGCGCAGGCGGCACTCAGCGTGTTCGGTGTGGTGTCTGCCCTCACAGAAGTCGGAGTGGTCGTCGCCCTGGGGTCAAGCGTTCGCGCTCTTGAAAGGGATCGCGGAGTTCCCCCGCGAAGCCATGACCAATCGCTTCTTCTGGCAGGGCATCAGGACCGACGAAGACGCGCTGATCAAGGCCATGAACGTCGCTGGCGACCGCCTGGTCGAGGAATACGGCGGCCGCAAAGCCAAGCAGCGTGCCGAACTGGAGTTGGACCTGATCAAGCAACTGGAGGACGCATCGGACGACGCGCTGGACAAGTGCCGAGCCCTGTGGACCTTGATCACGACGGGAAAAGAGGATGCGGTGGTTGCGCTTGTAGAGCCAGGGCCACTGACTCACGCTGCTGGCGCCGCCGGGTCAAGGTGACTGCTCAGAATCAGGGATAAGGCTCTGAACAAGAATAAATCAGCATACCCAACCCCGCAAAAACATCCTGTGTTGATTCATCAGCAAAACTGAGCCAGTGGGATGCGGGCCATCAGTTTGCATCTTCGCTTGCTCGGGAGCACGCCACCGGGGAGGCAACGAAATGCACAAGAAAACGGCCTTGCGGCGGTGTGTCGCTACAGCACGAATGTCAGCGAGCCCGCCACCAGCGCCTCGCGTTGCGCCAGCCAGGACGCCGGCAACTGGCCGCGTAGCAACTGCCTGACGACCACCTCGAGCCGTCCCAAGGCGATGGCTTCGAGCAGGTCGGGGGCTAGTTGTGCCAGTCTGCTCATCATGATGGCTTGGCCGAGGTCGATGCCTGAGGCCGCAGCGATCTCGGTCATCAGACTGAACCGACCTTCGTCCTACAGACGCTGCCAGTGGTGCGCGAGGCCGAGCGCCCGCATCAAGGGAGTGTCCTGCTCTATCTCGCGCACCTGCCGCTCACGGCGGCCCTCGTCCAGGAACTCATGCGGAGCGTCGAACGGCGCTATGACCTGCTTCTTCAGACCCCTACGCACAAGGTACAGGGCAGGAAGCTCTCCATCAGCACGCCGCCGGCAAACAGCGGCGTCCTATAGGTCACTGTCGCGCACCCAATGGTCGCAAAGCAAACTGCGAAGATCCGTGGGCCAAAAGTGGGCTAGCGATGGGCCAAATTTGGGCCAGAAACAAAAACGCCCACTGGTGAGTGGGCGTTTGCTTTCAGCGAAGACCGCTGGAATGTTGGTTGCGCGAGCAAGATTTGAACTTGCGACCTTTGGGTTATGAGCCCAACGAGCTACCAGGCTGCTCCATCGCGCGGCAAGATGGAATTATAGCTTACTCTTGGCCGGCCTGCTCTGGGGCAGCGTCCGCAACCTCAGGACGGTCAACCAGTTCGACCAGGGCCATCGGCGCGTTGTCACCCACGCGGAAGCCCATTTTCAGGATGCGCGTGTAGCCGCCCGGGCGGGTCTTGAAGCGCGGGCCCAGATCAGCAAACAGCTTGGTCACGCTGTCGCGGCTGCGCAGGCGGTCAAATGCCAGGCGCTTGTTGGCCAGCGTCGGCTCCTTGGCCAGCGTGATCATGGGTTCCACCACGCGGCGCAGTTCCTTGGCCTTGGGGACGGTGGTCTTGATGACTTCATGCTCGATGAGCGAGTTCATCATGTTGCGCAGCATGGCGAGGCGGTGCTCGCTGGTGCGGTTGAGTTTACGAAGGCCGTGGCCGTGACGCATGATGGTTTCCTTTGCTTTATTAATTCCGTGGCCGTATCAGGTACCCCGGGTTCAGGGCTGCAACCGCAGCCCTGTTTCCACCTCAAAAATCAACGCTTGTCCAGACCGGCCGGGGGCCAGCTTTCCAGCTTCATGCCCAGCGTGAGGCCACGCGAGGCAAGGACTTCCTTGATTTCGTTGAGCGACTTGCGACCCAGGTTGGGGGTCTTGAGCAGCTCGTTCTCGGTGCGCTGGATCAGGTCACCGATGTAATAGATGTTTTCGGCCTTCAGGCAGTTGGCCGAACGCACGGTGAGCTCAAGCTCGTCCACCGGGCGCAGCAGGATCGGGTCGAACTGCTGGTTGTTACGCTGCACCGGTGCGTCGAAAGCGGCGAGTTCGCTGCCTTCAAGCTGCGCAAACACAGCCAGCTGCTCCACCAGGATCTTGGCCGAGGCACGCACCGCATCTTCCGCGGTGATCGCGCCGTTGGTCTCGATCTCCACCACCAGCTTGTCCAGGTCGGTACGCTGTTCAACACGTGCGCTCTCGACGGTGTAGCTCACGCGCTTGACCGGGGAGAAGGATGCGTCCAGCACAATGCGGCCAATCGACTTGGTGGGCTCGTCGCCGTAGCGGCGCATGGTGCCGGGTACATAGCCACGGCCCTTCTCAACCTTGATCTGCATGTCGATCTTGCCGCCTTGCGACAGGTGGGCGATCACATGGCCGGGGTTGATGATCTCGACGTCGTGCGGCGTCTGGATGTCGGCAGCAGTGACGATGCCTTCGCCATCCTTGCGCAGGCTCAGCGTGACTTCGTCGCGGTTGTGCAGCTTGAACACCACGCCCTTGAGGTTCAGCAGGATGCTGACCACGTCTTCCTGAACGCCGTCGATCGACGAGTACTCGTGCAGGACACCAGCGATGGTGACTTCAGTTGCTGCATAACCCACCATGGACGACAGCAGCACACGGCGCAGGGCGTTGCCCAGCGTGTGGCCGTAGCCGCGCTCGAACGGCTCCAGGGTCACTTTGGCACGGTCGGCGCCAAGGTGTTCCACGTTGATGGCTTTGGGTTTCAGCAAGTTCGTTTGCATTCAGACTTCCTCTCAATACCCCCGGCTCGTTACACCGGTAAGGCTGGTGAAGTGCCCTGCGCAAGGTGCCCCACACGCAGGGAACAGAAAACTCAATGGCGGGATGGCACGGCCACCCCGCGCGCTTCGTCAAGAAGCATTAACGCGAATACAGTTCGACGATCAGCGATTCGTTGATGTCGGCCGCGAATTCGTCGCGGTCAGGAACCTTCTTGAAGGTACCTTCGGCCTTGTCGGCGTTGACTTCCACCCAGGCCGGAATGCCCACTTGCTGGGCAAGCTGCAGGGCCTCGACCACGCGGCTTTGCGTCTTGGACTTGTCGCGCACGGCCACCACGTCACCGGTCTTCACCAGGTACGACGGGATGTTGACCGGCTTGCCGTTCACGGTGATGGCCTTGTGCGACACGAGCTGGCGGGCTTCGGCGCGGGTGGAACCAAAGCCCATGCGATAGACAACGTTGTCCAGGCGCGATTCGAGAATGAACAGCAGGTTGGCGCCGGTGTTGCCCTTGCGGCGGTCGGCTTCAGCGAAATAGCGGCGGAACTGCTTTTCGAGCACGCCGTACATGCGCTTGACCTTCTGCTTTTCACGCAGTTGCAGACCGAAGTCGGACGTACGCTGACCCGAGGTGCGGCCATGCTGGCCGGGCTTGGAGTCGAATTTGGCCTTGTCCGCGATGGAGCGGCGGGCGCTCTTCAGGAACAGGTCGGTGCCTTCACGGCGGGAGAGTTTGGCCTTGGGGCCGAGGTAACGTGCCACGTTGCTTCCTTTGAATCATCTGCCACGGCCAGTTGCCGTGGGAGCCAGCAGCCTAGGGCGCTGGCGGTGGGCTTGGTTGAAAAAACTTGTCTGGTTGCGCCGCAATCTGATTGCGGGCGCGATCAGATACGACGACGTTTTTGCGGACGGCAGCCGTTGTGCGGAACCGGCGTCACGTCAGCAATGGAGTTGATGCGGATGCCCAGTGCGGCCAGGGCGCGCACCGAAGACTCACGGCCAGGACCGGGGCCCTTGATTTCAACGTCAAGGTTCTTGATGCCCTGCTCAATGGCAGCGCGGCCCGCCACTTCGGACGCAACCTGCGCGGCGAAGGGGGTGGACTTGCGCGAACCCTTGAAGCCTTGTCCGCCGGACGAAGCCCATGACAGGGCGTTGCCTTGACGGTCGGTGATCGTGATGATGGTGTTGTTGAAGGAAGCGTGAACGTGCGCGACACCGTCGGACACATTCTTGCGAACCTTCTTGCGCACACGTTGTGCGGCGTTATTGGCGGGAGCTTTTGCCATGACTTATCTCTTTCCCGATTATTTCTTGAGGGCCTGAGCGGCCTTGCGCGGACCCTTGCGGGTACGGGCGTTGGTGCGCGTACGCTGGCCGCGCATGGGCAGGCCGCGGCGATGGCGGAAACCACGGTAGCAACCAATGTCCATCAAACGCTTGATGTTCATGGTCGTCTCACGACGCAGGTCACCCTCGATCGTGATGTTCGCAATCTGGTCGCGGATTTTTTCCAGATCCCCGTCCGTCAGGTCCTTGACCTTCTTGGCGTAAGGAATGCCGGTGGCTTCGCAGATCTTGCGAGCGCGGGTGCGACCGATGCCAAAAATGGCGGTCAAGCCGATTTCTGCATGCTGATGCGGCGGAATGTTGATGCCAGCGATACGTGCCATGTTCGTCCTCTATAACTCTTGCGATCAGCCTTGGCGCTGCTTGTGACGCGGATCCGTGCAGATCACGCGCACAACGCCCTTGCGGCGGATGATTTTGCAGTTGCGGCAGATTTTCTTGACCGAAGCCGAAACTCTCATGTCGTTCTCCTAAAACTCAAACTGGCCAAAAAAATTACTTAGCCCTAAACACAATCCTAGCCCGCGACAAGTCGTAGGGCGTCAACTCAACGGTGACCTTGTCACCTGGGAGGATGCGGATGTAATGCATCCGCATCTTTCCCGAAATATGCCCGAGCACCACGTGCCCGTTTTCCAACTTCACCCGAAACGTAGCGTTCGGCAGGTTCTCAACAACCTCACCCTGCATCTGGATGACATCGTCTTTCGACATCTGCTTCAACCACCCAGGGATGTCTTGAAATTGGCTTTCTTCAACAATGATTCGTACTGCTGCGACATCATGTAATTTTGGACCTGGGCCATGAAGTCCATGGTCACCACCACAATGATCAGCAGCGACGTACCGCCAAAATAGAACGGCACGTTGTACTTGAGAATCAGAAACTCAGGCAGCAGGCACACAAACGTGATGTACACAGCACCCGCCAGCGTCAAACGCACCAGGATCTTGTCAATGTAACGCGCCGTCTGGTCACCCGGACGAATGCCGGGAATGAAGGCGCCGCTCTTCTTGAGGTTGTCTGCCGTCTCACGGCTGTTGAACACCAGGGCCGTATAGAAGAAACAGAAAAACACAATGGCGCTGGCGTACAGCATCACGTAGATCGGCTGCCCCGGCGTCAGCATGCCGGCGATATCCTTGAGCCAGCGCATGGCGTCACCCGTGCTGAACCAGCTCACCACCGTGGCGGGCAGCAGGATGATGGACGACGCGAAGATCGGCGGAATCACGCCGGCCATGTTCAGCTTCAGCGGCAGGTGCGACGATTGACCGCCATACACCTTGTTGCCCACCTGCCGGCGCGCGTAATTGACCAGTATCTTTCGCTGACCGCGTTCCACGAACACCACGAAGTAGGTCACCAGAATGACGAGTGCCACGATGAACACCGCCGCCAGAATGCTCATGGCGCCGGTACGTACCAGCTCCAGCAATCCGCCGACCGCACTGGGCAAGCCCGCGGCAATGCCGGCAAAGATCAGGATGGAGATGCCGTTGCCCAGCCCCCGCTCGGTGATCTGCTCACCAAGCCACATCAGAAACATCGTGCCAGCGGTCAGGCTGACCACAGCCGTCATGCGGAAACCGAAGCCTGGATTGAGTACCAGGCCAGCGGAGCTTTCCAGCGCAATCGCAATACCCAAGGACTGGAAGAGTGCCAAGCCCAAGGTGCCATAGCGGGTGTACTGGGTGATCTTGCGGCGGCCGCTTTCGCCTTCCTTCTTGAGCTGCTCGAACGTCGGCAGCACGTAGGTCAGCAGCTGCATGATGATCGACGCCGAGATATACGGCATGATCCCCAGTGCAAACACGGTGAACCGGGACAGTGCCCCGCCCGAGAACATGTTGAACAGGCTCAGGATGCCGCCTTGCTGGCCCTTGAAGAGCTGCTGCAACTGGGCCGGATCAATCCCGGGAACAGGAATGTGCGCGCCCACGCGGTACACGACGAGCGCGAGCAGCAAGAACACCAGACGGCGACGCAGGTCGCCGAATTTCCCGGTTTTTGCAATTTGAGCTGCGCTGGTAGCCACTGCTGCTTTCTTTCGACTCAGTCGGATCAGGCCAGGCTGCCACCAGCTGCCTCAATGGCAGCCTTGGCACCCGCGGTCGCGCCAATGCCTGTCAGCTTGACAGCCTTGGTCAGCTCGCCGGTCTTGATGACCTTGACGACCTTGGCCAGCTCGCCCACCAAGCCAGCCTGCTTGAGCGTCAGGAGGTCCACCTCGGCGGCACCGAGCTGATCCAGGTCAGCCAAGGTAACTTCGGCGTTGAACTTCAGCAAATGCGACTTGAAGCCGCGCTTGGGCAGACGGCGCTGCAGCGGCATCTGGCCGCCTTCGAAGCCGACCTTGTGGTAGCCGCCCGAGCGGGATTTTTGACCCTTGTGACCGCGGCCCGCGGTCTTGCCCAGGCCGGAGCCGATGCCACGGCCGACACGGCGCTTGGCATGCTTGGCACCCGCTGCGGGCTTGATTGTGTTGAGTTCCATCTTGAAACCTTTAGAGCACTTGGACCAGATAGCTGATCTTGTTGATCATGCCGCGCACGGCGGGCGTGTCCTGCAGCTCGCTCACGCTGTTGAGCTTGCGCAGACCCAGGCCGCGAACGGTGGCGCGATGCGATTCCTTGGTGCCGATCGGGCTGCGGACCAGCTTGATCTTGACAGTTTGTTGCGTCGTCATTTGATGGCTTCCGGTTACGCGAAGATTTCTTCAACGCTCTTGCCGCGCTTGGATGCCACTTCCGAGGGGGTCGTGGAATTCTTCAGCGCGTCGAACGTGGCGCGGACCATGTTGTAGGGGTTGGACGAACCATGACTCTTGGCCACGATGTCGGTAATACCCATGACTTCAAACACGGCGCGCATCGGACCGCCAGCAATGATGCCGGTACCCTTGGGAGCCGGCGCCATCATGACCGTAGCAGCACCGTGGTGGCCGGTCACGTTGTGATGGATCGTACCGTTGCGCAGAGACACCTTCGTCATGTTGCGGCGGGCCTCTTCCATGGCCTTTTGCACGGCAGCGGGCACTTCCTTGGACTTGCCCTTGCCCATGCCAACCTTGCCATCACCGTCGCCTACCACGGTCAGCGCGGCGAAACCGAGGATACGGCCACCCTTGACCACCTTGGTAACGCGGTTGACCGCGATCATTTTCTCGCGCAGGCCGTCTTCCGGACCGTCACCTTGCGTCTTAGCTTGAACTTTTGCCATGTCTGTATCCGTGTCCGTTAGAACTGGAGGCCGGCTTCACGCGCAGCATCAGCCAGCGCCTTGACGCGGCCGTGGTACGCAAAACCTGCGCGATCAAATGCCACTTTCTCGACGCCTGCAGCCTTCGCCTTTTCAGCGATGCGCTTGCCAATGGCCTGGGCGGCAGCGGTGTTGCCACCCTTGCCCGAGCCGCCGAGCGACTTGCGCACATCGGCTTCCGCCGTGGAGGCGCTGGCCAGGATCTTGGCACCGTCGCCGGAGATCACGCTGGCATAAATGTGCAGATTGGTACGGTTCACCGTCAGGCGCGCAACGCCTTGCGTGGCGATGCGGATGCGGGTCTGACGGGCCCGGCGAAGACGCTGCTCTTTTTTGGTCAACATGCTGCGGCTCCTTACTTCTTCTTGGTCTCTTTGATCGTGATCTTCTCATCCGCATAGCGGATGCCCTTGCCCTTGTAAGGCTCGGGCGGACGAATCGCACGAATCTCGGCGGCCACCTGGCCCACGCGCTGGCGGTCGGCACCCTTGATCACGACTTCCGTCGGGGTCGGGGTTGCCACCGTGATGCCGGCAGGCATGTCCTTGTTGACGGGGTGCGAGAAGCCAACCGTCAGGTTCAGCTTGGCACCCTGGGCCTGGGCCTTGTAGCCCACGCCGACCAGGCTCAGCTTCTTCTCGAAGCCCTTGGTCACACCGGTCACCATGTTGTTCACCAGCTGGCGCATGGTGCCGCTCATGGCATTGGCTTCACGCGAATCGTTGGCCGGGACAAAGCTCAGCTTGCCGTCCTTGGACTCGATCTTGACCAGCGCGTTCTGGGTCAGGGACAACGTGCCGCCCGTACCCTTGACGCTGATCTGGTCTTGCTTGATGGACACGTCAACGCCTGCAGGGACGGTGACGGGCATTTTTCCTACTCGGGACATTTTCTTTTCCTTCCCTTTAGGCCACGTAGCACAGCACTTCGCCACCGACACCGGTTGCGCGCGCCTTGCGGTCGGTCATCACGCCCTTGGGCGTGGTGACGATGGCCACGCCAAGGCCATTCATGACCTGGGGAATGGCACCAACACCCTTGTACACACGCAGGCCAGGACGGCTCACGCGCTCGATACGCTCGATCACCGGACGGCCGGCGTAGTACTTGAGGGCGATTTCAAGCTCGGACTTGCCGGCTTCGGTCTTGACCTGGAAGCCGTCGATATAGCCTTCATCCTTGAGGACCTGGGCAATGGCCACCTTCACCTTGGAAGAGGGCACCGAAACGGTGGGCTTAGCCACCATCTGGGCATTGCGGATGCGGGTCAGCAGGTCGGCGATGGGATCACTCATGCTCATGTTTAATCTCTCCTGCCTGGCTTACCAGCTGGCCTTGACCACGCCCGGGATGTCCCCGGAGAAGGCCATTTCACGGATCTTCGCGCGTCCCAGCCCGAACTGGCGGAACGTGCCGCGCGGACGGCCGGTGATTTCGCAACGGTTGCGCTGGCGCGTGGGGTTCGCGTTGCGCGGAAGCTTTTGCAGCGACAGGCGGGCCGCGGCACGCTCTTCTTCGCTCTTCTTGGGGTCGCGAGCGATCGCCTTGAGTTCCGCGTGTTTCTTCGCGTACTTTGCAACCAGCTTGTCGCGCTTGAGCTCGCGCTCAATCAATGCCATTTTTGCCACTGGTCACCTCAATTCTTGAAGGGGAAACGGAAGCCCGCGAGCAGTGCCTTGCACTCTTCGTCGGTCTTGGCCGTGGTCGTGATGCTGATGTTGAGACCGCGCAGGGCGTCAACCTTGTCGTATTCGATCTCGGGGAAGATGATCTGCTCTTTCACGCCGATGTTGTAGTTGCCACGACCATCGAAAGCACGGCCGGAGATACCACGGAAGTCGCGCACCCGGGGCAGCGCCACGGTGACGAAACGGTCCAGGAATTCATACATCTTGACGCCACGCAGCGTCACCATGGTGCCGATGGCCTGGCCTTCGCGGATCTTGAAACCGGCGATGGCCTTCTTGGCCTTGGTCACAACGGGCTTCTGGCCAGCGATCTTGGTCAGGTCGCCCACGGCGTTGTCCATGACCTTCTTGTCGGCGACAGCTTCCGAGACACCCATGTTCAAGGTGATCTTGGTCAGGCGCGGAACCTGCATGGGCGACTTGTAGCCAAATTTGGCGGTCAGCTCGGGGACCACCTTGTCGCGATAGTGTTGTTGCAGTCGTGCCATGGTCATGCCGCCTTGATTTCTTCGCCGCTGGACTTGTAAACGCGAATGCGCTTGTCGCCAGTGACCTTGATGCCCACGCGATCAGCCTTGCCCGTGGCGGCGTTGTAGATCGCCACGTTGGACTGGTGGATCGGCATGGCTTTTTCAACGATGCCACCCGTGGTGCCCTTGAGGGGGTTGGGCTTGGTGTGCTTCTTCACCAGGTTGATACCCTCGACCAGCAGGTGGGAGTCATCCTTGCGCAGCGTAACGGTGCCGCGCTTGCCCTTGTCACGGCCCGCGAGCACGATGACCTGGTCGCCTTTGCGAATTTTGTTCATGAGACGCGTCCTTACAGAACTTCAGGGGCCAGCGACACGATCTTCATGAAGCGCTCGGTGCGCAGCTCGCGCGTAACCGGGCCGAAGATGCGGGTGCCAATGGGCTCCAGCTTGGCGTTGAGCAACACGGCGGCGTTGCCATCGAACTTGACCAGGGAGCCATCGCCACGGCGGATGCCCTTGGCGGTACGAACCACCACAGCGCTGTAGACCTCGCCTTTTTTGACGCGACCGCGCGGAGCAGCTTCCTTGATGCTCACCTTGATGATGTCGCCAACGCTTGCGTAGCGACGCTTGGAACCGCCGAGCACCTTGATGCAAAGAACGGACTTTGCACCGGTGTTGTCGGCGACTTCGAGCCGGGATTCAGTTTGGATCATTTCAAATATTCCCAACTTGTACCAAGGGTCTTTGCCGCGCCCTGAAGCGCCTCAATGACCACCGGTCAGTCTTGGGCCCGTCGGCCACGCCTTGAACCACTCAAGGCGCTTTCGCTGGGCAGAACTGGAAGTTTTCATAAAACCCCCACTACGCTTTTCAAGCGCAGCCCTCGATTATGGCAAACCCCAAAGCCTCTGTCAATGCTCAGGCCCGGCGGGGAGTTCGAGGTAGCGCCGCGCGAGCGGCTCGAACGAGCGGCTTGCGGCATCACGCCCCGTTTCGTCCGCCAGGATCGCCGCCACTTGGCCGGCCATGCCCGCAGCCAACCGGGCGTCCAGAAACAACAAACGGCTGCGGCGCGCCAGCACATCTTCCACGGTCCGCGCGTATTCATGACGCGCCGCAAACCGGACCATGGCCTCTGTCAGACCTCCGCCCAACACATGGTCCGCGCCGGGCAGCGCCTCAACGGCCGCGCGCTCACCTCCATAAGAGTGGCCACCCGGCGCATCGCACATGCGCGGCCGGCTGGCATCCACACCCGAAGCACCAACCAGTTGCAAGTTGGCGGTCACTCCCGCCTCAACCCTTTTCAGCAAAGATTGTTCAAAACACTTTTCCAGCACATCCTCGGCCATCGCGCGGTAAGTCGTCCACTTGCCGCCCGTCACGGTGATGAGGCCGCTGCGACTGGCCAGCACCGTGTGTTCGCGGCTCAGTCCCTTGGTATTGGCGCCGTCGTCATCCGGCGGCTTGACCAGCGGGCGCAGGCCCACCCAGATGCTCTTGACATCCTCGTGAGTGGGCGCTCGCTTCAAATAGCGCGCCGATTCCCCGAGGATGAACTGCACCTCCTCGGCAAACGCGTCAGGTTCGCGCGCCAGGTCGCCCCGGGGGGTGTCCGTGGTGCCCAGGATGACTTTGCCCAGCCAGGGCACGCCGAACAACACCCGCCCGTCCGCCGTCTTGGGCACCATCAATGCATGGTCGCCGGGCAGAAACTCGCGGTCCACCACCAGGTGCACGCCCTGGCTGGGCGCCACCATGGGTTTGGCCGGCCGGCCCAGCGCCTCGCCGTCTTTCTGGCGGAATTCGTCCACCCACACCCCGGCAGCATTGACCACGCAGCGCGCCTGCAACCGGAAGGCCTGGCCGGTTTCGCGGTCCTCGCAGGTCAGGCCAACCACTTTGCCGGCGTCGTGCAGCAGGTCCGTGGCGGCGCAGTAGTTCACCAGCAGTGCCCCCCGGGTGGCCGCGGTACGGGCCAGCGCCAGCGCCAGCCGGGCATCGTCAAACTGGCCATCCCAGTACTTGACGCCGCCTTTGAGCCCGTCGGGCCGCGCGGTGGGCAACAAGCGCAGCGTCTGGTCGCGGTTGAGGAATTCGGTGGGTCCCAGGCCGGCCTTGCCGGCCAGCGCGTCATACATCTTGAGGCCCACGCCATAAAACGGGGTTTCCCAGAATTTGTAGGACGGCATCACAAAGGGCAGCGGCTGGGCCAGGTGCGGTGCGTTGTACAGCAGCGTGGTGCGCTCGTGCAAGGCCTCGCGCACCAGCGCGATGTTGCCTTGGGCCAGGTAGCGCACGCCGCCGTGCACGAGCTTGGTGGCGCGCGATGAGGTGCCCTTGGCAAAGTCGTGCGACTCCACCAGCACGACGCTGAAGCCGCGGGCGGCTGCGTCCAGCGCCACGCCCAGGCCGGTGGCGCCGCCACCGATGATGGCCAGGTCCCAGGTACGGGGCTCGGAAAGACGCGCGATGAGTTCTTCGCGCCGGGTAGGCAGGGGTGCAGCCAGGGTCATGGGGTCAATTGTCGGCCCATGCTTTAGAGCGCTCAACCGCCTTGCGCCAGCGCGCCAGCTTGGCACGGCGCAGCGGCGCGGCCAGTTGCGGTTCAAAACGCCGGTCCACCTGCCAGCGGGCCGAGATTTCCGCCGCGTCACGCCACAGCCCGGTGGCCAGGCCCGCCAGGCAGGCCGCGCCCAGCGCGGTGGTCTCCGTCACGCGGGGACGCACCACCGGTACGCCCAAAAAATCGGCCTGCATCTGCATCAGCAGGTTGTTGCTGCAGGCGCCGCCGTCCACGCGCAACTCTTTCAATGCGATGCCGCTGTCACGCGCCATGGCATCGAACACGTCGGCCACCTGCAGGGCGATGGCCTCCAGCGCGGCGCGCGCAATGTGCGCCCGGGTGGTGCCGCGCGTCATGCCCAGCAGCGTGCCGCGCGCATGGCCGTCCCAGTCGGGCGCGCCCAGGCCGGCAAAGGCAGGCACCAGGTACACGTCTCCCGTATCGGGCACCAACCCCGCCAGCGCCTCGACTTCTGGCGCAGACTGGATCATCTGCAACCCGTCGCGCAGCCACTGGATCGTTGCACCGGCCATGAAGACCCCACCCTCCAGGCAATAGGCGGTACGGCCCGGCCCCGCCGGTCCCTGCCAGCCCACGGTGGTCAGCAGCTTGTTGCGGCTGGGCACCGCCGCCGTGCCGGTGTTCATCAGCATGAAGCAGCCGGTGCCATAGGTGTTCTTGGCCATGCCAGGCGCAAAGCAGGCCTGGCCGAAGGTGGCGGCCTGCTGGTCGCCCGCCACGCCGGCAATCGGGATGGCCGCGCCGAACAGCGCCGCGTCCGTCTGGCCCAGCACGCCGCTGGACGGCACCACCCGGGGCAGCACGCTGCGCGGGATATCGAACAGGCGCAGCAACTCGTCGTCCCACTGCAGCGTGTGCACGTTGAACAGCATGGTGCGTGATGCGTTGCTGGCGTCGGTGGCATGCACCTTGCCGCCGGTCAGGTTCCAGATGAGCCAGCTGTCGATGGTGCCAAAGGCCAGCTCACTGCGGGCGGCGCGCGCACGCGCGCCTGGCACGTTGTCCAGCAGCCATTGCAGCTTGGTGGCCGAGAAATAGGCGTCGATCACCAGGCCAGTCTTTTTCTGGATCAGCGCCGCCTTGCCCTGGCGGCGCAGGCTATCGCAGCGCGCTGCGGTGCGGCGGTCCTGCCAGACGATGGCATGGGCCAGCGGCTGGCCGGTGGCGCGATCCCACAGCACCGTGGTTTCGCGCTGGTTGGTGATGCCAATGGCCAACTCGCCCGCGCCGGCCCGCGCGCCAAGCTGCTGCAGTGCCTGCTGCGCCACGGCGCGCTGGGACGCCCATATCTCGTTTGCGTCATGCTCCACCCAGCCGGGCTGGGGGAAGATCTGGCGAAACTCCTGCTGCGCCGTGGTCACGGCCTGGCCAGCCTGGTCAAACACAATGGCGCGTGAGCTGGTCGTGCCCTGGTCCAGTGCAAGAACATATTTCATGGGCGATGAGCGTAACGCATGCCTGTTTCAGGCAATAGACTGGAAACCACCATGAGTACCTCCTGCTTCACACGCCGCCAGCTGCTGGCGGGCGTGGCCGCCGCAGCCCTGTCGGCCTGCGCGCCCGTGCGTGCGCCCACGCAGCCTGCCCGTCTGCGCCTGATTGGCGAGGCCACGCTGGCCCACCGTCTGGCTTTCAAGGGCACGGCGGTCGGCGGCCTGTCCGGCCTGGACTTCGATGCGGCCAGCGGCCTGTGGTTCGCGCTGTGCGACGACCGCTCCGACCTGGCGCCGGCGCGCTTCTATACGCTGCGCCTGCCGCTGGACGGCCAGCGCCTGGGCGTGCCCGAGCTGGTGGATGTGGTGACGCTGCGCCAGGACAACGGCCTGCCCTACCCCAGCCGCCGCCAGGGCGGTGACGTGGCCGACCCCGAAGCCCTGCGCCTGCTGCCGCGCAGCGGCACGCTGCTGTGGACCAGCGAAGGCGACGCCCGGCTGGGGTTGGACCCGTTTGTGCGCGAAGTGACCCTGGACGGCCGGCACCTGCGCGAACTCAGCCTGCCCGATCACCTGCACATGCGCGTGGGCACCGGCCCGCGTGACAACCTTGCGCTCGAAGGCCTGGCGGTCACACCGGATGGCAAGACAGCGTGGGCAGCCATGGAGGCGGCGCTGCAACAGGACGGCCCGGTACCAGGCGTGGGCCGCCCCGGCGGCCCGTGCCGCTTCACGCAGCTGGACGTGGCAAGCGGCCGCGCGCTGCAGCAACGCGCCTACCTGCCGGACGCCATTCCCCAGGCGCCGCTGGTGCCCGGCACGTTTGCCGACAATGGTGTGAGCGAGGTGCTGATGATCGATGCCCACCGCATGCTGGTGCTGGAGCGGGCCTACATGGCCGGCGTGGGCAATTCGCTACGCCTGTATGAAGTGGACACGCGCGACGGCAGCAATACGCTGGACGCGGCGCGACTGGTGGCCGGTGAATTCCGCCCCACGGCCAAGCGGCTGGTGGCGAACTTTGCCCAGCTGGGCCTGTCAAGGCTGGACAACACCGAGGCCATGGCCTGGGGCCCGGCCCTGCGAAACGGCAACCGCACGCTGGTGTGCCTGAGTGACGACAATTTCAACCCCGCACAGGTCACGCAGTTCGTGGCCTTCGAATACATGGAAGCAGCATGAACACAGACAACAACGCCATCGCCTTCATCGGGGGCGGCAACATGGCCAGCGCCATCATCGGCGGGTTGATCCGCCAGGGCCTGGCCCCCAGCCAGATCGAGGTGGTGGAGCCCTGGGACGAAGCGCGCGCGCGGCTGCAAGCGCAATTCAGCATCACGGCGCAGCCGCAGGCTGGCGCGGCGCTCGCGCGCTGCGCCATGGTGGTGTGGGCCGTGAAGCCCCAGACCTTCAAGGAAGCGGCGGCGGCGGTGCGCGCCCACACCGCCCACGCCTTGCACCTGAGCGTGGCCGCCGGCATCCGCAGCGACAGCATTTCGCAGTGGCTGGGCAGCGAGCGCATCGTGCGGTCCATGCCCAACACGCCCGCGCTGGTGGGCAAGGGCATGACGGCGCTGTATCCGCGCCCCGCCGTGTCCGCGAACGACAAGGCGATGGTCGAGCGCGTGATCGCCACCACCGGCGAATCGCTGTGGGTGGATGCCGAAGAGCAGCTGGATGCCGTGACGGCGCTGTCGGGCTCGGGCCCGGCCTATGTGTTCTTCTTCCTGGAGGCCATGACGGCCGCCGGCATGGAGATGGGCCTGTCGCGCGAGCAGGCGCACCGGCTGTCTGTGGGCACCTTTGTGGGCGCGTCGGAGCTGGCCCGCGCGTCCGACGAAGCACCTGAGGTACTGCGCCAGCGCGTCACCTCCAAGGGCGGCACCACCTACGCGGCCATCACCTCCATGCAGCATGACGGCGTCAATGCGCTGTTCATCAAGGCGCTGCACGCTGCGCGCCAGCGCGCCCGGGAGCTGGGTGACGAATTCGGCGCCTGAGAAGCCCCCACGCTGGGTCAGCGCAGGGCGCTGTCCAGCGCAATGCCGGTAAACACGCTGAAGCCCACCCAGTGGTTCAGCCGGAAGGCCTTGAAGCAGCCGTCACGCGTGCGGTGGCGGATCAGCGTCCAGTGCCAGCCCGCCTGCGCCGCTGCGGCGGCAATGCCGAGGTAAAACGCCGGGCCGGGTGTGGCCACCGGGTAAGCCCAGGTCCATACGCCCAGGTACACCGCATAGAACCCCATGATGGCCGGCACGTCCCATGCGCCCAGCGTGATGGCTGACGTCTTCATGCCGATCTTCAGGTCATCGTCACGGTCCACCATGGCGTATTCGGTGTCGTAGGCCAGCACCCAGAACAGGTTGCCCAGCAGCAGCACCCAGGCCAGGGCCGGCACGCGCGACTGCGTGGCTGCAAACGCCATGGGAATGCCGAAGCTGAACGCCACGCCCAGCACCGCCTGCGGCATGGACACGAAGCGCTTGGCATACGGGTAGATGATGGCCACGGCCAGCGCGGCGAATGACCAGGCGATCGTCGCCGCATTGGTCGTCAGCACCAGCCCGAAGGCCATCAACGCCAGCACCGCGCCCAACGCCAAAGACTCTTTCACCGACACCTTGCCCGACGTGACGGGGCGTTGCGCGGTGCGCTTGACGTGGCGGTCAAAGTCGCGGTCGGCCACGTCGTTCACGCAGCAGCCGGCGCTGCGCATGAGGATGGTGCCCAGCAGAAACACCGCCAGCAAATGCCAGCCCGGCCAGCCATGCGCAGCAATCCACAGCGCGCTGAGGCTGGGCCACAGCAGCAGCAGCCAGCCGGCTGGCCGGTTCCAGCGGATCAGGTCCAGCCAGAGCGACCAGCGCTCGCGCAGGCGGCTGCTCACAGGCCGATCTGCCGCAGGTCCAGACGGCCGTCCCTGACTGGCGGACACCACAGATAAGCGCCGTTGACCGGCTGCGACATGCGGAACATGGCGTCCACGATGCCGTCATCGTGCCCGGCCATGCGGCGCATCTGTGCCTCGAATGCGTCAAACGAATGGCCAAAGGCCACGAACATCAGGCCCGCCTTGTTGTTCATCACCCAGGGCATGGAGCGACGCACCACGAAGGCCTCGGGCTCGAAGCTCTCCTGCGCGGTGCGCTTGACGTGGGCGGACTCGGGGGCGTCCTCCAGCTCTTCGTTGTCGCTGCGGCGGCGGCCCACTACGTTGTCCTGCTCCTGCGTGGACATGGCATCGAACGCGTCAAAGTCATGTACCCACTGCTGCACCGCCACGAAGCTGTCGCCGCCCGGCGCCAGGCCCGCCGCCAGCGCCGCATCGCCATCGGGGTTTTCGGTGCCGTCCTCGTAGCCGGTCAGGTCGCGGCCATGGCCATTGGGGCCCTTGCCATGGCGAAAGGCCTCCAGCGCACGGTCCATGTGAAAGGCCGGGGCCAGCGCCTTTTCCAGCTTGCGGCTGAGGTTGACCAGGTCGCCGTGGTCATCCCCGCGCAGCCAGCACCACAGCGCCACGGGCACGGACGGCACATGCACGCCGGGGCGCGACAGATCCGGCATGTCGCGCAGGCCGGCCACGCTGCCCCCCACCGCATTCACGGAGGCCAGGCCCAGCCCCGCGACCACGGTGTCGCCGTCGGCCAGCGCGGCCAGGCGTTGCAGCGCCGCCCCGGCGGCAGCTGGCTGGGCCAGCGAGAAAAACAGATAGCGGCCCTGGGTCGGCACCCGCTGCAGGATGCCGGCTTGCGCGGTGTTCATCAAATCCCCTCCAACATTCAGATCACTTTCAGGACAGGCGCTTCACTCCGGGCAGCTCACAGGCATAGATGGCGTTGCGCAGTGCCGCGATCGCCTCGTAGCGCGTGAAGCTGCGCCGCCAGGCCAGCACCACGCGACGCATGGGTGGCTCGCCTTCAAACGGCAGGTACTTCACGAAGGCATCCTCGTCTTTCTTGCGTTTGCGGGTGTCCAGCGCCTCCTTGGGCACGGACAGGCGCGGCACCAGCGTCACGCCCATGCCTGCGGCCACCATGTGCTTGATGGTCTCCAGCGACGAACCTTCAAAACTCTTGCGGATGCCTTCCGCGTCGCTGGAAAAGCGGGCGAACTCGGGGCACACCTCCAGCACATGGTCGCGAAAGCAGTGGCCGTTGCCCAGCAGCAGCATGGTTTCCTTTTTCAGCTCGTCGGCATTCACATGGGTGTGGGCCGCCAGCGGGTGGTTGCTGGGCAGCGCCACCATGAAGGGTTCGTCGTACAGCGCGGCGGTGGCCAGCCCGGTATCCGGGAAAGGCTCGGCCATGATGGCGCAGTCAATCTCGCCGGTGCGCAGCATCTCCAGCAGCTTGACGGTGAAGTTCTCCTGCAGCATCAGCGGCATCTGCGGCGTGCGCGCAATGGCCTGGCGCACCAGGTCGGGCAGCAGGTAGGGGCCGATGGTGTAGATGATGCCCAGCTTCAGCGGTCCGGCCAGCGGGTCCTTGCCGCGCCGGGCGATTTCCTTGATGTTGGCGGCCTGCTCCAGCACGCTTTGCGCCTGGCGCACGATCTCTTCACCCAGCGGCGTGACCGTCACTTCATTGGCGCTGCGCTCGAACAGCTTGACCTCCAGCTCGTCTTCGAGCTTCTTGATCGCCACCGACAGCGTGGGCTGCGAGACAAAACAGGCCTCGGCCGCCTTGCCGAAATGCTTTTCACGCGCGACCGCGACGATGTATTTGAGTTCGGTGAGGGTCATGCCTTTACGCTTTCAAGTACTCGGATTTTCCACCCAACCAGCGCTCGGCGTGTTGCCGGGCCTTTTCCGGGTAGCGGTCCAGCATCAGCGGCGCCGCGTGGCGCGCCCATTCCAGCAGCTCGCTGTCGGTGGCCAGGTCGGCAAAGCGCAGCAGCGGCGCGCCCGACTGTCGCGCGCCCAGGAATTCACCGGGGCCGCGGATGTCCAGGTCGCGCCGGGCAATCTCGAAGCCGTCATTGGTCTCGGCCATGGCCTTCAGGCGCGCGCGCGCCGTCTCGCCCAGGCGCGGGCCATCGCCCGTGGAATACAGCAGCACGCAGGCCGACGCGGCCGCGCCACGCCCCACGCGCCCGCGCAGCTGGTGCAGCTGGCTCAGGCCAAAGCGCTCGGCATGCTCGATCACCATCAGCGAGGCGTTGGGCACGTCCACGCCCACTTCAATCACCGTGGTGCTGACCAGCACGCCCATCTGGCCGCTGGTGAACAGGGACATCACGGCCTTTTTCTCGGCCTGCGGCATGCGCGAATGCAAAAGGCCCACCATGACGCCGGGCAGCGCAGCACTCAGCGCCTCGTGCGTCTGGGTGGCGTTCGTCAGGTCCAGCGCTTCGCTCTCTTCAATCAGCGGGCAGACCCAGTAGACCTGCCGCCCTTCGGCCACCTGGGCGCGGATGCGCTCGATGATGTCGTCGCGCCGCTGCTCGGAGATGACCTTGGTCACCACCGGCGTTCGCCCTGGCGGCAGTTCGTCGATGGTGGACACGTCCAGGTCGGCGTAATAGCTCATGGCCAGCGTGCGCGGAATGGGCGTGGCGCTCATCATCAAGAGGTGCGGCTCATAGCCTTCCTCGCGCATCTTGCCGCGCAGGGCCAGGCGCTGCGCCACGCCAAAGCGGTGCTGCTCGTCAATGATGGCAAGCGCCAGGTTCTTGAATTCCACCTGGTCCTGGATCACCGCATGCGTGCCCACCACCAGCGCCGCCTCGCCGCTTTGCACCAGCGCGGCCATGGCGGTGCGCTCCTTTTTCTTCTGGCTGCCGGTGAGCCAGGCCACGCGCAGGCCACGCGGCGCCAGCAGCGGCTCCAGCCAGCCGATGAGCTTGCGAAAGTGCTGCTCGGCCAGGATTTCGGTGGGCGCCATCAGCGCGCACTGCCAGCCCGTGTCAATCGCAATGGCCGCCGCCAGCGCCGCCACCACCGTCTTGCCCGAGCCCACGTCGCCCTGCAACAGGCGGTGCATGGGCACGGCGCGCAGCAGGTCGCGCGCGATTTCCTCCCCCACGCGCCGCTGTGCCGCCGTCAATGCGAACGGCAGCACGGCCAGCAATTGCTCATGCAGCCCGCCCGGCGCGGCGCCCAGCGGCGGCGCCTTCAGGCGGTCGCGTTCGCGCTTGCTTTGCAGCTGCGACAGCTGCTGGGCCAGCAATTCCTCGGCCTTCAGGCGCTGCCAGGCGGGGTGGCTGCGGTCCTCCAGCGCGGCCAGCGGCACATCCGGTGTGGGGTGGTGCAGGAACTGCAGCGCATCGCGCAGCAGCCAGGGCTTGTGCCGGCCGGGCTGATGTGCAATCTCGGGCACAAAGGTGTCCGACAGGTCCGCCCGCGCCAGGCCACCGAGCACGGCGCGGCGCAGGTAGGCCTGCGGCAGCCCGGCCACGGTGGAATACACGGGCGTAAGCGCCGTGGGCAGATCGCCACCCGCCGGGCGAAACGACGGATGCATCATGGTCCAGCCCAGAAAGCCGCCCTTGAGCTCCCCGCGCGCCCGCACGCGCGTGCCCACGGCCAGCGCCTTTTGCTGCGAAGGATAGAAATTGAAGAACCGCAGCACGCAGGTGTCTGACCCATCGTCCACGGTGACCAGCAGCTGGCGGCGCGGGCGGTAACTCACCTCGCACGCGGTGACGGTTGCCTCGATCTGCGCATGATCGCCCTCGCGCGCGTCGCGCAGCTTGACGATTCGGGTCTCGTCCTCGTAGCGCAGCGGCAGGTGCAGCGCCAGGTCGATGTCGCGCGCCAGGCCGAGCTTGAGCAAGGCTTTCTGGGGTGCGGTCATCTCCTTCCTGTCGGTCATGGGACAATTCTGCACTGTCCCAACCTCTTGGCACGGATCGGCACGGTCCTCAAGCAGCATGCACACCTTCACTCTCGGCGATTTCGACTTCGCCCTTCCACCCGAGCTGATTGCCCAGCACCCCGCCACCGAGCGCAGCGCGTCGCGCCTGCTGGATGGCACCGGCGCGCAACCGGTGGACCGCAGCTTTCGCGACCTGCCCGGCCTGCTGTCACCGGATGACCTGCTCGTGTTCAACGACACCAAGGTCGTCAAGGCACGCCTGTATGGCGAAAAACCCACGGGCGGCAAGGTCGAGCTGCTGATTGAACGGGTGTTGCAGGGCAACGAGGTGGTGGCCCATGTGAAGGTCAGCAAGAAGCCGCCGGTGGGCACCGCGCTGCGCATGGCGGGCGGCTTCACGGCCACGCTGCTGGGCCGCTGGCCTGACGACGATGGCGCGCTGTTCCGCTACGCACTCAGTGCCGACCCTTACACGCTGATGGAGCAGCACGGCCACGTGCCGCTGCCGCCCTACATCACGCACGCCGATTCAGCCGACGACGCGCAGCGCTACCAGACGGTGTTTGCCCGCCACCCCGGCGCGGTGGCCGCGCCCACGGCCGCGCTGCATTTTGACGAAGCGCTGCTGGCCGCCCTGGACGCGCGCGGTGTGCGGCGCGCCAGCGTCACGCTGCATGTGGGCGCGGGCACCTTCCAGCCCGTCAAGACCGAAAGCATCGCCGAACACCGCATGCACAGTGAGCGCTATGCCGTGCCGCAGGCCACCATGGATGCGATCGCGGCCTGCCGCCAGCGCGGCGCTCGCGTGGTGGCCGTGGGCACGACCACCGTACGAACGCTTGAATCATGGGCCGCAACAGGGCAGGCAGCAGGCGACACGGCCATCTTCATCACGCCCGGGTTCGAATGGAAGGTGGTGGACCGCCTGATCACCAATTTCCATTTGCCCAAGAGCACGCTGATGATGCTGGTCAGTGCACTGGCGGGCCATGCCCACGTGATGGCGCTGTACCGCCATGCGATTGCGCAGCGGTACCGCTTCTTCAGCTACGGCGACGCCATGCTGCTGGACCGCCGGGCCTGAACACCATCAGGCTACCTGCGCGGTGGCGCCTCAGGCGCTGAGCGCCACCCGGCCGCGCACGCCGTCCACCGTGGCGATCTTCTCCAGGATGGCGGCCGCATCGTCACGCGTGGCAAAGCCGTTGATGCGCACTTCGTGCACTTTCTTGCCTGCTGCATCCTTCGCTCGCACCTGGGCGGGATAGCCCGCTTCGCGCAGGCGCGTGGCCAGCGCCTGGGCCGCTGCGTCGCTGCCGGCGGCAGCGGCCACCACGCGCCAGCGCCCGCCGACCACCGCCACACCCTTACCCGGTGACAGCTCGGTGGATTTCAGGAACTTGGCCAGCTCGTCCGGCGTGGCGTTGCCCACCGGCTTGACCGGCTGGTTGAAAAAGCGCGCCCAGAAGGCCGTGGGTTTGTCCAGCGTCAGCGCGCCCTGGTCGCGCGTGGCCAACGCAACATTGCCCTCGAACAGGCAGGCGGCGTCGTGCTCGGCGTCGGTCATGCTCCAGAAGTCGGTGCCGCGAATGCCGATGGTGGCCGTGCGCAGGCTCACGTCGACCTCGCGCTGGCCCGCCACCTTGGCCACGGCCGAGGTGGCAAAGCGGAAGAAGCCGTCAAACAGCTTGAGTTCCGAGCGCACCGCCGTGCGGCCGTCGGCATCGCTCACCTCCAGCCGCTGCACACCCAGGCGGGTCTTTTCCCCCAGGCGCACGAGGCTGCCTTCGGCCATCCGCAGCACCAGGCCGGCGCTCGCGGCCGTCTCCACTTCCTGCGCGGTGCTGACGGTGTCGCCCGGGCTCAGCGGGCGGCGTTTGCCCTCGCGCACGGTCCAGGCGGGCATCTGCACGGCTTCAACCGTCATGCCGGCGCCGGGCTGGCGGGCGCCTGCGGCTTGCACGGGCTGCGCCGTGGCGCCGCCCCAGGCTGCGAGGGCCGCGGTCGCGGCCAGTAACTGTCTGCGTTCCATGAATCAATCCTGAGGTGTGGGGTTGCGGCTCATGCCGGCCGCTCTGGCACCGCCCTTTGCGCGTGCAACTATATGTACGCATGGCGTTTCGAGGTGGATTCAGGCAAGAAGCCGAAAAAGCGTAGGGGAATAGCCGCAGCACGCCCTGAAGCGTGATGTTTTCCACGCTCCAGGGCCCGGCGGGACCATCTGGGACAATCCCGGCCATGCTCAAGTTCGACCTGCACAAGACAGAAGGCCATGCCCGGCGCGGCACCCTGACGCTCAACCATGGCGTGGTGCAAACGCCGGTCTTCATGCCCGTGGGCACCTACGGCACCGTCAAGGGCGTCATGCCCAAGAGCCTGGAGGACATGGGCGCGCAGATCATCCTGGGCAACACCTTCCATCTGTGGATGCGCCCGGGGCTGGACGTGATGGCGCAGTTTGGCGGATTGCACCGGTTTGAAAACTGGCACAAGCCCATCCTGACCGACAGCGGCGGCTTCCAGGTGTGGAGCCTGGGCGAGATGCGCAAGATTTCAGAAGAGGGCGTGAAATTCGCGTCCCCCGTCAACGGCGACCGGCTGTTCCTCACGCCCGAGATCAGCATGCAGATCCAGACCACGTTGAACAGCGACATCGTCATGCAGTTTGACGAATGCACGCCCTATGACGTGAAGGGCCACATCACCACCGAGCGCGAGGCACGCAGCTCCATGGAGCTGAGCCTGCGCTGGGCGCGGCGCTGCCGGGACGAGTTCGCGCGGCTGGAAAACCCGAATGCCCTGTTCGGCATCGTGCAGGGTGGCATGTTTGAAAACCTGCGCCAGGAATCGCTGGACCAGCTCGTGGCCATGGACTTCCCCGGCTACGCCGTGGGCGGCGTGAGCGTGGGCGAGCCCAAGGACGAGATGCTGCGCATCATGGCGCACACGCCCCACCGCCTGCCCGCGCACAAGCCGCGTTACCTGATGGGCGTGGGCACGCCGGAGGACCTGGTGGAAGGCGTGGCACAGGGCGTGGACATGTTCGACTGCGTGATGCCCACGCGCAACGCGCGCAATGGCCATTTGTTCACCCGCTTTGGCGACCTGAAAATCCGCAACGCCCGCCACAAGAGCGACAAGCGGCCGCTGGACGAGACCTGCACCTGCTACACCTGCCAGAACTTTTCACGCGCGTACCTGCACCACCTGGACCGCTGCGGCGAAATGCTGGGCCCCATGCTCACCACCATCCACAACCTGCACTACTACCTGAACCTGATGCAGGAGGTGCGCGATGCGCTGGACGCGGGGGATTTTGCGGGGTTTGCACAGCGGTTCAAGGCGGACCGGGCGCGCGGGGTGTAGCGGCCGTCCCCGCGCCACACGCGTGGCAGAACTTCGCGAACGCGCTCTTGCGCGTGTTGCAGGCGCCGCAATGGTCGTGCAGGCCGATGCCGCAGTGCGGGCAGAAGTCGATGGACTCGTTCTTCAGATCCACCGGCCGCTCGCAGCCCGGGCACACGCCCTTGGACAAGCGGGCCAGCGCGGTGTCGTAGCTCAGCTCTTCACGCCGCTGGGCGTCGGGCAATTGTTCGGCCAGCTTCTGTTTTTCCAGGTAGCGGTTGAGCGCCACGATGGCGTAGCGGCCCACCAGCACCGTCACCACGATGCCCACGATGTAGCGCACGTAGCCGCCATAGCTGGGCAGGTAGGGCACCAGCTCCACAAAGAATGCGAACACCGCGAAGAAGATGAAGCCCCAGACAAAGGGCCAGTAGGTGCCCTTGCGCTTTCTGGCAAACAGCCAGCCTGCGGCCACCAGCAGCGGCAGCGTGAGCGCCAGGCGGTACAGGAACACACGCAGCTCGACCTTGCGCTGTTCGGCGTCCAGGCGTTCGCGTGCGCCACTTTCCAGCACGCTCAACTCACGGCGGGCGCGGGTTTCGCCCTGACGTGCATCCAGCGCGGCCTGCTGCTGTTGCTCCACGGCCGCCTGCGCGCTGCGCTCGGCCTGCTTCAGGCCGTCCAGCGCGCGGGTGCGGGCGATCAGTTCCGGGTCCTGTTCGGCGCGCTGGGTGGCGCTGCGGGTGGCCAGCCAGTGGTTGAAGGTCTCGCGCGCGGTGTTCGAGTCGCTGCGCGCCACCTGAAGCTTCAGGCGGGCCTGCTCCAGCGCGGCCTGCGCGGCTTCGCTGGCACGCTGGGCGGCCTGGATGTCGCTTCTGAGCTTGTTGGCGGCCGGGCGGTCCAGAAAGTCATCCAGCTCCAGCCGCTGCTCGACCTTGGGCAGGTCGCCCACCACCGTGCCCCCCAACCCGATCAGGAAGCCCGCAAACACAAACGCCACCAGCCACAGGCCGCGGCGAAACCATTTTTCAGACAGGCGCAGTGCTTTGCTCATGGCAGCCTCCATTCACTTCATTGCAGCGTAACAGGCGCGCCGCCCAGCCCGGCGCGCTGCAGCCAGTCAAACACCGAGTCCACCGTCACCGTCTCGATGCGGTCGCTGAAACGCTTTTCAGACGGGTGGTCGTCAAACGCCACATTGGCCGAGCCCACGCGCCCGCCCAGCCGCGTGAGCGGCCCCAGCTTGAGCGTGGTGGGCCGGTAGCCCTTGAACATCAGCCAGGCCTGGGCGGCGTCGCGCGTTTGCACGCCCGGCTCCATGGCCGCGGCCAGGGTTTCAATGGCCCATTGGTTGGACTGCTGGTACTGCCGGCCCCAGGCATAGCTCACCATGCTGTACGGCCTGTGGTGCAGGCTGGTGGCGCGGCGCCCGTCGCGCAGCAGTGCCATGAGCCGGGCCTGCACCTCTGGCTGGGGCACGACCCAGGCCGCCTCGTAGCGCCACAGTTCGTCCAGGAAAAATTCACCCAGCCCCTGGCGATACAGCGCACCGTCGGCCGTGCCGCACTGGTTGAGCTTGTGCAGCACGCGCCAGCCATCGGGCGTCCGGTAGGCAAAACCCAGGTGGGAATACCGCACGCCGTACTTGCCCAGGTCTTGCCCCGCGCGGGCCAGCACCACCACCTGGGCGCCGCTGGCGTCCAGCGCGTGCAGGGTGCGCTCGGCCAGCGTGAGGCCGCGGGTGATGGTCTGCACCGTGGGCTTGGCCGCTTCGCAGTTGCGCCCGGCATGCGCAGCCGGTGCAGCGGCCAGCGCGGCGGCGACGGCCAGGGCATTCAGGGTTGCCAGCAAGGCTTTCATGGCCGGCCCCTCAGAACGTCAGGCGTTCGTTGTGCAGCAGCGCGCGGCCGATCGCATTGGGCACAAAGGCAATCGCCTCGCCCGCCGCGCTGAGCACCACGCCCGCGCCGATCACGCTGGCCGTGACCACCGTGCCGGCCACGAGCGACGCCGCGCCCACCCCGCGCGCGGCCACCTCCACGCTGAAACGCGCGCCGTCAGAGGCGCGTTCCAGCACATACACAGTGCCGCGCGCCGACACCTCCACCGCCTTGATGGTGAACACCGCGCCCGCCGCGCTCAGCACCAGCGGCGCGGCGCTGACCGCGCCCACACCTGCGGCGGCCACCGAGGCCACGCCCACCACCGACGCCACCGGCAGCATGGACAACGCCACCGACGCTTCGCTTTGGGCCCGCACCGGGGCACCACACAGGGCGCTGGCAGCCAGCACCAGAGCCATCAGGTTCTTTTTCATGGTTTGCTCCGTGAATCGGGGTTGCGCTTATTCGGCTTCGGCCATGGCGCGGGCGGCGCGGCCTTGCAGGCGGGCATCCATCAGGTCAGCCTCGTGCCGGTCGCGCAGGGTCTTGGCCAGCGTGAAGGTGCAGGTGATCAGGTACAGCCAGCTCACGCCCAGGAAAGCCTTGTAGGTGTCATTGATCTCCATGCGCAGCAGGCCCCAGCCCGTCAGGCCCATGGCCAGGAAGAAGCCGATCCACACCACGAACTTGAACATCGGCGTGTCGGCCGGGCGGCGCTCGGCGCGGGCCTTTTCGGTGTCACGCACAAACTTGGCCAGCACAAAGGCGGCCGACAGGCAGAAGAAATAACCCATCACCATGAACGCGCGGTCCAGGTCCTTGCCCGGCAGGTACGCCAGCCCCACGCCACACAGGAAGGCGGCAATGGCAAAAGACGCCCACACCTGCAGTTGCCAGGGCTTGGAGTCGCGTTGAATCAGGGTTTGCATGTTGTCCTCTTGGAGGTGGTTGAACATGCGACGAAGTGTGGAGGGGTGGATTCAGAATCGGGGCGTTTGGATACGCTTAGCTTGATAAGCAAGACTTCCAGTATTATTTTTCAATACCAATTGCCATTCAAACACCCATTCGCACCCAATTCCCCGGCCGGATCAACGTGCGGCCAGCAGCCCCGATACCTGCGTCCTCAGACGCTCCATCTCCACTTTTTCAGGCGCCACGGCCGACCCCACGTTCAGCCCTACCCGGCTGAACACCCCACGACGGAACGGGCGCACCATCGCCACCTGCTCGCCTTTCACTTGCTCTACGCGGCTGAAATAACTGCCCCACAGGTTGGTCAGCGCCATTGGGATCACAGGCGGGTTCACGCCGTCCGCCCTGGCGCGCTCCAGGATCTTGAGGAGGCCGGCCTTGAACGGCTGCAGCTGGCCGTCTTTGGTGATGCCGCCTTCGGGAAAGATCGCGAGCAGGTCGCCGTCGCGCAGCACCTGCGCGGCGCGCTCGAAAGCGGCGTCGTACACCGCCGGGTCTTCCTTTTGCGGCGCCACGGGGATGGCCTTGGCCAGCTTGAACAGCGCACCCAGCACCGGCAGCCTGAAGATGCGGTGGTCCATGACGAAATGGATGGGCCGGGGGCTGGCAGCCATCAGCAGCACGGCATCCACGAAGCTCACATGGTTGCACACGATGATGGCCGCGCCCTGCACCGGAATGTGCTCGTCGCCCTGCACCTTGAAGCGGTAGACCAGCCGTGACGCAACCCAGGCCACAAAGCGCAGCAGGTATTCCGGCACCAGCATGAAGATGTAGAACGCCACCACCGCGTTGGCCAGGCCCACCAGCAGGAAGATCTGCGGAATGGTCATGCCCATCTTGAGCAGCACACCGGCGATCACGCTGCTGGCGATCATGAACAGCGCGTTCAGGATGTTGTTGGCCGCGATGATGCGGGCGCGGTGCGTGGGCTGCGCGCGCAGCTGGATCAGCGCATACATGGGCACGCTGTACAGGCCGGCAAACAGGCTCAGAAGCGCCAGGTCCGCCATCACGCGCCAGTGGCCTGGCACGGCGACGAATTGCGCCAGCGTGAACGTGCCCTGCGGCGCGGCCAGCCCGCGCGACGCGAAATACAGGTCGATCGCAAACACACTCATGCCGATGGCGCCCAGCGGCACCAGGCCGATTTCCACATGGCGGCGGCTCATCACCTCGCACAGCAGGGAGCCCGCGCCGATGCCCACCGAGAACACCACCAGCAGCAGCGATGCCACCTGCTCGTTGCCATGCAGCACTTCCTTGGCAAAGCTCGGGAACTGGCTCAGGAACACCGCGCCGAAAAACCACATCCAGCTGATGCCCAGCAGCGAGCGGAACACCACCACGTTCTGGTGCGCCAGCTTCAGGTTGCGCACGGTCTCGGTGAACGGGTTCCAGTTGATCGTGAGGCTGGGGTCGGTGGCCGGGGACGCGGGAATGTAATGCGACACCACGCGGCCCAGCACCGCCGCGCCCACGCAGGCAAAGCCGACGTGGTGGGCGCCAATCTCGGGCACGGCAATGATCAGGCCGCCCGCCACGTTGCCCAGCAGGATGGCCACAAATGTGCCCATCTCCACCATGCCGTTGCCCCCGGTCAGCTCGCGCTCGCTCAGGTGGTGCGGCAGGTAGGCAAACTTGACGGGGCCAAACAGCGTGGAGTGCAGCCCCATCAAAAAGGTACACCCCAGCAGGACGGGAATGTTGGCGCTGAAAAAGCCCCAGGCCGCCAGCGCCATGATGATGATCTCCAGCCGCTTCACAAAGATGATGAGCGTGCGCTTGTCGTACTTGTCGGCCAGCTGGCCGCTGGTGGCGGAAAACAGCAGGAAGGGCAGGATGAACAGCGCGCCGATCACCAGCCCTGCCATGGCCGGCGGCAGCCAGCTGATCTGCAGCTGGTAAGTCACCATGACGGTGAACGCAAACTTGAACAGATTGTCGTTGGCCGCGCCCGAGAACTGCGTCCAGAAGAACGGCGCGAAGCGGCGCTGCTTGAGCAGGGCGAACTGGTTGGGGTGAACGTCAGCCGACATGGGGAACCTCTCTCCGCTTGGGTATCTGGGTGCTGGATTGTGGCGGCACTTCTGCGCCCGGACCCTCTCTTGACTTGATACAGTGCGCGATCAACAGCCCCGAAGTATCGCCTTGCGATACCCAAACCGCATGAGCACCACCGCCGACCTCGTCCTGACGCTCAAGAAAGAGCTCAAGTCCGCCCAGATGACCTATGCCGACCTGGCCCGCGCACTGGGCATGGCCGAAAGCAGCGTCAAGCGCATGCTGGCCAAAGGCGACATGCCGCTGTCGCGCATCGACGCCATCTGCCGCGCGCTGAGGCTGGACTTTGCCGAGCTGGCCCGCCGCGTGGCCGACGCGCAGCCGCTGCTGTCCGAGCTGACGCACGATCAGGAAAAGGCCGTGGTAGCCGACAAGAAGCTGCTGCTGTGCGCCATCTGCGTGCTCAGCCAATGGACGCTGGAGCAGATCACCGCGGCCTACCGACTCAGTGACGCCGATTGCATCAAGTACCTGGCGCAGCTGGACCGCATTGGCATCATCGAGCTGCGCCCGCTCAACCGCTACCGCCTGAAGCTGGCCAAGACCTTCCGCTGGCGGCCGCACGGGCCGGTGATGAATTACTTCCGTGAAAACGCGCTGCTGGATTATTTTTCGGGCGGGTTCGACGGCGCAGGCGAAGGCGTGCTGCTGGTGCATGGCTCGGTCAGCCGGGCGCTGGCGCCCAGCTTTCTGGAGCGCATGCAGCGCGTGGCGCAGGACTTTGCCCAGCAGCACCAGGCCGACCAGAAGCTGGCCGACAAGGACCGGGAAGGCTACACGCTGCTGCTGGCCATGCGCAGCTGGGAGTTCGAGGCCTTTGCGGCATTGCGGCGCTAGAATGCAACCCATGCAGGAGAGCGGGCGGCACCAGCCACCCCACCGAAGGCGCAAACTCCCATACACGCTCAGGTTGTCGTACTGCATGCACTGAAAAGCCGTCTGGAGAGCAGCCCCCACGGGGCTCACCGAAGGAGCAAGCCGCGCGGAAGGTACCGCGCGGTGAATCTCTCAGGTACCAAGGACAGGGGGAGCGGCAACACCTTTACCCCAAGGGCTTTTCATCATGCGAGTGATCGTTCTCGGCGCCGGCCTGCTCGGCGTCTCTTCCGCCTATTTCCTTCAACAACTCGGCCATGACGTGACCGTCATTGACCGCCAGGCCACGCCCGGCGCCGAGACCAGCTTTGCCAACGGCGGGCAGATCTCGGTGAGCCACGCCGAGCCCTGGGCCAACCCCGGCGCGCCGCTCAAGCTGTTGCAATGGCTGGGCAAGGAAGATGCACCGCTGCTGTTTCGCCTGCGCGCGGAAGCCCGCCAGTGGCTGTGGGGCCTGCAGTTCCTGCGCGAATGCACGCCGGCGCGCACACGGCACAACATCCGCCAGATCGTGAACCTGGGCACCTACAGCCGCACCGTGCTGCAGCAGCTGCGCCGCGACGCCAGCCTGCAGTACAGCCAGCGCACGCAGGGCATCCTGCACTTCTATACCAGCGCCAAGGAGTTCGACGCCGCGCTGGAACCCGCCGCGCAGATGCGCGCCCTGGGCTGCGAACGCCAGGTGGTCAGCGCCGACGAGGCCGTGCGCCTGGAACCCGCGCTGCGCCACATCCGCCCCCGGCTCGCGGGCGCCACCTACACCGCGGAAGACGAATCCGGCGACGCCAACGCCTTCGCACGCGGCCTCGCGCAACGCTGCGAAGCCGCAGGCGTGAAGTTCCTGATGGGCCACCACATCACCGCCCTGCGCGAAGTGGCCGGCCAGGTGGACCATGTGGAGCTGACCGACGCCGAGGGCCGCTACCAGCGCCTGAAGGCCGACGCCTATGTGCTGGCCATGGGCGCGTTCAGCCCGCTGCTGGCCGCACCGCTAGGCTTGCGCCTGCCCATCTACCCGGCCAAGGGCTATTCGGTGACCATGCCGGTGAAGGACGCCGCCATGGCGCACCAGGTGAGCCTGACCGACGACGAGTTCAAGCTGGTGTTTTCGCGTCTGACGGGCGAGCAGGGCGACCGCCTGCGCATTGCCGGCACGGCGGAGCTGAACGGCTACGACCGCGACCTGAACCGCGTGCGCTGCGAGGCCATCGTGCGGCGCGTGGAGCAGCTCTTTCCCGGCGCGGGCGACACATCGCAGGCGCAGTTCTGGAGCGGGCTGCGCCCGGCCACGCCCAGCAACCTGCCCATCATCGGCCAGAGCAAGCTGCCCAACCTGTACCTGAACACCGGCCACGGCACGCTGGGCTGGACGCATGCCTGCGGCTCGGGCAAGTCGATTGCGCGGATCGTGACCGGGCTCGCGCCGGAGGTGGATTTTGCTTTTACCGCAGGCGCGCAACGCTTGCCGCAGCGCCGCGAACACCTGTCCAACGCCTGAACGGCGCATTTACGCAAAACCGGGCAGTTCCGGCTGTTGCGGGGGAACATCGGCGAAAGGGTCCTCTTCCACCCTGGGATTGCGGGTGGCCTGTCGCGTCTGCCGGACCGCTTCGCCAGCGACATAGTAGCGGCCGCGCTTCTCCCCCACCGGCCGCAGCAGCCCGGCGTCGCTGAGCTGCTTCAGGTCGTATTTCGCGACCTGGTCCGACACATCAGCCTGCACCCGGTAGCCCGGATTGCGGACCTTGTACCCCAGCGCGGCCGGCGCGAGCGCATTCACCGTGCGCTCGTTGATCTTCATTCGCTTGACAAGTTGCTCCAGCTCCTGCCATAGCCGCGCGATGTCCTGCGTGCGGCGCAGCAGGTCCGTGGCCTGGCGGTAATGTGCCGTCAACGCAAACCTGATCCAGGGCAAGGGGTCGTGTTGGGGGTTCCACTGCCCCTGGCCGACCTCCGCCAGCACCGCGTAATACTCCGCCGAGTGGCGGCCGATGTATTCCTCGATGCTGGAGAACTGCGGATCCAGGATACCTTCACGCGAAAGCACCATCGTCTGCAGGGCCCGGGCCATGCGTCCATTGCCGTCGCGAAAAGGGTGAATCATTGTGAGGTTCAGGTGCGCCATGGCCGCCTTCACCAGCAGCGGCCCCCTGTCTTCATTCAGGTAAGCGATCAGCGCCTGCATGAGTGCGGGCACCGATTCCGCAGCAGGCCCTTCGTACACAACCTGGTTGGTTTGTGTGTTGGACACATGGACGGTGCCCGGGCGCCAACGGCCGGGGAACACCGACAGGTCATGCGACAGGAGCATGTAATGCAGGCTCTTGAGCGTGCCTTCGTTGTGAACGTAGGTGGCGTCCTTGGCGAGCTGGACGATGTAGGTCATCGCGCGCCAGTAGCCTTGGGTGGCATGCTTGTCCTCGTCTTCCTGGCTCAACGACTCCTCGCCTTCAATGGCGGCAATGGCGTCGTCCTGCGTCATGTTGACGCCCTCCATCACGTTCGTTCCCATCATGACCCGCGCCGCAGTGGTGCGCGCCAGAAGGCCGGTCCAGCGGTTCAGGGAGTCGCTGGTGGCGAACTTGAGCGTCGTTCGAAGCTCCTCGATGCGTTTGATGACCCCAAGGTATGGCTCGGGCAGGTGCCTCAACGTGAAAATCATCGAATCTTCCTTATTAAGGAAGGAAATTCTACTTTTCTAAAGTAGAAAATTCAAACGAATGAGTCTAAAAGATTTACTTCCATAGAGACCGTCAGTCAAAACTGGCTGGCGGGCAGCGAGTCCAGCACGCTTGACGGCGTGCCGTGGCGGCTTTCGTCATAGCCGCTGAACATGCCCTGGATGGTCTGGCTCTCGGTCTGGCGCGCCAGTTCGGCGCGCGGGTCGGGGCGCAGCAGCACGTTGCGGAACTCCACGCGCAGCACGTTGCCGGTGCGGATCCAGTAGTCGGCCCGCTGGATCTGCCGCGCCCGCTTTTCCGGTGACAGCGCGGTGGCCGCCAGCCGGTCGTCGGAATGCGGGGGCAGCACCATCCAGCCGCCGGGGCCGCGCTGCGCGTCAAAGTGCTTCCACAGCATGTCGTGGCTGCCGGCAATGCGCCGCGCCATCTCGCGGTGGCGCGGGCTGGCGGCGTAATGCCAGGCGTACAGCGTGTGGTGCGCCGGGTCCAGCCCGATCAGGTGCAGCTCCCAGAACTGGGCCAGCTCCTGCATCACGCGCAGCATCAGCACCGGGGCCTTCCAGCCGCTCAGCGCCTGGGTGATCTCATTGGGGCTCAGGCGCAGCACCGGGTGGCGCTGGCCGCGCACGCCACCAATGGCCAGGCAGCGCTTGCCCTGCATGCGAAAGCAGCTGAACGCCACGGCGGCCACGTCCACGGGCTGCGTCACATGCACCTCGGCCGCGCGCTGCAGCGTGAGCGTGAGCAGCAGCTCCCCCTCGGGGCTGTGGGCGGGCGCGCGCTGCAGCTGCAGCCGCATGAATTCATAGCCGCGCGGCGCGCTCAGGTCGGCCAGCATCACGGGCTGGCCCGCGGCCAGCTGGCGCAAGGCAACGGGCTGCAAGGCGCCTTCCAGCCAGTCGGCATGGTCGGTCAGCTGCACCACGCGGTCCTGCACCGTCTGGCCGCGGTGCACAAAGGGCCGCACCGCCCGCAGGAATTCGGCCGGTAGATCCTGCACCAGGCCACGCGCCTGCAGTTCCCACACCACGGCCATCCAGCGGCGCAGCGCGCCCGGGTAGCGCAGCAGCGCCCACGCCATGCGCGCGGCCAGGCGCAGCCGCGTGGTGCCGCCGGGCGTGCTGGCCAGCGCCCAGGCTATGCCTTGCCAGATGCGGGGTGACTTCATGCGGCGGCGCCACCGGTGAACACGGTCAGCACGCCGGTGTAGCCGTACAGGTGGTGCCGGGCGATTTCACCGCCTGCAAAGAACCCCACCAGCGGCACATCGCCCAGGGCGCGGCGCACGATCTGCATTTCGGCACTGGGGCCGCCAAAGTGCGGGCCACCGCGCCCCGCGCAGCTCACGTACACCGCGCCGGCAATGCGCCGCGCCGGGTTGGGTGCGGCCTGCGCCTCGGGCGCGGCCAGCGCCGCCGCCACGGGCAGGCTCATTTCCTCGGGCTCCAGCTCTTCGCGGATTTCCGCGCAGATGCGGATCAGGTCGGCGCGCGCGGCCTGTGCGTTGCGTTGGCAAAACGCCATGCGCATGCCGGGGCTGACCTGGTGGGCCACGGCAATGCCGCGGCGCGACGGGTCCAGCCCGATGATGTGGCGCACCAGCGTGTCCACGCCGAAGTTGCCGGTGCGCGAGACCATGTCGCCCGCCCCGTCACCATGCCCCAGGTCGGCCAGGTCGGCCGGGTCGGTCAGGCCCACCAGCGTGGCGCGCACCGCGGCCATGGCCGCCTGCGGTTCGTCCAGCGTGATGGCCAGGTCGCGCAGCAGCACGTCCAGCGCCGGTTCGCCGTCCAGCCGGGTGATGACGTTGCCCTCGGCCGCTGTTACCTCGTGCACCGGCGCCACGGGCAGGCAGCCCTGCGTCACGCGCGACACCAGGGCCACGCCCTCGCCAAAGGCCACGCCTGACATGCCGCCGCTGAACACGCCGCTGGCCGCGCCCTGGCCCTTGATGTTGCCGTTGCCGCCAATGGCAAATTGCACCGCCTGCCCGCGGCTGGAGGCCAGCCCGCCAAACAGGTAGCCGGTGGCCGTGCGCTGCGCCAGCTCGGCGATCAGGTCGGCCACGTCGGGCGTGCGGGCGTCGGCATGGATCAGCGCGGTGTGCGGCTCAAAGCCCATGCCGGGGCCGGTGCCAAAAGTGGATGAAAGGGGCGCCACGCCCGAGAACACGCGGTACTGGTCGGCGGGCAGCTCGCACAGCATGACGGCCAGCGCCGGCTCGTCAAAATATTCCACATTGCTGGCCGCGATGCCCACGCCCACGGTGCCGGCCCAGTCGGTCACTTCGGGCAGCTCGGCGCTCAGGTGCTCCAGGATGTCCTGGGCCTGCGCGGCGTAGTGGTCGGTGATGTACAGCAGGCCCAGCGTGGGCGTGCTGGCGTAGTCGCGCAGCGCCATCTGCGCCCTGAGCTGCGCCAGCGCCAGCCCGGCGGCCATGGGCCATTGTGGGTGGGTGGCGTGGCCGCAGGGAAACAGCTTCATGGTCCGCGCCAGGTCAGCGGGTGCGGCGGGTGGTCTTGCGGGCGGCAGGCTTTTTGGCGCCCGCCTTTTTGACGCCGGATGCCACGCCCGACGCCACACCGGAGGCAGCCTTGAAGGCTTCCTTGGCCAGGCCGGTGGCCATGTTTTTCGTGGTGTCCATGGCGGTCTGTCTGGCTGCGTCCTTCATGGCGCTGGCTGCAATCTGCTGGAACTGCTGCGTGAGCGAGCCCCACCATTGCAGCGGGTCCACCACGCCAGCGGGGTCGGCCTTGCTGGCTGCTTTGCCCGTGGCCTTGCGCCGTGCGGCGCCCGCCACACCCGACACCGTGCCGGCGGCGGTGGCGGCGGTCTCGGCGACTTTCTGCACGCCGCTGACCACCGTGTCAGCGGCCTTGAGCTTGAGCGCGTTGGCCACGTCGCCCATGTTGAAGTTCATGCCTTCGAGGGTGGCCAGTGTCATCTTCTGCACCTCCAGCGCCTGGATGGTGGCGCCCAGGGCCTTGGAGTTCTGGTCCAGCCAGAAGTGCACCGCCTTGAGTTCGTCAAGCCGCTTGTCCAGCTCTTCCACATTGAGCGTAGGGGCCACCCAGTTAGCCAGGTTGGGCATCTGGGGGATGGTCTGCGACGCTCCCTTGGCCAGGTTTTGCAGGAAGTCGAAACCGGGCACGAATTTGCCGAAGCCGAAGTTGGGGTTGTCGCTCATGGCCGCTCCAGGGTGGGTGGTGCAGGGTGGTGGTGGCCCACAGCTTACCCCAACGCCTGTGCCGGGCACAGGCCGTTGGCTCAGTGTTTATGCCCATCCATCATGGCGGCGGCGCCCGGGTTGCCGGGCGCGCGCGCGGCCACGGGCACCTTGAGCTCCAGCCTGCTTTCCACGCCCTTGGCGTCCTTGAAGGTCAGGGTCAGCGGCACGGTGGTGTTGGTGGCCAGCGGTGCCTTCAGGTCCAGCAGCATCACGTGGTAGCCGCCGGGCTTGAGCTCCACGGCCTTGCCCGCGGGCAGGTCGATCGCGGGCACGGCACGCATCTTCATCACGTCGCCTTCCATCTTCATCTCATGCACCTCGGTCACGCCGGCCGCGGGCGACGACGCGCCCACCAGCTTCGCGCCGTCCTTGGCCGTGAGTTTCATGAAGGCGCCGGTGCCCATCTGGCCCGGCACGCTGGCACGGGCCCAGGCGCCTTCAACCTTGACGGCGGCGGTCTGGGCCATGGCGTTGCCGGCCAGCAGCGCGGCCAGCAGGGTGGTGGTGTGGATGAGTCTGTTCATGGTGTTTCCTTACGGGGGTTCAATGATTGTGGCCGGACGCGCCCGCGCCCGGCAGGATGTCCAGCAGCGCGGCCGGGCTTTTGAGGTCCGACAGCTTCTGGCCGGGTTGGGGGATTTCGGTCCATTCGTTGCGGCCTTGCGCGCAGACCTGGGTCACGGGCCAGTACATGGCGCCATCCTTGTCGGGCAGCTGGCCCACCAGCACGAATTCGTCGTAGTGCGTGTTGGGCAGGTAGTCGTCCGGCGTCCTGGCCGTCCAGGTGATGCGCACCACGTCTTCTGCGATGGTGCGGCCATGGCTGGTGTAGGGCGTGGCCAGCGTGGCGCGCTGCACCTCCAGCGTCCAGCCCGGCTTGGGCATGGGCCGGGCGCCGCGCACACCCGTGGGGATGTCCACTGCGATCTGCCGCGTGGGCGAGGCGCCGCAGCCGTGGCCCACCTTGAAGGTGGCCTTGTAGCTTTTGCCCGCGGGCGCGACCTGGTATTCCAGCACCACATGGGCGTGGGTCATCTGCGCGGCGCCAGCCAGCGCCAGGGTGAATGCAAGGCGTTTGAATGTCATGGTGTGCTTTCTCTCAAAGGTCAATCTTCAATTCCGCCATCCAGGTGCGCTGCGGGTAGGGGTGGAAATTCCAGAACCGGTAGTTGTTCAGGTTGTCGATGCCCACGGCCGCGCTGACCTGTCTGGTGAACTGGTAGCGCACCCGCACGTCCGTGGTGAAGTAGCGGCTGGCGCCCTGGTAGGCAAAGCCGTTGGGGTCGGAGTTGTCCAGCGTGCTGAACTGCTTGCCGCTGTAGCGCGCACCCAGGGTGTACGACCATGTGTCGTCCGGCCGGTACGTGGCCACCACGCTGGCGCGCCACTCCGGAATGCGGGGCTGCCACTTGCCCACGCTGGCGGGGAACTTGTCGTTTCTGGTGATCTTCGAGTCGGTCCAGGTCAGGCTGCTGCCCAGCTCCAGCCCGCGCAGGAACACGTTGGCGGCCTGGTACGACACCTCCAGCCCTTTGGTACGGATCCTGTCCACGTTCTGGATGTTGGTGACGTTGGGCGTGACCGTGACGTTGGTCTGCGAGTAGAGCGCGTCCTTGGTCTGCTCGAAGAATGCCGTCAGGCGCAGCAACCCATTGCCCATATCGCGCTCTGCCGTGAGCTCGGTCGTCCACGACTTCTCAGGCTTGAGGTTGGGGTCGTTGTTGATGAGCGTGCCGGCTCCGCTGATGCCACCCTGGTACAGCTCGCTCACCGTGGGCATGCGCACGGCCCGCCCGGTGGACGCCTTCAACACCCATTGGTTACTGGCCTGGAACGCGATGGCGGCCTTGGGCGACACAAGGTTTTCGCTGCGATTCACATGGTTGACGGTGGTGGTGGCGTTGGCCGTCTGGCCGTTGGAGGCTGACCAGTTTTCCACCCGTGCGCCCAGCACGGCCTTCCATTTCGGGGCGATCTTCCACGTGTCCTGCGCCCACAGGCCCACGAGCTGTGCGTCACCATTGAAGGCCTGGTTGCGTGCGCCTGCGCTGCCATTGATCCAGTTGGCTGTGGCGTTCTCGATGCTGCGCAGCTTGTAGCTGTCGCGTTGCAGGCCAAAGTCCACGATGTGGGCACCCTGAATGCCCCGTGGCCGCCAGGTGCCCTTCAGCGCCAAGGCGTTCCAGCCCGTACCTTTCATGTTCACGATCCGGCCCGCGCCGCCATTCAGGGCGCCCGGCAGCGCCGTGGTGGCAGCGCGCAGCGTGTCCTGCTGGTAGTCGTACAGGCTGGCGGCCAGCTCCCAGTCAAACACGCCCTTCGTATTGCTCTTGACCGACAGGCCATGCATGAAATGCGTGAGGTCTTCGTTGGACACGTTGTAGTCGGTGGGCGTCAGTGCACACGAGCGGCCGTTGATATTGACTGTGCCGCTGTACACGGCGTTGCCCGCCGCATCACGCAGGTAGCTGGCCGGGCGGCCCTCGGAGGTGTTGTGCCACCAGCCAAAGGTGTAGGCCGCGCGCAGCGTGGGCGTGAGGTCATACGCCAGCTTGGCCTTGATGTGGTCTTGCGTGGTGGCGTACTGCGTGGCGGAGCCGAGCAAGTACCAGTCCTGGTTGCTGCGGTTCTTGCCCGGCACGGCGCCCGTTACCGGTGTGCCGGCGGCACCCACCGTGCCCGCGGACACCAGCCTCGTCGGGAAGGTCAGCGGCTGGCCTTCACTGTCGTTGCGGCTGAAGTTGGCAAACCAGGACCAGTCGCCCTGCTTGTTGCCCACCGAGGCGCTGGCCTGCTTGCCGGTGTAGCGCTCGTTCGTGCCATACAGGTCAAACGGCTGGTGAGCGATGCCCACCTTGCCGTGGGCTTCAAACTTCGTGGGCATGCGCGTCACATAGTCCACCACCGCGCCCACCGAGTTGCCGGCGTAGGCGGCGGAGAACGGGCCGTAGAGCACGTCCACGCGCTCAATCTCCTCGGGCGTCACCAGCATCCAGCGCGGCGCGTTGGTGGGGCCGTTGCCCAGGTAGTTGCTCAGCAGGATGCCATCCGCAAACACCATGGAGCGCGCCGGGTTGCCCGTGCCGGACGCACGGGTGGACAGCACGGCGTGGTTGTAGTCGCCGATGTAGCGCTTGCGCACCAGCAGGCTGGGCAGGTATTTGAGCGCGTCTTCGCTGTCGGTGGCGTTGATCGAATGTTCGATCTGCTCGCGCGTGACGCCCTCGATGGTGGTGGGAATCTGCGTGGGCAGCGAGGTGGGCTGCCCGCCGGTGATGGTCACGACGCCCAGTTCGCGGCTGGGCGCTTCGGCGGTCTGGGCGAAGGCGAACGGGCTGAAAGGGAACGCCATGGCCACGGCCAGGGCAATGCGGTTCTTGCGCAAGGGGAAACTCCTGAAAAGGCACACACAAGGCACCCGCCTCGGCTTGCCGGGTCAGGCGCTGTTCAGTGGGGGTTCAGGAGATGGCGGGCGGCCCGCGCGCGGGCAGCGGCGCGGCGGTGAGCCACGCAATGTGCGCGGCGGCGATGGGCCGCAGCACATGGGACAAGGGTTGCACCGGTTCAGCCGTGGTGCGCGCGGCCTGCGGCGGCGAACCGGTGGCGGCGCACAGCGGACAGTCCAGCATGTGGCGCGACTGCTCTTTCACGCCGTCATCGGTCTTGACCATGACCTTGATCGCGCCCGAGCCCGAGCAGATCAGCTCCATGGCCTGCGGGTTGACCAGGGGCGAGGCCACCGCCACGCCCAGCGACAGCGCAAACCACACCAGCACCAGGCGGGCAAGGGTGTGGGCGGAGCGCAGGGCGTGCATGGGGCGTGATTATCGCAGCGTCATCCCAGCCTCAGAACTTCGGCGCGCGCCGCTCGCGCAGGCTGGCCACGCCTTCGTGCACATCCGGCCCGCCAAAGCCCATGAATTCCAGCGCCAGCGAGGTGTCAAACGCGGGCCCCGCCTGGCGCAGCCAGTTGTTCAGGCTGTACTTGGTCCAGCGGATGGCCGTCTGGCTGCCTGAGGCCAGTTTGTCGGCCACTTCATACGCCTTGGGCAACAGCTGGTCGTCGTCCACCGCCAGCGACACCAGCCCGATGCGCTCGGCCTCTTCGCCGCTGACCGGCTCGCACAGCATGAGGTAGTACTTGGCCTTGGCCATGCCGCACAGCAGCGGCCAGACGATGGCGGCATGGTCGCCGGCAGCCACGCCCAGGCGGGTGTGGCCGTCCACGATCTTCGCGCTCTTGGCCGCGATGGAAATATCGGCCAGCAGGCCCGCCACCAGCCCCGCGCCCACCGCCGGGCCGTGCATGGCGCTCACGATGGGCTTGTCGCAGTTGATGACGTTGTAGACCAGGTCGCGCGCCTCCTTCCACACCCGCGTGCGCACCGCAAAGTCACTGGCCATGTCCTGCACCAGTGCCAGGTCGCCGCCGCCTGAGAAGCCCATGCCCTCGCCGCGCAGCACGGCGCAGCGCACCGAATCGTCCGCGCTCACATCGCGCCAGATCTCGCACAGCTCCCAGTGGCCGTCATGGCCGGCGGTGGGCAGCTTGCCGTTTTGCGCCTTCATCTGGATGTCCAGCACCGAATCATCGGGGCCGCGGCGCGTGAGGTTGAAGGTCTTGTAGCGTGAATAGTCCATGGGGTTGTCTCCTGCAGGGTTCTGTGGCTTTCTGGCGCTGATTGTCCATGGGGCGCAGTTGATGCCCATCAAACAGGCCGGCGTCATCCAGGCGCATGATGGGACGAACCCTCTGAAAGGAAACACCCATGACCACTTTTCATGCCGTTGTCTGGCTCGACAGCGCCCAGGCCCATGTGCTGATGTTTGACCGTGAGCATGTGGAGGCTCAACGCATCAAGTCACGCAGCCACCACAAGCACCAGGGCAAGGACAGCGCCGACCCCAACTACTTCCCCGGCATTGCCGCCGCGCTGGCCGGCACGCATGAGGTGCTGCTGGCGGGCCCTGGCGCCACCCGCACCGAATTCCTCGCCTGGTGCACCAGCCACCAGCCGCTGGTGGCCAAGGTCATCGTGGACAACGTGGCGGCCGACCACCCGAGCGACGCCCAGCTGGTGGCCATGGCACGCCAGTATTTCAAGCGCCATGACAACATGGCCGCCGACCCCACGCAGGTCTGAGCGCTGGCCTGGGCCGCTGCTATCCTTTGCGGGATGCGATCGCTCTTTCACTTTGCCTTCAACGTCACCGACCTGAATGAGGCACGCCGCTTCTATGGCGGCGTGCTGGGCTGCCGCGAAGGCCGCAGCACCGACACCTGGGTGGACTTTGATTTTTACGATCACCAGATCTCGCTGCACCTGGGCCAGCCGTTCAAGACCGAGCGCACCGGCCATGTGGGCAACGTACTGGTGCCCATGCCGCACTTCGGCCTGGTGCTCACGCTGCCTGACTGGCAGGCCATGGCCGCGCGGCTGGAGCAAGCGGGCACCGACTTCGTGCTGAAGCCCCAGGTGCGCTACCCGGGTGAGCCGGGCGAGCAATGGACGATGTTCTTCTGCGACCCGTTTGGCAACCCCCTGGAAATCAAGGGCTTCGCCTCGCTGGACGGGCTGTACGCGACCTGATCCCGTGCGGCTGTAGGCGTGCTCCTACAGCCGGCAAAGGCGCCGGCGCCTTTGTGATGGCCGTCCAGGCTGGTAAGGTAGGACCGATGGATGTTGCCGACCTGCTTTGCCCCTCCTGCGCCCTGTTCCTGGACTTTGACGGCACGCTGGTCGATCTGGCGCAGCAGCCGGAAGATGTGGTCGTGCCCCCCGCGCTGGTGGCAACGCTGCGCGATCTGCACGCCTACCTGGGCGGCGCGGTGGCTGTCATCTCGGGCCGACCCATGGAACAGCTGGACGCATTCCTGGCACCGCTGCGCCTGCCCATGGCCGGCGTGCACGGCAGCGAACGCCGGGCCGCCGATGGCACGCTGAGCCTGCACGCCACCTACCCGCTGGATGAAGTGCAACGCGCCGCCCAGGCCCTCGCGGACCAGCACCCGGCGCTGCGCCTGGAGGCCAAGCGCGGCTCGCTGGCGCTGCACTACCGCCAGGCACCGCAGCTGGAGGCGCTGTGCCTGGACACCCTGCGCGCCGCGGTGGAAGCCTCGCCCGGCCTGACGCTGATGCGCGGCAAGATGGTGGTGGAAGCCAAGCCCGGCGGCGCCAGCAAGGGCCTGGCGATTGACGCCTTCATGCACGAGGCGCCCTTTGCCGGACGCCAGCCCGTGTTCATGGGCGACGACTTCACCGACGAGGTGGGCTTTACCGTGGTGCAGGGCCGTGGCGGCATGGGCGTGAAGGTGGGCGGCGGCGCCAGCGCCGCCTGGCACCGCGTGGAAAGCCCGGCCGCGCTGCGCCAGGAGCTGGCACAGGCCATGGCTCTGAAAAGCAGGGACAAGGGGAGGACAGACGCATGAGCACAGGTAACGCAAGCCGCGGCAACCTCCATTTGGGCATGACCGGCAACTGCGCGTACAGCGCATTGATTGATCCGCAGGCGCGCATGGTCTGGTGCTGCCTGCCGCGCTTTGATGGCGACCCGGTGTTCAACGCGTTGCTGGACGACGGCCCGACGGGCAGCGTCTGGGCCTTCGATCTGGAAAACTTCGCGCGCAGCGAGCAACGCTACGAGCCCAACACCGCCATCCTCAAGACCCGGCTGTATGACGCCGACGGCCACGGCGTGGAGATCACCGATTTCGCGCCACGGTTTTTCAGCCACGCGCGCATGTTCCGCCCGCTGACCATCGTGCGCCGGGTCAAGGTGCTGTCGGGCACGCCGCGCATCCGCATCAAGCTGCGCCCGCGCTTTGACTGGGGCCGCCAGGTGCCCACGGTGACGCAGGGCGGCCACCACGTGCGCTTTGTGGGCGCGGGCATGACGCTGCGCCTGACCTGCGATGCGCCGCTGAACTACGTGCTGGACGGCACCTGGTTCGTGGCCGACCGGCAGATGAACTTCATCCTGGGGCCGGACGAAACCCTGATGGGCGGCATTGAAGACACGGCCCACCTGTTTGAAAAGGAAACCGCCAGCTACTGGCACACCTGGACGCGGCGCCTGGCCATTCCGCTGGAATGGCAGGACGCGGTGATCCGCGCGGCCATCACGCTCAAGCTGTCGCTGTTCGAGGACACCGGCGCCATCGTGGCCGCCATGACCACCAGCATCCCCGAGGCGCCGGGCAGCGGGCGCAACTGGGACTACCGCTACTGCTGGCTGCGCGATGCCTTCTTTGTGGTGCGCGCGCTCAACAGCCTGTCGGAAGTGGGCACCATGGAGGACTACCTGCGCTGGCTGACCAACGTGGTGGTGCGCTCGCGCGGCGGGCACATCCAGCCGCTGTACGGCATCGGCCAGGAAGAGCAGCTGCCCGAGGCCATCCTGGGCCATTTGCCGGGCTACCGCGGCATGGGGCCGGTGCGCGTGGGCAACCAGGCACAAGAGCATTTCCAGCATGACGTGTACGGCAACATCGTGCTGGGCGCGGCCCAGGCCTTTCATGACCAGCGCCTGTTCCGCCGGGCGGGCGCGGCGGAGTTTGAACACCTGCAGGCCGTGGGCGAGCAGGCGTTTCGCGTGTATGACCAGCCCGACGCCGGCATGTGGGAGCTGCGCACGCGTGCGCGCGTGCACACGTCATCGGCACTCATGAGCTGGGCGGCCTGCGACCGGCTGTCCAAGGTGGCCGCCGCGCTGAAAATGCCCGAGCGCATCCGCTACTGGCGCGAACGCGCCGACGTGATCCGCGAACGCGTCCTGCGCGAGGCCTGGAGCGACGAGCGCCAGGCCTTTGCCGAAAGCCTTGGCGGGCGCGACCTGGACGCCAGCGCCCTGCTGATGGCCGAGGTGGGCTTCATCGACCCGCACGACGCGCGCTTCCTGGCCACGGTGGACGCGCTGGAAAAGTCGCTGTGCGACGGGCCGTACATGCGCCGGTACGAGGCGCCGGACGACTTCGGCAAGCCCGAGACGGCGTTCAATATCTGCACGTTCTGGCGCATCGACGCGCTGGCGCGCATTGGCCGCAAGGCCCAGGCGCGCGAGATCTTCGAGACCATGCTGGCCGCGCGCAACCCACTGGGGTTGCTGTCGGAGGACACTCACCCGGTCACGGGCGAGATGTGGGGCAATTTTCCGCAGACGTATTCGATGGTGGGCATCATCAACGCAGCCGTCAGGTTATCCGCCCCGTGGGACTCAGTGATATGAGCCGCCTGGTCGTCGTCTCCAACCGCGTGGCCGACCCGCGCAAGACTGCCGCGGGCGGGCTGGCCGTGGCGCTGGCCGAGGTGCTGAACAAATCCGGCGGGCTGTGGTTTGGCTGGAGCGGCAAGGTCATTGAAACCGCCGAAGGCAGCGCCCCTGGCGAGGGCGGGCTGCACCGCCAGCAGGCCGGCCCGGTGACGCTGGCCACCGTGGACCTGAGCCGCGAGGACCATGACGCCTACTACCTGGGCTATTCCAACGGCGTGCTGTGGCCGGTGTTTCACTACCGGCTGGACCTGGCCAACTTTGACGCGGGCCATATCGCCGGCTACCGGCGCGTGAACCAGCTGTTTGCGCGCCGGCTCATGCCGCAGCTCTTGCCCGATGACGTGATCTGGATCCACGACTACCACCTGATCCCGCTGGCGGCCGAGCTGCGCGCCATGGGCTGCACCAACCGCATCGGCTTTTTCCTGCACATCCCCTTGCCGCCGCCGCTGATCCTGGCGGCGATACCGGCGCACGACTGGCTGATGCGCGCGCTATTCGCCTATGACCTGGTGGGCTTCCAGAGCGAGGCCGACCTCACGCACTTCACGCGCTACATCCAGTCCGAGGCCCATGCCGAGGACCTGGGCCAGGGCCGCTGGCGTGCCTTCAGCCGCACCCTGACGGCGGGCGCCTTCCCCATCGGCATCGATGTGGAAGAGTTTGCCGGCCTGACCGCGGCGCCCGAGGGCCGCGACATGTACCAACGCATGCGCGACGAGTACTCGCGCCGCAAGCTGCTGGTGGGCGTGGACCGGCTGGACTATTCCAAGGGCCTGCCCCAGCGCCTGCGCGCCTTCCGCGAGCTGCTGCAGCGCTACCCCGAGAACAACAACAGCGCCACGCTGATCCAGATTGCGTCGCCCAGCCGCGAAACCGTCCATGCCTATGGCGACATCCTGCGCGAGCTGGAAAGCCTGTGCGGCTCGATCAACGGCGATTTTGGAGAACTGGACTGGATGCCCGTGCGCTACATGCACCGCACGGTGGCACGCAAAAAGCTGCCGGGCCTGTACCGGGCGGGGCGCGTGGCGCTGGTGACGCCGCTGCGCGACGGCATGAACCTGGTGGCCAAGGAATTTTTGGTGGCACAAGACCCGGCCGACCCCGGCGTGCTGGTGCTGTCACGCTTTGCCGGCGCGGCCGAACAGCTGAAAGAGGCGCTGCTGGTCAACCCCTATGACACCGAAGCCACGGCCCACGCCATCCAGCTGGCGCTGCAAATGCCGCTGGAAGAGCGGCGCAACCGCCACCAGGCACTGATGGCGACCATCCGCCGCCACGACGTGCACTGGTGGTGCTCGGAGTTCCTGGACACGCTGGCCGAAACACAGGCGCGCGAAAGCGGCACGCCGTGGCTGCGGCTGTAGCTCAGCGCCCCGGCCACCGCACGGCACCGCTGGCCAGCACAATGCCCGCCGCCACGTGCGCCACCGCCGCCCAGGTCTGCGCGCCCGCCGGCTCGCCCAGCAGCCAGGCGGCGCCCAGCGCGGTGAGTGGCGGCACCAGCGCCGACGACAGCGCGGCGCGCGCGCTGCCCAGCCGCGCCACCGCCGCCATGTACGCAATGATGCCCATGAGCCCCGCCAGCACGCCCTGGCCCAGCGCCTGCGCCGCCACGTCCTGCCAGGGCGCGGTGAACAGGCGCGGCGCGCCGCCGTGGATCCAGGCCAACGGCAGCAGCACCAGCAACCCCAGGCACGACCACGCATTGATGACGGCCGCCGCCTGCCACGGCGACAGCCCGCAGCCGCGAAATGCCAGGGTGTAGGCCGTCCAGGCCAGCGCCGCCAGGATGAACAGCAGATCGCCGCGCCAGGTGGACAGGCCCTGGCTCCATGCGAATGCACCCAGCCAGCCCACGCCGATGCAGATCAGCGCCAGGCCGCACCAGCGCGCCGGCGGCACGGGCTCGCCCAGCAGCACGCGGCACGCCACCGCCGTGAACACGGGAATGGTGCCCGCCATGAACACGCCCATGTGGGCGGCCGGCGCGAACTGCGCGCCGCCGACCACCAGCAGGCCAAACGGCAGCCCGCCACCCGCGACCAGCACGGCCAGCCGCCAGCCGGGCACGCCACGCGGGCGCAGACCCACCCGCCACACCAGCGGCAACAGCACCAGCGCAGGAATGCCGTAGCGCAGCCAGGCCAGGTCCAGCGGGCCCAGCGTGGTGGTGACGCCGTGGCGGGTCAGCAACTGCCAGCCCACGCCCAGCAGCGCCGCGGCGATGGCGGCTGCGGTGCCCGTGATCAGCGGATTCAACATGCGCGCAATGTGGCGCGTGGCCCCGCCGTGATCTATCAGGATCCTGCTCAGGCCAGGGCGGCGCGCGCCTGGCCGGGTGTGCAGCCCGCCACGCGCTGCATCACGTCGCCCAGGTGGCTCTGGCTGCAAAAGCCCAGGTCGTGCGCCACACCCGCCAGGTCGCGGTCACCGTCGTGCAGCCGTTGCAGCGCGGCGGCAATGCGCAGGTGCAGCCGGTACTGGTGGGCCGACGTGCCCAGCTCGCGGCGGAACTGACGCATCAGGTGAAAGGGCGAGCTGCGCACCTCTTCGGCCAGCTCATCCACCGACAGCCCCGCGCCATGACGGGCCAGGGCCTGGCGCGCCCGCGTGGCCAGCGACAGGCTGGCCGGCAACGGCCGACTGCGCCCCAGGGCCTGCTGCACGGCGCGGCCCGCGTCCGTCACCGTCATGCGCCCGCGCTGGACGGCGCGCGTGGCGCGCTTGAGCAGCAGCAGTTCGCGCGGCCCCACCAGCCACGCGCGCGCCAGGCCGGGCGCGGCGTCCTGCTCACCGCTGCAATAGACGTCGTGTTCACGGCCCGCTTCATGGCGCAGCTGGTACAGGTCGCCAGGCCGCATGCGAAAGGCCGTCAGGGCGTCCACAAACAGCAGTTCGTCGCCACTGCGCCAATGCACCTGGCCCGCGCCGGGCAGGATGCAGCGCCACTGCTGCGCTTCGTGGGGTTCGCCCCAGCGCGCGCCGTGCGGGGCTGCCGCCACGCGCTCCAGCCGCGCGGCGCCTTCGGATGCAACCAGGTGTCGCTGGATGGGCATGGGGCGATGGTACGCGCCCCGTCATCCATCAGCCTTTGGGCGCGGCGATCTTCTGGTCAATCGCCCCAAAAATGCTCTGCCCGTCCTTGCCCTTCATCTCGATGCGGATGGTGTCGCCGTATTTCATGAAGGCGGTGGACGGCTTGCCGTCCTGGATGGTTTCGATGGCGCGCTTTTCGGCGATGCAGCTGTAGCCCTTGGGCCAGTCGGTCTTGCCGTTGGCATCCGTCACGCCCTTGTTGCTGACCGTGCCCGAGCCGATGATGCTGCCCGCGCGCACGTTGCGCGTCTTGCCGATGTGGGCAATCAGCTGGCCGAAGTGGAAGGTCATTTCCGGGCCGGCGTCACACATGCCGACCTTGCGGCCGTTCCAGGTGCTTTGCAGCGTGAGGTTCACGCGGCCTGCGTCCCAGCTGTCGCCCAGCTCGTCCAGCGTCACGGCCACGGGGCCGAACGCCGTGGCCGGCTTGCTCTGGAAGAAACCAAAACCCTTGGCCAGCTCGGCCGGGATCAGGTTGCGCAGGGATACGTCGTTGGCAATCATCACCAGGCGGATGCCGTCCAGCGCCTGCTCGGGCGTCACGGACATGGGCACGTCGCCGGTGATCACGGCGATCTCGGCTTCAAAGTCGATGCCGAAGTCCTCGCTGGGCACCACCACGTCGTCGGTCGGGCCGATGAAGTCGTCGCTGCCGCCCTGGTACATCAGCGGGTCGGTGTAAAAGCTTTCGGGCACTTCGCTGTTGCGCGCGGCGCGCACCAGCTCCACATGGTTGATGTAGGCCGAGCCGTCAGCCCACTGGTAGGCGCGCGGCAGCGGCGCCATGCACATGGCCGGATCAAACGGGAACGCATGGCGCGCCTTGCCCTGGTTCAGCGTGACGTACAGGTCCTGCAGCTGCGGGCTCAGGAAGCCCCAGTCGTCCAGCACCTGCTGCAGGGTCTGCGCAATGCCGGTCGCATAATGCGCCGTGCTCAGGTCACGGGAAACGACGACCAGCTGACCGTCGCGCGAACCGTCCTTGTAGGTGGCAAGTTTCATGGTGTTTGTCCCCGGGGTTTGAATGCGCTAAAGTCGAACGACATTACGCATTGTTAAACGAGTTTACCTAATCGAAATTGTACAGGAAGCCGGAAATATCATGAAGGAACGCGCGGGCATCCAGTCGGTCGAGGTGGGCTTTGCGCTGCTGGACGTGCTGGGCCAGTCAGCCGGCCCGCTGATGCTGCGTGACCTGGCCGCCGCCGCCGGCATGAGCGCGGCCAAGGCGCACCGCTACCTGGTCAGCTTCCAGCGGCTGGCGCTGGTGGTGCAGGACGCCGGCACCACGCGCTACGACCTGGGGCCGGCGGCGCTCAAGCTCGGGCTGGCGTCGCTGTCGCGGCTGGACGCGGTGAAGCTCGCGCGTGAGCGCGCGGGCCCGCTGATGGAGGAAATCGGCCACACCATTGCGCTGGCCGTGTGGGGCAACCACGGCCCGACCGTGGTGCACTGGGAAGAATCCCCCCAGGCCGTCACCGTCAACCTGCGCCTGGGCGATGTGATGCCGCTGCTGTCGTCGGCCACGGGCCGCTGTTTTGCCGCCTATGTGCCGCGCGACGCGATCACCCCCATGCTGCGCGATGAGATGGCCCGCGCGCAAAAGGCCGGGCGCACCGATGTGCCGGCCACCATGGCCGAAGTGAAAGCCATGCTGGACGATGTACGCGAGCGCCGCGCCGCGCGCGTGGTGGACACGCTGCTGCCGGGCATCGTGGGTTTTTGCGCGCCGGTGTTCGACTCGGACAGGCACATCGTGCTGGGCATGGTCACCATGGGCTCGGTGGCCACCTTTGATGCCGCCTGGGACGGCGCCGTGCACCGCCCGCTGGCGGCGGCTGCGGCGCAACTGTCGGCCGACCTCGGCTACACGGGCTGAGATGGACACGGCGCAGCGCCACGCCCCCGCCGGCGCGCCGCTGCGGCCTCTGCTGGCGCTGGCCGTGGCGGTGCTCGCCGTGCACCTGCTGGCGCTGCAGGCACGCCCAGGCGCGCTGTCGCTGTCCAGCCCCTGGCGCACCCAGCCCCTGGTCACCCGGATGATCGAGGCGCCGCCCGCCGTGCCGCCGCCGCCAGCCACCGTTGCGCCCCCCGAGGCGGCGGCTCCACCCGCGCCCGCCACGCCGGCCGCGCCCACGGCATCGCCGCCCCTCCGGGCCGAGGCACCGCCCGCAGCGCCAGCCCCGACTGAACCGGCTGAACCGGCGGTGGCGGCTTCCCCGGCGCAGCCCGAGGCGGCAGCACCCGCCGCGCAGGCGCCGGCCGTGCCCGCGCCCCCCGCGGGACCGGTGCAAACCGTGGCATCCGCCTTCCAGGTGCCCAGTTCCATCATCGCCCGCTACGCCGTCAAGGGCGAGGCCAAAGGCTTTGCCTACAGCGCGGCCGCCCATCTGGCCTGGAGCCACGACGGCACCCAGTACGAGGCGCGGCTGAAGATCGACGCCCTGCTGGGTTCGCGCGAGCAGGTCAGCACCGGGCGCCTGAGTGCCGACGGCCTGGCGCCCACGCGCTTTGGCGACCTGTCGCGCACCGAGCAGGCAGCGCATTTCGTGCGGGACAAGGGCGTCATCCGCTTCAGCAACAACGCGCCCGATGCCGTCCTGCAGGCCGGCGCCCAGGACAGGTTGAGCGTGCTGCTGCAGCTGGGCGCCATGCTGGCCGCCGACCCGGCGCGCTACCCGCCAGGCACCCGCGTGGACGTGCAGACGGCAGGCGTGCGGGACGCCGAAACCTGGACTTTCAGCATTGAGGGGCCTCAGGACCTGCAGATACGCAACCGGACAGTGGGCGCCATCAAGCTGGAACGCGCGCCCCGGCATGAACACGACCAGAAGGTGGAGTTGTGGGTGGGCCCCGCCATGGACTACCTGCCCGTGCGCGTGCGGCTGACGCAACCGGGCGGAGATTTTGTGGATCTGCTGTGGGACGGGGCTGACAAGCTCTAGCCCCGCCACCGCCTATCCTGAACGCCAGACCCTGCACAGGGGCGCGCCCGGCAGGCCTTGAAACTGGCTCGAACGTTGCTACGTACAGCCCATGGCAGCCCCGCTGCGCCAAGGAAACGCGATGCAAATGCTTTACGACTCTGAATCGTTCGTGGTGGTCCACATGCTGGCCAACGAAACACCCTCAGGCGGGCAAGCTGCCGGCTCGCCGGCCCTGGCCCGTCACGGCTTTGAGATTGTGGACAAGCGCACCAACAAGGAGGTCTATCTGGACGGCTCCTGGGCAGAGCTGTTCCAGCGCCAGATCAATGCCTGGCAGCTCAACACGCCGTCACAGGAAGAGGTCGAGACCACGCTGGGCGGCTACGCCGAGCTGGCCCAGAACCCGCTGGTCATGCACTGACGCTGCGGCCGTACAGCCACACAAACAAGGGCTCCACCAGCACCAGCACCGCCACCAGCCGGCACACCTGGAAGGCCGTCACCACCGGCACGCCCAGCTGCAGCACCTTGGCCGTGATCGCCATCTCGGCAATGCCGCCGGGCGAGGTGCCCAGGATCAGCGTGGCCGGGTGCAGCCCGGTGGCCCAGGCCAGCGCCCAGGCAAAGGCGGCGCACACCCCCACCATGGCCAGCGTGCCCAGGCCCACAGCCGCCAGCCAGCGCGGCGCCGTGTGCAGGAATTCCGCGCTGAAACGCACGCCCAGGCTGACGCCGATGACCAGCTGGGCCGCGTTGACCAGCCATTGCGGGATGGCCGACAGGTGCACGCCCGCCATGGTCAAGCCCATGGACACCACCAGCGCGCCCATGAACCACGGGTTGGCGCGGCCCAGGCGCAGCATCACCCAGCCCCCAGCGCCCGTGGCCGCCAGCAGCCAGGCGAAGCCCGGCCACTGGGCCTGGCGCGGGCCGGGCGGCGTGAGGTCAATGCCCTGCAAGCCGCTGAACGTGAAGGCAAACGGAATGACCAGCACCACGATCAGCAGGCGCAGGCTGTGCGCCGCGGCCACCAGGTCGGTGCGGGCGCCCTCGCGTTCGGCCAGCAGCGTCATCTCGGACGCGCCGCCGATCGCGCCGGCAAAGTAGCTGGTGGCGCGCTGCTGGCGCGGCGTGCCGCCAAAACCCGGCGCATGGCCGCGGTGCAGCCAGGCGCCAAACGCCCCACCCAGCGCCAGCGCCCACGCGATGCCCAGCAGGATGGCCCACCACAGGCTGCCCACCAGGGCCGTGACCTGCGGCGTGAAGTACAGGCCGAGCGCGGCGCCAATCGTCCACTGGCCCGCGTTGCGCAGCGGCCCCCAGCTGCGCGTGGGCGCACGGAGGATGGACGCCACCGCCGTGGCCAGCAGCGGGCCGATCATCCAGGGAATGGGGGTGCGCAGCCACACGCACAGCCAGGCGGCGGCCAGGGCCAGCAGCAGGGTCAGGGCAACACGAAGGGCAATCGCAGGGGACATCGGAAGTCCCGTAGTATCCCGTCATGCGCTGTCGAATCGCCGCCATTGCCCTGCTGTTTCTGGCCAGTTGCGCCGGCCCGCGCGAGCACGCCGGTGTGCAGGCACCGCTGGCCGCGTTGCTGCCCGCCGAGCTGCTGCTGGTGGGCGAGCAGCACGACGCGCCGCACCACCAGCGGCTTGAACACGAACTGATCGACACCCTGGCCGCGCGCGGCCTGCTGGCCGCCGTGGCGCTGGAGATGGCAGACGCCGGCGCCTCCACCGCCCACCTGCCCCGCAGTGCCGACGAGGCCGCGGTGAAGGCAGCGCTTCGCTGGAACGATGCCGCCTGGCCCTGGCTCGCCTACGGCCCGGTGGTGATGGCGGCCGTGCGCGCGGGCGTGCCGGTGCTGGGCGCCAACCTGCCGCGTACACGCATGCGCGAGGCCATGGCCGACGCGACGCTGGACGCGCGCCTGCCGCCGGCCGCGCTGGCCGCGCAGCAGCAGGCCATCCGCGACGGCCACTGCGGGCTGCTGCCCGAAACACAAATCACGCCCATGGCGCGCATCCAGATCGCGCGCGACATCCGCATGGCGCACGCGCTGGAGCGCGCGCGCCTGCCCGGCAAGACGGTGGTGCTGGTGGCTGGCAGCGGCCATGTGCTGCGCGACCGCGGCGTGCCAGTGCACCTGGCGACCGGCATCACGGCCAGGGTGTTGCTGCTGCAAGCGGGCGGCGCCAGCGGCGCTGTGGGCAACCCGGCGCAGGCCGACCTGGTGCTGCCCACGCCCGCGCTGCCGCCCACGGACTACTGCGCTGGCTTGCGCAAGCAGTTCGCGCCACGGCCTTCGCCTCAGTAGCGGTGCTCAAAGCGCTGCAGCAGCGCCTGGTGGCGCTGCGCGGCGGGCTCAAACCCGACGGGCTGGCCGTCAAACACCGAACGCAGGAAATCCAGCGCCAGCTCGCGCGTGGCGGCCTTGACCTGCGGGTTCCACTGCGCGCCGCCCGTGCCCAGCCGGTCGGTGAACATGCTGTGGGAGCCGTCGCGGAACACCGCCAGCGCCTTGCGCGCGCTGCCGGTGGACGCATACACCGTGGTGCGGTCGTCCACGCCGGAGTAAAAGCCGGGAATGCGGATGTCGTCCGCGGTGGACGTGATGTGCAGCGTGGGCACGCGCACATGCGACAGGATGGCCTGCGGGTCCGCCTCGCCGTAAAACGGCGGGGCCGAAATGACGACTGCCGCGCGGATGCGCGCATCGGCCAGGTCCATGGCGCGGCCGTCACGCACCACCTGCGCGCCCGCCGCCAGCAAGGTGGTATTGGCGCCATACGAATGCCCCGCAGCCGCGATGCGCAGCGGATCAATGCGCGCGGCCAGCCCGCCTGCCAGCAGCTGGTCCAGCGCAAATGACACGTCGCGCGCACGGTTCATGGCCTCGGCCTCCTGGGCCGCGCCCTGCAGCCGCGTGACCAGCGCCAACGGGTTGCCCGCCCAGAGGTTGCGGTCGCTGCCCGTGTGCTGCAGGTGCAGCGATGCGTAGCCATTGGCGGCCCAGTATTTGCCCAGGTAGGTGTAGCCCTCGCGCGAGCCACCAATGCCGTGCGAGAACACCACCAGTGGCACCGGTGCGCTGGCGCGCGCGGGCAGGTACAGCTTGGCCGGCACGGTACGTTCGCGCACAGGGTCCTGCCACTGCAGGTAATGAACCTCGTATTGCGTCGCGCCGGGCATGGGCAACACCGCCGCCAGCAGCGCTTCGCGGCTGGCCGTGGCGCCCGCCGGTGCAAGGTTGGCGGCGCCCGGCTGCGCACAGGCCGCCAGCAGGGCGGTGACGGCAAGCGCGCCGGCAAGCAGGAAGCGTCGTTGGATCGGTGGTCGGTGGGTCGGTGGCATCGGGCGAGTGTGCGGGCCCAGGATTAGCCGGCCGTGAGCCGACGCAAGACCTTGCATCCAACAAGACTATACGGTCATTTCAAATACTTACCAGTATTTTATTAGACCGCATAGTAAATTTCGCCTGCGTTGCATTCACGGCGCCCGCTGGCGGCAGTTCTGCCAGCGGCCATTTGAATCAAGGAGTTGAACCATGAAAAAGCAGATGATTGCCCTGGCCCTGTCCGCCGCCGCCCTGTCGCCTGCCTGGGCCGCCGACATCGTGGACACCGCCGTCAAGGCCGGCTCGTTCAAGACCCTGGCCACGGCGCTGCAGGCCGCCGGCCTGGTGGACACGCTCAAAGGCAAGGGCCCGTTCACGGTGTTCGCCCCCACCGATGAAGCTTTTGCCAAGATCCCCAAGGCCGACCTGGACGCCCTGCTCAAGGACAAGGCCAAGCTCACCGCCGTGCTGACCTACCACGTGGTGCCGGGCAAGGTCATGGCCGCCGACGTGAAGGCCGGCAAGGTCAAGACCGTGCAGGGCGGCGAGCTGACCGTGGCCACCGCCGGCGGTGTGAAGGTGGACAACGCCAATGTCGTCAAGACTGACATCGTGGCCGACAACGGCGTGATCCACGTGATCGACAGCGTAGTGCTGCCGAAGTAAGGACGCCCGCGCTTCAAGCATGCTTGCGGATCGCATCCGCAAGCGTGTTCACCAGCCGGTCAATGTGTTCCTTCTCCACGATGTAGGGCGGCGCAATCACCAGCACGTCGCCCGCCGGGCGCACCAGCGCGCCGTTGGCAAAGCACTCCAGGAAAATTTCATAGGCCCGCTTGCCCGGCAACCCCGGCAGCGGCGCCAGCTCCACCGCGGCGGCCAGGCCCATGCTGCGGATGCCCACCACATTGGGCAGGCCCTTGAAGGTGCTGTGGAACGCATCACCCAGCACGCGGCCCATCTGCCCCGCGCGCTCGAACAGGTTTTCCTGCTTGAAGAGGTTCAGCGTGGCAATCGCACCGGCGCAGGCCACCGGGTGGCCCGAATAGGTGTAGCCATGGAAGAACTCGATCACATGCTCGGGCGCCTCGGTCTTCATCATCGCGTCGTACAGCTTGTCGCGGCAGATCACGCCGCCCAGCGGGATGACGCCGTTGGTCACGGCCTTGGCGAAATTCAGCATGTCGGGCACCACACCGTAGAAGTCGGCGCCGAAGTTCGTGCCCATGCGGCCGAAGCCCGTGATCACCTCGTCAAAGATCAGCAGGATGCCGTGCTTGTCGCAGATCTCCCGCAGCCTTTTGAGGTAACCCTGCGGCGGCAGGTACCAGCCCGCGCTGCCGGCCACCGGCTCGACGATGATGGCCGCCACGTTGCTCGGGTCATGCAGCGGCAGGATGCGGTTTTCCAGCTCCAGCAGGATGTCTTCCTGCCACACCGGCTCCTGGTGGTGGATGTAGGCATGGTTCACCGGGTCGTGGATGAAACGCATGTGGTCCACCCGCGGCAGCAGCGAGGTGCCGAACACCTTGCGGTTGGCCGGAATGCCGCCCACGCTCATGCCGCCAAAGCCCACGCCGTGGTAGCCCTTTTCGCGGCCGATGAAGATGTTGCGGTGGCCTTCGCCGCGCGCGCGGTGGTAGGCCAGCGCCACCTTCAGGGAGGTATCGGCAGCCTCCGAGCCGGAGTTGCAGAACAGCACCTTGTTCAGGTCGCCGGGTGCCATGGCGGCAATCATTTCCGCCGCCTTGAAAGCCTGGTCATTGCTGGCCTGGAAGGCGGTGGCGTAGTCCAGCGTGTCCAGCTGGCGCTTGATGGCCTCGTTGATCGGCTTGCGGTTGTGGCCCGCGCCCACGCACCACAGGCTGGAGATGCCGTCGATCACCTTCTTGCCGTCATGCGTGGTGAACTCCATGCCGTCGGCGCCCACGAACACGCGGGGGTTCTTGCGGAAATGTCGGTTGGGGGTGAAGGGCAGCCAGTGGCTGTCCATGTTGAAGTCGTTGTAGGCCATGGCTTTCGCTTTCTCCTGCGCTTGGGCAAAAAGGCATTTTGGCACCGTCAGCGGGCCCATGCAGCCCCTGGCGCGGTCCTGCGACAATTCAGGCCCTATGAGTAACGCTTATATCCTCACGCTTTCCTGCCCCGACCGCCGCGGCATCGTGCATGCCGTCTCGGGCTTCCTGCTGGAGCGCGGCGGCAACATCGAAGAAGCCGCGCAATACAACGACCACGACACCGGCCTGTTTTTCATGCGGGTGCAGTTCGCCTGCGACCAGCACACTTTTGACGACCTGAAGGTGCAACTCCGGTTCTTTGCCGAGCCGCTGCAGATGAGCTGGAAGCTGCACGCCACCACCCAGCCCATGAAGACCGTCATCCTGGTCAGCAAGGAGGGCCACTGCCTGAACGACCTGCTGTTCCGCTGGAAAAGCGGCCTGCTGCCGGTGGACATCCGCGCGATCATCAGCAACCACCGCGAGTTCTACCAGCTGGCGGCCAGCTACAACGTGCCGTTCCACCACATCGCGGTGAGCCGGGACAACAAGGCGCAAGCCGAGGCAAAGCAGTTCGAGATTATCGAGGCCGAAGGCGCCGAGCTGGTGGTGCTGGCGCGCTACATGCAGATCCTGAGCGACGATCTGTGCCGCAAGCTGGCCGGGCGCGCCATCAACATCCACCACAGCTTCCTGCCCAGCTTCAAGGGCGCCAAGCCCTATTACCAGGCGCATGACCGCGGCGTGAAGCTGATCGGCGCCACGGCGCACTACGTGACGGCCGACCTGGACGAGGGCCCGATCATCGAGCAGGACGTGGCCCGCGCCGACCACAGCAAGACGGTGGAAGACCTGACCGCCATGGGCCGCGACACCGAAAGCCAGGTGCTGGCCCGCGCCGTGAAGTGGCACAGCGAGCACCGCGTGCTGCTGAACGGCCACAAAACCGTGATTTTCAAGTGACGCCCCCTGTCTGTCATTGCGGGCTTGACCCGCAATCCATGGATCCCGGATCGAGTCCGGGATGACAGACATATGACCGCCCGCATTCCGCCCATCCAGTGCCTGCTGACCTTCGAGGCGCTGGCGCGGCTGCGCAGCGTGACGCAGACGGCGGATGAGCTCAACGTCACGCCCAGCGCGGTGAGCCACCGGGTCAAGCAGCTCGAACAGATCCTGGGCACGCGGCTGTTTGGCCGGGCCGATTTTTCACTGACGACCGAGGGCAGCGAATACCTGGCCCATGTGCGTGAGGGGCTGGCCAGCCTGGAGCGCTTTCCGGGCCGTGACACCGCCAGCGCCAAGCGCAAGCTGCGCGTGGCGGTCACGCCCACATTCTCGCGCTCCATCCTGATGCCGCGGCTGCGCCGCTTCATCGAGGCCTATCCCGAAATCGACCTGACGCTGCAGGTCAGCATCCCGCTGCTGGACGTGGTGGCCGAAGATGCGGACCTCATGGTGCGCTTTGGCACCGGGCGCTATGCCGACGTGGAGCACACCTGCCTGATGACCGACGAGGTCACGCCACTGGCCGCGCCCAGCTACATCCTTGACAACGGCCCGTTTGACACCGTGCACGAGCTTCTGGGCGCCAAGCTCATCAAGAGCCCGCTGGAGCCCTGGCGCACCTGGTTTCTGGCGCACGGCGTGGACGCCGGCGAGCCGGCCGAAGGCTCGTCGTTCAACGACATCGGGCTCATGTGCGACGCCGCCGCCCAGGGGCTGGGCATTGCGCTGGTGCGCCTGAAGCTGGGCCAGCCCTGGCTGGACAACGGCACGCTGCAGCGCCTGTCGCCGCGCAACGTGCCCAGCCCGCACGCGCATTACCTGTGCTGGCGCGCCGGCGCGATGGAGCGCTTCGAATGCGCGGCCTTCGCGGACTGGCTGAAGACCAGCCTGGCCTGAGCCCGCAAGCCCGCGGCGGATTCAATCCGGCGTGGAAAAAACTTCATTCACAGATCGCGCGGCCTGCCCTACAGTGTCGGCATGAATGCCCCCACAGCCCCCGAGCCGTTACAGCGCGCCGAACGCCAGTCTGAAGTGGTGCGCGCCCTGTCCGCCGTGCTGCCCGCCCACGCGCTGCTGTGGCACAACGAAGACACCACGCCCTACGAGTGCGACGGCCTCACCGCCTACCGCCAGCGTCCGCTGGTGGTGGCCCTGCCCGAAACCAGCGAACAGGTGCAGGCCGTGCTGCGCGCCTGCCACGCGCTGGCCGTGCCGGTGGTGGCGCGCGGCGCGGGCACCGGCCTGTCGGGCGGCGCCATGCCGCATGCGCTGGGCGTCACGCTGTCACTGGCCAAGTTCAACCGCATCCTCAAGCTGGACAAATACAGCCGCACGGCCGTGGTGCAGTGCGGCGTGCGCAACCTGGCCATCAGCGAGGCCGCCGCGCCGCTGGGGCTGTACTACGCACCAGACCCGTCCAGCCAGATTGCCTGCACCATCGGCGGCAACGTGGCTGAAAACTCCGGCGGCGTGCACTGCCTGAAATACGGCCTGACGCTGCACAACGTGCTGAAGGTGCGTGGCTTCACCATCGAGGGCGAGCCGGTGGAGTTTGGCGGCGACGCGCTGGACGCGCCGGGGCTGGACCTGCTGCCGGTGGTCGTGGGCAGCGAGGGCATGCTGGCCATCACCACCGAGGTGACGGTCAAGCTGGTGCCCAAGCCGCAGCTTGCGCGCTGCATCATGGCCAGCTTTGACGACATCCGCAGGGCGGGTGACGCGGTGGCGGCGGTGATCGCGGCAGGCATCATCCCGGCCGGGCTGGAGATGATGGACAAGCCCATGACGGCGGCGGTGGAGGATTTCGTGCACGCGGGCTACGACCTGACGGCCGAGGCCATCCTGCTGTGCGAATCCGACGGCACACCGGAGGAGGTGGAAGAAGAGATCGGCCGCATGAGCGCCGTGCTGCAGGGCGCCGGGGCCACCGCCATCGCGGTCAGCCGCGACGAGGCCGAACGCCTGCGCTTCTGGAGCGGGCGCAAGAACGCCTTTCCGGCCAGCGGACGCATCAGCCCCGACTACATGTGCATGGACTCCACCATTCCGCGCAAGCGGCTGGCCGACATCCTGCTGGCCATCCAGCAGATGGAACACAAATACCAGCTGCGCTGCGCCAACGTGTTCCACGCGGGCGATGGCAACCTGCATCCGCTGATCCTGTTTGACGCCAACGACCCCGACCAACTGCACCGCTGCGAACAGTTTGGCGCCGACATCCTGGAAACCAGCGTGGCCATGGGCGGCACCGTGACGGGCGAGCATGGCGTGGGCGTGGAAAAGCTCAACAGCATGTGCGTGCAGTTCTCGCCCGAGGAGAACGGGCAGATGTTTGGCGTGAAGCGCGCGTTTGACGCGCAGGGGCTGCTCAACCCCGGCAAGGTGATCCCCACGCTGAACCGCTGCGCGGAATACGGAAAGATGCTGGTGCGCGGCGGGCAGATCGCCCACCCCGACCTGCCACGCTTCTAGCGCCGGCTCAGCGCCTGGCTACTTGCACTGCTGGGAGTCGATCACCGCGATCGACTCCTTCTTGTCTTCTTCCTTGCGCTTGTCCTCGGCCTGGCGGGTCTCTTCCTGGATCAGCAGCGCGACGAACTTCGTCACCGTGTTGTCCACCTCGTTGACGATGGCCTGAACCTCGGCGCGCGTAACGGTCGTGTCGTTACGCAGCGCCTCCACGATGCGTTCGACCACCGGCGCGGCTGCCGGTGTGGGCGCGGGCGCGGGCGCGGGTGGGGCCGGAGGTGCCGGAGGAGGCGGCACCGGTACTGGCGCGGGCGGCGGCGCAGGTGGCACCGGCGCGGGCGGCGGCGGCGCCACGGGAACGGGTGCGGGCGGCGAACCTGCCGGCGGCGGCGGGGGCGAGGCAAACGGTGGCGCCACCGCGCCCGACTGCGCAAAGGCATTCAGCCCCGTGCCCGGCGTGAACACCGGCGTGGTGCCATTGAAGTTCACGTTCGGGCTGGTCGCCAGCGCATACTGGTTGGCACCGCTGCCGCCCACGTACAGGATGCTCGGGCTGTTGATGGACATATTGCCGCCCGCGCCGGTGCCCACGCCGCCTGTGTTGGTGGCGTTGACCTCGAAGGTCGCGTCACTGAAAGCCGTGGCATACAGCGAGCCCTCGGCGCGCACATACACCGTCGGCAGGCCCGGCGGCGCCGGCGTTGCGCGTGGCGTGCCCGTGGGCGTGCCGGCGGTATGGCGGATGTAGATGCTCTGGGCCGACAGACTGATGTCGGCCTGCGACATCACGTGCACGTCGTCCAGGTAATCATCCAGGTGGCCGATCTTGATCACGTCGCCGGCGGACATTTCGATGCCCGTTCCACCAGCGTCGGTCGCCTTCACGCGGTGGCCCACATGCAGGTCACCGCCGGAGCCGATGTACACGCTCTTGCCAACCACGCCGCCGGTGCCGGGGCCGCCGCCGTCCATGTCGGCCGGCAGGTTGCCGCTCACGCGCAGCAGGCTGGTGAAAGGCGCCCAGATGTGGACCGCGCCGTCACCGTTGCCCACCCCGCGCAATGTGGTGGCCTGCGTGCTGGTCAGCACCAGGTCCACCAGGTCGCCGTCGCCCGTCAGGTTCGCGGGGCTGTCACCGGCCACGATCTCGGCGGCGTCCACATGGGCGTACAGGTTCTTGCGCGCGCCGAGGAATACCTTGGGCGCCTCGATCTGGGTGAACAGGCTGTCCGTATGGGTGTTGCCCAGGATGGACCCCTCGGCATGCAGGGCGATCTTGTCACCGCTGACCACCCGCGCGGTGGCGGCCAGCTCGATGTTGCCCGTGCCCTCGGTGCTGCCCAAGGCCTCGATGTCCACCTGGTTCAGCGCCTGCACCAGCGAACCGGCGCGCAGGGTGATGCTGCCGGCTTCCATGCGCACGCTGGCGGTGCTCGGCCCGCCCAGCAGGCGGTTGTCGTCCACCGCGATGATGCTGTCGGGTTGCGGATGCTCCGTGTTCTGCTGGCCGGCATGCAGGCCGACCGCGCCCAGGGCCGGTGCAAAGTCGCTGTCCACGGTGATGTTGTTGGCCGCGCTCACATGCGCCTCGCCCAGCGCGCCCTCCACGCTCAGGTCCAGCAGGCTGGTGGTCACGTGGGATATCTCGACCGGGAAATGCAGCGCCATCTGCGCCGCCGGGGTGGCACCGCCCACGCCCGCATGGGCATGCACCTTGGTCGCGCCGTCAATGGACACCGGCACCAGGTTGATGAAGCCATTGGGTTCGTTGCGCCCGATGTCACCCGCTGCGTCCAGCAGGATGGAGTCCTGCCCGCCCGGCACCGTGTTGTTGCTGCCCGCGCTTACGGTACGCAGCACGCCGCCGTGCGCTGTGGGGCCGGAGATGCCCTGGTTGTAGATGTTCTTTGCCTTGAGTTCGATCCTGCCGGACTCCACGCCCGGCAGGCCGATCTCGATGTTGCCCCGGTGCACGCCGCTGTCGTCCACCGCCGACACCTGCACCAGCGGCACCACGCCCACTTCGCCACCCGACAGGCTGGAGACGGCATACACGCCCCGGCTGGCGCTGTTGAATCCGCCGGCGCCTGTGTCTTGCGCCGACAGCTCCAGCGTGCCTGCGGAGGCCGTGCGCAGCGTCAGGCGGGCCTGCTCACCGTCATACAGGTCATAGCCCAGGCCACCCAGCTCGGCCGAGAACCAGCCGCGCCCGCCAGCCGCATCGGCCCCGATCAGGTTGGCCAGCGGCAGGTCGGCCACACCGGCCGAAATGTGCATGCGGTCCACCGAGAAGGGCTCGGTCTGCCCGACCTTCAGGTTGGTGCGGATGGACACCGTCTTGCCCGGCGCCAGCACGCCAGCGCCGTTGAACATGACGCGGTCCACCGGTGCCGGGGCCGGGCCGGCCGACTGGACGGGCGCAGGCGCGGCCGGGCTTGCGCCAAACACCACGGACTCAGCGCCCGACGGCGTTTCGTACAGGTAGTTCTCCACCCGCAGCACGGGCGTTTCCATGCGTGCCAGCTCGTCGCTGTTGAGGATCAGGTCGTCGTGGCTGTCCGGGTCGCTGGACTGCGCCTGGGGGCTGAAGCGGATGCGCTTGTTTGACTCGATGTGCACCGCGCCGAGGGTGGCGTGGGTCGCCACGAGCTTCTCGTGAGACGCGCCGCTGGCCAGCCGCAGGCTGTCGGTGTTCAGGTAGATGCGCCCCGCTTGCGACTGCACGGTGTCGGCGATGACTACCGCGCCGCGGTCGCCGCCTTCGCCCGCCCCCATGGTGATGGAAATGTCGCCCGCGACCGTCAGCGCCTGCGAATTGCCGCCGCCCAGACGCAGCGTATCGGCGGTGCTTTGCAGCGTGAGCCGGGCCGGACCGGCCCCGACGGATTCGCCGCGGTAGGCCGCCGCGCCAGTGACAGGGCCGTACACGCCGCGCACGTCGTGGTAGCCGGTGATGGTCACGTCGCCCAGCGTGTTGGGGTGGCTCAACGGCGAATCCAGGTGCAGCATGCCGGCGCTCAGTGACGAGCTGCCGCTGATCAGCACACCGCGGTCGCCCGCGCGCAGGTGCACCGTGCCGGAATACGGATTGGCCGCATCCTGGCCGATGGCGCTGATGGTATGGCCCGCGTAGCCGAAATAGATCTTGCCGGTGGCCGACGTGGCCTCCAGGTGCAGCTGGCCGCCCGCGCCACCGGTACCGTCGGTGCCAGCGCCCGTCAGGTCCTCGCCCGCCATGCCGCCATTGGCCGAGAAGTCACGGATGCCGCCGTCATAGAACGCCAGCGACGGCGCCTTGAGCGTGATGCTGCCGCCGTTGCCGCCCGAGCCGGCCTGCGCCGCGGGCGGCGCCGGTGCCGGCGGCTCCGGCGCCAGCGGCAGCGTGTTGAGATTGCCGCCCTGGCCGCCATCCGCATGGATGGTCAGTGCGTCGGTCAGGTTGATGCCGGTGGCCGCGCTGAGTTCGGCCGTGCCGCCGTCGCCGCCCCGGCGCCCGGCCGGGATGCCGTCACCGTTTTCGTCGCCGCCCGCGCCGCCCGACACGTCGATGGACAGCGAGGAGCCATGGATGGCGCCCTGCAGCGACTTGACGCGCACGGTGCCGCCGCTGCTGCTGGTCAGGATGCTGTAGCCACTCAACTGGTTGGGCAGGCCGTCGGCCCGTATATCCACCTGCTGTGCGTCGGTGACATGGATATCACCATTGAGCGCCTCCAGCGTGATGGTGCCGCCCGTGCCGGGCTCGCCGGAGACCGTTGCATGGCCAGCGCTTGCGCTGAGGGTCAGCACGGGGTAGTCCATCGGCAAAGCGGCGCTGCCAGCTTCCTCGGGGATTTCGCCGATCACCAGCGTATCGATGCCCACGCAGTCCACGGCGCAGTTCCAGCCCGACTGGACGGTGATGTTGCCGGCGGCAGAGCCATAAGAGCGGCTGACGACGCCGTCGGTGCGGATGTCGCCCGTGAGGTTGACGGTCTTGCCCTTGATGGTCACGTCACCGGCCTTCATGGCGGTGCTGGCGCCATAGGCGTTGTCCCACACGGTGGTGCTGATGGTGCCCACGCGCACATGGCCGTACTTGCCCTCGATGGTGACGTTGCCGCCCGAGCCAGCCACGGTACCGAAATGGTTTGTGCGGATGCTGCCCACCCAGAGGTCGCCGGCCGAAACCAGCGTGACGGCGCCTCCGCCAGTGCCCGCGCTGTACGAACCGGAGGCCGTGTGCACGTCATTCAGCTTCAACGACACGCCGCTGACCGACGCCCCGGGCGTGCCCGCGTTGATGGTGATCTGGCGCGGCGCGCCATCGTCGTTCACCACCCGCAGCTGGTTGATGCGCGACAGGTCGATGCCCCGCGACGCATTCGTGAACGGCGCGGGCGGCGTGGCCGGGGGCTCGGTGGTGTTGAGCGTGCGCAGGGTCAGGTTGCCGTAGACCGTGAGGTCATAGTTGTATTCACCGCCCGCCACGATCGCGTGGTTGGCCTCCAGCGAGATGTCCCCGTCGAAGGACTCCAGCTCGTTGGTGAACACCTCGGTCACCCCGCCGGGGTCGCCCGCCAGGATGCTGCCGTCGCCCAGCACGGGTGTCTCCGGGGTGCCCTCGCTGATCAGGATGTAGTCCGGGTCCAGCAGCCAGGTGCCGGCCTTGCCCTGCGGCGCGCCCACATCGGGCATGCCGCGGCGCACCAACGTCTTGCCTGATGTCTCCACCCGCCCGCCGTTGCCACCCTGCGGGCCGCCACGCGCGCTGATGCGCGCGGCCGTGCGCGTGGTGCCGTCGCTCCAGAGCACCACGGTGCCGCCATCGCCCTGCACCGTGGCGTCGGCGCGGACCACGCTGCCCGCCAGCGCCGTGGTGTTCTGCGCGTTGGCCAGCGGGCCCTTGCCCTGCCAGCCGCCGCCCACCAGCACCTCGCCGCCGCCCATGGGGCCGCTGGCGTCCAGCACGGCCGTGGCCTGCAAGGTGGTCTGCGCGCCGGTGACGTGGATCGCGCCACCCTGGCTGCCGCCGTTGCGCTGCGCCGTCACGCGGCCGTCCACGTCGGCGCTGGCCTGGCCGCGCAGCAGCACCTTGCCGCCCTGCACCGTGGCGGATTGCGCCTGCACCAGGCCGCTGTGGCGCAGCTGGCTGGCAAACACAGCCACCGAATCGCCCTTGAGCTGCCCCAGGTTCAGCGCCCGGTCCGCCGGCGCCTGCAATTCCAGCTGGATGCCCTCCAGCCCACGGCCCGTGAGCGCCACCTTCTGCCCGGCCACCAGCAGCGTGTCGCCGCCCGACGCCTGCACCACCGCCTGCGTGCCGGTATCGATCTGCGGCGCGATCAGCACCACGTCACCGCCACGCGCCACCACCCGGCCCTGCACCGACAGGCTCGCGCCGCCCAGGCCATCCTGGCCGAAGCGCATGCGCCCGGCCAGCGCGTCGGCGTCGCTCATGCGCAGGGTGGATGCGGTAAAGCCTGCCGTGTCCACCACGGCCCCTGTGCCCACGGCAATGCCGGACGGGTTGACCAGCACCAGCCGGCCGTTGGAGCTGAGCGTGCCAAAGATGGCGCTGGGGTTGTTGCCCAGCACGCGGTTGATCGAGGTGCTGGCGGCGCCGGGCTGCGCAAAGTGCGCGGTGCTGCCGCCCGGCACGTTGAAGCTCTGCCAGTTGATGGCGCTGTGGGACGTGCCAGCGCCGTTTTGCGTGGTGACCGTGAGGTTGGCGCCACTGCGCGACAGCGTGGCGGCGCCATGGATGACCTGCGCGCCAGCCGGCTGCGCGCGCAACGGGTTCGCGGCAAAGCAGGCCGCCAGGGCCAGGGCCAGGGCCAGCGGGCGGTGGCCCGCCACGGCAGGGCTGGCCGCCACGCGGGCATGGGGGGGCGCATTGGTGGGCGCAGCGATACGGTTCATTTCATGCAGGGACATGGGCATTCCCTTGATTCCATTGCCATCAAACACAACATCGTAGCCCGCCGGCGCGCCGCCGGTTGCCACATCCCATCCCTACGACTTGGTGCACTGGTCGCCGGTGACGGCGACGCTGTTGGCATCCTTGTTCTGCTTTTCCTTTTCTTCCGCCTGCCGGGTTTCCTCGGCCACCAGCTTGGTGACGAAGGTAGACAGCACGCTGTTCGTATTGTTGACGATGTCACGCGCCTCGCTCACCGTGAGGCTGGGCAGGATTTCCACCAGCCGCTGCACGGCGGGCGCGTCCGGCACGGGCGCCGCGGCGGGTGCGGGTGCGGGAGCGGGGCTGGGTGCGGGCGCAGGCGATGGTGCGGGGGCCGGCGCAGGCGCAGGCGCAGGCGCAGGCGCAGGCGCAGGCGCAGGCGCAGGCGTGGGTGCCGGGGCCGGCGTGGGCGCCGGTGCGGGGGCAGGTGCCGGGGAAGGTGCTGGCGTGGGTGCCGGGGCGGGCGCTGGCGCAGGTGATGCCGCCGTGGCCACCAGCGCGACCGCAGGTGCCGGCGCGGGCGTCCCCACCACTGAAGCGGTAAAACCGGTGGGCGCCGTCAGCGCGCCACTGGCGGAGCCGCCCGAGGCGGTGCGCTGGATCACGTTGAACGTGTCGCCAATCACCCAGCTGGCGCCGGACATGGCTACCGGGCTCAGCACGATGCCGGGGCTGGCGACCGACACGCTGCCAGACACCAGCAGCTGGTCATGGCTGGATGTGTTCAGCAGGTCCAGCTCCAGCGTGCCGGTGCCGCCGTCGAAGCCGCCGGTGACGCTGAGCGCACCCACGGTGCTGGCACCGCCGGGCTTGATGGTGCCGTTGTTGGTCAACACCGAGCCGCCCAGATTGAGCGTGCCGCTGCCTTCAATGAGGGCGCCCGAGTTGTTGGTGAGCGCGTTGCCGATGGACAGCGTCTTGCCGCTGGCAATGGTCAGGCGGCCGGAGTTCTGGGTGAACACGCCCGTGCCGAAGCTCAGCGTGCCACTGTCCACGATGACCTGGGCGCCCGACGCGTTGGTGAACGACAGGTTGGTGCCGGCGATGGAGGCCGTGTTCGTGTCAAACGTTTTCTTGATCAGGCCAGCGTTCTGGACTGACTGGACGGTGCCGTCACCCGTGATGCCCTTGTCATTCTGGATGTCCAGCGTACCGCCGGTGTGGTTGACGAAAGCCGCCCCGGCTGTTTTGAGCTGAATCTCCCCTGTCCCCTGGAGCTTGGTCGAGCCGTGATTGTTCAGCGTCTTGTTGACGAGCAGCTTGCCAGAGAAAACCTGTAGATCGGTCACATCCAGGTCAACGTTCAGAGTGTGGTCGCCACCACCGCTGACCTTCAGGGCGCCGGTGGCACCGTGCGTAACGGTGGCGCTGCCCGCGCTCACGCCCATGCTGACGGTGGCGGCAAATGCCACGTCCCGCCCGGCCTCCAGCAGCAGCGCGCCAGAGCCTGCATTCAGGCTGGCCGCCAGGCTGATGTCGCTGCTGGCACCCGCCGCCTTGAGCGTGATGCCGTTGCCGCTCATGGCGCTGGTGGAGGTGGTGGAGATGCCGCCGCCCGCGGTGCGGATGTCCAGGGCACCGGTGCCGGCCGAGACGGCCTGGCTGATGTACAGGCCGTCGGCGCTGTCCACAATCGTGACGCCACCGGAGGGCGAGGACACAGAAGCCAGTGTGGCGATGACGTTGGTTGCATTGCCCAGCGTGATCGCACCGCCGCTGGTGACGGCTGAGAGCACGCTGGTGTTGAGCGTGGTGCTGGCTTGCTGGGTGATGGCGCCAGACACGCCGGAGATGTGTACGCTGTTTGCGGCCGTGGTGTTACCCAAGGTCACGGCAGTGCCGCCGCTGACGGTAAGGCTGCTGCCCGCGCTGATCGTTCCGGCGCCCAGGCTGACGGCACCGGCGGCCGAGCCTTGCAATGAAATGGTCTGGCCCGCAAGGGTCTTGCCCGAGCTCAGGGTGACGCCATTGCCAACGAGCGATACCGTGCCGGTGGTTCCGCCGGACACGTTCTGCGCCACGGTCAGCAGCCCGACGGACTCCACGCCGGCCAGGCCGCTGGCTACGTCAACCGCGCTGGGGTTGATGCCGGCATTGATGTCCACCGTTCCAATCGTCAGCGCACCCGCAGCCTTGAACGAAAACGTCTGGTTGGGGGCCACCTGGCCCGCCACCGTGTTGACGGCGTGGGCATCGCCACCCAGCAACACAGAACCACCATGGCTATGCAGGTTGAGCTTGTCGGTCGTGATGGTTTTGCCGGTGCTGGCGGTAATGCTGCCGTTGTTGATCAGGCTGACCTGCGTGGCGTTCGGAATGCTGATGTTGTCGGTGATCTCGATGCCGCCGGTGTAACCCGAAGCACCGAGCTTGACGATGCCGGCGGTCAGCGTGCCGAGTTCGGCGCTGGACAGCTCCAGCCGGCCCGAGGCCACATCGGTCGCCGAGCCCAGATCGATCACCGTGGCGTTGTTCAGCGGGCGCAGCGTCACATTGGCCGTGCCCGCGTTGGTGGCGCCCACCAGCGCCATCCTTTCGGACTCCAGCAGCACGTCGCCGTTGGTGGTGGCGATGGCGGCATTGACGGTCAGCACGCCCTGCGTGGAGCTGATGTAAACGCTGCCGCCGGCCGCGCCCTGCGACACCGCCTGGCCGCCGCCCAGGTTGTCCAGCGTCACGCCATTGGTGCGCACGCTCATGATCTTGATGTCGCCGGGGCCCGAATTGCGCGCCTGCAGCCGCGCCGCATCAATGCGCAGCAGGCTGTTGGCACTGTCGGTGATGCCGCCGGCCGCGCTGATCTGCAGGTCGTTGGCGTAGATGTTCTGGCTGTTTTGCATCGTCACCGCGCCGCTGGAGGTGATGGTGACGTTGCCGGTGGCACCGCCCGCCGTGCCGCGCGCGTCGATGTGGCTGCCCGCCGCGCCCAGCGTCATGGCGCCGCCGCTTTGCAGCGTGATCGCGCCGCCGGGGCCTGTGGTCAACGGATTGGTGGTGATGTCGCGCACCTGCAGCGTGCCGGTACCGCCGGCCACCAGCGACACGGCGCCACCAGCGGCCTTGAGCGTGCCGGCGTTGATGGCGCCGCTCACGGTATTCAATGCGATGGTGCCTGATGCGCCAAAGGTCTTGAGCGCCAGTGCCGTGCCGTGCGTGCTGGTGGTGAGGTCAATGCCGGCGTCGCCGTTGAGCGTGAGGCTCAGGCCTGCGGGCATGGTCACGTCGCCGCCGCTGAAGGTGCCTGACGCGGTGATGGTGCCGGATGCGTTGATGATCTGGTTGGCGCCCGCAGCCTCCAATGCGTCCTCATACACCGTGTCGGGGGTGGCGCCGGTGCCACCCGCCAGCGTGATGTTGGTCGGGTCCAGCAGCCAGGTGCCGGTGCGGCCCGCGGGGGCGCGGGCATCCACCCGGCCATGCGCCACGCCCAGCGTCTGCTTGCCTGATGTTTCCACCATGCCGCCATCACCGCCGCTGGCACCGCCGCGCGCGGAAATCGTGCCGTCAAACCGCGTGCTGCCGTCTGCCCACAGCACCACGGTGCCGCCGTTGCCATTGCCGGTGGCGTCGGCCCTGACCGTGCTGCCGGTCTCTGCAACCGCTTCCGCCGCGTTGGCGATGCGGGCGTCCTTGCCCTGCCAGCCACCGCCCAGCAGCACTTCGCCGCCGCCCGCAGTGCCGCTCGCGTCGATGACGGCCCCGCTCCTGAGCTTGACCTTGCTGGCCGTCGCGTGGATCTGGCCGCCCAAACTGCCTTTGGCTGCCATGATGCTGCCGCTGATGTCGGCCGCGTCCTGCCCCTTGAGCACGACCTTGCCGCCGTCGGTGCTGACCTGCGTCGCGCTGATCAGGCCGCTGTGTTTGAGCGTGCCGGCAAAGATGCCGACCGCGTCGCCGGTGATCTGGCCCAGGTTCACCGCGCTGTCCTGCGGGGCCTGCACCTGCAGGTGGATACCTTCCAGGCCGCGGCCTGTCACTTCGACCTTCTGCCCGGCGGCCAGCACGGTGGCGCCGCCCGGGCTCTGGATCAGCGCGCCCTGGCTTGTTTCAACGTTCGGTGCGATCAGTACTACGTCGCCGCCACGCGCCACGATCTGCCCGCCCACGCTCACACCGCCGGCCATGCCGCCGTCACCAAAGCGCATGCGACCGGCCAGCGCATCGGCGTCCGTCATGCGCAGGGTGGAGGCGGTAAAGCCCGCCGTGTCCACCACGGCGCCGGCGCCCACGGCGATGCCGGCGGGGTTGACCAGCACCAGCCGGCCGTTGGAGCTGAGCGTGCCAAAGATGGCGCTGGGGTTGTTGCCCAGCACGCGGTTGATGGCCGTGCTGGCGGCGCTGGGCTGGTTGAACTGCGTGGTGGTGCCGGGCGCGACACCAAAGCTTTGCCAGTTCAGCGCGCTGTGGCTGGTGCCTGCGCCGTTCTGGGTGGTGATGATGGTCTTGTTGCCCTGCGTGGCCATGCTGGCCGTGCCATGGATGGCTTGCAGGCCGGTGGACTGCGCATGGGCAGGCCCCACGAAGGCGCCGGTCACCCCCCCGGTCAGTGCGCCGGAAAACGCCCCGGCGATTGCCAGCGCGACCCCGGCGGGACGGTACCCGGCCACGGCCGGGCTGTTCGCCAGGGGACGGAATGGAGCGAAACGTTGGCGCATGGTCGGAACTCCTGCAATGCGGCTGCAGATGCCGCCTTTGCGTGGGGCTGGAACACAGCCCCTTGGTCTTGAGAAGGGTTGCTTTCGACAGTAGCACAGGGCATGCACAGCGGCAACAGCGCACCCCCGTCAATTGGGGGAGGCCAGCGCACGGCAACGCCTGTTGTGCGTCATAAATCACAAAACAATTTCACGACCGCAGCCGGGCGCGGCCGCCCTCTTTCAGCCCTGGCGTATCAACGCGGCGGCCAGGCAAAGGTCAGCCCAGGCCTTGGCCTTGTCGGGCAGGTTGCGCAACAGGTAGGCGGGGTGGTAGGTCACCACCACGGGCACGCCGTGGTAGCTGTGGGCCCGCCCGCGCAGCTTGCCAATGGGCTCGGCCGTCTGCAGCAATGACTGCACCGCAAAACGGCCCATCGCCAGAATGATTTTGGGTTGCAGCAGCTCCACCTGACGGCGCAAAAACGGCTCGCACTGCGCCACTTCCTCGGGCTCGGGATTGCGGTTGCCGGGCGGGCGGCATTTGAGCACGTTGGCAATGAACACATTGTTACGTCTGTCCAGTTGCAGCGCCCGCAGCATGTTGTCCAGCAGCTTGCCGGCCTGGCCCACAAAGGGCTCGCCCTGCAGGTCTTCGTTTTCACCCGGCGCCTCGCCCACGATCAGCCAGTCGGCCTGTTCGTCGCCCACGCCGAAAACGGTATTGCGCCGGTGGTTGCACAGCTTGCACGCCTGGCAGCCGGCCACGGCTTCGCGCAACGCCGGCCAGTCCATGTCCGCCACGCCCGCCGGGCGCACGCGCAGGGCTGTGGCGGCCGGCGCCGCCGGCGCTACTGCCGGGGGGGGCAGGGCCGCAGCGGGCCGGCCAGGCGGCACCCCGTTGGGCGCCCGGGCCAGGGCCACGGCAGGCGCCGCCGCCGCAGCCGGCGTGGAATCCGCCCCGGCAGGCGTGGGCGACGGCTGGAACAGCTGCACACCCATTTCCGCCAGCATGGCCCGCTGGCGTTCGTCCAGATCCAGGCTCATAGCTTGAAGCTCATCACGACGGCGTCTTCGCGCTGGCCGTTGGCCGCGGGGTAGTAGCCCCGGCGCTCGCCCACGCGCCGGTAGCCATGGCGTTCGTAGATCTGCAGCGCGCGGGCGTTGCTCACGCGCACCTCCAGCCACAGCCATTGCGCCCCCTGCCCGCGCGACCAGATGGCCAGCGCGTCCAGCAACACGCGGCCCCAGCCCTGGGCCTGGTACGCAGGTGCCACGGTGATGTTCAGCAGATGCACCTCGTCCACGCCCTTCATGGCCACGAAGTAGCCCAGGATGGTGCCGTCGGCCACCAGCAGCTGCGCCTGGTAGCCCGAACGCAGCGAGTCGGTGAAATTGCCACGCGACCACGGCTGCGCATAGGCGCGCTGCTCGATGGCCAGCACCTCGTCCAGCCGCGCTTCGGTCATCGGCTCGAACTGGGCTTCAACGGTCTTGAATACGGCGCTCATGGTTCAGGTGTCACGGCACGCGCCGCGCGTTCGGCCGCGCGCTCGTCCGTGGTTTTGGCGACTTTATCGCGAATGTAGCGGGGCAGCGCCTGGCTGGCCGGCAGGGCCTGCCCGGCCGCCAGCAAGGCCGGCGCCAGGCGCAGCATGGCCGTGGCGGTGGGCAGTGCGTCCACGCGCGCCGCCCCGGCGGGCAACCGCCCGCCATAGGCAGCAAAAGCGTTGCCCGCCAGCACCCAACCCGGCTGCAAGGGGACGTCCTGCGGGGCCGCCAGCGCGGCGCCGCCATGGGCGTGCCACTGCGTGCCGTCATGCGCCCAGGCGGCGGTGTAGACCTCGTCCATGCGCGCGTCCAGCACGGCCTGCACCCGCGTTGCGCCATGGGTGTGGCGGGCTTCCTCGGCCACGGCCAGCAAGGTGTCCACCGGCAGCACCGGCACGCCCGCGCCAAACGCCAGCCCCTGGGCCACGGCGCAGGCCGTGCGCAGGCCGGTGAACGAGCCCGGGCCGGCGCCGAAAGCCACGGCGTCAAGCGCCTGCAGCGTCATGCCGGCCTGGCCCAGCAGCGCCATGGCCTGCGGAATCAGGGTGGCGGACGCCTGCGCGCCACCGGGCCCGGTGTGCTGCCACACCTGCGCCTGGCCTGCATGCCAGTGGCCCACGGCAATGGACAGTGCCTCGGTGCTGGTGTCGAACGCAAGAACCTTCATCCGCCGATTATCGAGCCGCTTGATAATCGGCGGATGACGTTTCCCCGCGCGCTGGCTGTCCTGGCTGGCCTGACCCTGCTGGCTGGCCAGGCTTTGGCCCAGGCGCTGCCCCCCGAAGTGGACGCGGCCCTGGCCCGCGCCAAAATCCCCCGGGACGCCGTGACGCTGTTGGTGGTTGACGTGGACGGCAAGATGGCGCCACGCCTGGCCCACCGCACCGGCGTGCCGGTCAACCCCGCGTCGGTGATGAAGCTGGTCACCACGTTTGCGGGGCTGGAACTGCTGGGGCCGGCCTACACCTGGGCCACGCCGGTGTATGTCGAAGGCGCGGTGCGCGACGGCACCCTGTACGGCAACCTGTACATCCGGGGCCTGGGCGACCCCAAGCTGGTGGCCGAGCGGCTGTGGCTGCTGCTGCGCCGCGTGCAGGGCCTGGGCATCCAGCAGATTGCCGGCGACATCGTGCTGGACCGCAGCGCGTTTGACGTGGCCGAGCAGGACCCGGGCGCCTTTGACGGCGAACCGCTGCGGCCGTACAACGCATCTCCAGATGCGCTGCTCATCAACTACAAGTCGGTGGTCATGACCTTCGTGCCCGACCGCACGGCCGGCACGGCGCAACTGCACCTGGAGCCGCCGCTGGCCGGCGTGCAGGTGCCAGCCAGCGTACCGCTGGCGCTGACGGACTGCGCCGACTGGCGCGGCGCGCTGAAGGCCGATTTCAGCGACCCGCTGCGCATCCGTTTTGCGGGCAGCTACCCCACAGCCTGTGGCGAGCGCAACTGGCCGGTGGCCTATGCCGCGCCGCGCAACTACGGCACGCGCGCGGTGGCGGGCATGTGGGCGTCGCTGGGCGGCAAGCTGTCTGGCCAGGTGCGCGAAGGGCGCATGCCCGCTGGCCTGGCGCCCAGTTTCGAGATGCAGTCGCCCGCGCTGGCCGAGGTGATCCGCGACGTCAACAAGTACAGCAACAACGTGATGGCGCAACAGTTGTTCCTGACCCTGAGCCTCCAGCAAAAAGGCACCGGCACGGCCGACGGCTCGCGCGAACTGCTGCGCCAGTGGTGGACGGCGCGCTTTGGCGCGGCCGACCTGCCGGTCATGGACAACGGCTCGGGGCTTTCGCGTGAGTCGCGCATCACGGCCCAGGCGCTGGCGCGCATGCTGCAGGGTGCGTGGGCGTCGCCGGTCATGCCCGAGCTGATGTCGTCGCTGCCCATCACCGGGGTGGACGGCACGATGCGGCGCAGCCGCGCACGCGGCGCCAGCGCCCACCTGAAAACCGGCAGCCTGCGCGACGTGGCCGGCGTGGCCGGCTATGTGCTGGGCGCCAGCGGCCGCCGCCATGTGCTGGTGGCCATTGCCAACCACCCCAACGCCAATGCCATGCGGCCGGCCATCGATGCGCTGGTCGAATGGGCCGCGCGCGACCAATAACGACCCATAGCCACCTCCAGCCCCTGCCCACCTCATGCCTTCGAGCGAACTCATCGGCTACCTGGCCGCCGCCCTCACCACCTGCAGCTTTGTGCCGCAGGCCTGGCTGACCTTTCGCACGCGCGACGTGAGCGGCATTTCGCTGGGCATGTACAGCGTGTTCACCACCGGCGTGGCGTTGTGGCTGGTGTACGGCCTGCTGCTGGGCGCCTGGCCCATCGTGGCCGCCAACGCCGTCACGCTCGCGCTGGCCCTGGCCATCCTGGTCATGAAGCTGCGCTTTCGCTGACGCGCTCGCGTCGCCTTCGCGACGGCACTGCAAACACCCTCCGTACTAACCCGTTACCGCGTGCTGGCGGAGCGATTTAGCATGTTGAAGTCAAAAACGAACGCTCGTTCTTTTTTCAACCAGGAGACAACATGAAACGACTTCACGCACTGACCGCCGTGGCGGCAGCGTCCCTGCTGGCAGCCTGCGGCGGCGGTAGCGACGACAACGCCCGGGGCGCGATCAAGGAGACCCCGCAGACCGTGGCCACCCTGAGCGCGGCCCAGCTGGACGCCGCAACCGCTTCCAGCGGCTTGCAGGCCCTGTCTGGCAAGGCCAAATGCGACGTGCGCGTGATGGCCATCAACTACGCCACCGCGGGCGTCAACGGCGAGGCTGCCAATGCATCCGGCGCGCTGCTGGTGCCCACGGGTGCCGCCTGCCCCGGGCCGTTCCCGCTGGTGGCCTACGCCAAGGGCACGGACGTGCAGAAGCCCCGCACGCTGGCCAACCCGGCCGACAGCGAAACCGCGCTGCTCAGCGCCATGTATGCCGCCCAGGGCTATGCCGTGGTGGCCACCGATTACCTGGGTTTTGCCAAGTCCACCTATTCATATCACCCCTACCTGCATGCGGACTCCGAGGCCACGTCGGTCATTGACTCGATCCGCGCAGCGCGCAACGTGGCGGCGCTGCAGGGCATTGGCCTGTCGGGCAAGGTGATGCTCACGGGCTACTCGCAAGGCGGGCACGCGTCCATGGCGGCCCACCGCGCGATCGAGCGCGATATGCCCGGCGAGATTACCGTCGCGGCCGGCGCCCACCTGTCGGGCCCCTACAACCTGTCGGGTTCGCTGCAGATTCCCGCGGCCATCGCGGGCGTGCAGTTCTTCGTGCCCTACCTGGTGACGGCCTGGCAAAAAGTCTATGGCGGCATCTATTCCAACGTCACGCAGGCGTTCAAGCTGCCGTATTCGAACTACATCGAAACCCTGCTGCCCAACCCCACGCTGACCTACACCACACTGGTCACCACCGGCGCGCTGCCGGGCGCCGCCGGCGAGACGCCCACCCAGGCGCGCGACGCGGTGTTCCAGAGCGCATTCCTCACCGATGCGCAGACCAACGCCAACAGCCCGCTGTACCTGGCCGCCAAGAAAAACGACCTGCTGGGCTGGAGCCCGAAGGCGCGCACGCTGCTGTGTGCCGGCGCGGGCGACCCGACCGTGCCGCCCGCCGTGCACATGAACGTGGCCAAGGCCGACTTTGCCAGCCGCAACCTGACCAACGTGACCACCGTGGATGTGGACGCCGCGGTGCAGGCCGCGTTTGGCGTGAACGGGGCCGCGCCGACCGATCCGGCGTCGGCCGCATTCGCCACCTACTACGCCAGCTACCACGGCACCTATGTGCCGCCCCTGTGCCATGCGCAGGCCCGCGCCGTGTTCGACACGGTCAGGTAAGCCGGGGCATCCGGCCGCAAAAAAGGCGCCCGCGGGCGCCTTTTTTGCGTGCAAGCGGATCTGCGCTTACCAGCGGGCACGCACCCGGTTGTAGGCGTATTCGCCGAACAGGCGATGGGCCTGGGGTGTGGGGTACACCGGGTCGGCGAACACGTGCCGGGTGTAGTCAAAGCCAGACACGATGGTGTTGGTGGTGCACAGGGCCGAATTGACCTGGCCCGCGCCGATGCCGATGCCAGGGCCTGCATCAGCCGAGGTGCACATGACCGACGTGGAATCGGTCAGGTTGTAGGCGCCAGGCGATGCCGTCATCAGGTTGAAATGCAGCGCGGCGTCCACGTACAGGACGTTGGAGCCGAGGTCGGCCAGGGCCACCAGCATGTCTTCATTGAAGCGGCTGGTCGCCTCCAGCAGCAGGTCTCCCTGGCCAATCGCGGTGGCCCAGGGCGTCTTGGCCAGGTTGTAAGGCCCCACCAACACCACATACCGCGCACCCGCGGTGACCAGGCGGCGCACCTGCGTGGCCAGGTCACGCCCGGCCTGGCGCACATTGACCAGCATCTGCGCGCTGGTCTGCGCGCCGGAGCGCACGGCCGCCATCTGCACGATGATGTCGCTGAAACCGCCGCTGATGATCAGCACGTCGTTGGCGCCAATGGTGTTGCCCGCCAGGAAACGGTCCACCTGCTCGGTCACGGTCGGCGTGGCATTGCTGCCGGCCGCGTCGGGCTTGAGCGATACACGCGCGTTGCCCCGGGCATATGACAGGCCACCGGAGCCGGCCGTGGTGAGGTTCTGCCCGAACAGGTTGGCCATGTACTGTGACCAGATGTTGGCGCTGCCGTCGTTGATGGTGTAGCGGGCGCCGCCCTCGCCCAGGTCGCTGAAGCCGTCGCCAAAGGCCACGAAGCGCGCCGGCGAGAGCGCCGATTCCGTGGTGCCCGAGCCGCAGGCCACCATCAGCGCGGACGAGGCGCACACCGCCGCCAGCAGGGCGCGGCGCATCCAGTTTCTTGCCATTGAGATCTCCAAAGTGCTTGGCGGGTAGTTTAACGAGTGGGTTGGTCAAGCCGCGGCCGCGCGCTGCAGGCGGTCACGCACACCTTCCCATTCAGGTGTATCCGGGGGCGTTTCAACCCAGATCAGTGAAACCCCGGCCGTGTCGAATTCACGCAAAACCGCGAACAGCTGCTGCGCGGCGGCGGCGGCGTCATCGGGCATGCGCCGGCGCACGATGCGCCCGGAAGACGACCGCAGGGGCACGCGTGACCAGACGGCGATCCCGGTGCCATCGGCGCCGAGCAGGTCCAGCGCGGTCTGCAGCGCCGCGGCGTCCATCAGCCGCACGCGGGCCGTGGGCGCGTAATGCGCCTCCAGCGTGCCGGAGGCGCGCGGCGCGGCGGGCAGTGCAGCGTCCAGCTCCTGCTGTGAACGCACCGGCTGGCCGCACGCCGCAGCCACCTGGTCGCGCGTGATCGCGCCAGGACGCAGCAGCACGGGCACCCCACGGGTGCAGTCAATGATGGTGGACTCGATGCCCACATCGCAGGGCCCACCGTCCAGCACCAGCAGGCTGTCGCCAAACTCGGCCTGCACATGGGCGGCGGTGGTCGGGCTCACGCGGCCAAACCGGTTGGCACTGGGGCCCGACAGGCCGTGCACCGGGGGCGTGGCGGCGGCGCAGGCCCTGAGCAGCGCCAACGCCACCGGATGGGAGGGGCAGCGCAGGCCAATGGTGTCCTGCCCGCCTGCGGATGCAGCGGCCACACCGGCGCGGCGCGGCACGATCAGCGTCAGCGGGCCGGGCCAGAACGCGTCCATCAGCGCCTGGGCAAACGCAGGCACCTCGCGCGCAAAGTGGGACACGGCGGCCACGCCCGCCACGTGCACGATCAGGGGGTGGTCGCTGGGGCGGCCCTTGGCGGCAAAAATGCCGGCCACCGCCGCGTCGCTGGACGCATCTGCCCCCAGGCCATACACCGTTTCAGTCGGGAAGGCCACCAGCCCGCCCGCGGCCAGCACTGCCGCAGCCTGGGCCACGGCGTCCGTGTCCTGCCCGTTGAGGATCATCAGAAGGCCTCGATGCCCAGCAAGGCCGCGGCCTGCAGCGCCGTGGCACGCACGGCCTGCGCGTCGGCGCCGGTAACGTTCAGGTGGCCCATCTTGCGGCCCCGCCGTGCCTCGGCCTTGCCGTACAGGTGCAGGTGGGTGCCTGGCAGGGCCAGCACCTGGGCCCAGGGCGGCGTCTGCGCCTGATCGCCCTGGCGGAACCACAGGTCGCCCAGCAGGTTGAGCATGATGGCCGCGCTGTGCTGGCGCGGCTGCACCAGTGGCAAGCCGGTCATGGCGCGCACCTGCAGCTCGAACTGCGACACATCGCAGGCGTCCATGCTGTAGTGCCCGCTGTTGTGCGGGCGGGGGGCCATTTCGTTGACCACCAGCGAGCCGTCGGCCAGCACGAAATACTCCACGCACAGCACGCCGACATAACCCAGGCCCTGTGCGATGGAGCGGGTCGATTCCACGGCCAGGGCCTGGCGCTGCGCCGGCATGGCCTGCGCATGCACTTCGGTCACGGCCAGGATGCCGTCGCGGTGCACATTCAGCTGGGGTGGCAGGTTCACCATCTGGCCGTCGCGCCCGCGCGCCACGATGACGGAGATTTCAGCCGCCAGCGGCAGCATTTTTTCAAGCACGCAGGGCACCTGCCGCAGCTGCTGCCAGGCAGCGGCCAGCTCTTCGCGCGTCTTCACGCGGATCTGTCCCTTGCCGTCGTAGCCCATGCGCGTGGTCTTGACGATGCCGGGCAGCAGCTCATCACCCACCGCCGCCAGCTGGGCCGCGGTTTCGATCACGGCATAGGGCGCGCAGGCCACGCCGCAGCGGGTGAAATGGGCCTTTTCCGCCGCGCGGTCCTGGGCCACGGCCACGGCATCGCCACCAGGCGCCACGGGCCGCGTCGCGGCAAGCGCGCGCAGGGACTGCGCCGGGACGTTTTCAAATTCGGTGGTCACGGCCGCGCTCAGGCGGGCCAGCTCGGCCAGGCCTGCGGCGTCTTCGTAGCCGGTTTGCACATGGTGGTGGCTGACCAGCCCGGCAGGGCTGGTCGGGTCGGCGTCCAGCACGGCGGTGAAATAGCCCATCTGCTGCGCGGCATGGGCAAACATGCGGCCCAGCTGGCCGCCGCCCATGACACCAAGGGTCGCCCCAGGAAGAATGGCCCCCACGCTTGTCACTTCGTGTACTGCGCTGCCCCCCAAGGGGGCCCTCGCGCCTTGGGACGGCCCGGCGGCGCTCATGTTGACGTCTTTCATGCGGGCGGCAGCGTCATGGCGCGGGCTGCTTCGGTCTGTTGTGCGCGAAACGCTTCCAGCTTGCCACGCAGGGCCGCATCTTCATTGGCCAGCAGCGCCACCGCAAACAGCGCTGCGTTGGCGGCCCCGGCGTTGCCAATGGCAAAGGTGGCCACCGGGATGCCCTTGGGCATCTGGACGATGCTGTGCAGCGAATCCACGCCCTGCAGGTGCTTGCTGGCCACCGGTACGCCCAGCACGGGCACCGGCGTCTTGGCCGCCAGCATGCCCGGCAGGTGGGCCGCGCCCCCGGCACCCGCGATGATGGCCTTCAGCCCCCGGCTGGCCGCCGCCTGCGCATAGGCGAACATGTCGTCCGGCATGCGATGGGCCGAAACAACCTGGGCCTCGTGGGCGATACCGAATTCCTGGAGAATCTGGACTGCGTGCTGCATGGTGTCCCAGTCTGAACTGGACCCCATGACGACACCGATGAGGGGGGTCATTGGCTGGCTCCTAAAGATTGAATTTTACGTTTTGGACCTGAACTGCCCGCCATGATCGACGTCACCATTGAAAATTTCGAGTCCGAGGTCATTGCCGCCTCGATGGAAATCCCCGTGCTGGTGGACTTCTGGGCGCCCTGGTGCGGCCCCTGCAAGGTCATCGGTCCGCTGCTGGAAAAACTGGAAACCGACTACGCCGGCCGCTTCAAGCTGGTGAAGATCGACTCCGACCAGGAGCAGCAGCTGGCCGGTGCATTCGGCATCCGCAGCATTCCCACCTGCATCCTGCTCAAGGGCGGCCAGCCGGTGGACGGGTTCATGGGCGCACTGCCCGAGGGCAAGATCAAGGAATTCCTGGACAAGCACGTACCCGCCGCCGAGGAACTGGAGGCCGAGGCCGCCGAGGAAGAAGCGCTGGACGCACTGGCCGATGGCGACACCGACGCCGCGCTGGAGAAGCTGCAGCACGCCGTGGCCACCGACCCGGCCAATGACGATGCGCGCTTTGACTACGTGAAGCTGCTGCTCCAGCTGGGCCGCATTGACGACGCCAAGGTGGCCTTTGCACCCGTGATTGCCAAGACCGGCACCGTGCGCCGCCTTGATTCGCTGATGCGCTGGCAAAACGCCATCGATTTCGCGCACGCGCAGCCCGATGGCGCCACCGCGTTGGACGCACGCATTGCCGCCAACAAGCGCGACTTTGAAGCCCGCTTCGGCAAGGCGCAGTGCCTGATGGCGGCCCAGCAATGGACCGCCGCCATGGACGAGCTGCTGGAAATCCTGATGCGCGACAAGGCCTGGAACGACGAGCTGGCCCGCAAGACCTACGTTGCCATCCTGGACGTGATCGAGCCGCCCAAGCCCAAGGTGGCCGAAGGCCAGATCCCGCCCGACGATCCCGTGGTGGCCACCTACCGGCGCCGGCTGTCCAGCGTTGTGCTGAGCTGAGCGGCGGGCCGTGCGGGCTCAGCCGCCCGCTGTCAGGCCACTGCGCATGACGCTGACCTGGTATTGCGGCTCCGTGCGGCCCTTTTCGTACAGGCGCACGGTGGCCTGCGGCCCCTGAAGGTCCAGCAGCCCGAAGTTCTCGTCACCATCCTGCGCCGCCCCCGAGGTGATGACCTCCAACAGGCCGGGGTGCCGGATCGGACCGACATTGCGGTGCAGGTCACCGCAGACCATGATGACGTTGCCCAATTGCGCGGCCACGGCCTTGAGTTCAGCCGCCTCTTCATACATCTGCCAGTAGTCTTCGCGCAGCTTCTGCCTGACGCTGTAGGGCCGTCCGCTGACCAGCACCGACCAGCCGCCGGTATGGGCCTGCAGCCCGGCCACCACCTGCGCCCAGTCTGCCGGGCGCTGCATCCACCGGGGCGCATCTGCCTTTGAGCTGTGGGCATGCATGCGCTGGTCGGGCAGGAAGACCTGCACGCCCGGCCACGACAGCACTTCGTCCACGCCACGGTCGCTGGTGTCGGCCGTGGCCTGCGCCAGCGTGGGCTCGCCGGGGTAGGGCGTACCGGGCTCGAAGCCGCGCAGCGCGGTGCGGAACATCTCGAACAGGTAGCGCGTGATGCGCCGCTTCTCCACTGAAAAGCGCGGGTCGGTGCCGAATGAATTGTTGTAGCCAAAGTCATGGTCGTCCCAGACCATGCCCACGCGGCGCTGGCCGCCTTCCCTGGGCAGCGTGGCCAGCAGCGCCTGGAACTGCGGCACCTCGTATTGGCCAAGGTACTGGCCGTACATGAGCGACAGGAAGTCCTGCGCGGACATCTTGAGCTGGGGCTTGCGCCATGCGTCCCAAACCCCATAGCCACTGTAGACCTGGTCGCCCGCCAGCAGCAGGCCATCCAGCCCCTGCGGCGCGCGCGATCGCAATGTGTCCCACACGGGCTGGATGCGCTTGCCGTCCTGGATTTCGCAGGACGACAGGCGCATGCAGGAAGCCAGGCCGATCAGCATGAGGTCTCCTGTGGTGGTGCTGGGCAAGGCCCCCATGCTAGCGGCAGCGGGCGCCGCCGCGCATCGTCAGTTCGGGGGATGTGACGTGGCAGGCGTGGGGCCTGCGTTCAGGCCGTCAGGCGCTCCATCGCCTCGCGGTACTTGGCTGCTGTCTGCTCCACCACCTCGCGCGGCAGGCGCGGCGCGGGCGGCGTCTTGCCCCAGGGCTTGCCGTTGACCTGGGCCTGGTCCAGCCAGTCGCGCAGGAACTGCTTGTCATAGCTGGGCGGGTTGCGGCCCTCGGCCAGGCTCTGCGCCCAGGTGTCGGCGGGCCAGTAACGCGACGAATCGGGCGTGAGCACCTCGTCCATCAGCACCAGGGTGCCATCACGGTCCAGGCCGAACTCGAATTTCGTGTCGGCAATGATGATGCCCTTGGTGGCGGCGAATTCGCTGGCGGCCTTGTAGATGGCGATGCTGATGTCGCGGATGCGCGCGGCCAGTTCCGGGCCGACGATCTCCACCGTCTTTTCAAAGGTGATGTTTTCGTCGTGCTCGCCCATCTCGGCCTTGGCCGCCGGGGTGTAGATGGGCTCGGGCAGCTTGCTGGCATTCTTGAGGCCCTCGGGCAGCGGCACGCCGCAGACCGAACGCGACTCCTGGTACTCCTTCCAGCCGCTGCCGGCCAGGTAGCCCCGCACCACGGCCTCCACCGGAATGGGCTTGAGGCGCTTGACCAGCATCGCGCGGCCCTTGATCTGCGCTGCCTCGGCCGGCGTGACCACGCTTTCGGGCGCGTCGCCGGTCAGGTGGTTGGGGCACAGGTGCCCCAGGCGGGCAAACCAGAACAGCGCCATCTGCGTGAGCAGTTCGCCCTTGCCAGGGATGGGTTCGCCCATGATCACGTCAAACGCGCTGATGCGGTCGCTGGCCACCATGAGGATACGGTCGTCGCCGACGGCATAGTTGTCGCGGACCTTGCCGCGCGCCAGCAGCGGCAGGGATGTGAGGGCGGAGGTGTGCAGCGCGGTGGTCATATTGGTTTAAAAGCAAAATGGCCCGTTGAACAGTCAACGGGCCATGAACCATTCGCAAGGATTATCTCAGGCTCAGTTCACCACCTGGGCCAGCTCGCCGCGGGCATACTTGGCAGCCACGACCTGCAGGCTGTGACCCTTCACCTTCGCACCCTGGCCTTCGCATCCGAATTCCAGGTAGCGGGCCTTGCAGACCTGCTTGGCGGCTTCGCGGGCGGGCTTGAGCCATTCGCGCGCGTCGAACTTGTCGGGGTTTTCGGCCAGGAACTTGCGCACCGCGCCGGTCATGGCCAGGCGGATGTCGGTGTCGATGTTGATCTTGCGCACGCCGTGCTTGATGGCTTCCTGGATCTCGGACACCGGCACGCCGTAGGTCTGCTTCATCTTGCCGCCGTACTGGTTGATGATGGCCAGCAGTTCCTGCGGCACCGACGACGAGCCGTGCATGACCAGGTGCGTGTTGGGAATGCGCTTGTGGATTTCCTTGACGCGGCTGATGGCCAGGATGTCGCCCGTGGGCGGGCGGCTGAACTTGTAGGCACCGTGGCTGGTGCCGATGGCGATCGCCAGCGCGTCCAGCTGCGTGGCCTTGACGAACTGGGCGGCCTCCTCGGGGTCGGTCAGCATCTGGCTGTGGTCCAGCTTGCCTTCGGCGCCGATGCCGTCTTCCTCACCCGCTTCGCCGGTTTCCAGGTTGCCCAGGCAGCCGAGCTCGCCCTCCACCGTCACGCCCACCTTGTGGGCCATGTCCACCACCTGGCGCGTCACCTCCACGTTGTAGGTGAAATCGGCCGGGGTCTTGCCGTCCTCGCGCAGAGAGCCGTCCATCATGACCGAGCCAAAGCCCAGGTTGATGGCGCCCTGGCAGACCTGGGGCGTGGTGCCGTGGTCCTGGTGCATGACCAGCGGGATGTCGGGATAGGCCTCGACGGCGGCCAGGATCAGGTGCTTGATGAACGGCTCGCCTGCGTATTTGCGCGCGCCGGCACTGGCCTGCAGGATCACGGGTGCGCCCGTTTCCTTGGCCGCTTCCATCACGGCCTGGACCTGTTCCAGGTTGTTGACGTTGAATGCCGGAATGCCATAGCCGTTTTCGGCGGCGTGGTCCAGCAGCTCGCGCATCGAGACGAGTGCCATGTAAATCCCCAGGGAAGTGTTGGTAACGGGTTGGTAACTGCCCGAATTTTACTTCGCCTGGGGCCCGGGCAGGCCCTGTCAGCCAGCGCGGCAGATCTTCAGCATGTTGGTGCCGCCGGGCGCGCCCATGGGCTCGCCACAGGTGATGGCATACACGTCGCCGCTGGACACAATGCCGCGCTTCTTGAGGTGGCTTTCGGCCTGGTCCAGCGCGGTATCGCGCTCGGCGCTCTGGTCCATCAGCAGCGGGCGCACGTTGCGAAACAGGGCCATCTTGCGCTGCGTGGCCAGCTTGGGCGTGAGCGCATAGATCGGGATGTGGATGCGGTGGCGGCTCATCCAAAGCGGGGTCGAGCCCGAATCGGTCAACGCCACGATAGCCTTGCAGCCCAGGTGGTGCGCGGTGAACAGCGCCCCCATGGCGATGGACTGGTCGATGCGGTTGAAGGTCATGCCGGTGAAGTCGGCGTCCAGCTTCACATCCTCTGCCTTTTCGGCTTCCGAGCAGATGTTGGCCATCTCGATGATGGTCTCCAGCGGGTATTTGCCCGCGGCCGTTTCAGCCGACAGCATGACGGCATCGGTGCCATCCAGCACGGCATTGGCCACGTCGCTGACCTCGGCGCGCGTGGGCACCGGGTTGGTGATCATGCTTTCCATCATCTGGGTCGCGGTGATCACCACCTTGTCAAACTCGCGGGCCATGCGGATCATGCGCTTTTGCAGCGCGGGCACGGCGGCGTTGCCCACTTCCACCGCCAGGTCACCACGCGCCACCATGATGCCGTCGCTGGCCTTGAGGATGGATTCGAGGTTGGGAATGGCTTCTGCCCGCTCGATCTTGGCGATCAGGCCCGGCTTGTGGCGGTATTCGGCGGCTGCCACGTTGCACAGCTGGCGCGCCATTTCCATGTCGGTGGAATTCTTGGGAAAGCTCACCGCCACGTAGTCGGCCTGGAAGCTCATCGCGGTGCGGATGTCTTCCATGTCCTTGGCCGTGAGCGCCGGCGCCGTCAGGCCACCGCCCTGCTTGTTGATGCCCTTGTTGTTGGACAGCTCGCCGCCCAGCTTGACGGTGGTGCGGACCTGCTCGCCCTTCACGGCGTCCACGGTCAGCACGATCAGGCCGTCGTTGAGCAACAGCACGTCGCCGGGCTTCACGTCGCGCGGCAGTTCCTTGTAATCCAGGCCCACGCCCTTGATGTCGCCCGGCTCGGCGCGCGAGGCGTCCAGCACGAACTTCATGCCCGGCTCCAGCATGACCTTGCCGTCGGCGAACTTGCCCACGCGGATCTTGGGGCCCTGCAGGTCGGCCATGATGGCCACCTCGCGCCCGGCCCGCTGGGCCGCGGCACGCACCAGCGTGGCGCGATCGATGTGGTCCTGCGCCTTGCCGTGGCTGAAGTTCAGCCGCACCACATTGACGCCGGCGCTGATCATCTTCTCCAGCAGCGCAGGGTCACTGGACGCGGGGCCCAGCGTGGCAACGATCTTGGTGGCACGGCGCGGCCGCAGCTTGTCTCCGGGCATGTTTGATTCCTGTTTGTAACTAAGTTTCCGATTTTGGCATGAATGAGGTTACATAACGGTTACCAGATGCGCCTGGTTTGACGCGCATCAGGGCGCGGCACCGGCGGCCAGCCTAGCATGCGCTGTTATCTTTTTTTCCCGCGCTGCCGCGCCTTGCACCATGTCCTTGCCGCTTTCCCCCATCCCGCCGCACGAGCCTTTGCCGCACCGCAAGACCCTTCGCCACTGGCTGGCGCCGCTGTCGGGGCGCACCACCGCGCGCGCGCTGGCGCTGCTGGTGCTTGACTATGCGCTGCTGGCAACCGCGCTGGCTGGCACGGTGGTCTTCGCGGCCTGGTGGCTCAAGCTGCTGTGCGGGATGGCCGCCGGCTTCGTGACCGGCCGCCTGTTCATCATCGGCCACGACGCGTGCCACCAGAGCCTGACACCCCATCGCGGGCTGAACCGCTGGCTGGGCCGCATCGCGTTCCTGCCGTCGCTTACGCCCTACAGCCTGTGGGACATCGGGCACAACCTGGTGCACCACGGCTATACCAACCTCAAGGGCACGGATTTCGTCTGGGCGCCGCTGACCGCGGCCGAATACGCCGCGCTGACGCCGCGCCAGCGCCTGATGCAGCGCATCTACCGCAGCGGCTGGGCGCCGGGCTTGTACTACCTGGTGGAGATCTGGTGGCGGCGCATGTATTTCCCCAGCCGTACCTACATGGGCGCGCGGCGCCAGGCGTTTGTGCTGGACGGCTTGCTGGTGACGGCATTAGCACTGCTGTGGGCTGGGGCTCTGGCGGCATTGGCCGCAGCCACCGGGCAATCCACCGTGCTGCTGCTGGCCATGGGTATGGGCGTGCCCTTCATGTTCTGGTGCGCCATGATCGGCTTCGTGGTGTATGTGCACCACACCCATGTGAAGGTCGGCTGGCATGACGACAAGGCGGCCTGGGCCAAGGCCCAGCCGTTTGTGTCCACCACCGTGCACCTGACGTTTCCGCTGCGCATTGGCGCGCTGGTGCACCACATCATGGAGCACACCGCCCACCACGTGGACATGGGCATCCCGCTGTACCGACTGAAAAACGCCCAGAAGCTGCTGGAAGACATGCTGCCCGGGCGCATCGTCATCCAGCGGTTCTCATGGCGCTGGTACTTCGACACAGCGCGCCGCTGCAAGCTGTATGACTTCTCGCGCCGCTGCTGGACGGACTACACAGGCCGGGCCACCAGCGAGCCGCAGCCCCTGCCCGCCTGAGCCGCCGCCGCGTTCAGCCCGCGGCGCGCTTTTGCAGGATTTCGAACGCCGGCAGCGTCTTGCCTTCCAGCACCTCCAGGAAGGCACCGCCGCCGGTGGAGATGTAGCCCACGTCCTTTTCGATGCCGTACTTGGCAATGGCGGCCAGTGTGTCGCCGCCGCCGGCGATGCTGAACGCGCTGGATTCAGCGATGGCATGGGCAATGGCCCTGGTGCCGCCTTCAAACGCCGGGAACTCGAAAACACCGACCGGGCCGTTCCACACGATGGTGCCGGCCGCCTTGAGCTGCGCTGCCAGCCTGGCGGCCGTCTGCGGACCAATGTCCAGGATCAGGTCGTCGTCGTCCACGTCGGTGGCGGCCTTGACCGTGGCCGGTGCATCAGCGGCAAAGGTCTTCGCCGTGACCACATCGGTGGGGATGGGCACATCGGCGCCGCGCGCCTTCATGGCGTCGATCACCTTGCGCGCCTCGCCCACCAGGTCAGCCTCTGCGAGCGACTTGCCGATCTTCAATCCCGCAGCCAGCATGAAGGTGTTGGCAATGCCGCCGCCCACGATGAGCTGATCCACGTTTTTGGCCAGCGCCTCCAGGATGGACAGCTTGGTGCTGACCTTGGAGCCCGCCACGATGGCCACGAGCGGGCGTTTGGGCTGGGCCAGCGCCTTGGTGATGGCGTCAATCTCGGCCGCCAGCAGCGGGCCGGCGCAGGCTACCTTGGCGTACTGGGCGATGCCGTAGGTGGTGCCCTCGGCGCGGTGGGCCGTGCCAAAGGCGTCGTGCACAAAGATGTCGCACAGCGCGGCCAGCTTCTGCGCCAGCTCCGGGTTGTTCTTTTTCTCGCCCTTGTTGACGCGGCAGTTCTCCAGCAGCACAACCTGGCCGGGGGCCACCGTCACGCCATCGACCCAGTTGGCCACCAGCGGCACCTCGCGGCCCAGCAGCTCGCCCAGGCGCCTGGCGACTGGCGCCAGCGAATCCTCAGGCTTGAACTCGCCCTCGGTCGGGCGGCCCAGGTGGGATGTGACCATCACGGCCGCACCGGCGTCCAGCGCCATCTGGATGCAGGGCACCGATGCCCGGATGCGGGTGTCTTCGGTGATGGCGCCGCTGTCGTCCTGCGGCACGTTCAGGTCAGCCCGGATGAAAACGCGTTGGCCCCGGGCCTTGCCCTGGGAACACAGATCGGAAAAGCGCAGGACGTTCATGGTGCGGGTCTTCGGATGGCAAAGCCTGCCATTTTAGAAGGCCCCACCTTCGCCGCAATTACCAGCCCAGGCCGATGTGCAGCGGCAGGTAAACCGCCATGCCCGCCACGATGGTCACCAGCACGTCGCGCCGCCAGTAGTAGGCGGCCGCGCCGGCCGCAGCGGCGAACAGCCGCGCGTCCTGCCAGGTGGCCACCAGCTGGCCTTGGGACATGACCACTTCAGGCACCACCACGGCTGACAGCGCCGCGATCGGCGCGTACTGCAGGCCGCGCTGGGCCCAGTGCGGCAGGCTCCAGGGCTTGCTGGAAATGAAGAAAAAGCTGCGCGCGACGACGGTCACGCAGCTCAGGCCCGCGATGACCCCCATGGTCCACCAGTCGGTCATGCTGTTGCCCCCGGTACGGACGCAGGTGGCTGCGGCTTTTCAAGCGTGAGGCACAAGATCACGGCTACTGCAATGGCCACCACGATGTTGAGCTTGAGAGGCAGTGCGTACGCCACCACGGCAGCCGCGCCTGCCACCGCTGCGGACACAACGCGCATGCGCGTGCTGGCCAGCGAGCACAGGATGCCCACCAGGCACAGGATGCCGGCAAAACCCAGCCCCCAGCTCGTGGGGATGAAATTGGCCAGCGCCACGCCCACCACGCTGGCGCCGACCCAGCTGCACCAGTTCACGCAGCAGTTGCCGGCGAGGTAGGCCTCCTGCGCGTGACGCAGCGCGGGCTCCTGCGCGGGCCTGGGAAAGCGCCGGGTAAACAGCACATAGCTCAGGTCCGCCGTCAGGTAGCCATGCGTCAGGCGCTGCCACAGCGGCAGATGCATGAGGTAAGGCCGCAGGTGCAGGCTGAACACCACAAAGCGCAGGTTCACACAAAAGCCGGTGGCCAGAATCACCCAGACCGGCGCGCCGGCCACGATCAGCGGAATGGACGCCAGCTGCGAACTGCCGGCGAACACGAACAGCGCCATCGCCAACGACTCCAGCACGCTCATGCCGGACTTGACCATGGCCACGCCTGTCATCAGCCCCCAAGCCGCGATGCCGGGCGCCTGCGGCCACATGTCGCGTGCGCCGGCGCGAAACTCAGGGTGGGTGTAGTGGGACCGCAGGAAGAACATGGGCCGCTCAGTGAAAGACCATGCCCGGCTTGATATCAAAGCCGCGCAGGAAATCAGCCACGGCCAGCCGCTTGCCGCCCGCGCGCTGCAGCTCGGTCAGCTTCAGCACGCCGTCGCCGCACGCCACCGCGATGCCGCCACCGTCGGCTGACAGCACGGTGCCCGCAGCCGCAGCCTGCGCCTCAGGCGCGGCCAGCACTTCATGGCGCCACAGCTTGAAGGTTTCGCTATCCAGCTCGGTGAAGGCGCCCGGGAACGGGTCGAACGCGCGGATGCGGCGGCTGATCACAGCGGCCGGCTGGGACCAGTCCACGCGCGCCTCGCCCTTTTCAATCTTGTGGGCATAGGTCACGCCCTCGGCGGGCTGCTTGACCGCTGGCATGCCACCGCAGGCCGCCAGCTCCAGCGCCTGCACCATCAACCGCCCGCCCAGCACCGCCAGCCGGTCGTGCAGGGTGCCCGTGGTGTCCTGCGGCCCGATGGGCAGCTTTTCCACGAGCAGCATGTCGCCGGTGTCCAGGCCAGCGTCCATCTGCATGATGGTCACGCCGGTTTCAGCGTCGCCCGCCTCGATGGCGCGATGGATGGGCGCGGCCCCGCGCCAGCGCGGCAGCAACGATGCGTGGATATTCATGCACCCTGACCGGGGCGCGTCCAGCACCCACTGTGGAAGGATCAGCCCATAGGCCGCCACCACCATGACATCGGCCTGCGCTGCCTCGATGGCGGCGCGTGCACTGGCTGCGTCATCGGGGTACTTGCCGTCCAGCCGCAGGCTGCGCGGCTGGACCACGGAAATGTGGTGTTCCAGCGCGAACTGCTTGACGGGTGACGCCTGCAGCTTCATGCCGCGCCCGGCGGGCCGGTCCGGCTGCGTCAACACCAGGGGAATGGTGAAGCCGGCGGCATGCAGGTGCTGCAATGCCACACAGGCAAATTCGGGCGTGCCCGCAAAAATCACTCGCACGTTGCTTATTCCCGGTCCGGCGCGTTGACGAATTCCATGGCCTGCTGCGTGCGCTGCACAACCTGCCGGGCGTCAAGGTACACGAAGAAGAACATGTCGCTGCCGTCGTTCCAGCGGTAGGTCAGCACGTCACCGGCCCAGCTGTACACCCGGTCCACGCGCGCGGGCGGGCCAAATTCCCGCTCCACATCGGCGCGCGTCCATTGCCCGTCCACGATGCGCGCAAATTCAGAAGGCGTCAGCACCTGCCGCGCCGACACCACGCGCCCGGCGCTGTCCAGATCCACCATCGTCGCGTACTGCCCCATGGGCTGCAACGAATACTGCAGCCGTTCGCCGACAGGCAACGGCACGCTGCGCGTGGGCTGTCCCAGCCGGGAAATGACATCAGCACGAGAAGTACCAGGCGCGACACCAGACACGCCAACACCCGCACACCCCACCAGGGCCGCGCAGCAGGCCAGTACCAGTGCCACCGCGGAACCGGCTTTGCCGGTCCGCTGGTGGCGCCCCCCTTGGGGGGAGGCGCCGAAGGCGCTTCGGGGGGTCATCGCTTCTTGAGCATCTTGGTCTTGATGCGGTTGCGTTTCAGTGGCGACAGGTACTCCACAAACACCTTGCCCATCAGGTGGTCCATCTCGTGCTGGATGCACACCGCCAGCAGGCCTTCAGCTTCAATCGTGCGAGACTGGCCGCTGCCGTCCAGCGCACTGACCTTGATGGCCGTCGCGCGCTCGACACCGTCGTAAATACCCGGCACTGACAGACAGCCTTCGTCGTTGACCTGTTTTTCCGGGCTGACCCAGGTGATTTCGGGGTTGATCAGCACCATGGGTTCGTTGCGCTGCTCGGACACGTCGATGACGATCAGGCGCTCGTGCACGTTCACCTGGGTGGCCGCCAGGCCAATGCCATTGGCGTCGTACATGGTCTCCAGCATGTCGGCAATCAGCGCCTGGATGCGCCCGTCCACGGACTGGACAGGGCGGGCCACGGTGTGCAGTTTCGGGTCCGGGTAACAAAGAATGGGGAGGAGTGCCATGAAATCTCGCGGTCAATGTCGCTATTTTCGCCACTTTTGGGTTTTCCGGCTGGCGCAGAATCCCATAATCGTTGCCCAATCAAGGGCTTGAGCGCAAAATCGCCAGTGATTTATGAAGACTTTTGGCCGTCAACCGCGCATCCAGCGGCACCAGGCCAGCCCAGGGGCCAAGGCAATGCAGCACAACAGGACACAACAGCAGATGATGGCGCAAACCTTTGCGCGCAGCGGCGCCTTGCGCGGCATGACCGCCGCGGCAGCCCTGGCGGCCGCGCTGTGCGGCATCAGCGCCCACGCGCAGAACTTCCCCGTCACGCCCGGTCAGAAGGCCACGGCAGAGCAGGTGGCCCAGGCCGGCGTGCCGCTGAGCGAGCTGGCGCCCAACGCGCCGGACAACTACACCGTCAAAAGCGGCGACACACTGTGGGCGATCTCCGGCCTGTTCCTCAAAAGCCCCTGGCGCTGGCCCGAGCTGTGGGGCATGAACCTGCAGGAAGTGCGCAACCCGCACCGCATCTACCCTGGCCAGCAGCTGTTCCTGGACAAGAGCAACGGCCGTGCGCGCCTGCGCATGGGCGCCGCCCAGGGTGCCGAGGGCGAAGCGCCCACGCAAACCGTGCGCGTTTCCCCCCGCACCCGCTACGAAACGCTGGCCGACACCTCCATCCCGACGCTGCAGACCAACCTGATCGAGCCCTTCCTGGCCGAGCCTGTCATCGTCGCCCAGGGCGTACTGGAAAGCGCCCCACGCATCGTGGCCACCCAGGAGGGCCGCGTGCTGGTCAGCCGTGGCGACCGCGCCTATGCGCGCGGCACGGCGCAGTCGCCCCTGGTCGATGCCCGCGACAAGCCGCGCGATTTCCGCGTGTTCCGCAACGCCACCGCGCTGCGCGACCCGGTGACGCGTGCCGTGCTGGGCTACGAAGCGCAGTACCTGGGCAAGGCCACGCTGGTACGTGGCGAATCCATGCGCGACGTGCCCACCCGCGACGGCAAGACCGAACCGGTGCCCGTGCCCGCCACCATCGACATCGTGTCGTCCAAGGAAGAAATGCGCACCGGCGACCGGCTGCTGCCCGAGCCGCCGCGCCAGCTGGTGAGCTATGTGCCACGCGCGCCCGAGACGCGCGTTGAAGGCGCCGTGGTGTCCATGTACGGCTCCGCGGTGGCCAATGCGGCCCAGAACCAGATCGTGGTCATCAACAAGGGCACGGCAGACGGTATTGAGTCCGGCCACGTGCTGGCCATCCTCAAGGACGGCCAGGGCGTGGTGGACCGCACGGGCGACAAGCCCACGGTCATCAAGCTGCCTGACGAGCGCAACGGCCTGCTCATGGTGTTCCGCCCCTTCGAGAAGCTGTCGTATGCGCTGATCCTGGAAATCACCGACGGTGTGAAGGTCGGTGACCGCGTGGTCAACCCGCGCTGATCACGCGACGCTTTCCTGCTGTCTCGTGGACCGCGACGAACTCGCCGCCTGGCTGCGGCTGACCCTTTCTGAAGGCGTGGGCAATGAAAGCGCGCGCCGGTTGCTGGCGGCTTTTGGCCTGCCCCAAGCCATTTTTTCGCAATCACTCGCCGCGCTTGAGCAGGTGGTGAGCGCCCCGCAGGCAGCGCAGCTGCTGGCCGACCCCGAAGGGCTTGCGCCGTTGCTGGAAACCACCTGGGCCTGGCTGCAAGGCCAGGACGAGACCGGCCAGCGCCGCATCATCACCCTGGGCGACCCGGCCTACCCGGCCTCCCTGCTGGCCACCGAGGATCCACCGCTGCTGCTGTACATGATGGGGCAGGCGCTGGACGCTCACGCGCTGTCGCGCTGCGTGGCCATCGTGGGCAGCCGCAACCCGACACCCCAGGGCGAAGCCAACGCACAACAGTTCGCCAAGGCTCTGGCCGGCGCCGGGCTGACCGTGGTGTCGGGCATGGCGCTGGGCGTCGATGGCGCCGCCCACCGGGGCGCGCTGGAAGGCGCGGCAGCGGGCCAGCTGGCCACCATCGCCGTGGTCGGCACAGGGCTGGACCGCGTGTATCCCAAGCGCCACCTTGCGCTGGCCCACGCCATTGCGCGCCAGGGCGTGATCGTCAGCGAATACCCGCTGGGTACGCCCCCGCTGGCGCCCAACTTCCCCAAGCGCAACCGCATCATCGCGGGCCTGGGCGCGGGCACCCTGGTGGTGGAGGCCGCGCTGCAGTCGGGCTCGCTCATCACGGCCCGCATGGCCGTGGAACAGGGCAAGGATGTGTTTGCCATCCCCGGGTCCATCCATTCACCGCAGTCGCGCGGCTGCCACCTGCTGCTCAAACAGGGGGCCAAGCTGGTGGAGTCCGCGCAGGACGTACTGGAGGAGCTGCGCCTGGACAGCCCCGCGATGCCGGCGGCGCAGATGGAACCGTCATCCGCGGAGGCAACAGCGAACACCGCACGCCATGCGCCGCTGCTGCGCGTGCTGGGCTTCGACCCGGTGGGCCTGGACGCCCTGGTGGCGCGCACCGGCATGGACGCCGCCACGCTGCAGGCGCATTTGCTGGAGCTTGAGCTCGAAGGCCATGTGGGCCGGCTGCCGGGAGGCTTGTTCCAGCGCAGTGCGTCGGCCTGATGTCGCTCGCCTTGCGTTCGGGTTTCTGTGCTAGATTGGGGTCATGTTTGAAGTGCTGGTGTTCGTCTACGAAAATTACTGGCGAGGCGATGCGTGCCCTGAACTGCAGCAGCTGGGGCGCAAACTGACTGCCGTCGGCTTTGAAGCCGACGAAATCCAGCAGGCGCTGCGCTGGCTCGACGGCCTGAACATCGCGGCGCAAAGCACCCAGCTGGACCCCGAGGTCGCACAGGCGCTGCAGGCGCCGCGCCAATCCCCCCAAAGCATGCGCGTTTACTCCGTCGCCGAGCAGGACCACCTGGGCGCCGAGGCACTGAGCTTTGTGAGCTTCCTGGAAAGCGCGGGCGTTCTGCCCGCCCACATGCGAGAAATCGTCATCGACCGCGCCATGGCCGCGCCGGGTGACCCGATCTCGCTGGATGACCTGAAGATCATCGTGCTGATGGTGTATTGGAGCTTCGGCGAAGAACCTGATTCGCTGGTGCTGGACGAGCTCTGCGACGACGTGGAGTCGCGCGTCGCGCACTGACTCGGCAGGCCTGTCGGGCGTCTTTACACGGCACCCCCTCAAACGCGGGATAGGCTCGGAAGCAACGGATGGTTACCCTTTGGCCATCCCCCTGTTACACCTCCGGAGTACCCCATGCGTCAGCTTTCCCGCTTCCCCTTTGCATTGACCTCGGCCGCGCTGGGCGCAGCCGGCCTGCTGGCCGCCTGCGGCGGCGGTGGCAGTGCCGTCACCCCGATTTCAGGCTCCGTGGTCAAAGGGCCGGTCAACGGCGCACAGGTCTGCGCCTACAAGGCGGTGGCCGCGGGCAAGGGCGACCAGATCCGATGCGTGAGCACCAACAGCGCGGGTGCCTACACGATGGAAGTCGACTACGTTGGCGACGTTGTGATTGAAGCCTCCGGCGGCACCTACACCGACGAAGCCACCGGCACCACCAAGACGCTGAGCGATCCGCTGCAGTTGGTGCTGAACGCCCAGGGCACGGCCGCCACAGGCGTCGTGACGCCCCTGACCTCGGTGGCCTACAGCCTGGCCAAGGCAGGCACCGGCGGTGTGAGCAGCGCGAGCTTCGGCACCGCCGCTACCACGGTGGCCAGCCAGTTCCAGCTGGGCAGTGTCAACATTGCCACCACCGTGCCCACCGTCACCGGTACGGCTAACGCCTACGGCCAGATCCTCAAGGCGGTGTCGCAGTACGTGGCCAACGGCAACACGCTGTCCAGCTTCATCAGCTTCAGCGCACCCGCCACCATCCAATCGGCGTTCAACACCGCCTACGCCACGGCCAACGGCAGCTCGGTGAACTTCACGCTGGGCAGCACCTCTACTGGCACTGGCACTGGCACTGGCACTGGCACTGGCACTGGCACTGGCACTGGCACTGGCACTGGCACTGGCACTGGCACTGGCACTGGCACTGGCACTGGCACGACGAAAAACCTGGTTATCGGCGTCTCAATTCCCAGCCTCAATAACAACACGACGGTTAACGTTGGCAACGTGCCGGCGCCAAGCACCGAGACCGAGTTCTGCGGCGCCCTGGCAAATGACCCGACGTTCAAGTCCCTCGGCGGCACTGGCGGCACCCTGACGATTACCCGCTGCAGCTTCTCGGGTAACGTCGGCAGAATTGATGCGTCGCTGTCAGGCGTGCTCAATCTGGCGTACTCGATCACGTACACCTACAACTAGTCGTCGCCAGAGCCCCTGAGGGGCCATGAAAGCAAAAACCGCCTCAGGGCGGTTTTTGCTTTGGACAAACCCCGGCTCAGGATTGGAGCAGGCGCTCAGGGTTGGCGTCGAGCTTGGCCAGCGCGTCACGCGTGGCGCGCACCGTGAGCGCTTCCTCCTCGGCCGGGACCAGCAAACCGGCCTGCAGGTAGGCCGCCAGGCGGCGCACCTGGACCAGGAAGCTGCGCCCGTCGGTGGAGGCAAACAGGTGCAGCTGCTTGCGTTCGCTGCACCAGGCGTATTGCACCTGGTTGGTCTTGCCGTTGTGGTCCAGCGTGAACCAGGTGCCTGGCTGCAGTTCCTGGGCCCAGGCCAGCATTCCGGCGCTGGGCTTGGAGCCGCCGTCGGCCACCACCTCGATGGCCGAGGCATCAATGCCCAGCATGAGTTCGATACTCTCGGCGTCCAGCGGCAGGTCACCGGCCTGGTCATCGGAGACAAAATCTTCCAGGTTGGCCAGCCGCTTGGCCATGGCTTCGATGCGGGCCTGGGGAATCGCTTCGGTCTTGGACAGGAAGGCATCGGCCAGCGTGTCGCCAATCACCTTGATGTGCGCCTCCTGCGCAGAGCCCTGCACACCCATCAGGGTCATGCCCTGGCGCAGGCGCAGCAGCAGGTTGGGCAGGTCCTGGATCACGCGCGCGCGGTCGTTGCGGTTGGGCTTGGCGCTGGCAGCCCAGACCAGGTCGGAAGCGGATTTTTTCAGGGCAATCGTGTCTTCGTGCTGGGGGCCGTTCTTCACGGCCGCGACGGCCAGCACATCAGCCCAGACCTTGAACAGGAATTCGCGGATCTCGTCACGCACCGGGATGTCCTGCAGCATGTTGCGCATCTCGATGGTGTACTGCACCGACATGGTTTCCTTCTGCTCGACCTGCTGCGCCACGCTGACCAGGCGCTGGGTGGCGCCGTTCTCGGTCAGGAACTTGGACAGGAAGCGCTGGAACTCGTCATACACCAGCTGGAATACGCGCCGGCCGGTTTCCGGGTACTGCTCGATCACCTGGACCACGCGCTTGATCTCGGCCTCCAGCGCGCTGCCGCTGGTGCCGCTGGCATCGAAGCCCATCACGCATGAGCCCATGCGGTCAATCAGCTGGCGCGCCGGATGCTGCAGCGTACCGAAGAATTCCGGCTCGGACAGCGCCACCCGCAGCACGGGCATCTGCAGCCGGGCAAACCAGACGCGCACCGCCGGGGGAATGCGCTCTTCGGCCAGGATGCTCTGGAACATCAGGGCCACGATTTCGATCGTGGCCTTTTCGCCCGAGGTAGCGGCTTTTTTCTTGAGTTCGCCGGTGCGCTGGCGCAAGGCTGTTGCGACCTGTTCGACACCCGCGTCGTCGAACACCATCACTTCGTGAACGGTGCCGGCTGCGGCGACTTCGGTGGAACCTTGTTGCGACAGTGCCTCGGCCAGTGCCGGCGAAGGCCGCGTGACATGGCTCATGTCAAAGCCGGCCACGCGGTCGGTCAGCAAGCGCTTGAGCTGGCCAATCACGCCCGACGCCCGCGCCCGGGCACGGGCCAACGGGGGTGAGCTGGTCAGCATGCGGGTTTCTTCATGGGCGCCTGCGCCGCCGTGGCCACCGTGCGGCATGCCGCCCTGGCCAGACGGAGCGTAGCCCCCGCCATACCCCTGCGGACCACCTTGGGCTCCACCGGGTTGCCCACCCGACGGCCCGCCACCGTAGCCACCGTAGCCGCCGTTGTGCCCGCCGCCCTGGCCGCCGCCATGACCGCCACCAGCGCCAACGCCACCTGCAGAGGCCCCGAATCCACCAGCGCCCGCCTGACCGCCGCCGCCATAGCCGCCACCTTGGCCGCCGCCACCGGCGTACCCGCCTTCGCCCCCACCCCCGCCGACGCCGCCACCACCAGCGGCATAGCCTCCGCCGGGGCCGCTGCCGGCAAAACCCGAAGCACCGCCCCCCTGGTAGCCGCTGCCGTAGCCACCGCCCTGGCCGGTATGGCCCTGTGCGCCGTCGTTGTCGGCGCCTGCGGGTGGCTGGCCCTGCGGCTGCGCGCCACCGGGGCGCCGCCCCGAACCTGGCGCGGGAGCAGACGTGCGGCGCACGCGCTGGGACAGGTCGATATCAGGCAGTACGCCGTTGCTGATGAGGAACTGGTTGGTTTGGCTGTAGGCAGCGACGAGCCGATCCACCATGTGCTGCTGGATCAGGTCCTTGACCAGGCTCCAGGTCTCGCGGGCCAGGCCTGCGGCCACCCATTGCTCCACCAGCAACTGGGCGCTGACTTCGGGGCGGAGGATGTCATGGGACTGCAGGTCCTCGCCGCCTTCCAGGTGTTGCATGCGCAGGCGCAAGTCGTTGAGTTCCCACGTGACCTTGTCCAGGACCGAAAGCGCCAGGCGGGACGACAGGATTTTCTTTTCGACCACGTCATCGCCGATCAGCTCCAGGCTCACTGCCTCCAGCCGGACGCGGGCGGTCGAAGTGGGCGGCACCAGCGCGCGGCGCCAGGCCTTGGGCGTGCCTTCGGTCCAGGCTTTGTGCAGGCGCTCGAATTCGAGCATGGCGTCACGCCGGTCCTGCATTTCCTTGGTGCTGGCGCTCTGGTCCACCAGCTCGATCAGCCTGGCGCGGACGGCCTCGGCCATGGGCTCCATGACGCCTTCGGCCTGCGAAATGAATACCTCCCGCGCCTTGCGACCCAGCGCGTTGCTGTCAGGGGTGGGCAGGGGGCCGGAAGACATGGACGGACTCGACGTTCAGACCACCGCGCCGGCGTTGGGATCGTTGGGGTCGCCGCCGTCTTTCTTGACGGCGCCGCCCTTGACCAGGTCTTCGCGCTTGACGCCCAGCCACATGGCGATGGCGGCCGCGACGAACACTGACGAGTAGATGCCAAAGCAGATGCCGATGGTCAGCGCCAGCGCGAAGTAGTAGAGGGTGGGGCCACCGAACAGCAGCATTGACAGGACCATGATCTGGGTTGAGCCGTGCGTGATGATGGTACGGCTGATGGTCGACGTGATCGCGTTGTCAATGATTTCCGTCGTGTTCATCTTGCGGTAGCGGCGGAAGTTTTCACGGATACGGTCAAAAATCACAACGGATTCGTTGACTGAATAGCCCAGCACGGCCAGCACGGCCGCCAGCACGGCCAGCGAAAACTCCCATTGGAAGAACGCAAAAAACCCCAGGATGATGACCACGTCGTGCAGGTTGGCGAAGATGGCCGCCACGGCGAACTTCCATTCGAAGCGGAACGCCAGGTAAATCATGATGCCCACAACCACCATGCCCAGGGCCTTCAGGCCATCGGCAGCCAGTTCGTCGCCGACCTGCGGACCGACGAATTCGTTGCGGCGCAACGTCACGTCGGGGCTGGACTCCTTCAGCGCGGCCAGCACCTTGTCGCTTTGTTGCGCTGAACTGACGCCCTTTTGGGCGGGCAGGCGGATCAGCACGTCACGCGCCGTGCCGAAGTTCTGCACCTGCACGTCGGTGTAACCCAGGCTGGCGACGGTGCCACGCACCTTTTCCAGCTCGGCGGGCTGCGAATAGCTCACCTCCATCAGGGTGCCGCCGGTGAATTCCACCGACAGGTGCAGCCCGCGCGTGATCAGGAAGAAGACGGCCGCGGCAAACGTCAGGAACGAGATCACGTTGAAGATCAACGCGTTCTTCATGAACGGGATGTCACGGCGGATTTTGAAAAACTCCATTCGCGTCTCCTCACTTGGTCTTGGTTATAGCGCCATCGGACGCGGGGCGCCAGACGGTACCAATGGATACGCTCTTGAGCTTCTTCTGGCGTCCGTACCAGAAGTTCACCAGGCCACGCGAGAAGAACACGGCGGAGAACATGGAGGTCAGGATGCCGATGCAGTGCACCACGGCAAAGCCGCGCACCGGCCCGGAACCAAAGGCCAGCAGCGCCACGCCGGCAATCAGCGTGGTGATGTTGGAGTCCAGGATGGTGGCCCAGGCACGGTCATAGCCCGCATGGATGGCCGCCTGCGGCGAGGCGCCATTGCGCAGTTCCTCGCGCACCCGTTCGTTGATCAGCACGTTGGAGTCAATGGCCATGCCCAGTGCCAGCGCCATGGCCGCCATGCCCGGCAGCGTCAGCGTGGCCTGCAGCATGGACAGGATGGCCACCAGCAGCAGCAGGTTGACCGCCAGCGCAATGCCGGAGATCAGCCCGAACAGCATGTAGTACAGCGCCATGAACGCCACGATCACCGCAAAGCCCCAAGCCACGCTGTGAAAGCCCTTGGCGATGTTTTCGGCGCCCAGCGTCGGGCCGATGGTGCGTTCCTCGATGATTTCCATGGGCGCGGCCAGCGAGCCGGCGCGCAGCAGCAGGGCCAGGTCGGCGGCTTCGTTCACTGTCATCGAGCCGGAAATCTGGAACCGGTTGCCCAGCTCGCTCTGGATCACCGGCGCCGTCAGCACTTCGCCCTTGCCCTTTTCAAACAGCAGGATGGCCATGCGCTTCTTGACGTTTTCACGGCTGGTGTCGCGCATGATGCGCCCGCCCTTGGCGTCCACGGTCAGGTCCACCTTGGGCTGCTGGCTCTGCGAGTCAAAGCCCGGTTGGGCGTCGGTCAGGCTTTCACCCGTCAGGATGACCTGCTTCTTGACGATGACGGCGCGGCCGTCGCGCTCCAGGAAGCGCTCGGCACCAAACGGCACCGGGCCGGTGCCCAGTTCGGCCGCGCGGGCTTCGGCGCTTTCGTCCACCAGTCGCATTTCCAGCGTGGCGGTGCGCCCCAGGATGTCCTTGGCCTTGGCTGTGTCCTGCACGCCGGGGAGTTGCACCACGATGCGGTCCAGGCCCTGCTGCTGGATCACCGGCTCGGCCACGCCCAGCTCGTTGATGCGGTTGTGCAGCGTGACGATGTTCTGTTTGAGCGCCTGGTCCTGGATGCGCCGGGCGGCCTCGGCCTTGATCGTGGCGGTCAGCTTGTATTCGACGCCATCAGGGGCATCCACGGTCTGCAGGTCGGGAAAGCTGTCGGCGATCAGGCGGCGGGCCGCGTCCAGCGTCTGCGAATCCCGGAAACGCACCTCGACGGCCTGGCCATTGCGCACAATGCCCGCGTGGCGGAGGTTCTTTTCGCGCAGGCTGGAGCGGATGTCGCCCGCGAAGGACTCGGCGCGCTTGGTCAGCGCAGCCTGCATGTCCACCTGCAGCATGAAATGCACGCCGCCGCGCAGGTCCAGCCCCAGGTACATGGGGCCCGCGCGCAGCGCCGACAGCCAGGCCGGGGACCGCGACAGCAGGTTCAGGGCAACCACATACGGCGGATCGGAAGGGTCGGGCACCAGGGCTTTTTGGAGGGCATCCTTGGCCTTGAGCTGTACATCCGTGGTGTCAAACCGGGCCTTGATGGAATTGCCGTCAAAGGTGATGGCCTCGGCAGTGATGCCGGCCGCCTTCAGGGCTTCTTCGACACGCACCTGCGTGGTGCTGTCCACCTTGACGGTGGCCTTGCCGGAGGACACCTGCACGGCCGGGGCTTCGCCAAAGAAATTGGGCAGCGTGTAGATGGCGCCCATCAGCAACGCGATCATGATGATCGCGTACTTCCACACCGGATATCGGTTCATCTTGTGGCTGCGCTATTTATTTATTTGATGGTGCCCTTGGGCAGGACCTGCACGACCGCGCTGCGCTGCAGCTGGACTTCCACGCCTTCGGCCACTTCGATGCCGATGTAGATATCGCCCAGCTTGGTGACCTTGCCCAGCAGGCCGCCGGCGGTGGCGACTTCGTCGCCCTTGGCCAGCGCGTCGATCATGGCGCGGTGCTCTTTCTGGCGCTTCATCTGCGGCCGGATCATCACGAAATACAGCACCACGAACATCAGCACCAGGGGCAGCATGCTCATCAGGGACGACTGCATGCCGCCGCCAGCAGCGGCTGCGGGCGCGGTTTGGGCAAAAGCGGAAGAAATGAACACGGCAGCTCCAACGTAATGATCAGGACAAAAGGCCCGCAAACAAACGGGCACGCGATGGTGCCCGGTTGGCGAAGAACCTGCAATTGTAAGCGGGCCTCACGCGTAAAGACATGTAACCCGGCCACGGGCCGGGGGTTGTTCAGGCCGCCACGCGCACCCCCTGCGGGTCATGCCATTGCTGCATCAGCCCGGCCCAGCGACCGCGCACCGCGGCCAGGTTGCGCTCCTTGACGTGGCCAAAGCCCTTGATCTGCTCCGGCAGGCGGGCAATCTCCAGGGCCAGCCCATGGTTGCCCGCATTCAGCGATGTGAGTATTTGCTCCACACTGCCGCGGTAGTCACCGATCAGGGCGCGCTCGGTCCGGCGTTCTTCGGTACGGCCAAAAACATCAAAGGCAGTACCGCGCAGGCCTTTCAGGCGCGCCAGCAGCCGGAACGCCGTCAGCATGGCCGGGCCGAACTTGCGCTTTTGCAGCTCGCCGCTCTCGTTCTTTTTGGCGATCATGGGTGGCGCCAGGTGGTAGTTGAGTTTGAAGTCGCCTTCGAACATGCCGTTGATCCGGTCCAGGAAGGCGCGGTCGGTGTGCAGGCGGGCGACTTCGTACTCGTCCTTGTAGGCCATGAGCTTGAACAGGTTGCGGGCCACGGCCTCGGTCAGGGTCGTCTTGCCCAGCGGCAGCTCGGCCAAGCGAACCTTGTCGATGAACGCCTTGTAAGTCTCGGCATAGGCCTCGTTCTGGTAGGCCGTCAGGAATTCCACGCGGCGCGCCACCAGGCTGTCCAGCGTTTCGCGCTTTTTGAACTCGATCACCTGCGCCGGCGCCAGGTGCTGTTGCACCGACGCCCAGTCGTGCGCCGCCCGGCGGCCCCATTCAAACGCGGTCTTGTTCTGATCCACGGCCACCGCGTTGAGCTCGATGGCCCGCATCAGCGACTCGCGTTCCAGCGGGATCCAGCCCTTTTGCCAGGCGTAGCCCAGCATCAGCGGGTTGGTGTAGATGCTGTCGCCCATCAGGCGCGTGGCCGCGGCATCGGCATCGAACGCGCCCACGCCGTCCAGGCCCACGGCCTTGACGACCTCGGCCACGCAGGCGTCCGCCGGGTTCTGCCAGGCCGCGTCGCGCACGAACGCCGCCGTGGGCGTGCTGTGCGAGTTGAGCGCCACATGGGTGCGCCCGGCGCGCATGCGCAGCACCGTTTCCTTGCCCGCGGCCACGATGGGGTCGCAACCGATGATCAGGTCGGCGCCGGCCATGCTCACGCGCGTGGTGCGGATGTCGTCGGCCGTGTGGCCGATCAGCACGTGGCTCCAGGTCGCGCCGCCCTTTTGCGCCAGCCCCCCGGCGTCCTGCGTGACGATGCCCTTGCCTTCCAGGTGGCCGGCCACGCCCAGCAACTGGCCGATGGTGATGACGCCGGTGCCGCCCACGCCCGCCACGACGATGCCGTAAGCGCCGTGGATCGCCGGCAGCTGCGGCTGCGGCAGCTCGCCCAAGGCGAAGGGCGACGCCGCCTTGTCCTTGGCCTTCTTCTTCAGCTGCCCGCCTTCCACCGTCACAAAGCTGGGGCAAAAGCCCTTCAGGCAGCTCATGTCCTTGTTGCAGGTGCTCTGGTTGATGGTGCGCTTGCGGCCAAATTCGGTCTCCAGCGGCTCCACGCTCAGGCAGTTGGACTGCACGCCGCAGTCACCGCAGCCCTCGCACACCAGCTCGTTGATGACCACGCGCTTGGCCGGGTCCACCATGCTGCCGCGCTTGCGGCGGCGGCGCTTTTCGGTCGCGCAGGTCTGGTCGTAGATGATGACCGTCGTGCCCAAGATCCCGCGGAATTCGCGCTGCACGGCGTCCAGTGTGTCGCGATGCTGGATGGCGATGCCCGCGGGCAGGCCCTGAACGCCGTCGTATTTCTCGGGCTCGTCGGTCACGATGGTGATCTTCACGGCGCCCTCGGCGCGCATGCTCTGCGCGATCTGCACCACGCTGTGGCCCTCGGGCCGCTCACCCACCTGCTGGCCGCCCGTCATGGCCACGGCGTCGTTGTAAAGAATCTTGTAGGTGATGTTCACGCCCGCGGCGATGCTCTGGCGCACGGCCAGCAGCCCGCTGTGGAAGTAGGTGCCGTCGCCCAGGTTGGCAAAGATGTGCTGGTCGGTGGTGAAGGGCTGCTGGCCCGTCCAGGGCACGCCCTCGCCGCCCATTTGCGTGAAGCCCACCGTGCTGCGGTCCATCCAGGTGGCCATGAAGTGGCAGCCGATGCCGGCCATGGCGCGCGAGCCTTCGGGCACCTTGGTGCTGGTGTTGTGCGGGCAGCCCGAGCAGAACCAGGGCTGGCGGTCGGCCTTGACTTCGACAACGCTCATCGCCGTTTCCTTGGCCTGCAGGATGGCCAGCTGCGCGTCGATGCGCGCGGCCATGTCGCCGTCCAGCCCCAGCTTCTTCAGGCGCTGCGCAATCGCGCGCGCGATGATCGCGGGCGACAGGTCGGCGTTGGCGCGCAGCAGCTTGTTGTCGGTCGGGTTGGGCATGGACCATTCGCCGCCCGAGTAGTCACCCTCGACCTCATTGAACTTGCCCAGCACATTGGGCCGCACGTCGGGGCGCCAGTTGTAGAGCTCTTCCTTGATCTGGTATTCAATGACCTGACGCTTTTCTTCCACGACCAGGATCTCGCGCAGGCCGGTGGCGAATTCACGCGTGCCCTGCGCCTCCAGCGGCCAGACCACGCCCACCTTGTGCAGGCGGATGCCCAGCCGGCGGCAGGTGTCGTCGTCCAGGCCCAGGTCCAGCAGCGCCTGGCGCGTGTCGTTGTAGGCCTTGCCGCTGGCGATGATGCCGAAGCGGTCTTTCGGACCTTCAATCACGTTGTAGTTCAGCCGGTTGGCGCGGATGTACGCCAGGGCGGCATACCACTTGTAGTCAAACAGGCGGGCTTCCTGCTCCAGCGCATGGTCTGGCCAGCGGATGTGCACGCCGCCCGGAGGCATCTGGAAGTCCGTGGGGATCTGGATGTCCACGCGGTCGGGGTCGATCATGGCCGTGGCGCTGGACTCCACGATTTCCTGGATCGTCTTCATGCCGGCCCACACGCCCGAGAAGCGGCTCATGGCAAATGCGTGGATGCCCAGGTCCAGGATCTCCTGCACCGTTGCCGGGAAGAACACCGGCAGGCCGCAGGCCTTGAAGATGTGGTCGCTCTGGTGCGCCGCGGTGGAGCTCTTGGACACATGGTCGTCACCGGCCACCGCAATCACCCCGCCCCAGGGCGTGGTGCCGGCCATGTTGGCATGCTTGAACACATCCGAGCAGCGGTCCACGCCCGGTCCCTTGCCGTACCAGATGCCGAACACACCGTCGAACCTGTTGGTGCCCGCGGGCGAAAAGCCCAGTTGCTGCGTGCCCCACAGCGCGGTGGCGGCAAGCTCTTCGTTCACGCCCGGCTGGAACACGATGTTCTGCGCCTTGAGGTACTTGCTGGCCTTCCACAGGGCCTGGTCGTAGCCGCCCAGTGGCGAGCCCCGGTAGCCGCTGATGAACCCGGCCGTGTTCTTGCCCTGCTGCGCGTCACGCAGGCGCTGCAGCATGGGCAGCTTGACCAGGGCCTGCACGCCGCTCATGAAGGCGCGGCCATAGTCCAGGGAATATTTGTCGTCGAGGGTGACGGTTTCCAGCGCTTTGCGGATGTGCTCGGGCAGTGGGGCGTTCATTGTTGGGGTCTCCGGGTACGTGGGTTGATCGCCGCCTTGTGGGCGGTCACATGCTGCACCCGGATAGGGCGCAGGCTCTAGTGGATTGCAAAGTGTATGCCCGCACGCCAGATAAGTCTTTGCTTTCTATGCCTGATTAGGCTTGATTCGAGAAAGAATCTTGCTCAAAATCGCCACTCATGGAAACACTCGACAAGTTTGACATCGCCATCCTGTCTGAACTGCAGGCCGACGCCCGCCTGACCAATGCCGAGCTGGCCCAGCGCGTGGGCCTGTCGGCCGCGCCCTGCTGGCGCCGCGTGCGGGCGCTGGAGGAGTCCGGTTTCATCAAGGGCTACCGCGCCGAGATCGACCGCCACAAGATCGGCCTGGGCGTGCTGGCCTTTGTGCGGCTGGACGCCAACCGCAACACTGGCGAGCTGACGCGCGAGATGGAAGAAGCCATCCGCAAGATCCCCGAAATCGTCTCGTGCCACTACATCAGCGGCGCAGGTACCTTTGAGTTGCAGGTGGTCAGCCGCGACCTGGACAGCTTTTCGCAGTTTGCGCGGCAGGTGCTGATCAACCTGCCCAATGTGAAAGACCTCCACACCAGCTTTTCGCTGGGGGAGGTCAAGGCCAGCAGCAGCCTGCCGCTGGCACACCTGGATCAGCCGGCCCGGGGCTGAAGCGCTCAGGCGCCGATCAGGCCGCCGTCATTCTTCGTGATCACGATGGTGGCCGAGCGCGGACGGGCGTTGGCGCCGCCTGCGCCGTAGCCGGCGTTGCCCGGCCAGTGGCTCAGGTACTTGGCCGGGTCAGCGATGTTGGCCTTGGTGATGGTCTCGCCCGGGTGCTGGATGTTCACGAACACTGTCTTGCCGTCCGGCGTTTCGGTGATGCCGGTGATCTCGCAGTCCTTGGGGCCCACCAGGAAGCGGCGCAGCTTGTCGGCCGCGGGCTTGGCGCCCACGCGGGTGGTCACGTCCAGCTTGCTGCCGTCGGCCTTGGTGTAACTCAGCGTCGTGGCGGCGCCGTCGCCCACTTGGCCGGGCACACCCACCAGCATCATGCAGTTGGTGGCGTCGGTGTAGGCGCCGTCGTCGGTCTGGATGAAGCACAGGCCGGTTTTGGGACTGAACCACAGGCCGTCGGGGCTGGAGAAGTCCTGGTCGGCCGTCAGGGCCGACAGGTTGACCTGCGTGAGGCTGGCGTCGGATTGGGCGCCAAACAGGTACACGTCCCAGGTGAAAGTGGCGGCGGCGTTTTCGCCGCCGGCTTCCTTCATGCGGATGATGTGGCCGTTGATGTTGCCCGGGGCGCTGGCGGCCGTCGGCGCGTCGGTGTAGGCGCGCGGGTTGGCCGCGTCCACGCCCTGCTGGGACGACCCCGAGGGTTCCACCTTGCGGTTGGCGTTGTTGGTCAGCGCGTAGTAGATCTCGCCGGTGGTGGGGTGCACGGCGCACCATTCGGGGCGGTCCATCTTGGTGGCGCCCACGGCGTCGCCGGCCAGGCGGGCATTGATGGCCACGTCTGCGTTGTCGGCAAAGCGGTAGGTGGCGTAGTTGGCGATAGCGGCAGTGGCCATGCTCAGCTCGATCCACTGGCCCGTACCGTCGGCATTGAACTTCGCCACGTACAGCTTGCCGTTGTCCAGGTACTTGTCACCGGTGGTGATGCGGTTGGCGGGGCTTGCGTCAGCGGCGTCCCAGCTGGCGGCGGACACAAACTTGTAGATGTATTCGCCGCGCGAGTCGTCACCCTGGTACACGGCCAGCGGCTTGCCGGCGGCCGGTTTGCCGAATGCCGCGCTCTCGTGCGCAAAGCGGCCCAGAGAGGTGCGCTTGCGGATGGCCTGGGTCTTGTCGTACGGGTCGATCTCGACGATGTAGCCAAAGGTGTTGAGTTCGTTGCGGTAGTCGTCGGTGCCGTCGGCGGAGGTGCCCGTCTGGCTGATGTTCCAGCGCGCGTACTTGTCGGCGGTGCCGGCGGTCTCCCAGCCGTGGCGGCTGGCGGCGCCCTGGGCGCGGCCATTGCGGTTGAGCGACACCACGCTTTTCGCCGTGGCGCCGCCACGGGCGGCGTCGTCAGTAGCCGAGCGGGTGAAGTAGCCGGCCCAGTTTTCCTCGCCGGTCAGGAAGGTGCCCCAGGGCGTGTAGCCCGTGCCGCAGTTGTTGATGGTGCCGCGGCAGTCGTTGCCGGAGGTGGAGAACTTCGTCTTCATCAGCGCATTGCCGCGCGCCACGCCATTGACCTGCATGGGCGTCAGCGGGGTGATGCGGCGGTTGAAGCTGGAGGCCTTGTCATAGGCAAACTTGCCGGACACCTTGCGCACCTCGACGATCGACACGCCATGGGCGGGAATTTCCTTGTCGGCCTCAGCGGCGGGGCGCGGGTTGGCCGTGACGCCGGCCACGTGCAGGAACTGGTCGGTCAGTGCCTCGTGGTTCATGGCGAGCAGCCCGCGGTCCGAACCGTTGACGTCGCGGCCGGTGCCAGCAGCATTCAGGCCGAAATACTCCATGCCGTCGTGGTGATCGCCCGCGCGGTTGTCATAGTCGGTGTCGCTGCCATCGTTCTTGAACTCGGGCGTGGCGGCGGTGAGCGGATCGCCCAGGCCATAGATCACGGTGGCCGTGTAGCCGCTGGCCACGCTCAACACGTCGGCCGTGCTCTTGGCCACGGCCGGGAAGCTCAGCTTGATGCTGGTGTCCACCGGTGCCGCGGGCAGCGGCGCGGCGTCGCTGCCGCCGCCGCAGGCTGTCAGCGCCACGCTGCCCAGCACGGCCGTGCCGGCGGTGCCAAAGCCGGCCTTGAACAGGCTGCGGCGGCTCAGCCGTGCTTCGATCACGTCGGTGATCGACGGGTTGTTGCTGGTGTTGAAGTCTTCGCTGTCATGGCCTTGCACAGCCTGCTGCTCGGGCTTTGTCATCGCGTTCATCGGGGGAGCCTTTCGGGGTCGGTGTTGAAACTCAACCCGCGAGACTAGGCAGCGCGCATGACACCACCATGGCATTGCCATGACGGATTTGTGAAAGCGGCGTGTGCTGACGCCGGCTCAGTCGCGCGCGCAGCGCGCGGCCAGCGGCAGCAGCGGGTAACGCACGATGGCCTCGCGGCCCGTGGCCCCCAGGCCAAATTCGGCCTTCATGCGCGGGTTGCTGTAGAACACGTGCGCGGGCGAGGTGCCCCCCGCGTCACGGTACAGCACGTCGCGCCCGCGCGCGCCATCCAGGATGGCGGTGTCGTCGATGAACCGCACGGTGAACGTGATGCCGTGCTCGCAGTGGTACACGGGCGCGGCGGGCCCGGCAGCGGGCCCCGCGCAGCCTGCCAGCAGGGCCCCGCCGGCAACGCCAGCAATGAACAGCAGCGCAGCACGGCATGGTTTCATGGCTTCACCTCCGCGCTCATTTGGGCCACAGCACCCACAGCCGCAACGGCTGTTTCAGCCGCCCGGCCAGCTCGCCCGCCTGCGGGCCCCAGCCGGCAAAGTAGTCGGCGCGCACCGCGCCCACGATGGCGCTGCCGGTGTCCTGCGCCAGCACCAGGCGCTGCAGGTTGATCGACGGCCCGGCGGAGGCCAGCCACACCGGTGTGCCGTAGGGAATGCTTTCACGATCCACCGCGATCGATCGGCCCGGCGTCAGCGCCACGCCCTGCGCGCCGCGCGGACCAAAACCGGCGTCCAGTTCGCTCAGGGGTTCCTCGCGGAAGAACACGGTGCGCGGGTTGCTCCACAGCATCTCGTTGAGCCGCTGGGGGTTCTGCCGAGCCCAGGCCTTGATGCCGGGCCATGACGCATCGCGGATCAGGCCTTGCTGCAACAGCCAGCCGCCCACGCTGCGGTAGGGCTGGTCGTTGCTGCCGGCAAAGGCCAGGCGCACCAGCCGCTGGGCGCCATCGGGCTCGGTGATGCGGATGCGCCCCGAGCCCTGGATCTGCAGCACCAGCGCGTCCAGCGGGTCGGCAAGGTACGCAATCTCGCGTCCGCGCAACGCGGCTCGGGCCTCGGGCAAGGTTTCCATTTCCTGGCGCGTGTACCAAGGCCTGCGCGCGCCCAGCGTGGCGGGCGGCCGGTACAGCGGCACGGCATGGCTGGCCGTGGGCTCGCGCGTGGCGTCCAGCAAGGGTTCGTAGTAGCCGGTCAGCAAGCCTTCATGCGCGGCTGCCGCAGTGCCGGCCAGCGGCTCCACCCGGTAGGGCTGCAGCCGCTGCTGCATCCAGGTACGCTGCTCGGCGTCGCCCGCAATGCTCAGGCGCCGTACCTCGGCGCACAGCGGCGCAAACACCGGGCCGGGCCGCTCGCAGCTTTTGAGCCAGGCGTTCCAGGCTTCATGCAGCGGGTCATCGGCAAAGCCGGGCAGGTCGGCCCAGCGCACGGGCACCCAACGGCTCTTGACCTGCTGGATCGCGGGGGGCAGTGGGGCAGCGTCATCCGGCGGCAAGGCCGGGGCGGCGGCGGGTGGCGCTTTCGTGGGCTCGGGCGCGGACTCGGGCTGCAAAGGCGGCGCGCTGCCGCATCCGGCCAGCGTTCCTACAATCAGCACCGTTGCAACCAACCAGGGAAAACCGTTCATGGGTCTGATTCTGCTTGAAGCCCTGCTGGCACTGGTGCTGCTGGTGGGTATTGTGTGGTGGACGATGTTTTCCGGGCGGAAGAAGGGGGAGCTGCCTTCATCTGATTCTTCTGAGGAAGAATCTACGGGCAAGAAGTAATTTTTGTGCCGGGGCCACACCTTTCTTTTCCCCCACTCACCCCCCAGCCCCCTCTCTGCCCCCGCCGGGGCAGAGAGGGGGAGCCCTGATTCAAGAGCACGCTCCGGCGACGGGCTACAGGGAACGGCTGCGATACACCCCTGCGCGCCACGGCCAGCACCACCAGTTGGGGCAGTGGCCGCATGGCAGCACGCCCCCGCGAGCGGCTGCGCCTGCTCGTCCTGGCACGCGAAGCGGTCAGCGGTGACGCACACGCCGGTCAGCCACAGCCCCAACCGCAGGCATGTGCTGTGGCGCGCCGTGGCGCAACGCAGCTTCACTTGAGTAACCCGCGTCCGGCGCGACGGGATCAAATCCAGGCTCCCCTTCTCTGCCCCGGCGGGGGCAGAGAAGGGGCGGGGGGATGAGTGGGGGAAAAGAAAGGTGCAGCGCCTGCTGCAAAAACAGGCAACACCCAAATCAGAGACTGCGCATCAAATTAGCCAGCTCCACAGCCGACTTCACTTCCATCTTGTCAAACACCCGCGCCCGGTGCACCTCAACCGTCCGCACGCTGATGTCCAGCTGGTCCGCGATCAGCTTGTTGGGCAGCCCCTCCACCACCAGCCGCATCACGTCGCGCTCGCGCTCGGTCAGGTCCGCCAGCCGGCTTTGCAGCTGGCGGCTCTGGCGGCGCGCATCCAGCGTGCGGGCCGACTGCGCAATGGCCTGTTCGATGCGGTCCACCAGCGCGTTGTCGGAAAACGGTTTCTCGCAGAAATCAAACGCACCGCGCTTGACCGCGTCCACCGCCGTGGGCACGTCGCCATGGCCGGTGAGGAAGATGACGGGCAGGCTGTCGGCCAGGCCCCGCGCCACGATGGACTCGAACAGCGCCAGCCCGCTCATGCCAGGCATGCGCACGTCCAGCAGCAGGCAGCACGGGTCACGCGGCACAAAGCCCTCGACCAGGAAGCGATCAAAGTCCTCGCCGCTGGCAAACACCTCGCTGGGCAGGTGGCGCGAGCGCAGCAGCCACGCCAGCGCGTCGCGCACGCTGGCGTCGTCGTCCACGATGAACACGGTGGCATTGAGTACAGGTTGCATCAGGCAGGGCCGCTGTCGGCGGGCAGGGTGAATCTGAAAATCGTACCCCGCGGCGGGTTGGGCTCGAATCCGAGAAATCCCCCATGCTGCTCCACCACGGTGCGGCACAGGCTCAAGCCCAGGCCCATGCCCTCGGCCTTGGTGGTGAAAAACGGCGTGAACAGCTGCTGCGCCACCTCATCCGGTATGCCGGGGCCGTGGTCGGCCACCGAAAACTCCAGCCACACCTTGGCGCTGTGTTCGCTGGTGCCCGCGCGGCGAACCTGGATCAGCACCGCCCGGTCGGCCGTGCCCGCCGACGCCATGGCCTGCATGGCGTTGCGCGTGAGGTTCAGCAGCACCTGCTCGACCATGGTGCGGTCGCACAGCACGGCGGGCAGGCCGTCCTGCAGCCGTGTTTCCACCCGCACATACAGCTTGCGCGCCTGCAGGCTGACCAGCGGCATGATCGCGTCCAGCAGCGCGCGCGGCGCCACGGCCTCGCGCGCCTGGTCGCGCCGGCGCACGAAGTCGTGCACGCTGCGGATGACCTTGCCCGCGCGCTCGGCCTGCTCGGCGATGCGGCGCATGGCAACCTCCAGGTCGGCCATGGCGTGCGGCCCCTCGCGCAGCAGGTTCATGGAACCGTTGGCATAGCTGGCTATGGCCGCCAGCGGCTGGTTGAGCTCATGGCTGAGCAGCGAGGCCATTTCACCCACGGTCGCCAGGCGCGCGGTGGCCTGCAGCCGGTCCTGGCTGGCGCGCGACAGTTCCTCGACGCGGCGCTGCTCGCTCACGTCCAGGAAAGCGCTCATCCAGCCCGTCTGCACGCCATGCGCGTTGATCAGCGGCGCCTCGATGATCAGCACCGGAAAGCGTGAACCGTCCTTGCGCATGAAGACCGATTCAAAACCCTCGCGCGGCGGCGCGTGCTGGCCGGCCAGGCGGATGGCCTGGCGCTGGTTGTATTCATCGGCCAGCTCGGGTGGCCAGTACGGCGCGGGCACCCCGTGGCCCAGCAGTTCTTCGGCGCTGAAACCCACCATCTGGCAGAAAGCCGGGTTCACATAGGTGATGCGCCCCTGCAGGTCACGCGCGCGCAGACCGGTCACCAGCGAGTCTTCCATGGCCTTGCGAAAGGCCAGCGCCTCGGCCAGGTCGCTCTCGGCGCGCAGGCGCCGGCGCGTGTCCTTGCCCAGCATCACCAGCACCGACACCAGCGCGATCGACATCGCGGTGACCAGCGCCGTGAGCACATTCGGGAACAGGTCGGGCGCGCCGCGCCAGCTGTCAATGCGCAGCACCAGCGTGTTGCCTGGCAGGTCCACCAGCTGCTGCGCGGTGAAGATGCGGCTGCCGCGCCGGGCCGATCCATGCAACGCCAGCCGCGTGCCGTCGGCTTCGGTGAATGACACGTCCTGGCTGCGGGCCAGCGGCTTGGGCACCATGTCAGTCAGTATTTCCTGCAGCGAATAGGTGGCCACCAGGTAGCCGGTGACTTCACCCGCCACCACCTGGGGCATGCACAGCTCCATGACTTCCACGCCCAGGCCGTCGATCTGCGGCACGAAATAGCTGGCCGAGTACGCCGGCGCGCTGATGCGCCGCGCGTTGGTGCAGGCCTGCGCCACGTCGGCACTGGCGTTGGCGCGGCCCAGCCGGGCAAACACCGGCTGGCGGTACGGCGTGTCGGCAAACAGCAGCGTGACCAGCCGCGCGTCACGCCATTCGATGCGCATCCACTCGCGATGGCTGCGCAGCAGCTGGGCGGCCTCGGCCGCCCAGGCGGGCGTGGCCGGGTTGGCCGCATGCAGCGCCTGCAGCGTCTGGATGTTGCGCGTGAGGCCGTTGCGCACGTCGGCCACGGCGTCGGCCGTGTCGCGCTCCAGCTTGCTTTGCACCTGGCTGGCCTCGTAGCGCCCGGCCAGCCACACCAGCGTGACCAGCAACGCACCCACCAGCACCACCATCAGGCTCCACAGCGACCAGCGCCAGCGTGCCGACAGGCGCACGCGGGGCAGGCGGGGAAGACGGGGCTGGGGCAATGCGCTCATGGACGGCTCGCCTTGCCCCTCACAGCACCCGGTGGGCCAGCGCAGGCAGCTGCAGGCGCACCTGCGCCAGCCGCGCGGCATCCAGCTCGGCCAGCACCATGCCAGCGCCTTCATCGCGGCTGGCCAGCACACCGCCCCAGGGTTCGACCAGCATGGAATGGCCCCAGGTGCGCCGGCCGTTCTCATGCATGCCGCCTTGGGCGGGCGCGGCCACGTAGGCCAGGTTTTCCACCGCACGGGCGCGCAACAAAAGCTCCCAGTGCGCCTGGCCGGTCACCCAGGTAAATGCACTGGGCACCAGCAGCAGGTCGGCCGCCAGCGCGCGGTACAGCTCGGGAAAGCGCAGGTCATAGCACACGCTCAAGCCCACGCGCCAGCGGTGGCCGTCGCGCGAGGGCAGCTCGAACGCCACCGGCGCCTGGCCGCTTTCGATCACGCGCGATTCGTCGTACTGTTCGCGCCCGTTGTCAAACCTGAAGAGATGGATCTTGTCGTAGCGCGCCACGCAGTCGCCCGCGGGTGAATACACCAGGTGCGTATTGCGCACACGCTGTGCATCGCTTGCCACCAGCGGCAAGGTGCCGCCCGCGATCCACAGGCCAAGCTCGCGCGCCGCGCCCGCCAGAAAACGCTGCACCGCGCCGTCACCATACGCTTCCCGCGCGGTGATCTTGTCGCTGTCCTTGTGGCCCATCAGGCAGAAATACTCCGGCAGGACCGCCAGCTCGGCCCCGGCCGCCGCCGCCTCGCGCAGCAGCGCATGGGCCGCCTCCAGGTTGGCCTGCAGGCCAGTGCCAGAGACCATCTGCAGTGCCGCGACTTTCATGGTTTGTGCTCCCTTTGCCTCATTGGGTGGCGGTGGTGCCGGACGGCGTGGTGGGCGCGGGGGCGCCCGCCGTGCGGCGGTCCACCCGCGTCACGCGCGGGTCGGCCCAGGTACCGTCGATGTGGAATTCCTGCGTGGCCGCGCGGATCAGCGGGTTGCGCAGCACCATCTGCGCCAGGAAGCTGCCCAGGCCGATCACCGGGTTGATCACCGTGGCCACGAGCGACGCGGTGCCGGCGTTGATTTCGGGCACCACCACGACCTTGATGTCCTGGGTTTCCCGGGCGATGTCGGCCTTGCCCTCCATCAGCACGGCGGCATTGACGCCTTTCATCTGCAGGTTGTTGGTGGAAGCGATGCCGTTGACGATGGTGACGTCGCCGCGCACGAAGTCAAACGCAAAACCCTCGCTGAACACATCGCGGAAATCCAGCGTCAGCCGCCGGGGCAGCGCCTGCAGGCTCAGCACGCCCAGCAGCTTGGCCAGGCCCGGGTCGGCCTTGAGGAACTGGCCCGACTCAATGTTGACGTTGAACGCGCCATTCATGCTCGGATAGTCCAGCGTGAGCGGCGAGCCGACCCAGGCCACCTGGCCTTCCATGCGGCCCTTGCCCCGGCGGATCACGTCCTTCATGCCAAACCGCGTGAGCAGCTGGCCGGAATCGGCAATATCCAGGCGGAAGTTCATCACCGTGCGGCGCACCTCCGCCGCGTTGCGCGCGGGCCGGGGCCCGCCCGGCGCGGCAGGCTGCGCGCCCAGCGCCGCCCAGTTGCCCGTGGCGGTGAAGCTGGCCTCGGGCAGCGTGAGGTTGAGCTTGTTCAGGCGCCATTCACGCACGCCGCCTTCGCGTGCCACGGCTGTGCCACCGCGGTTGACGGCGTCGATCTCCACGCGGCCGAGCTTCTTGCCGCGCAGCTCCAGGTCGTCCACCACCACGTCCAGCGCCGGGATGGTGGACGGCTGTTCGTTCAGCAGGTTCTCCACATCGCGGGCGGCACTGGCCGCGATGTTCAGCCGGGCCAGGCGCGCGTAAACCCGGCCGGCGCCGGCACCCGAGGGCTGGCGGTATTCCACATAGCCGCCCAGCTCGTCGGCATCCACGTTGGCGCGCCAGACCAGGCCGTCGCGGGAGCCGCCCACCACGATGTTGTGCAGCGTGCGGCCTTCCACCAGCAGCTCGCGCGCGCGCACGGCCATGACCGTGGGCAGGTAGTTCTGGGCCGTGGGCGCAGCCGGTGCCGCGCTGGCCGGTGCGGCCACCTGCACGGGCGCCGCCGCGCCCAGCGGGCTGCCCGACGCGCCAGACAACACCTTTTCCCAAGCGTCGATATCCACCGTGCCCAGGTTGATGTTGGCCATCACGCCCTGCTCCGGCGCGGGCGCGGATTCGCCGGGCGCCAGGCCCACGCCAATGGCCCCGCGCACCACACGCGGCTGGGCACCCGAAAGGTCGCGCACATAGCTGACCGAGGCCACGCGGCCAATATCCAGGCTGATCTGGTCCAGCAGGCGCGCGCCCGCGGGGTGGGACTCGCGCAGCAAGGCGTTGTCGTAGCGCAGGGGCAGGGCGGTCTCGGCTGTTTTGTTCAACGGCGGCGGCAGGCTGAGCGCCAGGCCCTGCAGGCTGCTGTTGATGGCAAGCTCCGGCACGCCGCGGCGAAACGCCAGCGTGGCGGAATAGGCCGCCGCGCCCTGCATGGACTGGCCCAGGCGCGAGAAAAAGCCCAGCTCGCGGGCCTGGCGCAGGCCTTCGGCGCTGAATGTGCCCTGCGCGCGGAACACGACCGAGGGCTCGGCCGCGCCCGGCGGCAGCACGCGGCTGGCGCCTTCCAGGCGCACGTCACCGCCCAGCATGCGCGCCTGCGCGCCCGCCAGCGCAAAGCCGGTCTCGCTGAACTGCACGACGCCGCGCGCACGCGCCAGCACCGGGCTGTCGGGCGTGATCTGCACATCGTTGCCGGCCAGCGTCACGCTGCCCTGCACGCGCGATCGGTCAATGGTGTTGACCGGCAGCGTCAGGTTCAGCCGCACATCGGCGTTGCCGGTGGCCGTGGCCTTGTCCAGCGCATTGCCCATCAGGCCCGCCAGCGGCGAGCTGTTGACGATGGCCAGCGACTCCGCCAGTGGACCGCGCACATCCGCGCTCACCGCCACCGTGGCCGAGCGTGCCAGGTTGGGGATGTTGGCCTCGGCGCGCATGACCTGCACGCCGGGCGAGGCTACCCCCGGCATGACGAGCCGGCCCGTGGCGCCCTTGATCTGCATGCCGCTGCGCTCGAACACCAGTTCTCCCGTCAGCTGCGTGAGTGACGGCCAGGGCGGCGCGCCGCGTGGCTGGATGGTGCGCGGCACGAAGGCGTAGGTGGCGTTCTTCACATTGGCCGAAATGCGGAATTCACCGAGCTTCGGGTCGTTGAAGGGCATGTCGTACAGGTCGCCCTTGACGCGGAATTTCACGCCCGACGCACTGCCTTGCAGCACCGCATCCCGCACGTAGTCGCGCGCGGGCTTGCCCACGAACTGCGGCAGGTAGCGGTGCACGCGCGTGCCCTCGCCACGGCTCAGCGTGCCCTGCAGGTCCAGCACGCCGGGAAAGCGTGAACGTGAATTCGAGCGCGCCGGGTCGGCCGTGCGCCAGCTGGCCTGGGCCTGGCCCTCGGCATCGGCGTTGGCGAATTTCAGGTTGCTGACCGACGCCGACAGCTGCGCACCGTTGATCTGCCACTGCAGGTCCGCCGACAGATCATCCAGCGGCACGACCGGCTCTTCAAACACGCCGGGCAGCTCCAGCGCGCCCTTCCTGATGGCCAGGCGCGCCTTGCCGCCGGTTTGGGTGAGGTCAAAGTCCAGCGCCGCGCCGCGCACGCCCGGCGTGCCCGGCGGCGCATGGGTGGCGGTGGAGCCGCGCGGCAGCGACGCGGCGCGCGCCGCCACTTGCAGCGCCGTGGCACGGCCCTTGGCCTGGTAGGTCAGCGGCGCATTCAGCGGCCCCTGCCAGCGCGCCTGCACGGTCTCCACCAGCCCCTTGGGGTCGTAGGCCGACAGCGCCGCGTGCGTGGCCGTGCCCAGCGGCAAGCGGCTGGCCACCTGGCTGAGCGCGGCCAGGTCCAGCCGGTCGGCCTTGAGTTCGCCCTGCGCGGGCATGCGGCCTTCGGCCCCGGTCCAGGACAGGGCGACGTTGCCGCCCGGCCATTCCTGGCCCTCGGCGGTGCGAAACTGCAGGTCCTGGGTCGAGAACTCGAAGCCGTTGGCCAGCCGCCGGCCCGCCAGGCGCCCGGACACGGTGGCCAGCGACAACGGCTGAAGCCGCTCGCCCAGCGTGCCGCTCACGCCCGCCAGCGCTACATCGGCGGCGCCGCCAATGATGTCGCCCTTGCTCACATCGGCCCAGGCGCGCAGGGCGCCCCGGCCGGCTTGAACGTCCAGGCCCAGGTCGGCGTGGCCGCGCAGTTGTGCCACGTCGACCCTGGAAAACTCCGCGTAGAGCTGGCCGTCCCAGTCGCGCCACTGCCCGGCGCGTTGCGACAGCAGCGGCTGGCGGAACAGCCCGCGCAGGCTGAAGCGGTCACCCCATTCGGGCGGCGGCGTGGCGTCCAGCCGCAGCGCATGGCGGCGCGCGCGGTTGCGCGAGACGAAATCCACCTCGCTCAACGCGAGCGGCGCACGGCCACGCAGTTCGTCCGTCCAGCGCAGCGTGCCGCCACGGATCACGAATTCGGTCTGATTGAAAAACCAGTCGGCCGCGCGGCCGTCGTTGCCGCTGTCGCGCGAAAAATCAAGCCCCGCGACATACAGCTTGCCATCGGCGGCGCGGCGGATGTCCAGCGCGGGCTTTTCGATGTACAGCTGCTCGAACCCCAGGTTCCACAGCGAGCGCGGCGACAGCGCGGCCACCACGCGCGGCAGGCGCAGCGCCTCGCGCCCCTGCGGGTCCAGCAGCACCACGTCGCTCAGCTCGAAAGAAGGCACCAGCCCCTCGGTGCGCGCGCTGATGCCGCCGATGCGCACGGGTACCCCCAGGACGCGGCCGGCTTCGATTTCAAGGTCCGGGCGGAACTCGCCGATTCGCGGCACAATCCAGCCGTGAATGCCGCCCCACACGAGTGTGAGGGCCAGCCACATCGCCAGCAGCAGCCACAACAACCAGCGCACGAGGGTGGCGTATGTCCTGAGCAGGCGCGATGGAGAAGGCGGCGAGTCGTTCATTGAACAGGTGGATGTGTCAGGAATTATGACCGGCAGCGGTTCGTTGGGTTCGATGCACAACAGTGAAGTTTTGTTAAACGGCGACCCATCCCCCACGGGGGAGGCCAGTGGCATGCAGCTGTCATCGCATTCGCGTTTCGTGCAGCGCCTGCGCCGCCGCTACGCCGACTGGCTGCCCCTGCTGCCCGAAGGGCCGCCCGTTCATGCCACGCTGGCCGCCGCCTACGCCGCCGTGCGCGAGCGCGCCCCCGACACCGGCACCGCGCTGCGCATCCTGCGCCAGCTGGTCATGGAACGGCTGGCCCGCCTCGACTGCGACGAGCAGGCGCCGCTGGCCACCATCACCCGCGCCGTCACCGAGCTGGCCGAATTCGCGCTGGACATCGCCTGCACCCAGGCCTTTGCCGAACTGGACGCGCTGCACGGCGCGCCACGCGGCCCCGACGGGCAGCGCGCCGAGCTGTGGGTCGTGGGCATGGGCAAGCTGGGCGCGCGCGAACTCAATGTCTCCAGCGACATCGACCTGATCTACCTCTACGACCACGATGGCGAGACCGCGGGCAACAGCCAGGGCCGCAATGCCGTGTCCAACCAGGAGTATTTCAGCAAGGCCGTGCGCATCATCTACGGCCTGGTGGGCGACACCACCGAACACGGCTTCGTGTTCCGCGTGGACCTGGCGCTGCGGCCCAACGGCAACTCAGGGCCGCCCGTGGTGTCGCTGGGTGCGCTGGAAGAGTATTTCCAGGTGCAGGGCCGTGAGTGGGAGCGCTTTGCCTGGCTCAAGAGCCGCATCATCGCGCCGCGCGCCTGCGTGGACAGCGGCTCGGCGCAGGCGCTGCGCGGGGTGGTGCTGCCGTTTGTCTTTCGCCGCTACCTGGACTACAGCGTGTTTGATGCGCTGCGCGTGCTGCACCGGCAGATTCGCGACCACGCGGCCAAGCGCAGCGCGGGCCGGCCCGAGCGGGCCAACGACGTCAAGCTGTCGCGCGGTGGCATCCGCGAGATCGAATTCACCGTGCAGCTGCTGCAGGTGGTGCGCGGCGGCCAGTTCCCCGAACTGCGCACGCGGCCCACGCAGGCCGCGCTGCAGCGCGTGGCCGCCGCCGGGCTGATGCCGCAGGCCACGGCCGATGCGCTGTCGGCCGCGTATGAATTCCTGCGGCGGGTGGAGCACCGCATCCAGTACCTGGACGATCAGCAGACCCATGTGCTGTCGGGCTGCGACGACGACCTGGGATGGATCGCGCGGACCATGGGCTTTGCCGACTGCTGCGCCTTCCTGAGCGAACTGGACACCCACCGCGAGCTGGTCGCGCAGGAATTCGACACGCTGCTGGGCAACGGCGGGGGCGAATGCACCAATGGCAAGTGCGGCGGCCCCAAGGCCGCACGCGACGGCCACGCCAGCGCGCCCGACCTGGACACGCTGCTGGAGACATTGCCCGAGAAATTCCGTGAACGCGTGGCGCTGTGGCGCACCCACCCGCGCGTGCTGGCCCTGCGCGAGGACGCCCGCAACCGCCTGACGCGGCTGGTGCAGCGCACCGCCCAGTGGCTGCGCGAAGGCAGGGTGAGCGAAGACGCGGCCCTGCGCATTGCCGACTGGATCGAACCGCTCTTGCGCCGTGAAAGCTACCTGGCCCTGTTGCTGGAGCGCCCCGCCGTGCACGAACGGCTGCTGCGCATGCTGGGCGCAGCCCGGTGGCCGGCACGCTACCTGCTCAAGCACCCCGGCGTGATCGACGAGCTGGCGGGCGACGCCATGCTGGCCGAGCGTTTTGTGGCGGCGGATTTCGAGCGCGAGATGGAAGCCCGCCGACGGTCACTGCAGATCACCGGCGAGGACGACGACGAGGCCCTGCTGAACCTGCTGCGCCGCGCCCACCACGCGGAAGTGTTCCGCACGCTGGCGCGCGACGTGGAAGGCCGCATCACCGTCGAGGAGGTGGCCGACGACCTGAGCGCGCTGGCCGACACGCTGCTGCGCGTGACGGCCAACTGGTGCTGGCAACGCCTGAAAAGCCGCCACCGCGACGAGCCGCAGTTTGCCGTCATCGGCTACGGCAAGCTGGGCGGCAAGGAGCTGGGCTATGGCAGCGACCTGGACATCGTGTTCGTCTATGAGGACGAAGACGAGGCCGCGCCCGAGGCCTACGCCGCGTTCGTGCGCAAGCTCATCAACTGGCTGACGGTGAAGACCGCCGAGGGCGACCTGTTCGAAATCGACACCGCCCTGCGGCCCAACGGCAACTCAGGTCTGCTGATCACCACCTTCGACGCCTACGCCAATTACCAGCAGCAACGCGGCAGCAACACCGCCTGGACCTGGGAGCACCAGGCCATGACGCGCGCGCGGTTTGTGATTGGCGAGCCGGCGCTGCAAGAGCGCTTTGACGCCGTGCGCCAGGCCGTCATCACCGCGCCACGCGACACGGCCGCGCTGCGCGCCGAGATCATGGCCATGCGCGACAAGGTGCGCAGCGCCCACCCGGTGAAGGGCGAGCGGTTTGACGTGAAGCACAGCCCCGGCGGCATGGTCGATGTGGAGTTCTGCGTGCAGTTTCTGGTGCTGTCGCAGTCCGCCGCCCACCCTGAGCTGGTGCCCAACGTGGGCAACATCGCCCTGCTGCAGCGGGCTGAGGCCGCCGGCCTGTTGCCGCCCGGCGTGGGCACGGCCGCCGCCAGCGCCTACCGCGAGCTGCGCCGCGTGCAGCACCAGGCACGCCTGAACGAAGCCCCCACGCAGGTGGACCCGCCTGCGCTGCAGGCCGAGCGGGATGCTGTACTGGCGTTGTGGAAGGCTGTGTTCGGCTAGGCTTTTCACGCCTGCGTTGCTTCTGGATCCTGCGGGCAGGGCACTCTGCTCCGCGGCTGTCCCCCGCCGGGCTTCGCCCGGCTCCTCCTTTATGCCGCTGCGCAGAGCGCCCTGCCCACAGGATCAGCCACCGTTGTGGCACGCCCACCGGTTGCACTCCAACGGTGTAGCGGGTTGGTGGTGATGGTGCCCGGCGCAGCGGCATTAAGGAGGAGGTCCGGGCGCAGCCCGGACCGGGGGACAGCCGCGGAGCCGGGCACCGTCAGCGCCAACCCGCGGGGCAACAAAGCAAACAACGCAAACAACGCAAACAACGCAAACAACAACACCCTAATACACAGCTAACCGTACCCGGCTACAACTGCTGCCAATTCCCGCCATCCCGCAGTGGTAGGCTTGCTCCCCTTGGGGAAGGAACCAATGAAGACACACCGCACCCTGCTTGCCGCAGGCCTTGCAACGGCATTGGCAGCCAACCTTTCGGGTTGTGCCGTGCCCACACCCTCCGCACGCGCTGAAGCCCTGGCACCCGCCCAGTGGCACGCGCCCCGCCCCGCGGGCGACACTCTGCCACCCCTGCCGCACAACGGCGACCTGGCCACGCTGACGCAGTGGTGGCGCCAGTTCAACGACCCGCTGCTGGTGGAGCTGATCGAGGCCGCACAGGGCGCCAGCCCCACCCTGGCCTCGGCACGCTCGCGCATCGAACAGGCCCGCGCCACCCGCGTGGCAGCCAGCGCTGCACTGCTGCCCACGCTGGACGCGCAGGCCACCGCCCAGCGTGGCAATACGCAGTTGCCCGGCACCACGGCCAGCTCGGCCCAGGTCGGCCTGCAAACCGCATGGGAGATTGACCTGTTTGGTGCCAACCGCTACGCCGGTGATGCGGCCCAGGCCCGGCTCGAAGGCGCGCAGGCGTCGTGGCACGAGGCACGGGTGGCCGTGGCGGCCGAGACCGGCAACCAGTATTTCAGCCTGCGCACCTGTGAGAAGCAGCTGGCCGTGGCCCGCAACGACGCCGCCAGCCGCGCCGAAACCGCGCGCCTGGCCGACCTGAGCGCCAAAGCCGGCTTTACCGCGCCGGCCAGCGCCGCACTGGCGCGCGCCAGCGCGGCCGAGGGTTCCGCCCGGGCCACGCAGCAGCGCGCCCAGTGCGAGGTGGACCTGAAAGTGCTGGTCGCCCTGACCGGGCTGGACGAGCCCGGCCTGCGTGGCAAGCTGGCCGCCACGCCCGCGGTGATTCCGCACACCGCCCTGCACAGCGTGGCCAGCATCCCGGCCCAGGCCCTGATGCAACGCCCCGACCTGTACCAGGCCGGCCGCGAGGTAGCTGCCGCCAGCGCCGAGGTGGGCAGCACGCGCGCCCAGCGCCTGCCGCGCCTCTCACTATCGGGCTCGGTGGCCGCCGGCAACGTGCGCAGCGGCGGCGTAAGCAACGACGCCCAGACCTGGTCCATCGGCCCGCTGGCGCTGACCCTGCCGCTGTTTGACGGTGGGCGGCGCGCGGCCAACGTGGATGCGGCCCAGGCCCGCTACACCGAGGCCGTGGCGCTGTACCAGGCCCGCGCACGCCAGGCGGTGCGCGAGGTGGAAGAGGCGCTGGTGCAACTGGACAGCAGCGCCCTGCGCAGCGAGGACGCACGCGTGGCCGCCGAGGGCTACCGCGCATCGTTTACCGGCACCGAGGCCCGCTACAAGGGCGGCCTGGCCAGCCTGGTGGAGCTGGAGGACGCGCGCCGCACGGCGCTGGCGGCCGAAACCGCCCTGGTCGGCCTGCAGCGTGAACGCATGGCGGCCTGGATTGCGCTGTACCGCGCCGCAGGCGGCGGCTGGATGCCGCCCACCGCATCCGCCCTTGCAGAACAAAAGCCCTGAACAGACCCGACACCATGAAGAACTTCAAACCTTCCGCCGCCACCCTCGCCCCGCTCGCCCTGGCCCTGCTGACCGCCGGTGGCGTCGGCCTGTGGGCCAGCCATTCGGCCGCGCAGGACAAGGATGCCAAGGCCGCGCCCAAACCCGCGCTGACTGTCACCGCCGTGCAGCCCCAGCAGGTGCGTCTGGCCGTCAAGCTGGCTGCCAACGGCAACCTGATGGCCTGGCAGGAGGCCAGCATCGGCGCCGAAGCCAACGGCCTGCGCCTGACCGAGGTGCGGGTCAACGTGGGCGATCGCGTGAAAAAGGGCGACGTTCTGGCCACCTTTGCAGCCGACACCGTACGCGCCGAAGCCGCCCAGGCCCGCGCCAGCCTGATGGAGGCCGAAGCCACCGCCGCGGAAGCCGCGGGCAATGCCGAACGCGCGCGCGGCCTGCAGGCCAGCGGCGCGCTGAGTGCTTCGCAGATCAACCAGTACCTCACCGCCGAACAGACCGCCAGGGCCCGGGTGGAAGCCGCGCGCGCCCTGGCCCAGGTGCAGCAGGTCAGGCTGAACCAGGCCAGCGTGCTGGCGCCGGACGACGGCGTCATCTCGGCGCGCACCGCCACGGTGGGCGCGGTGGTGGGCGCAGGCACCGAGCTGTTTCGCATGATCCGCAAGGGCCGCCTGGAATGGCGCGCCGAAGTCACCTCGGCCGAGCTGGCCCGTGTGACCAGGGGCACGATGGTGCAAGTCACTGCCGCCAGCGGCGCGCGACTGGAAGGCCGCGTGCGCATGATCGGCCCCACGGTGGATCCACAGACGCGCAATGCGCTGGTCTATGTCGATGTGTCGCCGCTGCCGGGCAACACCGGCCCCGCCCTGGCGGGGATGTTTGCGCGCGGTGAGTTTGAACTGGGCGCCACGCCGGCGCTGACTGTGCCGCAGGCCGCCGTGGTGGTGCGCGACGGCTTCAGCTATGTGTACCGCATCAACCCCGACAACCGCGTGAGCCAGCTCAAGGTGCAGACCGGCCGGCTGGCCGGCGACCGCGTGGAAATCACCAGCACCCTGGCGGCCGACACGAAGCTGGTCGCCTCGGGCGGCGGCTTCCTGAATGACGGCGACCTGGTCCGGGTGGTGGCGAAATGATGAACGTCTCGTCCTGGTCGATCAGGAATCCGATTCCCGCGGTCATGCTGTTTGTGCTGCTGACCTTCGCGGGTCTGCTGTCGTTCAACGCCATGAAGGTGCAGAACTTCCCGGACATCGATCTGCCCACCATCAGCGTCACCGCGTCGCTGCCCGGCGCGGCGCCCGGCCAGCTGGAAAACGACGTGGCCCGCAAGCTGGAGAACGCGGTGGCCACGCTGCAGGGCCTGAAGCACATCTACACCAAGGTGCAGGACGGCGTGGTCACGCTGACGGTGGAATTCCGCCTGGAAAAGCCGGTGCAGGAGGCGGTGGACGATGTGCGCTCGGCGGTGCAGCGCGTGCGCGCCGATTTGCCGGCCGACCTGCGCGACCCCATCGTGCAGAAGATGGACCTGGCGGGCCAGCCGGTGCTGGCGTACACGATCCGATCCGTCCCACCAAAGGGGAGCTCCGATCCCCGGATGGACGACGAAGCCCTGAGCTGGTTCGTGGACCACACGGTGGCGCGCAAGCTGCTGGCCGTCAAGGGCGTGGGCGCGGTCAACCGCGTGGGCGGCGTGACGCGTGAGGTGCGGGTGGCGCTGGACGCGCAGAAGCTGCAGGCGCTGGGCGCAACCGCCGCCGACATTTCGCGCCAGCTGCGCCTGGTGCAGACCGAAAGCGCGGGCGGGCGCACCGACCTGGGCGCCGGCGAGCAACCCGTGCGCACGTTGGGTACCGTGGGCACCGCACAGGAAGTAGCCGCGCTGGAGATCGTGCTGCAGAGCGGGCGCACCATCAAGCTGAGCGATGTGGCCACCGTGAGCGACACCGTGGCCGAGCCACGCGCGGCGGCCCTGCTCAATGGCAAGCCGGTGGTCGGCTTTGAGGTGGCGCGCAGCCGGGGCGAAAGCGAAGTGGCCGTGGGCGCGGCCATCTTGAAGGCGCTGGACGAGCTGAAAGCCCAGCACCCCGACGTGGAGCTGACGCAGGCGTTTGACTTCGTGACGCCGGTGAAGGAGGAATACGACGGCTCGCTCAAGCTGCTGTACGAGGGCGCCATCCTGGCCGTGCTGGTGGTGTGGCTGTTTCTGCGCGACTGGCGCGCCACGTTTGTGTCGGCCGTGGCGCTGCCCATGTCGGTGATCCCCGCCTTCGTGGGCATGTACCTGCTGGGGTTTTCGATCAACGTGGTGACGCTGTTGGCGCTTTCGCTGGTGATCGGCATCCTGGTGGACGACGCGATCGTGGAGGTGGAGAACATCGTGCGCCACCTGCGCATGGGCAAGACGCCGTACCAGGCCGCCATGGAAGCAGCCGACGAAATCGGGCTGGCGGTGATTGCCACCACCTTCACGCTGATCGCGGTTTTCTTGCCCACGGCCTTCATGAGCGGTGTGGCGGGCAAGTTCTTCAAGCAGTTTGGCTGGACGGCGTCGCTGGCGGTGTTTGCTTCGCTGGTGGTGGCGCGGGTGCTGACGCCGATGATGGCGGCCTACATCCTCAAGCCCATCGTCACGGCGCACCAGGAGCCGGGCTGGATGAAGACCTACCTGCGCATGACCACCTGGTGCATGAAGCACCGCCTGAGCACCATGGTGATGGCCACGCTGTTCTTTTTTGGCTCCATCGCGCTGATCCCGCTGCTGCCCACGGGCTTCATCCCGCCGGATGACAACTCGCAGACGCAGGTGTACCTGGAGCTGCCGCCCGGCTCCACGCTGGCACAAACCCTGGCCAGCGCCGAGCAGGCGCGCGACATGATCAGCAAGGTGGAGCACGTCAAGAGCGTGTACACCACCATTGGCGGCGGCAGCGCTGGCGGCGACCCGTTTGCCATGAGCGGCGCGGCCGAGGTGCGCAAGGCCACGCTGACCATCCTGCTGGCAGAACGCGCCGAGCGGCCCCGCAAACAGGGAATCGAAAACCAGATCCGCGCGGCGCTGGAGCCATTGCCCGGCGTGCGCAGCAAGGTCGGCCTGGGTGGCTCGGGCGAAAAATACGTGCTGGTGCTGACGGGCGAAGACCCCAACGCGTTGCAGGCTGCGGCCGTGGCCGTGGAGAAAGACCTGCGCACCATCCCCGGCCTGGGCAGCGTGGCCTCCACCGCCAGCCTGATCCGCCCCGAGATCGCGGTGCGGCCCGACTTTGCCCGGGCCGCCGACCTGGGCGTGACCAGCGCCGCCATTGGCGAGACGCTGCGCATTGCCACCCAGGGCGACTATGACGTGAGCCTGTCCAAGCTCAACCTGTCGCAACGCCAGGTGCCCATCGTGGTCAAGCTGGCCGACGATGCGCGCAAGGACCTGGGCGTGCTGGAGCGCCTGGCCGTGCCCGGCACGCGCGGGCCGGTGATGCTGGGCCAGGTGGCCACGCTGGAGCTGACCGGCGGGCCGGCCGTGATCGACCGCTACGACCGCTCACGCAACATCAATTTCGAGATCGAGCTGTCGGGTCTGCCGCTGGGCGACGTGGCCGCCGCGGTGCAGGAGCTGCCCGCGATAAAGAACCTGCCCGCCGGTGTGCGCGTGGTGGAGATCGGCGACGCGGAAGTGATGGGCGAGCTGTTTGCGAGCTTCGGCCTGGCCATGCTGACCGGCGTGCTGTGCATCTACATCGTGCTGGTGCTGCTGTTCAAGGATTTCCTGCACCCGGTCACCATCCTGTGCGCGCTGCCGCTGGCGCTGGGCGGCGCGTTCGTCGGCCTGCTCATCGCGCAAAAGAGCTTTTCCATGCCGTCACTCATTGGCCTGATCATGCTGATGGGCGTGGCGACGAAGAACTCGATCCTGCTGGTGGAGTACGCCATCGTGGCCCGAAGGGACCAGGGCATGACGCGCTGGGACGCGCTGGTTGACGCCTGCCACAAGCGCGCCCGGCCCATCATCATGACCACCATCGCCATGGGCGCGGGCATGCTGCCCATTGCCATCGGCTGGGGCGCGGCAGACCCGAGCTTTCGCAGCCCGATGGCGGTCGCGGTCATCGGCGGGCTCATCACCTCCACCGTGCTGAGCCTGCTGGTGGTGCCGGTGGTGTTCACCTACCTGGACGACATCGAGCACTTCATCAAGCGGATGGCGGGCAGGCTGCGGCGCGCCGGCTGAGGCAGCTCAGGCGCGGATTTTCCGGACCAGCGCGGTGGTGGAATAGCCGTCCACGAACGGCAGCGCCAGCGCCCGGCCGCCCCAGCCCTGCATGGCACGGGTTTCGGGGAGGGTGGCCACGTCGTAGTCGCCGCCCTTCACATAGATCTGTGGTTTCAGCTCGGTCAGCAGTTGCACCGGTGTGTCTTCGTCAAACCAGGTCACCAGGCTCACCGATTCCAGCGCGGCCAGCAGGATGGCGCGGTCGGTTTCGGCGTTGAGCGGGCGGTCCGGGCCCTTGCCCAGGCGGCGGGCGGAGGCGTCGCTGTTCAGGCCCACCACCAGGCTGCCGCCGAGGGCGCGGGCCTGCGCCAGGTAGGTCACATGGCCGCGGTGCAGCACGTCAAACACGCCGTTGGTGAACACCACGGGGCCAGGCAAGGCAGCCATGCGCGCCGGGGCCGCGTCGCGGGAGACGATTTTCTGCAGGAAGTCGGGGTTGGGCACGCCGGGGTGGATTGCGGGTCAGGCCCGCAATGACAGGGTGTGACGGATCAGGCGGCGTTCGGCACTGGGCCGTTGCCGATGGCCGCATTGGCCGCCAGGGCGGCGGCCAGTTCCTTGCGGTAGCGGTTGAGTTCCTGCACGCTCTTGAAGCTGCGGTCCATCAGCAGGCTCATGTTGTGCAGGATGCGCTCGACCACCTTGGTTTCCCACACGGCATCGAATTTGATCTGGGTGTCCAGCCAGTGCTCCAGCCATTCCGGGTTGGGCAGGCGGCTCTGGATGGTGTCGCGCGGGAACAGGGCTTTGTTCACGTGCAGGTTGGTCGGGTGCAGGGCCTGGGCCGTGCGCCGGGCGCTGGCCATGAGCACGCCCACCTTGGTGAAGGCGGCCTTGGCTTCGTTGCCGAAGTTGTTGATGGCGCGCTTCATGTAGCGCAGGTAGGCGCCGCCGTGGCGGGCTTCGTCCTGGCTGAGCGTGGTGTAGATGTGCTTGATGACCGGCTCGGTGTGCCATTCGCTGGCGCGGCGGTACCAGTGGTTCAGGCGGATTTCGCCGCAGAAATGCAGCATCAGCGTCTCCAGCGCCGGGGCCGGCTCGAATTCAAAGCGCACCTCGTGCAGCTCCTTTTCGGTGGGAGCCAGGTCAGGGCGGAAGCGCTTGAGGTATTCCATGAGCACCAGCGAGTGCTTTTGCTCCTCGAAGAACCAGATCGACATGAAGGCCGAGAAGTCGGAGTCGTCCTTGTTGTCGCGCAGGAACATTTCGGTGGCGGGCAACGCGGACCATTCGGTGATGGCGTTCATCTTGATGGTCTGGGCCTGCTCATCCGACAGCTTGGCCGGATCGAACGACTGCCAGGGAATGTCCTTGTCCATGTCCCAGCGGACGGATTCCAGTTGTTTGAACAGTTCGGGGTAGAGCATGACTGCCTTTCGTTACTGCCTGCATTTTAAGCGGGCCATGTGAAAAAGCCCTTACAAATCATCAAGGTTGGCAAGGACATACGCGGCGCGCTCACGCACGGATTCACGCTGCGCGGCGTCCAGCCGCGCGATGTTGCGCGCCATCAGCGATGTGCGGGGGTTTTTCATCAGGCTGTCTTCATGGCGGTCCAGGAAATGCCAGTAGAGCGTGGTCATGGGGCAGGCGTCGCTGCCCGCGCGCTGGTCGGGGCGGTAGGCACAGCCCTTGCAGTAGTTGCTCATGCGACTGATGTACTGGCCGCTGGCGATGTAGGGCTTGCTGGTGAAGCGCCCGCCATTGGCGAACAGCGCCATGCCCGCGGTGTTGGGCAGTTGCACCCATTCCACCGCGTCCACGTACACGGCCAGGTACCAGTCGTTCACCGCCTGCGGCCGCAGGCCAGCCAGCACGGCGAACTGGCCCGTGACCATCAGCCGCTGGATGTGGTGCGCATGGCCATGCGCCAGGGTCTGGCCAATCACGTCGCGCATGCAGGCCATGCGGGTGTCGCCCGTCCAGTACCAGCGCGGCAGGGCGCGGGTGTGACCGTAATGGTTGGCGTCTTTCATCTGCGGCATGTCCAGCCAGTACACGCCGCGAATGAATTCGCGCCAGCCCAGGATCTGGCGGATGAAGCCTTCCACGCCGGGCAGGTCAAGGCCCCGTTCCCGGTATGCAGATTCGGCAGCGGCGATCACTTCACGCGGGTCCAGCAGGTGCAGGTTCAGGCTGGTGGCCAGCAGCGCATGCCAGCCCCAGGGGGTGTTCGTCCACATCGCGTCCTGCTGCGGACCGAAGTGCGGCAGGCGCACGTCAATGAACCGCTGCAGCGCCTGCAGCGCCTGCTCGCGCGTGACCGGCCAGCGGAAGCTGTCCAGGGAACCCGGGTGATCGGGGAAGTGCTGCTCCACGAGTTCAAACACCCGCCGGGTGATGCGGTCCGGCTCAAACCAGGCCGGCCCGGGAATGTCACCCGGCCCGCCGGCGGGCCAGCCCTTGCGGTTGTCGGCGTCAAAGTTCCACTGGCCGCCTTCGGGCTGGCCGGCGTTCATCAGAACGCCGTGGCGGCGGCGCATGTCGCGGTAGAAGAACTCCATGCGCAGCTCCTTCTTGTGCCCGGCCCAGCGCGCGAATTCTTCGCGCGAACACATGAAGTGGGTGTCTGGCAGCACCTGCCAGGGCACGCCGGCATCCCGCGCGGCGTCCTGCACGGCGCACAACAGGCGCCATTCGCCAGGCTCGCACACCACCAGGCTCTGGGGCCGCAGGTCTTGCAGCGCCCGGTGCAGCCGCGCCTGAAAGCCCGGACGGTCCGCCATGTCGTCCAGCCGCACGTAGGTGCAGGGCCAGCCCCGGCGGTGCACTTCATTGCAGAAGTGCCGCATGGCCGACAGGAACAGCGCGATGCGGGCCTTGTGGCTCCAGACCTGCGCTCCTTCGCCCGGCGCTTCGATCATCAGCACGCGGTCTTGCGCCGGGTCAAAGCCCGCCAGCGCCGGGTTGTCCATCCACAGCTGATCGCCCAGTACCAGCACCAGGCGCCGCGTCGGCGTGCTCATGACGTGCTCCGGGGCCCGGCCGCGCGGCACCGGTCGCTGCAGTATTTGACCTGGGCCCAGTTTTTTGCCCAGCTTTTGCGCCAGCTCATGGGCCGCCCGCACACCGCGCAGCGCTTTTGCGGCAATGCGGCCTTGTTCCCCTTGAATCCTGTTGAGCTCATGTGGCGTATGTCCTCTCAGGAGTGACCCTGTTGCAGACCCCCCGCATCCCTCTGTACCTCGCCGCGGTGCGGCACAAGGACCGCAGCTTCGCCAGTGCCACAGCAGCCGGCAGCCCCGCGCTGGTGCAGGAGCTGGAAAACTGCTGCTTGCAAAATAAATACTTATTAGTCATAATGCGACCAAACAGTATTAAACCCTATTTCCCCTGTCCCGCCATGTTCACAAAAATTTACGCAACCAGCAGGTCTTGCAGCGGGAACTGCCACGCCCCAGATGCACTCCATCGGGTGGCAAGAATGGGACCCTTGCCCTACAAGTTATTGCTGCGAAGCCTTCCGGGAGCAGTTGGCCCGGATGAAATCCTGAAGCGCTTCTTCTCCTCCTCCCTCCCTCCCTCCTTCGCTTCGGGGCGCTTCGCGGCATTTTTATTTCCGGCGGCGCGCGCATGACGGCGCGCATGAAAGTCGCCATCGTCGGTTCGGGCATCTCGGGCCTGGCCGTCGCGCACACGCTGCGCGGGCGCGCCGACATCACCCTGTTTGAAGCGGGCAGCTACTTCGGCGGCCACACCCATACGGTTGACATCACGCTGCCCACGCCGTCTGGCCCCGTGACCCATGGCGTGGACACCGGCTTTCTGGTGTTCAACGAGCGCACCTACCCCAACCTGATCAACCTGTTTGCCGAGCTGGGCGTGGCCACGGCCAAGTCCGACATGTCGTTCTCGGTGCAGGTTCCCGGCGCGCGCAACGGCGCTGCGCTGGAATGGAGCGGCTCCTCGCTGTCCACCGTGTTTGCCCAGCGCGGCAACCTGCTGAACTGGCGCTTCCTGCGCATGCTGCGCGACCTGCTGCGTTTCAATGCGCTGGCCACCCGCATTGCCGAGGCCGGCCAGGAAGCCGAGCTGGTGCAGCCGCTGCGCGACTTCCTGCGCGCCAACAACTTTTCCGCGGAGTTCCGCGACTGGTACTTCCTGCCCATGCTGGGCTGCATCTGGAGCTGCCCGACCGACCAGATGCTGGAATTCCCGGTCAGCACCATGATCCGCTTCTGCCACAACCACGGCCTGATCCAGGTCAGCAACCGGCCGCAATGGTGGACGGTGGCCGGCGGCGCGCGGCACTATGTGAACAAGATCGTCGAGGGCATTGCCGACCGGCGGCTGGAAACACCCGTCCACCTGATCGACCGCGACGAGGATGGGGTGCGCGTCATCACCCAGGGCCGGGCCGAACGTTTTGACAAGGTCGTGCTGGCCACCCATTCGGACCAGGCGCTGGCGCTGCTGCAAGCGCCCAGCGCCGCCGAGCGCGAGGTGCTGGGCGCCATCCGCTACCAGCCCAACCGCGCCGTGCTCCATACCGACACCTCGGTGCTGCCCCAGGCGCGTGCGGCCTGGGCAGCCTGGAACTACGAACGCGCGGCCGGCAACGATTCGCCGCGCGTGTGCCTGCACTACCTGCTCAACAAGCTGCAGCCGCTGCCCTGGCAGCAGCCGGTGGTGGTGTCGCTGAATCCGGTGCGCGAGATCGGCCGAAAGCACGTCATGGGCGAATTCGACTACGCGCATCCGGTGTTTGACGTCGCTGCCATCCGGGCGCAGGGGGTGCTGCCCCAGCTTCAGGGGCGCCAGCACACGTACTTCTGCGGCGCGTGGACGGGCTACGGTTTTCATGAAGACGGACTGAAGTCCGGCCTGAGCGTGGCGCGGCAACTGTTGATCGAGACCGAGCAACTGGCCATGCAGGCGCTGGCCGTGGAGGCGGCTGCATGAGCGCCGCCCGGCCGCCCGAAGGCGCTCGCGCCGCAGTGCGCAGCACGGAGGCTGCCGAATGAGCGATGTGCAAGCCCTGATCGGCTTTGGCCAGGTGCGCCACACGCGGCTGCGCCCGGCACGCAATGCGTTTGCCTACCCGACGTATTTCCTCATGCTGCCGCTGCGCAGCCTGCACCGCGACGGCAGCGGCGCCCTGGCGCACAACCGCCGTGCCGCCTTGAGCTTTTTCGACAGCGACCACGGCGACGGCCGCGCCAACGCCGTGCAGTGGCTGGACGAACTGCTGCAAAGCCATGGCATCGACGACGCCACCGGCGAGGCCTGGCTGCATTGCTACCCGCGGGTGCTGGGCTATGCGTTCAAGCCCGTGAGCTTCTGGTATTGCCACCGCGCCGCCGCCGAGGGCGGCGGCCTGCGCGCCATCGTGGTGGAGGTCAACAACACCTTTGGCGAGCGCCACTGTTACCTGCTGGACGCGCCGCGCTATGGCGCCGAACTGACGGCGGCCAAGGTGTTCCATGTGTCGCCGTTTTGCAGCGTCGAGGGCGGTTACCGCTTCCGCTTCCTGCGCACGGGCGGGCAAGACGCAGCCCGCACCGTGGTGCGCATTGACTACGACGACGCCAATGGCCCGCTGCTGCAGACCAGCGTCAGCGGCGCCTTGCAACCATTGACGGCCGCATCCGCGCGGCGAGCGCTGTGGCGCCACCCGGCAATGACGCTGGGCGTGATCGCGCGCATCCACTGGCAAGCGGCCAGGCTGTGGCTCAAGCGCGTGAAGTTCTTCCGCAAACCCGCCCCGCCAAAGGCTTTTGTGACACGGTGACCCGAACAATGAACACAACCACCGCCTCCCCCCTGTCCATTCCCGAGGGCGCGCCAGCCGCCGCGCGCACGGCGCTGAAGCTGCTGCAGCGCCTGTCGCACGGCACGCTGATGGTGCAGCTGCCCGACGGCTCCACCCACTGCCTGGGCAATGGCGAGCTGCCGCACGCGGCCATCACACTGAAGAACTGGAACGCCTGCGCCGCGGCGCTGAAGTCCGGCGACATCGGTTTTGCCGAGAGCTACATCGCCGGCGACTGGACCACGCCCAGCCTGACCGATCTGCTGAAGGTCTTCATCAGCAACCGCAAGGACGTGGAGGACGTGATTTACGGCAGCTGGGCCGGGCGCCTGCTGTACCGCATCAAGCACCTGCTGAACCGCAACACCAAGGCCAACAGCCAGAAGAACATCCATGCCCACTACGACCTGGGCAATGCGTTCTATGAGCTGTGGCTGGACGGCACGATGAACTATTCGTCGGCCTGGTTCGACGGCGACCGCAGCCGCCCGATGCGCGAGGCGCAGCACGCCAAGGTGCGACGTGCGCTGCGCATGGCCGGTGTGCAGCCGGGCCACCGCGTACTGGAGATCGGCTGCGGCTGGGGGGCGCTGGCCGAGATGGCCACGACCGAATTCGGCGCCAGCCTCACGGGCGTGACGCTGTCCACCGAGCAGCTGGCGTTTGCGCGCGAGCGCATGACGCGCGTGGGCGCGCAGGAGCGCGCGGATTTGCGGCTGCAGGACTACCGCGACATCCAGGATGGTCCCTACGACGCCATCTGTTCCATCGAGATGGTCGAAGCCGTGGGCCGCGAATACTGGCCCACCTACTTCCAGAGCGTGTCGCGCCTGCTCAAGCCCGGCGCTCGTGCCTGCGTGCAGAGCATCGTGATCGACGACGCGCTGTTTGACCGCTACATCGCCTCCACCGATTTCATCCAGCAGTACATCTTTCCGGGCGGCTGCCTGCCCTGCCCACGCGAATTCCGCGCCCAGGCAAACGCCGCGGGGCTCACCGTGGTGGATGAATTCGCCTTTGGCGCCGACTACGCGGAAACCCTGCGGCGCTGGCGCGACTCCTTCCTGGCAGCCAGGGGCCAGGTCCTGCAACTCGGGTTTGATGAAAGGTTCATCCGCATATGGGAGTTCTACCTCGCCTACTGCGAAGCGGCCTTCGCGATGGCCAATATCGACGTGGTGCAGTACACGCTGCAAAAGCGCTGAGCGCCCTTGCGCTGGCCGCCGGGCTGCTGGCGGCCGGGGGCACCCATGCCCAGCCCGCGGCGCTGGCTTCGGCCAAGCTCACCGGCTCGGCACGCCTGAGCGTGTTCGGCTTCCAGGTGTATGACGCGCGGCTGTGGACAGCCGAGGGCTTTTCGCGCGACAGCTACGCCTCGCACGCGTTCGCGCTGGAGCTGGCGTATCTGCGTGACTTTGACGGCGACGACATTGCCCGGCGCTCGCTGAAGGAGATGCAGCGCGTTGAAGCCTTCAGCGCCGCACAGGGCAGCCGCTGGCTGGCCGAGATGACCCGGCTGTTCCCGGACGTGAAAAAGGGCGACCGCATCACGGGCCTGTACCGCCCGGGAGCGGGTGCGAGCTTTTTCTACAACGGCCAGCCCGTCGGCGAAGTCCGCGACCCGGACTTTGCGCGTGTGTTCATGGGCATCTGGCTGTCGCCGCGCACGTCCGAGCCCGCGATGCGCGAACAGCTGCTGGCAGGGGCCACGCAGTGACACTGGCCGCCTTTTCCTGGCGCGACGGCCTGGCCTATGGCCTGCTGGGCCTGCCCTTGGCTTTTGTGGCGCTGCCGTTGTATGTGGTGCTGCCCAACCACTATGCGCGTGAATTTGGCGTGCCACTGGCCACGCTGGGGGCCGTCCTGCTGGGCGCGCGGCTGTTTGACGCCTTCATTGATCCGCTGATCGGCCGCGCCACCGACCGGCTGTTTGCGCGCTCCATCCGTGCCGTGTTGATGTTTGGCGCCATCGCGGCACTGGTGCTGGCCGCAGGGTTTGCACTGCTGTTTTTCCCGCCCACGCGCGCACCCGACACACTGGTGCCTTGGGCCACGGCGATGCTGGTACTGACCTACGCGGCCTACAGCGCGCTGAGCGTGGCCCACCAGTCCTGGGGCGCCATGCTGGGCGGCGACGCGGCGCTGCGCAGCCGCATCGTGTCCTGGCGCGAAGGCCTGGGTCTGGTGGGGGTGCTGGCGGCGTCCGTGCTGCCTACGGTTGCCGGCCTGGAGGTGACCGCCGTGGCGTTTGCGCTGTTGCTGGCTGGCGGCTGGCTGGCCTGGTCCCGCGCGCGCGCGCCAGTTGCGCGTGCCGGCGCGACGGCCACCAACATCTGGCTGCCGTTTGCGCGGCCGGCCTTTCGCCGCCTGCTGGGCGTGTTCATGCTCAACGGCATTGCCAGCGCGGTGCCCGCGACGCTGGTGCTGTTTTTCATCCAGGACCGGCTGCAGGCACCCGCGCAGCTGGAGCCTGCCTTCCTGGCCAGCTATTTCCTGTGCGCGGCGCTGTCCATCCCGCTGTGGCTCATGGGCGTGCAACGCTTCGGCCTGGCCCGCTGCTGGCTGGCCGGCATGGTGCTGGCCATGTCGGTGTTTGTCTGGGCCACGCAGCTGGGCGCGGGCGACACTGCTGCCTTCCTGGTGGTGTGCGCGCTGTCAGGCGTGGCGCTGGGCACCGACCTGGCCCTGCCCGGCGCCATGCTGGCCGGCGTGATTGCCCATGCGGGCGACCGCGGCCAGGCCGAGGGCGCGTACTTTGGCTGGTGGAACTTCGCCACCAAGCTCAACCTGGCGCTGGCAGCCGGCCTGGCCCTGCCGCTGCTGGGCCTGTTTGGCTATGCCCCCGGCACGCGCAGCGCTGAAGGCCTGCAGGCGCTGGTGGTGGCGTACTGCCTGCTGCCCTGTGTGCTCAAGCTGGGCGCCGCACTGACCCTGTACTTCACCATCATCCGACGCGGGACACCCACATGAAACGACGCCTTCTGCTGGCGGCTACGCCGGCCGCCGCCATCGCCCTGACCGGCTGTGCCAGCCCCACGGTGGACGACTACGCGGCCGAAAAGCCGGTGCTGGACCTGCGTCGCTACTTCAACGGCATGCTGGACGCCTGGGGGGTGTTCACCGACCGCGGCGGCAAGGTGGTGCGCCGCTTCACCGTGGTCATGGACTGCCGCTGGCAGGGCGACGACGGCGTGCTGGACGAGGACTTCACCTACTCGGACGGCACCAAACAGCGCCGCATCTGGCGGCTGAAAAAGCTCCCCGGTGGCCGCTACACCGGCCGCGCCGACGACGTGGTGGGCGAGGCCACCGGCCAGGAACGCGGCAATGCCTTCAACTGGCGCTACACCCTTGCCTTGCCGGTGGACGGGCGCACCGTGAATGTCCAGTTTGACGACTGGATGTACCTGATGGACGACAAGGTCATGCTCAACAAGGCCGTGATGAGCAAGTTCGGCATTCATCTGGGGGAAGTGACGCTGTCCTTCACGAAACGATGATCAAGACCGGCTTCAGCCCGCCCGACATTGCCAGCGCGCCAACGCGTACCCCTGCGCGGCGCGGCTGGTTTTCACCCCTGAACCCGCCGCAGGCCCAATGGCGCGGGCGCAGCGTATGGCTGGTGGGCGCCTCCACGGGTATCGGACGCGCCACCGCAGCCGCCTTGCATGCGCAGGGCGCGCGCGTGTACATCTCCGCGCGCAGCCTGCGGGCGCTGGAGAGCTTCGTAACGGAGCACCCGGGCGCCGTCGCACTGCCGGTGGACGCGTGCGACCGCGAAGCGGTGCGCGCGGCGGCGCAAACCATCCTGGCCCAGGGCCCGCTGGATTGCGTGATGTACTGCGCCGGCTACTACCGCGCGCTGCGCGCCACCGAGTTCGACCTGGATGAAATGCTGCGGCACGAGCAGGTCAACTACGTCGGCGCGCTGCATGTGCTGGACGCCGTGCTGCCCCATTTCCTGGCGCGGCGCAGTGGCCATATCAGCCTGGTCAGCAGCGTAGCGGGCTACCGCGGCCTGCCCAACAGCCTGGCCTACGGCCCGACCAAGGCCGCGCTGATCAACCTGGGCGAGACGCTTTATGTGGACCTGCGTGACAGCGGTATCGGCGTGAGCCTGGTCAACCCCGGCTTTGTGGAAACACCGCTGACCGCGCAGAACGAATTCCGCATGCCCGCGCTCATCACACCCGGCCAGGCCGCACGCGAGATCCTGGCGGGCTGGCAACGCGGGCGGTTTGAAATCCATTTCCCCAGGCGGTTCACGCGCTGGATGAAAACCCTGCAGTTGCTGCCCAACCGCCTTTACTTCACCGTCATCCGCCGCTTCACTGGCCTGTAGGGCTATAAACCACGAATGAAAGACGCTGTTGCACGCATCGAGGGCTTCTTTGCGGCCCTGGGGCCCCTGGACCTCGCACGCCTGAGTGACTTCTACACACCCGACGCGTACTTCAAGGACCCGTTCAATGAAGTGCGCGGCGTGCCGGCCATTGAAGGCATCTTCCGCCACATGTTCGACGCGCTGCAAGCGCCGCGCTTTGTGATCACCAGCCGCCTGGTGGATGGCGACCAGTGCTTTCTGGTGTGGGAATTCCGCTTTGCGTTCAGGAATTTCCACAAAGAGGTGGAGCAAGTTGTCCATGGCGGTTCGCACCTGCTGCTGTCGCCGGACGGGCGCATACGGTCGCACCGCGACTACTGGGACGCGGCCGAGGAACTGTATGAGAAGCTGCCCGTCGTGGGCGGCCTGATGCGCTGGCTCAAGCGGCGGGCCAACAGCTGAACAGCGCGGAAATGACAAAGGGGCCCGAAGGCCCCTTGAATGTTGTTGCGAACCGGGTTACAGGGTTCGGCAAACCGTGTAAACGGCAGAGTCAACATAACCGGTCGCAGCCGCCACAGCAGCGCCAGGCGCGGTGTTGGCACCGGCCACAGCCAGCGTTGCGCGCACGGCACCCGAATCGGTAATGCCGTCGTCCAGTTGGGCATCCAGCGAACGGGCTGCCTTGCCAGGCACCTGGGACAGGCAGACAGATGCCCCGTTGGCGCCCGTGACGGCAGCACCGGCACCGATGACACCCAGCAAGCCACCAAAGGCATTGCGCGGCGCAGCGGCGGCACCAATATCAGCCGGGTTGCCGGTGATGAAACCAGCGGCCTTGAGCGATTGCCAGAATGCCAGCGATTCGGCAGCCGGCACGAACACGGCGGCACCAGCCGACACCAGAATACCGTCTGCGTTGCCGCCCACCGTGACGTTCGCCCATGGGCCACCACGGCCGGTAAGGGTTGCCAGGGGCCCGTCATCACCAGGGGCCCGGCGGAAGCGGTCAACGTACGCATTGTTGGCAGCGGAAATGCTGTTCAGCTCGGCAGCAGCAGCGCGCGTGCGGCTGCTTTCAATCAGTTCCTGGCCCTTCAGTACACCTGCCAGCAGCAGGCCCACAATGACCAGCACGATTGCGATTTCAACCAGTGTGAAACCCGACTGACGGGTACGGCGAGAAAAACCATGTGTCTTCATATACAGCTCCTAGAACGACAAATTTGCCTCGCGATTGCGAGTCATTGCACTTTAAGACCGATTGTCACAATTTGTAAGTAAGGAATTTTTACACGGCACGGACAAAGTCACGCCCAAGCCGTCCCCGCAAATCTGCGCACGCAAATCACCCCCCGCAGCCAACACGACCCGGCGGGCCTGGTACAAGCCCAGGCCCGAGCCGCCGGGGCTGGCGCCCACCCAAGGCTCAAACAGCCGGGGCAACGGCACTTCCAGGGGCAGGTCCGGCGTTTCAAACGTGATTTCCACGGTTTGCCCCACGCGGGCGATGCGGACTTTGCAGCGGGGCGACCCGACACGTTCGCGCGACAGCCGTGACGCGTTGCCCAGCACGTTGTCGAGCACCGCTGCCCATGCCGGCGCACTCCAGTCCAGCTTGAGTCCGTTGTCGGGCCCAGGCTCTATCTGCAATGTGACCTGATGCATGGCGGCAGCCTGCGTCAGGTCCTCCAGCACATCCAGAGGCTGCCAGCGCTCCGCCTGGCCGGTGCCGGCATCGGGGCGCAGCAGGGCCGCCGAAATCCGCTGCGCCCGGTCCCGCGCCAGGCTGGCGCCCTCGCGCAGGCGTTGCACGCTGCGCACGATTTCTGCGGGGGTCTGGGCCTGGTCCATGTCATCGGCCACCAGCGCCACCCACTGGGCCAGGTTGCGCATGTCGTGCTGCACAAACACTGCCACCCGGGCACGCTGCGCCATGGCGCTGACCAGCGCCAGCTCCCGCGCGGCCAGTGCGCCTTCAAAAATGGCAAACAGCATCTGCGCGGACTGCTCGGCAAACAATCTGGCCTCGCCGCGCAGGCCACGCAAGCTGACGCGCAGGTTCAGCTGCACATCCGGCTGCGCAAAGTCGTGGGTCAGCGCACCGGCCGCGCCGGGTGCACCATCGCCGACGGCGCCCTGCACCGGCGCACCATACCAATGGCCCTGCCAGCGCATGCCGCGCAGACCCAGGCGCAGGACGAGCGCGCCGGATTGCGCCAGGCCCGCCAGGGGGTCTTGCTCCAGCACCTTGCGCAGGGCCAGGAGCTCGTCCAGCACATGGCGGCGCCGACGCATGCCGTTGCGCAGCCACAGCAGCGCAAAGCCCAGGCTCAGGCCAGCTGCCACCAGAATCCCGGCGGCCTCGTGGAGCCACATCAAGGCGCTTGCCTTTCAATGCCGAATTTGCGGATGAAGTAGTACATATGCTCGCGCGACAGCCCCAGCTGGCGCGCGGCTTGCGCCACGTTGTAATTGGCGTCGGCCATCACGCTACGCACCAACCGTTCCTGCGCCGCATCGCCAAACTCACGCACCCCCTCGGCCACCGGCCCGGTTACGGTGATGCGGGCTTGCCCGCTGAGGGCGAGCTGGCGCTCGGATTCGAGAAACATGCAGGCCCGCTGGAGCGCCCCAATCACCTGGGCGCGGCTGGCAGGCTTGACCAGAAAGTCAAACGCCCCCAGGCCGATGGCCCGCCAGCACACGGCGGGTTCGTCCTGCCCGGTCAACACCACCACCTTGAGGTTGGGCAGCTCCAGCAGCAGTTGCTGCAGCAGTTCCAGGCCAACAGTCGGGTCGCCGGGACGGGGGGGGAGGCCGAGGTCGAGCAGGGCGAGGCTGGGGCGGGGGTCGGTGCGGGCCAGAGCAAGCGCCTCAACTGCATCGCCTGCGGCAACAACGCAATACCCGTGTTGTTCGAAGACGGCGACCCAAGTGTCTTTCAACGCCGGATCGTCCTCGACGACCAGAATCGCTTCACGGGCTGACATGCGCAAAATCTCGGCCTACGGCAATACGCCGTTGCCTTGCATTCTGGCGATAAGTTGATCCATGGTTCGCCAGACGACCAGATCATCAAAAGCATTGGCCGGCGCCTCATCTCTCTCTCGCCAGGCGTAGACCCGATCAGCATCCGTGTTTTCGGTTTCATCCGCACCTACTGCGGGCGGGGCTGCATTACGGTTGGCGCCAAAAGAAAAGACAACAAAGGCAGGGTTGGCTCTTTGGGCCACAGCTCCACAATTCGCCCCTGCGACTGCAGTTGCACAGACAAAAATATCACTCCCCGGAGTGCTCACCGGACCGTAGTACGCGTTGCGAAGCCCATCTACTTGGGTATAGGGTCGGCAAGTCGACGCGCCGCCCGCGCAGCCAAGTGCGGTCGCGGCATTGTTGGTCGTCGTGTTCTGTTGATCAGGAACTACATATCGAATAGGCTGTGTCCACGAATCAACAGCCAAGCCGTCATTGCGCTGCCCACCCAACCCGAGCGTTGCCGCAGGCAGGAACCCCGTGTTTGGATTGGCCGCGCAACGCCCCCTGCCGCTGCCGGCCGTCCCAACGGGCGGTACAAATGCCTCCGCGCCGCACGCGCCCGTCGCGTTGGTGCAAAAGCTTTCACGGCCATTGCTGGCTGCGGTCGCCGGACAGGGCAACCTGCGGTTGACCATCGCAAAAGCCACGATCAGATCGCTCGCTTCCTGTAGCTGCTTTTCCGTTTCAGCATACCTGCGTATCTGGATTTGGGGCCCCAGGGCCGCCAATCCGGCACCAAGTGCCAAGCCGGCAATGATCAGCACAATTGATATCTCGATCAGGCTGAAACCTCTTTGCGTCAACGGCCGATTCAAGCGTGATGCTGCATGCATGACAAATACTCCAGAAACTCAGCGCTCGGGTGGTTGCGCGACCGCCGGGGTCGCTCGTCCAGTGCCGCTCTTGCGAAAAGCATTGGGCGGCAACAGATCAACAGGCTCGGCCGCTTCAGGGTCGCGGGTCTGTCCGGGTTTCAGCGCCAACTGGCCGGGCAGGCCAGGGGGTTGCCCGGGTCCGGCAAGCAGGCCCCTGGCCTGCAGCGCACGGCGGGTTTCGCCAGCATTGTCAAAGCGGTAATAGGGCTCACCATTGACCCAGACCGTGCTGCGCTGGCCGGCGCGCAGCACCCAGCCGTTGAGCGTCTGCGGCTCGGCACGGGCAACCGCAGCCACCTCGTCAGGCAGGATGATGACGGGGGCGCCCTCGGTGCTGATGCCCGCGTTGATGTTGGCGCGCACACGCTCGACGGTGCTGCGTTCGGCGGGCGACAGCAGCAAACGGCCAATTTCCTGCGCCTGCGCCATGGCATTCGTCGCCATGATCGCCCCAATCGGCCCCCACAGCATCAGGCGGTGGATCGGTGCGTTGATCTTCATCGCAACAGCATAACCAGAAAGACGCCTGGCTGACACCGTTCAATTGCCGGGCGGCTTGTCCGCGGAGACAGGCGGCTGGGCATGAATCCACAATACGTCGCACAGGCTGCGCATGACGCTCACCGTGCCAGGGCCATAGGGCAGCGAGCTGGCGCCCCATTCACAGCTTTGCACACGCAGCTGGCCCATCCGGGCAGCGCTCAGGCGTGCCAGAAGGTCCAGCCATTCGCGCTCATGCACTGAATCAGCCTCCAGCCGCATGGGGATGCTCTGGATTTCAGCCGCCGACGCACCGGTTTTGAGGTCGGTCACGGATTCAATCAGCCGGGGCGGGCTGATGGACCAGCGCAGGTTCGCGCCCGGCACTGCTCGCGATGCCAGGTCCAGCGCCTCGATCAGCGCAACCCGGTCGGGTGCACCGACAAAGCCCGACTTGCTCAGCGACTCGAATTCGCGCAGATTGTCTTCGAGCCGGACCCGCGCTTCCTCGGCTTCCGCCAGTTCGGTGCTGGCCCGCTGCAGTCTGCTTTGCGCTATCTGCTGCACCTCTTGCGCGTAGGCATGGCGCGCATGCGCCCAGTACGCAATACCACCTGCCACCACCACAATGGCCGCCGCCAGCGCCAGCCGACCGCGCGCCAGGTACCACAACGAGGCTTGGACGGCGGGGCGGGGCGGGGCGGCCATGTCAGTTCAGCAGGAAGCTATCGAATGTCTCCGCGCCATTGAGGGTTCGGACCTGGACCTGGATGAGGTCACCAGCCGAACACTCGAACAGGCGGGCCAGCACGTCGGTAGGTGCCACCTGGTTAGGCACAGATGTGGGCAGGCTTTCCACTCTGCATGCAGTGGTGCCAACTGGGGGAGGCACGACCGACACAGAAATCGCACTGCCAAAAGGCATGTTGTTTCCATTCCGGTCAGAAATCTTGAACCGAATGAAGCCTTCAGCGGCGCTACCCGTGCGCTCACCGATGCTTGCAAATGACGATGCAAACACAACCACTGTCTGGGTCCTCAGGTCGGCCTCGCCCCAAGCTCCGTCGCAGGTGTTGGGGCGGCCCAATAGCCCGCCACCGCAAACACTGGCACCGGCGCGGGGCACAAAGAATTCGCCGACGTCATAGGTGTTGTTTTCGTTGCTGTCCCGAAACGCCTGCCCAAGGTCACCAAACGCTTCGCCGGCGTCCCAGCGGTTGTTGCCGTTGATGTCGGTAAAGTCTTCTTCGCCCGGGGTGTACGCAAGGATGGTGACGCGCCCGCTGGCGGTGCGCGTGCCCTGCGAGCGCAGCGTCACGGTGCAGCGCGAACTGCCCTCGGTGGTCACGCAGCTGGCCGGGATCAGCACACCAGCGTCCGCCACCAGGTTGACTTGTGTGCCGTCCGGCACCGGGTTGCCGTTGCGGTCTGCCAAGGCAACGGTCAACTGGGTTTCGCTGCCATCACGGCTGTCACCTTCAATGTTGATGATCGTCCGCGAAATGCTCATCGCCCGCTGCGCCGGCCGCCCCACCGCTACCGTCAGTTCCTGCGAAACCGCGGCCACCAACGGAAAGTCAACCACTGTCGCGCGCACGCGTACGGCACCAGGCACCGAACCTGACAGCACCCCCGCTGTTACCCGCCCGTCAACATCACTGACCAGCCGCAACCCGCCGTCCGCAGCGGCATTTTGCAGGCTTGCGCCACTGGATGCGTCCACCAATTGCAGCAGCACGGTGCGGCCTGCCACGGCCTGGTTCAATGCGTCCAGCAAGCGAAAGCTGACGTTGGAGCGCGTCGCGCCCGGTGCGCCGGCGACGTAGATCACAGCGGGTTCGGACGCCAGGTACTGCACGACCACAGGAATGGCCAGGGTGGTGGTGCCGGTGCCGTTTGTACCGCCTGTGCCCCCGGTGCCACCCGTGATGCCCACGGTGTTCTTGGTGCCCCCGCCGCCGCCGCACGCGACCAGCGCCAACGCCACCAGGGCGCTGCATACCCCACGAATCAGACGTGCTATTGCCTGCTTGTTCATCGTTTCCCTGTTCTCCATGTTGGTAAACCCGTGCCCGGCGTCATTTCCCGATCATTTTCCGGCCACGGAAATGCACAGCTCAAAGCTCGCCTTGGTGGTCTGCCCGATCACGCCGGCATACACCGCCTGAATACCCTGGTCGACCACCGCCCGGGTCAGCTCGACCCGCCAGCCCAGTTGCTTGAGTCCCGCCACAAAACGGTCCTGTTCCTGCACGCGCTCGCGCAGCTGCAGGGCCGATGGTAGCTGCGCGACCAGCCTCAGCGTCAGGTCCGATGGTGTGGGCCCGGTTGCAACTGACGGATCGGCTGCGGGTGCGCCAGCACCTGCGACGGGCTGCGCTTGCGGCGCGCAGCCGGTGCTCTGGGTGTCGGGGCTGGGTACCACCACTGCGCCGGGCCCGGGCAGCACCGGGCCGGCACGCCACGCCAGCGCGTCCAGCTTGATCTGCGGGTGCTCCACCAGCACGGCGGCCAGGGATCGCAGTGCTGCCGTGTAGTCAGGCTGCTGTTTGACCAGCCGCGTCCAGGCGGCAACGGATGCCTGGGCCAGGCCGGCCTGGCCCAGGTTGCCTTTGGCTGTGGCCAGGATGCGCTGCGTCTGGGCGTCAGCGGCGTTGGCCTGTTCGTTGGTGGCAATTGCCTCGCGGGTAATGGTGTTTGTACGCAGCTCGGTCACGCCACCCCAGGCCAAAGCCGCCAGCAGCACCGCGCCCGAGGCCGCCACCGCCCCTTGTCCCGCGCTTGCGGCCCGCCAGGTCAGGGTGGCTGACGCTGGCAGCAATTGCCCGTAATCGGGTGGTGGCCTGGACAGGGCCATCGCATAGATGTCTGGCGCCGCGCGCAGTTCCTGCAGATCGATGCCGCTGACTGAGGCGGGCAACTCGGTTTGCGCCTGCAGCGAGGCCACATGCCAGATGCGGCTGGCCAGCACGTCGTCGGTCGGGCGGCGCCAGCCCTGCACGGCCAGGTACTGCGCGGTCCGCTGCGCATCGGCGACAAGGTCCGCAATCGCACCGTCCGGCACAGCTTGCGACAGCCGTGAAAACACGGCCATGCCATGGTCGACCAGCACATGCCTGAGTCCACTGGGCAACTGGGCGGTCAGCAGGAATGCGTGACGGTCACCTCGCCTGGCGGCGCTGCGCGCGAGCATCAGGCTGATGGGCCACATGCCTGCCACGCGCAGGCCGCGCGACGCCGCGGCGTCGCACGCCGCTTCAACCGAAGGGTGGCTCATGAGGCCCAGCAGGCTTGCCAGGCGCGCCGGTTCGCGAAGGCTTGCGCCGATCACCAGCGCACTGCGATAGGTATGATCCGGGTACTGCTGGACCAGGCGGCGGGTCAGCAACTGGTCGCGCATGCGCGCTGACCACATGCGTGGCAGCTCGCTACGTGCATAGCTTTCTTCGGGCAGGTCGGTGTACAGGCTCAGCCTGTCCCCCGGGTGCGTGTAGCGGGCGAGCAGGGCCGCTGGCGATGTTTCGCCGGCCAACCCCGGCTGGGCAACTGCAGTGCGTCCCCCTACGCGGTACAGGTACAGCCCCACAGGTGCAATGATCAGGGCAAACTTCGCCATGTCAGAACTTGACCTTGGAGACGATGTCGTAGATGGGCAGCAGCACGGACGACATGATCCACGCCACCATCCCCCCCAGGAAGATCGTCAGCGCAGGCTGGATGGACGCCTGCAGCTTTTCCACGGAGTCATCCACCTCGCGCCGGTAAAAGTAGCTCACGTTCTGCAGCGCCTTGTCCAGCCCGCCGGTGTTCTCCCCCACACGAAGCATGCGGATCACAAGCGGTGGAAACAGCGTTACGCGTGCGAACGCGTCCGATATCTTTTGCCCTTCACTGATGCTTTGCAGCGCCGCGTCAAGCGCCCGTTGGTAGGCGTAGTTCGGCGACAGGCCCTTGCAGTAACCTATGGCGTCAATCACCGATACGCCGCTGCGATACATCAACGCAAATGAGTTGGCAAAGCGCGCCATGATGATTTTCTTGAGGATCGGTCCGATCGGCGGCGCCTGCAGTTTCCACCCGTCAATGCGCTCGCGCCAGAAGGGCGACGCCCTGGCCAATGCCTTGGCTCCCAGCCAGAGCGCGACAGGCAGCAGCAGCAACAGATAACCATAGCTGCCCAGAAACGAGGAGGTCTGGATCAAGATGATGGTCTGGATCGGCAGCTCGCTGCCGGTGCCCTTGATGAAGATCAGCAGTTGCGGCACCAGGTACACCATCAGGAAGCCGATGGCTCCCAGCACCACGACAGATGTGAAAGCCGGCGTTCTGAGCAGCTTCTTGGTTTGCTCGGTGATTTCGTCCGTCCATTTGAGGTTTTCAATGACCTCAATCAACACCTCAGGCAGCTTGCCGGTGGCCTCACCGGTTTGCACCAGGCTGACGATCACCACGTCCACCGGCCAGGGCGACTGGGCCAGGGCCTGCGACAGCGTGGAGCCGGCTTCAATGCGGTCCACCAGATCGGCGGCGAAGTTCTTCACGGTTGCTGCATCGGACGAGTCGCGCAGGTCAGTCAGCGACTCGATCAGGGGCACACCGGCCTGGCTGAGGGTCTGCAGATGGATCAGCACATTGATCAGGTCACGCGTGGGCAGGCTGCGCGCGCCCAGCTGGAAGCCCTTGCGCGGCACCTGCGCGGAGATAAGCTCCAGATCCAGCCGCGCCAGACGTGCCTGCAAGTCTTCCTGCGAATCGGCGGTCTGCTCGCCACGCACCAGATTGCCGGCGGTGCCCAAGGCAACGTAACGATAGGTCTTCATGTACGGCCTATGCGCGTCAGGTCTACCACCCGCGCCACCTCCTCCAGCGCGGTGGCGCCCTCAATCACGCGCTGCACGCCGTCTTCTGCCATGGTGCTGAAACCTTCCTTGCGGGCATAGGCCAGTATTTCGGCGCTTCGTACGCCCTGCGCCACCATGTCATCCAGCACCTCATCAAACCGCAGCAGTTCGGTCAGCGCCATGCGACCTTTGTATCCGGCGCCGTTGCATGCGGCGCACCCCACCGGTCGGTACAGCGGGGCCTGGTCTCCATCTTCCATACCCAGCAGCAATCGCTCGGGCTCACTGGGCGAGTAAGCATTCTTGCACTGGACGCACAGTTTGCGCACCAGGCGCTGCGCGACTATGCCGATCAGGTTGCCCGTGATCAGGTCCGCGGTCACCCCCATGTCCACCAGGCGCGGAATGGACAGCACGGCCGAATTGGCGTGCAGGGTGGAGAACACCTGGTGCCCGGTCATGGCGGCGCGAAAGGCCATCTCCGCCGTTTCCCGGTCCCGGATTTCACCCACCAGGATGATGTCCGGGTCCTGGCGCATCATGGAACGCACGCCCGAGGCGAAGTCCAGCTTCGAAGAGTCACCCGCTGATGCCTGGCGAATGCGCGGCATGGGGTATTCCACCGGGTCTTCCAGGGTCATGATGTTGACCTGCTCGGTGTTGAGCTCATTCAGGATGGAGTACAGCGTGGTTGTCTTGCCACTGCCCGTGGGGCCGGTCACCAGCACGATGCCATAGGGCCGCGCCAGCATGAGCCGCAAAATGCCCAGCCTGTCGGACGCCAGACCCATCTGGTCCATGGGCACGATGGACTTGCGCCGGTCCAGCACGCGAAGCACATAGTTTTCGCCCCATACGGTGGGTTGTACTGCCGCCCGGAAGTCCACGTCATGGCCCTGGATCACCATGGAAATCCGGCCGTCTTGTGGCGCCCGCGTTTCGGCAATGTCCATGCCCGACATGACCTTCAGCCGCACCAGCATGGCGGGCCAGTACTGGCGATGCAATACGCGGGCCTGCCGCAACACGCCGTCAATGCGGTAGCGCAGCCGCAGAAAACCTTCTTCGGGCTCCAGGTGGATGTCAGACGCACCCAGACGCACGGCCTCCGACAGGATGGCATCCACCAGCCGCACCATGGGGTGGGCGTAGGCCTTGGGGCCGCGCAGCTGGGTCCCCGAATCGTCCACGCGGCCGGTACGCAGACCGCGCAGGATGTTCTCTATGGTTTGAGGCTGGCCGTAAAACTGCTCGATGGCACCGTCCACTTCGGCGCGCGTGGCCAGCCGCCATTGCAGCGCGATATCGCCAGGAATGCCCGAGCGGACCTGGTCCATCGCGACCACGTCGTTCGCGTCGGCGGTCACCAGGGTCAGTGTGCGGGACTGCGCATCAAAACCCAGCGGCAACACGCCATGCATCTGCGCGAGGTTGCGCGGAAAAAGTGCCAGCGCCTGCGGGTCGGCCACGCTGTCGGCCAGGCGCACGGCGGGCATGGCGCTGGCGCTGCCCAGCAAGGCGGTGATGTCCTGTTCACTGAGCAGGCCCAGCCCGGCCACGATGTCGGCCACCGCACCGCCCCGCTGGGCATGTTCGGTCAGGATGATTTCTGCCTGGTCGTGGGACAGAAGGCCTTGTTTGACCAGCTCGGCACAGAATTCGGCCGGCAACAATGTGGCCAGCTCGCGGGTCATGGTTTGGCGGCTCCGTCGGCGCCTGCAGACAGCGCACGCACGCGCGCACGCGCGGTGTTCATGTCAAAGCCGGCCGGGCGCCCTTCGCCCAGCGAGAGTGCTTTGCGGTAATACGTCAGGGCCAGATCCGGCTTGCGCAGCCGGTCCATGGCCACCGCCAGGTTGAAGGCATGGGACGGGTCGTCGGGCGCGCTGGCGTGCGCGTTGAACCACAGCGGCTGGGCTTCGTCCCAGCGGTTTTGTGCCGACAGCATGCGCGCCAGCGCGCTGTTGAGCATGGCGTTGTTGGGGCTTCGGGCCAGCAGCTCGCGCAGGCGCGACTCTTCCATCGGGTCGCTGGCGGCATTGGTGAGAATGGACAGTGCCGCTGTGGCTTCCGGGTTTTCGGGCGCAACACGCAGTACCTGCCGATAGGCCGCCACGGCTTCGTCACGCCGCCCTTCGCGATGCGCCAGCACGGCCAGCCCGAGCCAGGCATCGCGCTGCAATGGGTCAGTGCGCAGGATGTCCTGCCAGATCTGTGCCGCTGCCGCAGTGCGGCCCGCCTGAAAGTCGGCATGGGCCTGCTGCATGCGCTGGCCAGCCAATGACGGGTTACGGCGCAGCACCAGGTCATCAATCGTGGTGCTGTTGGTCTGCGGCGAAGCTGTGGGCAACCGGGGCTCAACGGCCTTGGTGGCGGGCGCCTGGGCGGCAATGACGCCGCGCTCAGCGGCGGGCCTGGGTCTGTCCGCAGCAATAGATCTTGCCGGCGTCTGCCTTGCGCTCGGTTGGGTAACGGGGGGCTCGCGGACCGGCGCAACGGCTGCGGCCGTGGTCGGCGAAGAACCGGCGGGCGCGGACTCTGTCACCCCCAAGGGCGCAGACGCCGTTACGTCAGGCCGGGACGCTGCGGCGGGCGTCGCCGCCGGTCTTGCCACCATCAGGGGTTGCGCGGCTTGTTCTTCTGCCCACCACCACAAGCCGCCAAACGCCAGCAACACCAGTGCGGCGGCGCCACCCAGAAATAGGGTACGCCGATTGGGGCGTCCGGCACGGCTGGCTGATGGCGCACCCATGAGACGCGCGGCTGCCTTGGCTCGCACCTCCGCAATGGTCGGCGCCGCCGCTGCAGCACGCGCCGGTGCGACGGACGGTGCGACGGACGGTGCGGCTGGCGGCGCGGGCGGAACGTGCGGGCTCGCCTGGACTGGCGGCTCGACGGGGACGAGGACCTCTGGCGCAGCGGCGGCAAACGGCGCAGGCACTGCCGGCGCCTGGGACGGCAGCACCTGGCTCGGAATGTGTGGTGGTGCGACCGGTTCTGGCGGCGGCTCCATGGCTGAAAGGCTCAGCTCTGGAAAAGGGTCCAATACTGCGGGCGGCACTGCGGGCGGCGTGGGCTCCGGAACGTCCGGCGCGGCAACGGGGGCCTGCAGCATTTCGTCGGCACCGGAAGCGGGCGTGGCGTTCGCGGTTGCTTCAGGCAAATCCTGTTGCAACAACATGCCGCCCGGACGGCGCCGACGCATGTCGTCCTCTGCCTTTTTCAGGGCCTCCAGCAACAGGCTCACGGCCGCCCCGCCGGCACCGGCGCCCCCGGGGATAGCTGGCGCCGAATGAAGGACAGATCACCATCAATGCTGTTGTCGCGCAGGATGGTGGGCCTCAAGAAAACGACCAGCTCGCTCTTGGTCGCCCGATTGCTGCGGTAGCGCAGCAACTCCCCGAAAAAAGGAACCTGGCCGGCGCCCGGTATCTCGTCGGTGACGTTGGACTGGTCGTCCTGCATCAACCCGCCGAGCACGGCCACCTCGCCATCACGGATTTTCATGATCGACTCGAATTCGCGGGTCTGGATCTCGGGGATGCGGTTGGTCACGCCCTGGGCCGCAAGCGCGGGGTTGGGGTCCACGGCGTACCCCGTGATCCGCGACACAGTCGGCCGAAGACTTAGCGTCACCCCGTCGTCATCGCCAATCTGCGGCGTCACGTTCATCAGGAAACCAACCGGCACCGTGTTGACCGTTGTGGTGTAAATCGTGGCCGTGGCAGGTGAGGTGGCAGTGGCGGGGATACCAGGGGTCACATCCACCGTGAAGTAGATCTTGTTGTCCACCACCTTGAGCAAGGCCGACTGGTTGTTCATGACGCTGATCTTGGGGCTGGACAGCACACGTGTGCGACCAAAGGTTTCCAGCAGCCGGACGGTGGCCGACAGGTCAAAATTGGTTCCGCGCCGCAGAAAGCTCAATGCACCCAGAAACGGCTGGTTTACACCCGAGCCGATGGCCGTGCCCCCGCCTGGCGCCTGATTGAACGAGAAATTGTTGTTGCCATTGACCGCACTACGCACGACGGACCAGTTGATGCCCTGCTGGTAGTCCTGCGTCAGGCCCACTTCAACAATAGTGGCCTCAATCAGCACCTGGCGCCGCGAGCTGCGCAGCACCTGGTCCAGAAACTCCCGCACCCGCAGGTGTTGGCGCCCTGTGGCCCGCACACTCATGACGCCGGTTTCGGGGTTGGCAATCACTGATGCCGCTTCGCGAAACTGCGGAGTCTGCGCAGCAGTGGCGGAGGCGCCGGTGGTCAGCCCCGCAGACACGGTCTGGGTGCCGGTGCGCCCTGCCGCGACCGATGGAGTGCCCGTCAGGGCACCAATGGCGCCTCCAATCGAGGGGGCGCCGGGCTGGGCGGCAGGAGCAGCGGCGGCGGCCGTGGGGGCTGTACCCGCAGCAGGAATCACGCGGTCGGTCTCCCTGAGCAGGTCCCGAATGTTCTCCGTGAGGGTGACCCAGAAGCGATTGTTGGATGTGTTGCGCACCTGCGCGCCCGAGGTATTGCCGGCGCCCGATGAGCTGGTTTGCCCCGTGGTGGCCACTTGCGACTGTGAGGCTGTAGTACTTTCAGCTTCGCGCGAAATGTTGGGGTAGTCCACCTTGTACAGGCGCAGGAACGGGCTGTCGGGCAGCACGTACAGGTTGTTGCCAGACAGCTCATAGCGCATGTCCACCTGCCGCGCCACGCGGTCCAGGATTTCGTGGATGGTCTGGTCCAGCGCATTCAATGTGACGGTGCCGGTGATGCCAGGGTGAATGTCCAGATTGAGCCTCGCGTCGCGCGCAATGGCAAACAGCAAGGTCTGGACCGAGACGTTGCTGACCACCACGCTGTAGGTTTCCATGGGCGCGGACAGACTGGGCTTGGGCAGGGTGGGTACGCCGCTGCTGATCTCGGGAATGGTACCGCGCGACGCAGGCGCGGGTGCCGACGCGCCCGGCAATGGCGCAGCCCGGTCGGTCAGGTGGCCGGGCGACAGGGGTGGCGGTGGTGTGGCACACCCGGCAACAACCAGCGCAGCAAAGCACAGCGTAAAGCGATGGCGGGTCGGGCGGTGCATCACGGTCGCGGCTCCTTTGCCAGTCTGGCGAAACTGCGAATCAGGGGGCCCCGCGCTTTGAGGGAGGCTGGCAACGAGTCCATGGCCGATTGTGCCTGCTCCCGCGTCTCAAATTCACCTACGTAGACGGCGTGGTGGGGTATTCCACCATACAGGCGGTCATTCGCCAGGACAGGCAAAGCCGCGCCAGCTTCGCGTTCAAACCGCGCGAGGTAGTCTTCCAGCTGCGCCGGCTGCGGCGCTTTGAGTGCCAGCACCTGGATCGTGAAGCCCTTGCCCGCGCGACTGGCAATGAGCGCCTCGGTTCGGGCGATGATCTGCGCAACCGGTGTTGGCGTGGACGCGATTGCAATGGGCGAATCCGCCGGCATGGCCGGAGGCGCTGGCGGGATGGCGATGCCGGACGCCGCTGCTGTTGCCGCTGCGGGCGCTGATACGGCTGCGGGGGTCACGGCCGCAGGCGTCGGCGCCACAACCACCGCCACTGGCTGTGACGCAGCAGACAGGGTCGCTGCCGCTGGAACGGTTGCATGCATCTGCTGGGGCGCCTGGCGTCCCAGCCACCACCCTCCTGCCACCCCCATCAAACCCAGCGCAACGGCCATTCCAATGGGTCGCCACCGACGGGTATCACCCACAGGTTGAACAGCGCTCGATGGCACGGAAGGCCCCTCAAAGGTCACGCCTGGACCGATGCCCTCTTCGGCACAGGCCGATCGCGCGTGTTGCAGTTGCACCACGTCCGCGCCATCGGCATAGGCCGCCAGCAGGCTTTTGTCGGCCAGCATGTTCACACGTCGCGTCCGCCCGCCCGATGCTTGTGCCAGCAGTTGTTGCGCCTCGGGCGAGAACAGCTGGCCCCGGTTGCGCCCAGCCCGCTGCAACCGGAAATCAAGGTACTCGGCGACCTCGACCGGAGTGAGCGGCCGCAGATTGAATCGATGGCTCACGCGGTCGCGTACCTGGCGCAGATGCGGGGCCTGCAACAGTTGCTCCAGCTCTGGCTGCCCGAACATCATGATCTTGAGCAGCTTGTGATGGGACGTTTCCAGGTTGGACAGCAGTCGGATCTCTTCCAGCGTCAACGCTGGCATGGAATGCGCCTCGTCGATGACGACCACCACCCGCCGACCTTCAGAATGCCGCTGGATCAGCAACGGCTCAAGAACACCCAGGACCTCTGCACGTGAGCCCACCGCAGCGGTGCCAGTGAGGTCTTTGGCGATGGCGTTAAGGATTTCGTCCCTGTCAAAGACCGGATTGGGCAGGTAGACCGTATCGACCTGCATCGACTTGAGGCGCTCCAGCAGCATGCGCGATAGCATGGTCTTGCCCATGCCAATTTCACCGACCACCATGACGATGCCCTCGTCGTGCATGATGGTGACAGCCAGGGCTTCCAGGATGTCAGCGCGCTGTCCGCCGCCAAAAAAGAAGTCCGTGTTTGGCGTAATTCCAAAGGGGTCGGTCGTGAACTCGAAGTGATCCCGGTAGAGGACGCTCATTGAGGGGCGGGAGTTGGTATCAACTTGCGGGGGCAGAGTCCGAAAAACTGGGACGCTGTGCCAGCTTCTCATACAGCCGGGCCAGGTTCGGATGCGACGTGCGCCAGTCGATGGAAGCGAAGCGGAAATCCAGGTAACCTAAGGCACAGCCCACCGCAATATCGGCCAGGCTCAGGTGAATGCCGGCGCAAAACGGCTTGTCGCCCAGGCCCTTGGCCATGGCGTCCAGGCTGGCGTGCACCTTGACCATCTGACGGTCAATCCAGGCCTGGCTGCGCTGGGCCTTGGTGCGGCCGGCCCAATTGGCCTCCAGGCGGGCCAGGATCAGCGCGTCCAGCACGCCGTCGGCCAGCGCCTCCCAGGTCTTGACCTCAGCGCGCTCGCGGCCCATGCCGGGAATGAGCTTGCCTACCGGCGACAGGGTGTCCAGGTATTCAACGATCACGCGCGAATCAAACAGTGCCTCGCCGCCTTCCATCACCAGGCACGGTACCTTGCCCAGCGGATTGGACTGGCCGATGGTGGTGTCCGCGGCCCACACGTCCTCGGGCACAAACTGGTAATCCAGTTTTTTCTCGGCCATCACGACGCGCACTTTGCGCACGTAAGGGCTGGCAACGGCTCCTAGCAACTTCATGGGAGGGCTCTCTGAATGTTCGAGTTATCGCAGGAAATTCATTTTAGGGGAACGCGCCCGTTTGCTTGTGGTGACGCCACGACAGGCCCGGCGCGCGGCGGGCAAAAGGGCGCCGCCTACAATTGCGGCCATGACTTTCTCCACCATCGCGGCGCTGTCGCCGCTGGACGGCCGCTATGCCGGCAAGCTCGCCAACCTGCGCCCGCTGATGAGCGAACAGGGGTACATGCACCGCCGCGTGCAGGTTGAAATCGCCTGGTTCATCAGCTTGAGTGACGCAGGCTTCGCTGAATTCAAGCCCCTGAGTCCAGGAGCGCGCACTTACTTGCTGGGTTTGGTCAAGAATTTCTCGGAAGCCGACGCCGCGGCCATCAAGGACATTGAGAAGACCACCAACCATGATGTGAAGGCGGTGGAGTACTGGATCAAATCCAGATTCGAGGCGCGCCCCGAGCTGCGCACGGCCAGCGAGTTCGTGCACTTTGCCTGTACCAGCGAAGACATCAACAACACCAGCCACGCGCTGCAGCTCAAGGGCGGGCGCGACGCGGTGATCCTGCCCGCGCTGGACGCCGTGATCACCAAGCTGCGCGACATGGCGCATGCCTATGCAGCCGTGCCCATGCTCAGCCGCACCCATGGCCAAACCGCCAGCCCCACCACGGTGGGCAAGGAAATCGCCAACGTGGTGGTCCGCCTGGCCGCGGCGCGCGAGCGCATCGCGCGCGTGCCGCTCATGGCCAAGATGAACGGCGCCGTGGGCAACTACAACGCCCATCTGTCGGCCTGGCCCGACTTTGACTGGGAAGCCTTCTCGCGCAAGGTCATCGAGACGCCCGAGCCCCTGGGCCTGGGCCTGACCTTCCAGCCCTACAGCATCCAGATCGAGCCCCACGACTACATGGCCGAGCTGTTTGACGCGGTGGCGCGGGCCAACACCATCCTGATCGATTTTTCACGCGACGTCTGGGGCTATGTTTCCCTTGGCTATTTCAAGCAGCGCCTGAAGGCGGGTGAAATCGGTTCCTCGACCATGCCACACAAGGTCAACCCGATTGACTTTGAAAACGCCGAGGGCAACCTGGGCCTGGCCAATGCGCTGCTGCGCCACCTGAGCGAGAAGCTGCCCATCAGCCGCTGGCAGCGCGACCTGACCGACAGCACCGTGCTGCGCAACATGGGCGTGGCGCTGGGCTACGCGGCGCTGGCCTACCAGTCGCTCATGATCGGCCTGAACAAGCTGGAGCTGAACGAGGAAGCGCTGGCCGACGACCTGGACGCGGCCTGGGAAGTGCTGGCCGAACCGATACAGACCGTGATGCGCCGCTTTGGCGTGCAGGGCGCGTATGAAAAGCTCAAGGAAGTCACGCGTGGCAAGACCGTGTGCGCCGAAGACCTGCACGGGCTGATCCGTTCGCTGGAGATTCCGCAGGCTGAAAAAGACCGTTTGCTGGCAATGACGCCTTCAAGCTACACCGGTAAGGCCGCCGAGCTGGCGAAGCGCGCCTGAATGGCCCTGAAATCCACCATCTTCAAGGCGGCCCTGCAGGTCGCCGACATCGACAACGCCTACTACGCCGACCATGCGCTCACGCTGGCCCGCCACCCCAGCGAGACCGACGAACGCATGATGATCCGCCTGGCAGCGCTGGCATTCAACGCCCACCAGTTGCAGACGGTATGCAACGGCGACGGCACGCTGGGTTTTGGCGCCGGCCTGTCCGACCCGGACGACCCTGACGTGTACCTGCGTGACTTCACGGGCCAGACGCGCCTGTGGATCGAAGTGGGACAGCCGGAAGACAAGCCCGTCATCAAGGCCTGCGGCAAGGCCGATCGGGTGATGGTGTACTGCTTCAACCATGCCGCCGAAATCTGGTGGCGCGGCATAGAGAACAAGCTCACGCGGCCGCAGAACCTGAGCGTGTTGCGCATTCCCACGCAGGCCTCGCAGGCGCTGGCCCGACTGGCCCAGCGCAGCATGCAGCTGCAAGCCACGCTGCAGGAAGGCGTGCTGATGCTGGGTGACGGCACCCACACCGTGGACATCGAGCCGGTGCGGCTGAAGTAAGCTCAGGCCGGCATGGGCCGCGCGCAGTTCCAGCACTGTTCAAAGCCGCCTTCCACCGTCTCCCCGCAGGCGCACATCCAGCGGCGCTGCGGCAGGTGCGCCAGCCCGTCCAGCAGTTCCCGCGCACGGGCCTCCTGCTCGTCATGGGTCACCCAGACCTCCGGCAGGCACTGGTCAGGTGGCAAGTCACCCGCCACGCTGCCGAGGTAGTAACGCTGCAGCGACGCATCGATGCCGGCTTCGCGCAGCATGTCCACCCAGAGCGTGGCAATGGCAATGTTGGGGGCGCGGGTCAGGCGCAGCATGCCGTCCTGTCAGGCCACCGGCGCCGGGCCGGCGTCTTCGGCCCGGCCCTCGACCGCCCGCTCCGAATAGCGGTTGAACCGCCAGGCTTCGCTTTGCAGGGTGATGCGCCGCCAGACCTGACGCTTGGCCGCCGGACTCATCTCAGGCCACAGCTGCACTTCTTCAAAGGTACGCCCGCAACCCTTGCAGTCAGCGTCGCCCTGGCTGGTGGAGCAAATGGCGATGCAGGGGGTGTCGGGCGTGGTGTCGTACCAGGCTTTCCAGGCTTCATAGGCCTTGGGCGGAAAGCCGCGCTCATCGGCCTCGTCCTCATGGTAGTAAATCATGAGCGCATACACCTCGGCCAGCGCGCGCAACGGCGCGGCCAGCGTCACGCCGTCAGGCGACGGGCTCTTGTCGCGCCAGTAGTTGATGGCGGCCTCAATGTCAGTGATGTGGATTCCGGCCATGGAGGGACGTTCAGGGGGAGGGGCATGATAGCGCGCACCGGTACCGCCGGTGCGCCAGCGCTGCCTGTAGGATAAATCCGCAAGTTGCGGCCTGTCTTTGCTTCATTTTTTATAGCAAACTATTTAACATTGATACCGATTTCAAAGCCATTTCGCTTGAGCGCTGCGGAAACTGCGTAGCAACAACCGCTTGCCTTTCGCCGCCCAGGCTGCTCTAATCCACCCCACGAAGGGGAGTAGCTCCCCACCATCGCCGCACAGGGAGGTGCCCCGGCATCGCAGCGATGGTGATCAGCAAGTCGTCATTACGAAGTACACCTTCCGGCTTGCTGGGCACAGATCTGCATAACTCCATGCCGAGCAAGACCTTCGATTGGAACCTGAGCCAGGTTTGGTCGAAGTACGCTTGTGATTCCCCCACACACAGCCTTGCCGACGCCTGCTCGGGTTGTTGATCGATAACAACTCGGAGTTTTCGCATGGAGTTTCTTTCCGCCCCGTGGTGGTCGGCCCTGTTGGCCATCATCCTCATCGACCTGGTGCTTGCCGGCGACAACGCGATCGTGATCGCGCTGGCTGCCCGCAACCTGCCAACGCACCTGCAGAAAAAGGCCATCGTCTGGGGTACCGTCGGTGCGATCGTTGTGCGCTCGGCGATGACCATCGGCGTTGTCTGGCTGCTCAAGATCCCGGGCCTGATGCTGGTGGGTGGCCTGGCGCTGCTGTGGATTGCCTACAAGCTGACGCTGAACGACGACGGCGGCGACGAGCACGGCGGCGCGGGTGCCACCACTTTCTGGGGCGCCATGAAGACCATCGTGATCGCTGACGCGGTCATGGGCATCGACAACGTGCTGGGCGTGGCCGGCGCTGCGCACGGCTCGTTCGATCTGGTGGTCATCGGCCTGCTGGTCAGCATTCCCATCGTGGTATTCGGCAGCACACTGGTGCTCAAGCTGGTGGAGCGCTTCCCGTCCATCATGTACATCGGCGCGGCCGTGCTGGCATTCACCGCCGGCAAGATGATCGTGAACGAAAAGCTGCTCGCACAGTTCTTCAAGGGCCCGGACACGGCGCACCTGCTCGCTTACTGGGGCGTCTGTGCGCTGGCCATCGTGGGCGTTCTGGCCGCAGGCTGGCTGCGTAACCGCCGCACGGCCGCCAACCAGGAAGGCCAGGCGGCCTGAGCCAACTGCAGCCATCAGCCTCACTGTTGCCCACCCCGCTTGCGAAGGAACCCTCATGGAAAAGATCATTGTGTATGTGGACGACGGCGCCCACGCGCAACAACAGCTGGCCCCCATGACGCGCAGCGGGCTCGGCGGCGCCCCGCGCACCCACTGGGTACTGGTGGCTTGCGCGCCGCGCATGACGCACCGCATCAGCAAATGGGTCAGCCACAGCGCACGTGAGAACTGGCGCGCCAAGTGGGCCGACAAGCTGTTTGCACAGATCGTCCCGGGCCTGCAGGCCTCGGGCGACCTTGTGACGGTAGTGCTGGCCAAGGGACCGCTGCCCGAATTGACGGACCAGCTCAAGGCCGAGCACGGCACGTCCCGCGTGCTGGACGCCCGGCGCCCCAAGTTCGGTCCCGAGCCATCGCCGCAGGCGGCCGACCCTGCCTCCACAAAGAACAGGCGCTGGGACTTGCCCGGCGCCGTGCTGGGCATGGGCGCCATGCTGTTGCTGGGCGTGGAATAAGCGCCCGTCATCAGGTACCCGGCCCGCGCCGGCCGCGGTGCTATGCTTTGCTGCCATGAAACTCATCATCAAATGGCTGCTCAGCGCCGCAGCGTTGCTATTGGTGGCGTACCTCTATTCCGGTGTCCAGGTCAACAGCTTCACGGCCGCGCTGGTGGCGGCGTTTGTGATCGGCCTGTTCAACATCGTCCTGCGCCCGGTGCTCGTGGTACTGACGCTGCCCGTCACGGTGGTCACGTTGGGCCTGTTCCTGTTTGTGATCAACGCCTTGATGTTCTGGGCCGCTGCCTACGTGCTGGACGGTTTTCAGGTCAACGGCTTCGTCGCAGCCTTGCTGGGCTCGCTGATCTACTCGGTGCTCGGCATCGTGATCGACTCAGCGCTCGAGAGCCTGTTCCCGCAGAAGTGACTCCACCTGCCGGGCGCGGGTGTCGATGATCGACGCCTCGATGTGGTCGCTGCCCAGCGTGCCGTCACGCGCCATCTTGCGCACCAACTCCTGGGCCGCCTTGAACCGGTCCATGGCAGCGGCGTAGTCCATCCAACCGACCTGCGCCTCGGCTTCCGCCCGGATGGCCCGTATGTTCTGACCCAGCGCGCCATGGGCTTGGGCCAGCAGTTGCCAGGCGCTTGCGTCACGCGGGTGCAGCGTCACCCAGGTCTGCAGGCGCTGCGCGGCATCAGCCGCCCGGCCTGTGCGCAAGGCCGCCTGCGCGGCGAGCAGCACGTCTGGACGACCCGCGTCACCGGCAGGCAGGAGGCTGGCAGCGCGCACCGCGTCGCCACCGGCCAGCGCGATCTCGGCCAGCAGCAGCCGTGCCAGACGGGCTGCCGCGGCTTCACCTTGAACCAAGGGGCGCAAGGCCAGCGCAAAGCGCTCAGCCTGCGCAGGCTCACGCAACTTCAGGCTGGCCAGTGCCGCGGCATACAGCGCTGCCGCCTGGCGCGCCGGGCTTTGCTGGGCAAGCGCCGCGGCCTGGGCCTCTGCGACACGGGTACGCAGCGCATCCACCGCGCCCTGGGACAGCACGCGCGCGCGCGCCGCCACCAGCGCATGCTCCAGCGAAGCAGCGGCGGGCGATACCGTGCGCCCGGCCAGCTGCTGGCGGGCCTGCATGTCGGCCATCCGTTCGGTGGTCATGGGGTGGCTGCGCAGGTAAGGAAATGCACCGTTGTCGTTCAGGCGTGAGGCTTGCTGCAGCTTGTCAAACATCGTCACGAAACCCAGCGGCTCAAAGCCGGCCTGCGTCATCACGCCGTAGCCGATGCGGTCTGCCTCGCGCTCCATGTCGCGCGAGAAATTGAGCTGGTTCTGGATCGCAAGCGCCTGGCCGCCCGCGACCACGGCGTTGGCCGCGTCGGGGTTCTTGCTGGCAGCGATCGCGCCCAGGATCATGGCGCCAACCAGCCAGGGCGTCTGGCGGTTTTGCTGCGTCATCAGGCGCGCGATATGACGCTGCGTGACGTGGCTGAGCTCATGCGCCAGCACCGAAGCCAGCTCGTCCCGGTTCGCCACGGCGCCTACCAGCCCCAGATGCAGCCCCAGATAGCCCCCCGGCAGCGCGAAGGCATTGATGCTGCGGTCCTTGCCGAGAAAGATCTCCCAGGCAAATCGCTGGTCCAGCTCGGCGCCGAGGTCCCCGCGCTGGCGGGCCGCAGCCAGCAAGGGTTGCCAGATATTCTGGACGTACTCAACCAGCACCGGATCGTCGATGTAGTCAGGGTCGCGGTACAGCTCGCGCGCAATGCGCTCACCCAGCTTGCGCTCGGCGCTGGAGGACATTTCGCTGCCGTCGCCCAGGGTGGGGAGTTGGGCGGAGACCGGCATCGTCGCCGCGCAAGCAGCGATCAACGTGGCGGCCAGCGCCTGCCGGATACGCCAGGGCCGTGCAAAACGGGTTTGTGTGGTGTGCACCATCAGAAAGAATCCAACGGCAGGAAACCAACCACCTGTGCCGTCGTAGCATCCACAAGCACGGTCCAGAATACCTTTCGGGCGGCCATCGGCATCCATAGCGTTGTGGCCGGTATCCGCCCCAGCTCCTTGAGCAATCCGTCGATTTCTGCGACGCGCTGCGGGAACCGGGCCTTCAGGTCGTGCAACGGCTTGGCGGCTTTCAACACCTCAGGTCGCGCGTCTTCATACGGCTGCCACAGGTCGGGACGCGCCCCCAGGGGCACGCCCCTTAGTGCCACCATGGTGGCGTCAAATTTTTCTACGTCGTTCCTGAAAGGGCGAACAGCGAGCAATGTCGGCCCGCCCAACGGCAGCGCATCGACACCCGGTGGCTCCTTGCCGAGCAGGTCCACGGGGACATCAACAACATGAACCACCCTGAAGCGGTCAATCTCGAAGACCAGGTGCGCTGGCCGGGCCAGCGATACCGTCCACAAGCCATACCCCAGGCCGGCCAGCTGGATCAGGCCCACCACCACCAGATCACGACGCAACTCCTTGAACGGCTTTTTTAAGTCGAAGATGGCCAGGGTGATGAGCGGCCCCAGGATCACGTCCACCGTCACCACGATCATGAAAAGCTCGCGCCCGCCCGATATCTCCCGATACGGGTAGGGGTACCAAAGCCCGAACACGAGCAGCGCCGCAAGTACGGCTACAGCGACGCTGATTCCCAAGTGAATCCCTGCGGCACGCAGGCGACTTTTCCAGTTGAGCATGGTCGTATGATCTCCCATCGAGATGAACAATCTGTAAACGGTTTTTAACAGCCCTTCCCATGAGCTCTCTCACGCATTTTGACGCGCAGGGCCAAGCCCATATGGTGGATGTGGCAGCCAAGCCGGCTACCCATCGCATCGCCGTGGCAACGGGCCGCATTGAAATGCAGGCTGCAACGCTCGCACTGATTGAAAGCGGCACCGCCAAAAAGGGGGATGTCATCGGCATTGCCCGAATCGCAGCCATCCAGGGCGCCAAGAAGACCAGCGAGCTCGTCCCCTTGTGCCATCCGCTGGCGCTCACACGCGTTGCCGTCGAGTTTGAATTCCTGCCCGAAGGACCCGCCGTCGGCTGCACGGCCCGGGTGGAAACCGTAGGCCCCACCGGCGTGGAGATGGAGGCGCTGGCCGCGGTTCAGGTGGGCCTTCTGACCATCTATGACATGTGCAAGGCGGTGGACCGGGGGATGACCATCAACGCCGTGCGCCTGCTTGAAAAGCACGGCGGCAAATCAGGCAGCTTCAAGGCAGCGTAACGCCAGGTGGTCGGGCAACATGGCCGCGCCACTGGGCATAGTCATCGGGAAACGCAGCGCGAAAGCGGGCCAGATGCAGCAGGGCTTCGTCATCGCGGCCCAGCAGCGTAAGACTTTCGACCAGCAGCCTGATGACACGCGGCTCCGGCGAGTAGTGCAGCATTGCCTCGGCCAGCTGCGCCACCGATGCCGCGTTGTCGCGCGTGAGCCGCACAGTGGTCAGTTGTGCGAACTGAACCTGGTCGTGAAACAGCCAGGAGTTGCGCGCATGCGCCAGCGGATCTGACTGGTAGGCCGGGCTGCGCGCCTCGACCGGCAGATAGATCTGGCTGATGCGCCAGTAATCCCAGCTGGCGAACAGCGTGACGCACAGCAGCGCCAGCGCGGCCAGGCCCGCGCGGACGTTGGGTGAACGCATCTGCCAGGCCCCCGGCTCCATGTCGGGCGGCATGCACAGGATGGCCACGCTCGCCGTCACCGCCAGACAGAAAGGGCCGTACCACAAGGGGTATTCCACCAGGCTGTGCAGCGCAATGGCCGCCAGCACCAGCCATGCCATCTGGCGGTAGGGATGCGCCTCGCGCCATGGCGCGCCAATTGCGACGAGGCCGACCAACCCCAGCATGATCAGCGCTGCGGCGGGCAGGCCCAGCTCCACGGCAAGATGCAGGGGCAGCAGATGCGCATTGTCCAGAATGTCGCAAAAGCGCTGACCTGGATACAGCGTGACATAGTGCGCATAGTCCAGCTCACCCCATCCCCAGCCCAACCATGGCTTTTGCATCGCCAGTTGGACCACGTTCGACCAGAGAATCGTGCGACTGCCGCACCCAGGGGCAGCGGCAATACGCTCGAAAACCGTCGGCGCCTCCAGCCCCTGCCAGTGCACGAGCAGAACTGGCAGGCTGGCAGCCGCCGCCACGTAGCCCACGATGCATGTCAACAGCAAAAGAACAATGCTGCGACGGCGCCATGACGGCCAGACAAGTGGCGCCAGGCAGAGCAGCACCAGCCCCAGCGCGCCGGTACGCGAGGCGGACGCGGCATTGCCCGCCACCAGGATCAGCGCCACGGGCAGCAGGTAGCGTGGGCGCGCACCCAGACGCACGCCCACCGCAAGGGCAATCACGCCCAGGAGGGTCAAGGTGGCGAACTGGTTGCGCTGGCGCAGCGCCCCATAGGCATATCCCGTGGTGGAGGCCGGAACCCAAGGCGCAAAAAGCTGCGACAGGCCAAAGTACTGGAGCAGCGCCATGACCGTGCCGAGCAGTGCGGCGCTGGCCCACGCAGATGCAATGGTCGCGGGCATTTCGGCGCGCAGGCCTGGCATTGCCGACAACAACAACCCCAGCAGTGCGCAGGCGCCCAGCGTCACCAGCCAGGGTTCGACCGACGGCGAAGGTCCGGAGGCAAAGGGGTAAACCCAAGGCAGGACCAGCAATGCCCACGCAAGGCCCCTGACAGCCGGCTTCATGCCCGCGATGCCCGGTGCATGGGCGCCCATTTGGGTGATCTAAGATAGCGCATGGCTTTTATCGACGACCGCCTGCTCGATGTGGACAAGCACGGCTCGCTTCGCGTGCCAGCTGTCCTGTGGGTCGGGCTAGCAATTCTTTGCCGATACTGGATCCTGGTCGTGGTGGTCTTTGCAACAGCCAGGAGGTCCCCCGACGTGGTGCGGGTTCTGGGCGATGGGTTCTCATGGTATTTCCTGCTGTTGGAGATACCCGCCATACTGGTACTGCTGGCCGCCGCCCGCCGCCTGCCCGAAGCCGGGCAGCCATGGCGCTGGCTTTGGCGCAACGCCCGCGTGCTGATCGCCTGCGCCGTGCTCGCGCACCTGGGCGCCACAGCGTGGCTGTTTTGGACGGCGGATGTTTGGCGGCGGTGGCCCGAGCTGTTCCTGGCAAGCTGCAACCTCTTTGACCTTGCAGTCCTGACCAGCGTACTGCGCGATGATTATTATCGCCGTCTGTTTGCGGACTTCCCAGCAAGACCCCCCGTGGAAACACCCCCATGATCCGCATTTTCATCGGCTTTGACGAGCGCGAAACCGTCGCCTGGCATGTGCTGACCCACAGCATTCTGGCGCGTGCCAGCCAGCCCGTCAGCTTTGTTCCGCTGGCCCTGAACAATCTGGGCAAGCTGATGTGGCGCGAGAAGAACCCGCTGCAGTCCACCGATTTTTCCTTTTCGCGCTTTCTCACGCCCTACCTGAGCGGCTATGAAGGCTGGTCGCTGTTCATGGACTGCGACATGCTGGTGCTGGACGACATCGCCAGGCTCTGGGCATTGCGTGATGACCGCTATGCCGTGATGTGCGTCAAGCACGACCACCAGCCCGCCGAGACAGTGAAGTTCCTGGGCGCGCCGCAGACCCCCTACGCCAAGAAAAACTGGTCGAGCGTCATGCTGTTCAACAACGCGAGGTGCCGCGCGTTGACACCGGATTACGTAAACACGGCCAGCGGGCTGGAACTGCACCAGTTCAAGTGGCTTGCAGATGATTCACTAATCGGTGAAATACCGAGGCAATGGAATCATTTGGTGGGCTACAGCACACCGGATGCAAATGCCGCCAATGTGCATTTCACGCTAGGTGGTCCATACTTTCGCGACTACGCAGATTGCGAATTTGCGCCCGACTGGATCAATGAAAAGCAGGACATGTTACGGGTGGATCAACGAAAGTAGTCGCTGTTGCGCACCGCGATTGCCGCAGCCACTAGCGGGTCATAAATTTGGATTGCCACCGCCTGAGGATGGGGTGGTTGCGGCCTTGTCTTCCTTCGACTTCGTCAGACTGACCACCAACGCTTCAGTCGCCAAATCCACGAACTCTTTGGTATACCCGCGCTCGGCCAGTTCCCATCTGAAAGCGTTGACCAGCCTCGCCTTGGAAAACCAGCCAAGCTTGTGTTCCCGCTGATATTCAACCGCCCTCGCGCAAGTTTCTTCCATGATACGGGTCAGTCTGTTGACTGATGGCCGCTTGTCAGACTGCGTATCAATAGATGGCGGATATCGCTTGGAAAGACTTAATGCAAGGCCAGCAGCGAAGGCTGAAACCCGGGAACCGCGAGAAAAGCTGAACATGTACGGCGATAGTCGAGAAGGGGCGGCTAAGCCCCTTCGATTCAAAACGTCTTAAGCGCCTCGGCAAGATGCCGGGGCATACTTCGAGTTGGAAGTGTTACACGTCCAGTTCACGGTTGATCCGGTCCAACTAGGAGCTAGAGAGACTTGGAAGCCGGTGCTACCGGCGCCCAACGCGGCCGTCGCGCTCACCTCAATGAGTCCCACACTAGACACCGTTCCGCCGGCAACAAATTTGGACGTGTTGATTGTGATGCCGCCGATGCTTGCACAGCTATTTTGTTGCTGGCACAACTCCGTGACAGCTGTGCGCGCGGATGACGCCGCGAGCATCAACTCCGAAACGCGCGCCCGAACGGTGTAGTCTTGGTAAGCGGGCAGTGCAACAGCCGCCAAAATGCCGATGATTGCGACAACAATCATTAATTCGATCAGGGTGAAGCCCCTCTGCAAACTTTTCATTACGTACTCCTAGGAAACGGCCTATTGCCGCGCCCATACAGAAGCAAATTTTAAGCCGGCCAAAATAGGCGTCTTATCGCTAGGATGCAATACATCAACGCCTCATCATGCGACAAATTTGTCAAGGGCCACTGGGGTTGACAAATTTTGCCCGCATCCAATCTCCCGCTCCGTCGATAACAGAACTCCAATCGCCTGAGGCAGCTTGGCGCAAAACGGATACGTCCGGGTACCACGGCATCATTCGATAGAAAAGTCCATACCTCCACTCCGGTATTTTCGGTGCCAGCACGCATACAGGTTTGCCCAGCGCTCCTGCATAATGAACGGTCGTGTTGCACGCCGTGACAACTCCATCGAGTGCGCAGATCAATGCAGAAAACTCATCTAGATCGGCGATGGCTTCCGGCCAATGACTGATTGCAAGATTTTGATTTCTTGCGGCGTCTATTTCTTCATCAACTCTTCCGTACTGCAGATTGATCCATGTTGCTGACATATTGTTCAGCAGCGGAGCAAGCTTCGGCAGATCTAGGCTACGCACCGGCGCCCTTGTCAGCGGCGTGCCGCCCTTCCAAGTAATGCCTATGTAAGGCGCCGCCCCAACGCGTGCCAGTTCGGTTCGCCAGTATTCTGTGCGCGCCGGGTCGGCCTTAAGGTATGAATTTGCAGGAAAACTGTGTCGAGTCTGCCGGAAGTAACGGGGAAGATCGGCAAGAGGTACGTAGCAATCCGCGCCGCTCAGTTCGGTTAGCCAATCCAACTCTCGATTCTGCTTCGTCGAAATGACTTCGCAATCTGGAAAAGATCGCGCCAACGTTGGGGCTACCCGATACATGGCCTCAACAAAAACTTTCTTCGGTTTCAGCGCCAACAAGTCTGGAAGGCAAGAGGCGAACATGATCTGATCACCGAGCCCTTGCTCGGCCAGAACAACTATCGCCCGCCCATTCAAGGCCTCTCCCTTCCACTCAGGAATCGGTAGTACGCGAAAATGCTTCGTATTGCTAAGACCTCTGAACCGATAGTCTTCCCAGCCTTGAGAATACTCTTCATGAAGTAGGTGTTTTTGTGATCGCTGCATCCGCAGGCCGGGATCATTGGGGCTGCTCTCAAGCAGCCTGTCGATTATCTTGCCCGCCTTGTCAAATTGTCCCTGGAAGCTCAGGCACAGACTCAAACTGGCCGCAGCAGGATGGTTCTCTTCGCCATAAATTGCAATGAGCCTTTGATGCACCTCCAATGCAGCCGTGTAGTCACACGCCATCACCAGCGCGCCTGCGAGCTTCTGCAAAATGACACCGGAATCCGGCTCGGACTTATCCAAAGCTGTCTGGAACGCAGCAGCCGCTTCCGAATAGCGCTGCTGGGCCTGAAGTGACTCTCCTAGTGCCACCATTACCTCAGCGCTGTCGCCCGCCACACCGATCGCCCTTCGAAGGTATTGCTCCCCTTCTGCTGGTCGTTGCGCCGCGTTACAGGCCTGCCCGAGCCCGATCAGCAACTCAACACTCTCAGGGCTGCCTAACAGCGCCGCCTCGAGGAGATTGATAGCGCCACCGATGTCGCCTTGAGACGAGCTCAGTTGGGCAACGAAGACCGCCAAGCGCGGCTCATCGGGCCATTTCACGAGAAGGTTTTCAGCAGCCATTGCTGCCTCATCAAAAAGCCCCTCTTTGTGCTGATGCAGTACGTCACGCCACTCCCGCTCCCACGCCTGCTCCGAACCGGAAGACATCGAGACCCCCGAATGTCTCAGCTTACTCTGTGTACTGAGATCTTCCGCGTCAAGCAAGGCCAGGTTTTGCTTGGCGTTCTCGAACTGCGCATCCAGCGCCACCGCTTTAAAAAAGCATTGCCTGGCCTCCGACGGCTCGGACTTGGCAACCAAAACAATCCCCAAGTTATTCCAGCAAGTTTTATCATTTGGAGAGTGGCCCAAGGCAGTTCTAAGCGCCGTTTCCGCCATCGCGAAGTTCTTCAACCTTAAGTGACAAAGCCCCAGTTGCGATAGATATCTTCCTTGAAACGGTCGTGCCGAGTCCGCAAACTGAGCATGTCGGACGGCAGCTTCTAGATCGCCTTGCTCCAGTTTGATCAGCGATAGACCGTAATGTGCTTCCGGAAAACCTGGCATTTCTGCCAAAACTTCTAGATACAGTGCTTCTGCCGTCGCGTCGTCTATGCGTCGGTAAGCAATTTCTGCTTTCAAGCAAGCGCCAATTGCGTGCCTGTCGGCCAAGTGCTCTGGCAAGTACGCTATGGCACCTTCAGCTTCCTCTAAATGATTTTCTTGAATTAGCTGTCGTATATCCGCTTCTAATCGGGGGCCGGTCCTTCCGCCCTTTAATCGGAGTATTAAATTTCGGAGCATTTAAAACTTCAACGGCCAAGCTCGTTACCGCTTGACTCTACTTGATACAAACCGACCTCACCTGCTTCAAGTCCGTCAGCCCCATCATGATCTTTTCCATGCCGTCCATCTTGAGGGTGCGCATGCCTCCACCCACGGCGCAGACGAACAGTTCGGCCACCCGGGCCCGCTCCTGGATCAGCTTTTTCACGTCGTCATCTGCGATCAGCAGTTCGTGCAGGCCCACGCGCCCCTTGTAGCCCGACTTGCCGCATTTGTCGCACCCCACGGGTCTGTAGAACTTGAGCTTGCCGTTGTCGCCGTAAGTCTTGACCCAGGATTCGTACAGCTTCTTGGCCTCGCCGGCATAGTCGGCTTTCCAGGCGGCTGTGTGCCGCAGATCCTCGGCATACTCGGCGACGAAGGTCTTGATTTCCTCGCCGTCGGGCGTGTAGTCCTGCTTGCAGTCGCACAGCCGTTTGGCCAGGCGCTGCGCCAGGATGCCCAGCAACGCGTCCGCGAAGTTGAACGGGTCCATGCCCATATCAAGCAGGCGAGTGATGGATTCCGGCGCGGAATTGGTGTGCAGGGTCGAGAACACCAGGTGACCGGTAAGCGACGCTTCCACGCCCATGGACACGGTTTCCTTGTCGCGCGACTCACCCACCATGATGATGTCCGGGTCGGCCCGCAGGAAGGCGCGCATGACCAACGCGAAGTCGATACCAGCCTTCTTGTTGACCTGCACCTGGCGCAAGCCCTTCTGCGTGATTTCCACCGGGTCCTCGGCCGTCCAGATCTTGGTGTCGGGCGTGTTGAGGAACTTGAGGATGGAGTGCAGCGTCGTGGTTTTGCCCGAGCCTGTCGGGCCGCATACATAGAACAGGCCATAGGGCTTGCTCACGGTCTTTTCCACACGGTCCCGGTTGTGTGGCGTCAGGCCCAGCTTTTCCAGCGGGATAGGCTCGCCCGCAGCCAGGATACGCATGACGATGTCTTCGACGCCGCCCGCCGACGGGATGGTGGCCACGCGCAGCTCGATGTCCAGCGGACCGAATTTCTTGAACTTGATCTTGCCGTCCTGCGGCTTGCGCTTCTCGGAAATATCGAGGTCGCACATGATCTTCAGGCGCGTGACCAAGGCCTGGCGGAAATGCGACGGCACCTCTATGTAAGGCTGCAGGCTGCCGTCAATGCGCAGGCGGATGCCAGTCTTGGCCTTGCCAGGCAGCGGCTCGATGTGGATGTCCGATGCCTTGAGGTTGTAGGCATCGATGATGACCTTGTTCACGAACTTCACCAGTTCGTTGTCAGCCGCGGCGGACTCCAGCGATGAATCATCGCCGCCTTCATCGTCAATTGGGGCGCTCAGGTCAGCCAGCAATTCGTCGATCGTGCCGCCTTCGGCCCCGGCGCCGTAGAGCTGGCTGAGTGTCTCTTCAAATTCGGTTTGCGTCGTTACCTTGTACGCAAACTTCGACTGGCGGGGGAACACCTGCGGCACGATACGCGAACCACGCACGGCCTCCGGGTCCACGCACATCACCACCAGGCCTTCGGGCGACTCCTCCAGCGGAATCCAGCCCTGCTCCACCAGGAAGTCGCGCTTGAGCGGGCCGTGCAGCATCTCCGAACGGATGCGTCCGCTGTTGAACGGCTCGTAGGGCACGCCAAAGAATTTCGCCAGCGACGGCCCGATCTGCGCCGGACGGATCTGGAATTGCGCCATGAGCATGTGCTCGACCGGCTTGGCCTCTTCGCGCGCACTCTGGATGCACTGCTGCAGTTCGTCGGCCGTCAGCACACCGTCGGTCACCAGGCCGTCGTACTTGGTGGCCTTGCGCCGCGAGCCTTCCTCGGCCTTCTGCATGCGCTGGCGGATGGCGGTGGCCAGCGTCTTGCACAGCTGCGCCGCGCCCTCCACTTCCAGTTCGCCAAACGGCTGGTCGCTCTTGTTGTTGATGACCTGCAGCACGCCATGCAGCGCCTCGCCATCCAGAATGGGCACCACCAGCATCTGTTTCGTGCGGTAGCCCGAGCGCTTGTCCACTTCCTTGAGGAAGCTCAGCGTGGGATGAACGCGCTTGAGCGCGTCGTCGTCATAGACGTCGGCGATGTTCACGGGCTGCTTGGAGAACGCCACGTAACCCGCGATGCTCTGGGCGCTGATGGGCAGCTTGAGGTCGCGGCTGGTGTTCAGCCCCGTCTTGATCTTGGAGACGATGGCCGTGCGGTCGTCATTCACCGCGTACAGCGTCAGCCGGTCCGCGTTCAGCAGCTTGCAGATGTCCTGGCTGACCTCCAGCATGATCTGGTCCACGTTTTCGGTTTCGTGGATGCGGGTGGTGACATGCTGCAGCTGCCTGAAAAACAGGGCCTCGAAAGATACGCCGCGCTTGTCCGGCGGCAGCATCTGCGAGTCATAGAAAGCCTGTTCGGAGTCTTTCTCGCCAGCGGGCTTGAGGACCGCGCTCATAGGTCAAACTCCTGCCCCGCGCGCAGCCACCGGATGTCGTGCGTGACGTTCGGGCCAAACGGCTGTGTCTGGTCAAACCTCTGGATCTCGGCCATGATCAGCTCGGTCTCGGCCGGCTTGGTGTGGGTGATGTAGATGGGGAACGACTTGCCCTTGTCGATGCAGTCCAGCTCCTCGGCCAGCGCCAGCGGAGACAGGTGCAGGCTGCGCCGCGCCAGCTCCTTTTCGCGGTTGCTGAAGGCAGTTTCAATGATGAGCGCGGCCACGTTCATCTGGTTGATGCGGCGCCAGAACGCCGGGTTGCGCTCGGTATCCCCCGTGAAGATCCAGCACCCGCGCCCCGCCGTCACCGCATAGCCCACCGCAGGCACGGTGTGTACCGCCGGCAGGACTTCGATGCGCTTGCCGGTGAAGTCCAGCGTCTGCCCGACCTGGATTTCATGAAAAGTGATGAAGGGCGCCTGGGGTGTGGGGATGCGGCTGAAATCCGGCCAGATCACATTGTTGAAGATGTGTGACTTCAACGCGGCGATGGTGCCCGCAAGCGCATGGATCTTGACAGGCGCGGTGCGCTGCGAGGCAATGGCATCAATCATCAGCGGCAGCGCGGCCACGTGGTCCAGGTGCGAATGGGTCAGCAACACATGGTTGATGCCGCGCATTTCTTCCAGTGCCAGATCACCCACACCCGTGCCGGCGTCGATGAGGACGTCATCGTCAATCAGGAAAGACGTGGTCCGGCAGTCCTTGGCAATCGCACCGGAGCAGCCCAACACCCTGACCTTCATCCTGGCACCTCACTTGGTCTCAAAGTTCGTCGCACCGTCCCACTCGGGATCAAAGGGCAACAACCTCATTGAGGCTACACGTTCTGCGTACAGCTCGTAAAGGTATTTTTTGGCGTTCATGCGCTGCAGGTTCAGCAGATGCACGTCGGCCTGGTCCCAGTCCTGGGACCGGTAGGCCTTGAGCAGCGCGCCCCAGACCTTGAGTTCGTCCGCATGAGGCTTCTCCAGGCGGTCGGCCGGCGCCATGGGCCAGAAGATGGAAACTGCCTGCTCCTTGCCCTTTACACGGACCTTGTCCAGCTCCTGCCAGGCAAAATCAGGGGCCAGCTTGCGGGTGGATTCGCTCACCACGATGTCCACGCCATAAGCCTTGGAAAGCCCCTCCAGGCGGGAACCGAGGTTCACGGAATCGCCGATCACGGTGTAGCTGCGCCGGATGTCCGAGCCCATATCGCCCACGCACATGGTGCCGGTGTTCAGGCCGATGCCAATGCCGATTTCGGGCAAGCCTTTGGCGCGATGCTCTTCATTGACCTTGCGGATGGCGTTGGCCATTTCCATGGCGGTCTTGGTGGCCAGATGGGCATGGTTGGGCGTGTCCACCGGCGCCCCCCAGAAAGCCATGACGCAGTCACCCATGTACTTGTCGATGGTGCCGCGGTTGGCCCGGATCAGGTCAGTCAAGCGGCTGAACACGCCGTTGAGCAGCTCCTGCAGTTGGGTGGGTTCCATCTTCTCGGACATCTTGGTGAAGCCGCGCATGTCGCAGAACATCACCGTCAGTTCCTTGCTGGTGGCCTTCATGCTGTAGCTGTCGGGATCCTTGACCATTTCGTCCACCAACTCGGGCGGGACATAGGTGCCGAACAGGTTGGCCAGTTCGCGCTTGGAACGGCTTTCCACAAAGTAGCCGTAGCTCATGTTCAACGCAAACGCCGTCAGCGCCATGACCAGCGCCGACGCGAGCGGCAGCACCAGGCCGGAGCCCAGATAGAGCCAGAAATTGAGCGCCACCAGAGCGCCGATGACGGCCACGCTGGCCGCCACGGCGCGGGGGGCGGACAGCAGTGGCAGCGTGAAGGCCAGCGTAATACCCGCCAGCAGCAGCACAACGACCTCAAAACCCACTGCATAGTCCGGCTTCACAAAGGTCTTGCCATCCAGCAGGCCCGAAATCACGTTGGCATGCGTCTCCACGCCAGGATAGGTTTCGCCCACCGGTGTGACGCGAAGGTCCAGCAGGCCGGGAGCCGTCGTCCCCAGCAAAACGATCTTGTCCTTGAGCGCACCCGCCGGGATGCGCTTGGCCAGCAGATCAGCTGCGGAGATGTACTTGAACGAGCCCCCATTCACCCCGCCCGGCCCACGGAACGGGACCAGTGTGGCAACACGGTCATCCACCGGTACCGCCAGTGTCTTGCCACCCTGCTTGAGCAGGATGCTCTCCAGGCCCTGGTAGCTCCGGTTGATGAACCGCTCCTGCGGGAAGCCCGGCGCCACTGAAGGCAGCCCCACCAGCATGCGGAACATCGCCATGGACAGCGACTCGTAGTACTGGCCCTTGTATTCGGCAATCAGGGGGATGGAACGGACAACACCGTCACCTTCCGTGATTGAATTGAAAAAACCCGCCATGGGTGCGGCCTTGGCAATCTGGTCAATGTTGGAGCCGTAGCCATTCCAGCTGGTGAATTTGATCGGACGGCCCTGCAGGCCGTCTTTTTCCATCACGGGCGCGGGCAGGGCGCCAGAGGTGCGCCCGTCGCGGTCGCTGGTGAAGTAGTAGCCCAGCACCACGGCCTTTTTCTCCAGCGAACGGGCAAACGCGGCGTCATAGTCCAGCACGCCCTGCAGCTGGTTCAACCGTTCGGCAAATCCCGCCTGGTCCTTGAGTTCGCTCTGCGCGAGCTGGCGCAACCGCTTGAGGCCCGAGCTTTCGTCGGCCTCGGCAAACACCACGTCAAAGCCCAGCAAGGTGATCTTCTGGCGCTCAAACAGGTCATCCACCAGCTCAGCCAGCTTGTTGCGCCCCCACGGCCAGCGGCCTACTTCGGCCAGGCTTTTTTCGTCAATATCGACAATGACGATGCGCTCATCCAGCGTTTTGGGCATGGTGGCTCGCAGGCGCGCGTCATAAATGATGTCATCCAGTCGCTGGAGCACACCGATTTTCATCACGCCGCTGGCGTGCAGCAGCGCAAATACCAGCGGTATCAGGGTGACCGCGATCCGGGACCAGTGCTTGGAAAGTGATCCCATGGCCCCGCCGCGGCCCGTCAGGCCTGAACGAACTGCATCTGGGTGCCCGCCAGCTCCAACAGATCACCGTTCTTGAGCAGGACGGGCTCGCCCCCGATGGGTGCACCGTTCAGCGTCGGCTTGTTGGCGCCCTCGACGTGGGCGACCACAAAACCGTTTTGCCGCTTGGTAATGGCGGCAACGGCCACGCCCGGCTTGCCGATGGTCGTGACCACCTTGACCAGTGGCACCTCGCGCCCCGCCGCGGCGCCCGAAAGCACCTTGATGCTGCCATTGGGCCCGGCGCCTTCAGCCACGGGCGCCGTTGCGGCCGACGCCGCGGGGCTGGCAGCCGGTGGCGGCACGGCCAGGCCGGCGCCGCCGGCCTTGATCACCATGGTCTTTTCGAAGCCCGCGCTGGCCGCTTCGTTGATGTACTTGATCTTGTACTTGCCGATTTCAACGGTGTCGTTGTTCTGCAGCAGCTGCTTCTTCACGGCCTTGCCGTTGACATAGGTGCCGTTGGTGCTGTTCAGGTCTTCCAGGTAGACCTCGTTGCCGGTCATCTGCAATACGGCATGTTCACCGCTCACAGCGAGGTTATCAATCACGATGTCGTTGTATGGCCGCCGACCCAGCGTCGTACGGTCCTTGGTCAACTGCACTTCCTTGATGACAACACCGTCGATCGAAACGATCATTTTCGGCATGGTCGACTCCTGTTTTTAAACCTGTTTCGGGAAAACTAATGCGAAAGACTATTTTCCCAGCAATCTGGAAATCAAGCCGCGCTTTTTCACGCCGCTTTGCGCCTGCGCCAACAGGACCGAGATATTGTCCCGCCCTCCGTTGGCATTGGCCGCGTCAATGAGTTGCACGACCTTTTGCTCCAGTGGCACGTCCGTCGCCAGCAACTGCGCAATATTGTCGTTGTCCACCATGTCCGACAGCCCATCGGAACACATCAGGTACACATCACCCGGCTCCACCCGGTGCTCATTGACCTCCAGCAGCACGGCGTCTTCCACGCCAAGCGCACGGGTCACCAGGTTCTTGTTGGTGGAAGTCGCCGCCTGTTCAGGTGTGATCAACCCGGCATCCATCTGCTCTTGCAGCAGCGAATGATCCTTCGTGATCTGTACGAACTCACCGTCGCGCAGCCGGTAGCACCGTGAATCGCCGATATGGCCCAGCATGAGCCGCGTGTCCTGGAAGACGCCCAGCACCAGCGTTGTGCCCATGCCGCTGTACTGCGGGTTGGAATTGGCGGCGTTGAAGATGGAGCGGTTGGCGTTGTCAACGCAGATCTCCATGGCGCGCCGGACTTCCTTGGCGTTGGCATGCCGGCCGGCCTGCGACAGCCAGCGCCCCAACTCGGATTTGATGAACGCGGTGGCCATGCCGCTGGCGATTTCGCCCGCGTTGTAGCCCCCCATGCCATCAGCCAGGATGCCCAATCGCGTGGGCTCGTCAATGGTGACGGAATCCTCGTTGTTCTCGCGCGCGAGTCCAGGATCGGTTCGTAGGCAAAACTCGTAGTTCATAGATGCTGGACTCAGGTCGGCTTGTCGGTCTTGTTGCCCGAATCCGCAATGGCGTCCCCCGCCCCAGATCTGCTGATCACGGCTGTTTTGGCGAAGGGGTCGGTGTCGCTGATGGCGTCCATTTTCTGGGTGGCATCATAGCCGGGCTGCGCCGCGTCAGGAACAGCGGCCGTGACGACGGTCTTGTCAAACCCCGTCTGGTCCGATGGCGACAGCACCACAGTCTTCTCGGCGCCCGTATCCGGCGGCGCGGGTTCGTCCGCGCGGAACGCCACGGTCTTTTCGTCGGCCGGCGTGGCGGAGTGGGCCACGGTGGCGGCAACCGGCGCACCGGGGGCCGCAGCCGGCACCCCGCCTGACGTCAACGCACGAAGGTCGGCCGCAAACTGGTCACCGTCCTGGTAGCGGTTTTCGCTGCGCTTGGCCAGTGAGAGCGCCACGATCTGGGCCAGCCGCTCGGGAATGTCCTTGCGGATGATGCGGATGTCCGGCGCTTCCTCGTTGGCGATCTTGTACATCAGCTCAGCCATGGAGTCACCCCGGAAAGGCAGCACACCGGCGAGCATCTGGAACAGCATCACCCCCAGGGAATACAGGTCGGAGCGGCCATCCACCTTCTTGCCGGCAATCTGCTCGGGGGACATGAAGCTGGGCGTGCCCAGCACAAGACCGGTCTTGGTCTTGCTGGAGTCGGTGATGCGCGCGATGCCGAAGTCCGTGACCTTGACCGTATCGCTTTCCAGCTCATACATGATGTTGGCCGGCTTGATGTCGCGGTGCACCACGTTCTGGCGGTGGGCATACGCCAGCGCCTCGGCCACGCGCGCCACGATCGACAGCACCTTGGGCACGGGCAGCAGGTTGCCGTCCTTGCAGAAATCCACCAGGTCCTTGCCCTTGAGGAACTCCATGGCGATGTAGGCCAGGTCGTGCTCTTCGCCGGCGTCAAAGATGGTCACGATGTTCTGGTGCTGCAGGCGCCCTGCGGTTTCAGCCTCGCGGAAGAAGCGCTCACGTGCATCGGTGAGCTCCTCGCCTTCGAACTCCTGGCTCAGCGCCATGGTCTTGATGGCCACCACGCGCCCGATCTTCGGGTCCTTGCCCAGGTAAACCACGCCCATGGCGCCCTTGCCCAGCTCCTTTTCGACCTGGTAGCGGCCCAGCATCGGCTTTTCGACGGCGCCTCCGTCCAGCAGCATCGTGCCGCCGGGGTGCGCGCCACCTCCGCCCAGGATGACGGTTTCCGACAGGTTCTTGGCGCGGTTGAGCTTGGACTGCAGGTCCTTGTAGCCCTTGTTCCAGCCGGCCATGTGCTCGTACACGGCCTGCGCCTTGTTGAACTGGCGCTTACGCTCGAAGTCCAGCGCCAGGTTGTACAGGTTGTCCATGACCGCATCGCTCATCGGCACGCGGCGGAACCGATCAAAGGCCATGTCCAGCTGGCCCTGGCCCTGCAGCGCCAGGCCCATCATGCGGTTGGTCTCGGCCGACTCCTCGTCGGACTTCAGCTTGCCGGCCTCGGTCATCAGGAACCGCTTCGTCGTCAGCGCCAGGTGGCCGATGACCAGCAGGGTCGCCGGGAACACCAGCTTGAGCCACATGGAAGCGCCCGACAGCAGACCGAACTCCGCCACCATCAGCACGACAAACAGACCCAGCGTGACCGCCGCCGCCTTGCCTGCGGACAGCCGGGGCAAAGCCGCCACCAGGTAGGCCGCCACCAGCAGGAAAACCCCAAAAGCGGCCCAGCCGCCCCAGGCTGGCTGCACGATGAAGTGTTCGCCGAGGATGCTGGAGGTGATGTGCGCAATCATTTCCGCAGGCGAAAGGCCTGCATAGCCTGGCGTGGGAAATTGCACGCCCACGCCGGCAGCAGTCGCGCCGATCAGGACAATTTTGTCGGCGTACTTGGTGGCCGGGATCTTGCCGCTGATCACGTCATAAAACGAGTCGACCGCAAACGCCGGCTTGCCGTCGCGGCCCTTGTAGAACTGGGGCAGCATGCGCGCGTATTCGTCCGTCTTCACCCGCAGCTTGCCGATCTGCACAGAGTCGCCTGGATTGAGCTTCACGTCCGACGGGCCCAGGTTCAGGCTGTGGGCGGCCGCCAACAACGCCATGGACGGCACGGCCTTGCCGAAATAGTTGACCAGCATGGGCTCTTCGCGCACGGCGCCGTCCACGTCGTTGATCTGGTTGAGGTGCGCAATACCGGCCGCCGCGGTGCCAATCTGCTCGATGGGTTGCTGGCCCTTGACCGCGGGCACCGAGAAGCCGCCGTTCTCGTCCACGGCGCTTTTGAGTGCATAGGGCGGCAGGGGTTTGTCCGGCTTGCCCTGAGGCTCGCCCAGTACGAACACGGAAGGGATCAGCACGTTGCCAGCCTTGGTCATGCTGGCCGCCAGCTTGGCGTCGGTGTCCAGTGCCTGTTCAGCCTCCGCAATGACCTTGCCCAGCTGCTCGCCCACGCCGCCGCTGCCGGCCTCGCCGCCGGGGCCCAGGGCTTCTTTCATCTTGCGGATGAACACCAGGCCGCGGTCGGTTTGCGGCTCGAAAAAGAATGCGGTGTGGACGATGGTTTTGGCCTTGGCAGCCGCCAGCTGGTCGATCAGCTGGGCATGAACGTCGCGCGGCCAGGGCCAGCGGCCGATGTTGGCAATGCTCTGGTCGTCAATGGCAATGACCGCCACGCGGTCGGATGGCTGGCGCGCGCTGGCCGTGCTCGCAAAGTCGTAGAAGCGCCGCTCCATCGTGCCGATGAAGTCCGTGGCCTGGTGCAGGATGACAACCGCCACCACCACCAGAACGCCCACAAACCAGTCGGTACGCCAGAACTGACTGCGTTTTGCCGATGAAGATGTGCTCACTTCCCGCCCCTTGTCCAGTTCGCAGACCAAGCCGTTGTTCTTGGCGGTCATCTTGATGCGCCCGGGCGCAAAGGCACGGGCGGCCGGATCACCGCGGATGTCGAAGGTAACAGAGGGGCCAGCGCCGGACAAGGCACTTTGTCACGGGCGTACTACGATTTGTTGCAAATAAGCGGCAGCGCCCGGGGGCGCTGCGCCTGTGCAGCCGCTGTATTGGCTTACAGCTTGGCCTTGAGCAGCTTGGCCAGTTCCGAGAAATTGCGCGTCACGGTGAAGCCGCACTCTTCCATGATGGACAGCTTGGCATCGGCCGTGTCGGCGCCGCCGGAGATCAGCGCACCAGCGTGGCCCATGCGCTTGCCGGGAGGGGCCGTCACGCCGGCAATGAAGCCGACCACGGGCTTTTTCATGTTGGCCTTGCACCAGCGGGCGGCGTCCGCTTCGTCCGGGCCGCCGATTTCACCGATCATGATGACGGCGTCGGTGTCCGGGTCATCGTTGAAGGCCTTCATCACGTCAATGTGCTTCAGGCCGTTGATCGGGTCGCCGCCGATGCCCACGGCGCTGGACTGGCCCAGGCCGATTTCGGTCAGCTGTGCCACGGCTTCATAGGTCAGCGTGCCGGAGCGGCTGACCACGCCAATGCGGCCCTTGCGGTGGATGTGGCCGGGCATGATGCCGATCTTGATCTCGTCGGGCGTGATCAGGCCAGGGCAGTTGGGGCCCAGCAGCAGCGTTTTCTTGCCGCCAGCGGCTTCCTTGGCCTTCATCTTGTTGCGCACTTCAAGCATGTCGCGCACCGGGATGCCCTCGGTAATGCAGATGGCCATGTCCAGATCGGCTTCGACAGCCTCCCAGATGGCGGCGGCAGCGCCCGCGGGCGGCACGTAGATCACCGACACGGTCGCGCCAGTCTGGCTGGCTGCTTCCTTGACCGAGGCGTAGATCGGGATATTGAAGATCGATTCGCCGGCCTTCTTGGGGTTCACGCCGGCAACGAACGCGTTCTTGCCGTTGGCGTATTCCTGGCACTTTTCCGTGTGGAACTGGCCGGTCTTGCCGGTGATGCCCTGGGTGATGACTTTGGTGTCTTTGTTGATGTAGATCGACATGACTGTTCCTTAGGCTTTGACGGCTGCAACCACTTTTTGGGCCGCTTCGGCCATGGTGTCGGCGCTGATGATGGGCAGGCCGGAGTCGGCCAGCAGCTTCTTGCCTTCGACTTCGTTGGTACCCTTCATGCGCACGACCAGCGGAACCTGCAGGTTCACGGCCTTGCAGGCCGCGATCACGCCGGTGGCAATGGTGTCGCACTTCATGATGCCGCCAAAGATGTTGACCAGGATCGCCTGGACGTTCTTGTTCTTCAGCATGATCTTGAAGGCTTCGGTCACCTTCTCGGGAGTGGCACCGCCGCCCACATCCAGGAAGTTCGCCGGTTCGCCGCCGAACAGCTTGATGGTGTCCATGGTGGCCATGGCCAGGCCGGCACCGTTGACCAGGCAGCCGATGTTGCCGTCCAGGCTGATGTAGGCCAGGTCGAACTTGGAAGCCTCGACTTCGGCCGGGTCTTCCTCGTCCAGGTCGCGCAGGGCGACGATTTCGGGGTGGCGGAACAGCGCGTTGCTGTCGAAGTTGAACTTGGCGTCCAGCGCAATGATGTTGCCCTTGCCATCGCGGTTCAGCGGGTTGATTTCAACCAGCGACGCGTCGGTGTCCATGTAGCACTTGTACAGCTTCTGGCAAACGTCGATGAACTGGGCCTGCGAGTCAGCGGGCATACCGATAGCCGCAGCGATCTTCTTGCCCTGGGCTTCAGTCAGGCCAGCCAACGGGTCGATGAACTCGGTGACGATCTTTTCGGGCGTGGAATGGGCCACTTCCTCGATGTCCATGCCGCCTTCGCTGGAGGCGATGAAGGCGACCTTCTGGGTGGCGCGGTCGGTCACCACAGACAGGTAATACTCCTTCTGGATGTCGGCGCCGTCTTCGATGTACAGGCGGCGGACCTTCTGGCCCTCAGGGCCGGTCTGGTGCGTCTTGAGCTGCATGCCCAGGATGTCGTCAGCCAGGCGCTTGACATCGTCAATGCTCTTGGCCACCTTGACGCCACCGCCCTTGCCGCGGCCGCCGGCATGAATCTGCGCCTTGACCACCCAGACCGGGCCGCCCAGCTTCTGGGCGGCTTCCACCGCCTCCTGCACCGTGAACGCGGGAATGCCGCGCGGAACGGGCACACCAAAACTACGCAAGATGTCCTTGCCTTGGTACTCGTGAATCTTCATGAGGTCTCTCTCAGGAATGGATGGTTTTGTGCCCGACGGAAAGGGGCCTTGGGCCCGCGCAACGGGCGCTGCACAGCGCAGCCATCGACTGTATCATGCTGCAATGCACAAAACTTGTGCATGCCTTACAGTGGCAAATCACCCCCGGGAAAGAGAAATGGCCAAGGTTTTCATTGATGGCGAAGCCGGCACCACCGGCCTGCAAATCCGCGAACGGCTGGAAAAAATGCCCCAGATCGAGCTGGTCAGCATTGCGCCCGAGCTGCGAAAGGACCCTGGCGCCAAGCGCGCGCTGATGGCCGGCGTGGACCTGGTCATCCTGTGCCTGCACGACGATGCGGCGCGCGAGTCGGTCGCCATGATCGATGACATCGCCCGCACCAGCGGCAAGCCGGGCCCCAAGGTGATCGACGCCTCCACCGCCCACCGCACCGCCGACGGTTGGGTGTTCGGCTTTCCCGAACTGGTCAAGGGGCAGCGCGAGGCGGTCATCCAGGCAGCGCGCGTGAGCAACCCCGGCTGCTATTCCACCGGCGCCATCGCGCTGATCCGCCCGCTGGTGGACGCGGGGCTGATCGCCAGGGATTCCGCGCTGGCCCTGCCGTCCGTCAGCGGTTACTCCGGCGGTGGCCGAACCATGATTGAGGCCTATGAGGCTGGCACGGCACCGGCTTTTGAAACTTATGCGCTCACGCTCAAGCACAAGCACCTGCCGGAAATCATGAAATACACCGGCCTGACCCGCCGGCCGGTGTTCATTCCGTCGGTGGGCAATTTCAGGCAGGGCATGCTGGTGCAGTTGCCGCTGCACCTGGACCTGCTGCCGGGTGCGCCCAAGGCAGCCGCCCTGCACGACGCGCTGGCCGCGCACTACGCCGGCAGCGAATGGGTCTCGGTCCAGCCGCCCACCGAATCGGCCAAGCTGGACCCGCTGGGGCTGAACGACACGAACAAGATGGAACTGCGCGTCTTTGCCAATGAAGACTATCGCCAGGCCGTGCTGATCGCCCGGCTGGACAACCTGGGCAAGGGCGCCAGCGGCGCCGCCGTGCAGAACCTGAAGCTGATGCTGGGGCTGTAAAAGCCCGCCGGTCAGGCCGCTTCGTCCTCAAATCCGCCGGCCAATACCCGGTGGACGGCTTCGGCACCAAACCCGCGCGAGATCAGAAAGCGCATCTGCTTGCCGCGGCTGGCGGCGTCGCGCGGCAGCTCGCCAAACTTGCGGCGCCAGACCTCATGGGCACGCTGTGCCTCGGTGGCGCGCAGGCTTTCCACCGTGTCCAGCACCATTGCCGGGTCCAGCCCCTTGCTTTGCAGCTCCTGGCGGATGCGGGCCACCCCCAGCTTGGCGGCGCGCCGGTGCACCACCGAATCCGCCACCCGCTGCTCGTTGATGAAACCCTTGGCCTGCAGTTCGTCCAGCGCCTTGGCCAGTTCGCCGGGCGTGGTCTCAAACGCCGCCAGGCGGCGCTCCAGTTCGGCCCGGGAGTGCTCCCGGGCCCCCAGCAAGCGCAGCGCCCGGCCCTTGAGCGAGATCTGCGCGGGCACCCCCGTCGCCATGGCGCTTACTCCGCGTCGGCTTCGACTGAAGCAGCCAGCAGCGGAATGCCCAGCGACTCGCGCACCTTGTTCTCGATCTCGAAAGCCAGCTCGGGGTTCTCGCGCAGGAACTCACGGGCGTTGTCGCGGCCCTGGCCGATCTTTTCGCCGTTGTAGGCATACCAGGCGCCGGACTTCTCGATGATGCGGGCATTCACGCCCATGTCGATGATTTCGCCGTGGCGGCTGATGCCCTCGCCGAACAGGATGTCGAATTCCGCCGTCTTGAACGGGGGCGAGACCTTGTTCTTGACCACCTTGACCTTGGTTTCGTTGCCAATGGCTTCCTCGCCCTTCTTGATGGTGCCGGTGCGGCGGATGTCCAGGCGGACCGAGGCGTAGAACTTCAGCGCATTGCCGCCGGTGGTGGTTTCGGGGCTGCCGAACATCACGCCGATCTTCATGCGGATCTGGTTGATGAAGATGACCATGCAGTTGGTCTTCTTGATGGTGGCGGTGAGCTTGCGCAGGGCCTGGCTCATCAGGCGGGCCTGCAGGCCGGGCAGTGAATCGCCCATTTCGCCTTCGATTTCCGCCTTGGGCGTGAGCGCGGCGACCGAGTCCACCACGATCAGGTCCACCGCGCCCGAGCGCACCAGGCTGTCCACGATTTCCAGGGCCTGCTCGCCGGTGTCGGGCTGGCTGATCAGCAGGTCGGGCAGGTTCACGCCCAGCTTTTGCGCGTACTGCACGTCCAGCGCGTGCTCGGCGTCCACAAAGGCGCAGGTGCCGCCCTGCTTTTGCATCTCGGCAATGACCTGCAGCGTCAGCGTGGTCTTGCCCGACGATTCCGGGCCGTAGATTTCAATGACGCGCCCGCGCGGCAGGCCACCCACGCCCAGGGCAATGTCCAGGCCCAGCGAGCCGGTGGAGACCACCTGGATGTCTTCAATGGCCTCGCCCTCGCCCAGGCGCATGATCGTGCCCTTGCCAAACTGCTTTTCGATCTGGGCCAGCGCGGCCTGCAAGGCCTTGGCCTTTTCACTGTCGGCGGCGTTGATGCGGGTGCCCTTGACTTGTGCGTCCATGAAAATCTCCAGTAAAAACAACAGGTTGAATCATTTCATCCAGTTGTTTTTATCTACAGACTGGATGCTTGACCAGTACTCTAAGGGCGCAATGATCCGAAGTAAATGAGTTTTTTGGTCAGTTTGGCTTACCATTTGGGAATGGACATTTCCATGGACACACGCTGGCGCCAGACCCACCTGGGCCGTTTGCTGGGCCACGCCATGCGCCGCTTCGACGAACGCGTGCTGGCACTCATGGCCCACAACATCGACGTGCCCCTGGCCCTGTCCAACCTGGCGGCGCGCGCACAGGTCAGCGCCGCCCATGTGCACATCACCCGCCACCTGGCGCCTGGGGGCTCGCGCCTGACGGACCTGGCCGCCAGCGCCGGCATGACCAAGCAGGCCATGGGTGACCTGGTGGACCAATGCGAAGCCTGGGGCCTGGTCACGCGCCAGCCGGACCCGCTGGACGCGCGCGCGCGGCGCATCCACTTCACCGCGACCGGCCTGGCCTGGCTGCAGGCCTTCAAGGACGCCGTATCGCAGGCCGAGGCTGAATTCCGCGCCGAAGTCGGCAACGAGGTGGCCGCGGTGGTGATGATTGGCCTGGAGGCCTATGCCGGCCCCGCCGCCTGATTGCCAGGCGTGCTTGCCCTGGATCAGCACCCCGTAAGGCGTGCAGGCCTAGAATTTGCCGCACACCCACAAGACCACCGGAGACAGCCATGCGGATACTGATTGCCGAGGACGACCAGGTACTGGCCGATGGCCTGCTGCGCACGTTGCGCGCGTCCGGTGCGGCGGTGGACCATGTGGCCAGCGGCACCGAGGCCGACGCGGCGCTCATGACCAACAACGAGTTCGACCTGCTCATCCTGGACCTGGGCCTGCCGAAGATGCATGGGCTGGAAGTGCTGCGCAAGTTGCGCGGGCGCGGCTCGTCGATGCCGGTGCTGATCCTGACGGCCGCCGACAGCGTGGAAGAGCGCGTCAAGGGCCTGGACTACGGGGCCGACGACTACATGGCCAAGCCGTTCAGCCTGCAGGAACTAGAAGCCCGCGTGCGCGCGCTGATCCGCCGCGGCATGGGCGGCACCAGCAGCACCATCAAGCACGGCCCGCTGGTGTACGACCAGGCCGGCCGCGTGGCCACCATCGACGGCAAGATGGTGGAGCTGTCCGCGCGCGAGCTGGGCCTGCTGGAGGTGCTGCTGCAGCGCGCGGGGCGCCTGGTCAGCAAGGACCAGCTGGTCGAGCGCCTGTGCGAATGGGGCGAAGAGGTCAGCAACAACGCGATCGAGGTCTACATCCACCGCCTGCGCAAAAAGATTGAAAAGGGCCCGATCCGCATCGCCACGGTCCGCGGCCTCGGCTACTGCCTCGAAAAAATCCCGGGATGACCGAATCACCTGCACACCATTCCAGTGCCACCGCGCAACCGGCTTTGCCGGGCCGCTGGTGGCGCCCCCTTGAGGGGGGAGCGCCGAAGGCGCTTCGGGGGTGGTGAAAATCTTCCAGCGAGAGCAGCGTTCTCTCTTCGGGGAGATTCTCGACTGGATGCTCACGCCGCTGATGCTGCTGCTGCCGGTGGCGCTGGCGCTGACCTGGCTGGTGGCGCAAAGCATCGCGGGCAAGCCGTTTGACCGCGCGCTGGAATACAACGTGCGCGTGCTGGCGCAGCTGGTCACGGTGCAGAACCAGCGCGTGCAGTTCAACCTGCCACAGCCCGCGCGCGAGATCCTGCGCGCGGACGATTCCGACCTCATCTACTACCAGGTGGTGGGCCCGCGCGGCGAGCTGCTGGGCGGCGAGCGCGACTTTCCCGCGCCGCCGGTGGACGACAAGCCCCCGGCCAGCGACGCCTATTTGCGCGACGTGCACCTGCGCGACGCCGAGATGCGCGGCCAGGACGTGCGCGTGGCCTACATCTGGGTCCGGCTGGACCTGCCCGGCGAACCGCAGGCCCTGGTGCAGGTGGCCGAAACGCGGGAAAAGCGCTCGGTGCTGGCCACTGAAATCATCAAGGGCGTGCTGCTGCCCCAACTGGTGCTGTTGCCGCTGGCCGTCTTGCTGGTGTGGCTGGCGCTGGTGCGCGGCATCAAGCCCCTGAGCCAGCTGGAAGAGCGCATCCGCGCGCGCAAGCCCGACGACCTCAGCCCGCTGGACGACCACGCGGTGCCGATGGAGGTGGCGCCGCTGGTGTCGTCGGTCAACGACCTGCTGACGCGGCTGAAGGATTCCATCGCTACCCAAAAGCGATTCCTGGCCGATGCGGCGCACCAGCTCAAGACGCCGCTGGCCGGCTTGCGCATGCAGGCCGACCTGGCCCAGCGCGAGGGCGGCAGCGCCGAGGAGCTGAAGCAGTCACTGCAGCAGATTGAACGCTCCAGCATCCGCGCCACGCACACCGTCAACCAGCTGCTGGCGCTGGCGCGCGCCGAAAGCAGCGGCGCGGTGCTGGCGCGGCTGCCCTGCGACCTGGCGCAGCTGACCATCGACGCGGTACATGACTCGCTGCCACGCGCGCTGGACCACCACATGGACCTGGGCTATGACGGCGCCCGTCCTGGCGCACCGGGCGTGGTGATCGCGGGCAACCCCACGCTGCTCAAGGAAATGATCCGCAACCTGCTGGACAACGCGATCAACTACACGCCGTCGTCACCCGAGCGCCCCGGCATCATCACCGCGCGCGTGCTGGCCGACCCGTTCGGCCATGTGCTGATCCTGCAGGTGGAGGACTCGGGCCCCGGCATACCGGCGGCGGAGCGCGAGCTGGTGTTCCAGCCGTTTTACCGCGCGCTGGGCACCAACGTGGACGGCTCCGGCCTGGGCCTGCCCATCGTGCAGGAGATCGCCAGCCAGCATGGCGCGTCCATCACGCTGGAGGATGCACACCCCGGCCAGGCCGCGCCCGGGCTGCTCGTGAGCCTGCGCTTTGCCAGTCAGCCCGACGGCGCTTCGTAAAGGTTCAGCTTGAGCCGTTCGCGCTCGATCACGCGCTGCACCGCGGGCAGCAGCGCCACGCGCTGCACGTGCGCCCACAGCAGCGGATAGCCCGCCGGGTCGATGCCGGCAATGCTGCCCCAGCGCAGCAGGGTCAGCGCATAGGCGTCCAGCGGGCCGAAGTGTTCACCGCCCAGCCAGGCGCGGCCTTGCTGCTGCGCGGCCTGCACCAGCGCCTCCAGCTCGCCCAGCATGCCGGCATACAGCCGGGTGTTGTACGCCTTCAGGTCCGCGTGCAGTTCGGGCTTGTCGGTGAACTTGTGCGGCATGAAGATGTGGGTGAACGTCGGATGCACCGTGTTGTTCATCCACGCCAGCGTCTCCAGCACGCGGGCGCGCGCCAGCGGCTCGCGTGGCAGGAAGCCGGCCTGGGCAAAGCGGTCGCTGAGGTAGCCCACGATGGCCACGATCTGCGTGATGGTCTCGCCCCCATCCACCAGCACCGGCACCTGGCTGCGCGGGTTGATGGCCTTGTATTCCGGGCTGTAGTTTTCCTGCTTGTGCAGCTTGACCATCACCGGCTCAAACGGCTCGCCGGCCGCTTCAAGCAGCGTGTGGGGCACGAAGGAACAGGCGCCGGGCGCGAAGTAAAGCTTGAGCGTCATATGCAAATCTCCATGGGACAAGGCTCAGCGGCAGCTGCGCAGCGGCTTGCCGTTGAGCACGGTACGGATCTCTTCCAGCCGGGCGCGCAGCGCGTCGTCCACCAGCGGCAGGCGCAGCACCTGGCCACGGGCTTCCTCCCGCTCCTGGACCACGCGGGCGGTGCGCACGCCGCGCTGGGCCAGACGGTCCAGCTGCTGCTGGGCCGCCGCCTGGCTGGTAAAGCCGCCCAGCGACAGGCCCGGCTCCAGCGCAGCGCTGGACAGCCCCTCGAACGACACGCCCAGCTGGCGCAGTTCGGCCTTTTTCTTGTTGACGGCGTCAGGCGTGAGGTACTTGCCCATGTAGATGATCCAGCGCGCGGGCTCCACCGCCGCCTCCAGCGACCAGCTGCCCGCAGGCAGCAGCGGCTCCAGCGTCTGGCGCACCGCGGTGGCCTGGCGCTCGTCAAACAGGCCGGCCTGCAGGCATTCCGGGCCACGGGCGGCCGGCGCCGCCGCCGATTCCACACGCCGGGCCTCGTCGGCGTTCAGCAGGCGCAGGGCCTCGGGGCGGATCTGCTGGCTCAGGCGCTGCGGCTCGGACTGCTGCGTGGGTGCCACGCCAAAGGTCTGCAACAGCCCCTGCGACCACGCAAAGTACAGGCCGTTGGCCAGCACCAGCACCAGAACGGCCAGGCGCAGCATGCGTCAGCCCCCTGCGCCCAAGGGGCGTACGCTGACTTCGGAGCTGGTGACCTGTTTCATGCCGCTGGCAGTATGCACCAGCAACGCGCCGTCGGCGCCCACCCCCCGCGCCTCGCCCTGCAGGCCGTCGCTGAGCACCACGGTGCGGCCGGCCAGCGCATCGCGCGCATGAAAACGCCCGCGGAACGCGCCAAAGCCTTGCGCCTCGAACCCCTGCAAGGCCTGCACCAGCGGCAAGGCGATCCGGGCCAGGGCCTGGGGTGCGTCCGCGTCGGGCCACAGCTCCCGCAGCCAGGCCGGTGGCGTGGACAGGCCCTGCGCCGGGCGCTCGGTGATGTTGATGCCCACGCCCACCACCACGCAACGCGGCGCCGCCGCCGCGCCGGTGCCGGCGGTCTCGATCAGGATGCCCGCGAGCTTGCGGTCATGCAGCCACAGGTCGTTGGGCCATTTGATGCGCACATCGGGGTGCAGGCTTTCGGCCAGCGCCACGCCCACGGCCAGCGACAGACCCGACCAGTCGGCCGGCGCCAGCGGCAGGCCCAGGGAGAACGTGAGCGATGCACCTGCCTCGCCAGCCCAGGGCCGGCCCAGCCGCCCGCGGCCGGCCGTCTGCCGCTCGGCCACCAGCAACACAGGATCGATCAGGCCCACACGGGCGCGGCGCATCAGCTCGGTGTTGGTGGAATCCACCTCAGGCAGCACCTCGACGGTAAAGCCCGGCAGCACAGGTGCCACGGTCTCCCAGACCGCCTCTGCCTGCCACCGGATCATTTCCGGGAGCGCTTGCGCTTGGGCGCCAACAGCGTGCCGCGGCAGTCCTTGGCGTTGCACCAGCAGGGGTATTCGGCCTTGAGCTTGGGCGTGTAGGGCTCGTCGATGATCAGTCCGTAGTCATAGTTGAGCTCTTCGCCCGCCTTGATGTTGCGCAGCGCCTTGATGAAGACGCGGCCGTTTTCCTCGTCGGCCTCGCAGTTGGGGTCGCAGCTGTGGTTGATCCAGCGCGAGGAATTGCCGCCATGCTTGGCGTCGATCACACGGTCTTCGTCAATATGGAAGTAGAACGTGTGGTTGGGGTCCTTGGGGTCGTGCGGGTGACGGCGCAGGGCTTCCTTCCAGCTGATGATCTCGCCCACGTACTCGATGATGGTCTCGCCCTCGGCCAGGTCCTGGACGGCGAACACCCCGTTGCCGTGCACGCCGGAGCGGCGTGTCTGGATGCGTCGGGCGGGGCTGGCGGGGGCTTTTGCTGGCATGAACGGAAAACTCTGGTAAGTTGAATGTGCACACATGTGCGCGTGCGCGCGCACGCGTACGCGCGAGAAGCCCGCAATTCTATGCAAGACCCATGCAAGACCGATGAAACAGCAACTGACCCTCACACGCCGCAACCTGCTGGCCAGCCTGGCGCTGGGCGGCACCGGCCTGGCCGTCGCCCAGGGCAGCAGCAGCCCGCCCGGTGACGCCCGTGCGCCCGCGCTGCCCCAACCCGGCGCGGCCCTGGCGCTGACCGACGTGACGCTGATGGACGGCAGCGTCTGGCGCGCCAGCGGGGCCGCCGGCCAGGTGCTCGTGGTCTACTGGTGGGCCAGCTGGTGCCCTTTTTGCGCGGTGCAGAGCCCGCATATAGAGAAGCTCTGGCGCAAGGAGCGCAGCCGCGGCCTGCAGGTGCTGGCGCTGTCGATTGACAGGACGCCCGAAGCTGCCGCAGGCTACATGCGGCAAAAAGGCTACACCTTCCCCGCTGGCATGCTGACGCCCGATGTCGCTAAAGTGCTGCCCAAGCCCAAGGGGCTGCCGGTGGTCGTGGTGCGCGGGCGCGCCGGCAAGGTGGTGTTTGCGGAGGCCGGGGAGATGTTCCCCGAAGACATTGAAGGATTGGCCAAGTTCCTATGACGAAGACGCTGGTGATTGCAGAAAAGCCCTCGGTGGCGCAGGACATCGTGCGCGCGCTCACGCCCGTGGCGGGCAAGTTTGAAAAACACGACGAGTTTTTCGAAAGCGACAGCTATGTGGTGACCAGCGCGGTCGGCCACCTGGTGGAAATCCAGGCGCCCGAGCAGTTTGACGTCAAGCGCGGCAAGTGGAGCTTCGCGCACCTGCCGGTGATTCCGCCGTTCTTTGACCTCAAGCCCGTGGACAAGACCAAGACGCGGCTGAACGCGGTCGTCAAGCAGGCCCGGCGCAAGGACGTGACGGCCCTGGTCAACGCCTGTGACGCGGGCCGCGAGGGCGAGCTGATCTTCCGCCTGATCGAGCAATACGCCGGTGGCGAGAAAGCTGGCAAATACGTACCCCTGGGCAAGCCGGTCAAGCGGCTGTGGCTGCAGAGCATGACGCCCCAGGCCATCCGCGAGGGCTTTGAAAGCCTGCGCAGCGACAAGCAGATGCAGGGCCTGGCCGACGCGGCGCGCAGCCGCTCCGAGGCCGACTGGCTGGTGGGCATCAATGGCACGCGCGCCATGACGGCGTTCAATTCGCGCGACGGCGGCTTCTTCCTGACCACCGTGGGCCGCGTGCAGACCCCCACGCTGGCCGTGGTGGTGGAACGCGAAGAGCAGATCCGCAAGTTCATCAGCCGCGACTACTGGGAAATCCACGCCACTTTCCTGGCCGAAGCCGGCGAATACCCCGCCAAATGGTTCGACCCGAAGTGGAAAAAGGATGCGGACGATGCCGAGAAAAAGGCCGACCGCGTCTGGAGCCTGAAGGAAGCGCAGGCCATTGCCGACGCCGTGCGCGGCAAGGCCGCGACAGTCACCGAGGAGAGCAAGCCCACCTCGCAGGCTTCGCCTGCGCTGTTTGACCTGACCAGCCTGCAGCGGGAGGCCAACGGCAAGTTCGGCTTTTCGGCCAAGACCACGCTGGCGCTGGCGCAAAGCCTGTACGAGCGCCACAAGGCCCTGACCTACCCGCGTACCGATTCGCGCGCGCTGCCCGAGGACTACCTGCCGGTGGTGAAAGATACCTTCGGCATGCTGGCCGACAGCGGCATGAAGCACCTGGCGCCGTTTGCCAAACAGGCGATCCAGGGCAACTACATCAAGCCGTCCAAGCGCATTTTTGACAATGCCAAGGTCAGCGACCACTTTGCCATCATCCCCACCACGCAGGCGCCCAGCGGCCTGAGCGAAGCCGAGCAGAAGCTGTACGACCTGGTCGTGCGCCGCTTCATGGCGGTGTTTTTCCCCAGCGCCGAATACATGGTCACCACCCGTATCAGCATGGTTAGCGCCCCCACGCTCCCCGCTGCGCGTGGTTCGCTGCCCCCCGAGGGGGCTGCGCCGGTCTTGGGGCGGCCCGGCGACTCGGCGCGTGTGGCCCACCACTTCAAGACCGAAGGCAAGGTGCTGGTCAAGCCCGGCTGGCTGGCCATCTATGGCAAGGAAGCGGCCGATGAAGTGGCCGACGCCAAGGAAGGTGACAAGGGGCAGAACCTGATCCCGGTCAAGCCTGGCGAAATGGTGCGCGCCGAGGTGGTGGAGCCCAAGGGCCTGAAGACGCGCCCGCCCGCGCGCTACTCTGAAGCCACGCTGCTGGGCGCGATGGAAGGCGCCGGCAAGTTCGTGGAAGACGACGAGCTGCGCGAAGCCATGCAGGAAAAGGGCCTGGGCACGCCGGCCACGCGCGCGGCCATCATTGAAGGCCTGATCAACGAAAAGTACATGCTGCGCGACGGCCGCGAGATGATCCCCACGGCCAAGGCGTTCCAGCTCATGACGCTGCTGCGCGGCCTGGGGGTGGAAGAACTCTCCAAGCCCGAGCTGACCGGCGAATGGGAGTACAAGCTCGCGCAGATGGAACACGGCAAGCTCAGCCGCGACGAGTTCATGCGCGAGATCGCCGAGATGACGAAGCACATCGTCAAGAAGGCCAAGGAATACGACCGCGACACCGTGCCCGGCGACTACGCCACGCTCAGCACGCCCTGCCCCAACTGCGGCGGCGTGGTCAAGGAAAACTACCGCCGCTATGCCTGCACCGGCAAGAGCGGCACGGGCGAAGACGCCTGCGGCTTTTCGTTCGGCAAGACACCGGCGGGCCGCACGTTCGAGCCGGCCGAGGTAGAGCAATTCCTGGCCGACAAGAAGATCGGGCCGCTGGAGGGCTTTCGCTCCAAGGCGGGCTGGCCTTTCACCGCCGAGATCGTGCTGAAGTACAGCGACGAGGACAAGAACTGGAAGCTCGAATTCGACTTTGGCGACGACAAAAACGCCGCCGAGACCGGCGAGATCGTGGACTTCAGCGCGCAGCAAAGCCTGGGCGCCTGCCCCAAGTGCGGCGCGCGCGTGTTTGAGCATGGCAAGAACTACGTGTGCGAGAAATCCGTGCCCACGGCGGCCCAGCCCACCCCCAGCTGCGACTTCAAGACCGGCCAGGTCATCCTGCAGCAGCCGGTCATGCGCGACCAGATGACCAAGCTGCTGGAAACCGGCAAGACCGACCTGCTGGACAAGTTCGTGAGCATGCGCACGCGCCGTGCGTTCAAGGCCTTCCTGGCCTGGGACGCCGAGGCGGGCAAGGTCAATTTCGAGTTCGCGCCGTCCAAGTTCCCGCCGCGCAAGCCGCCCGCAGGCCGTGCCGCCGCACCCGCCCGGGAGCCCGCGGCCAAAAAGACCGCCGCAAAGAAAGCGCCAGCAGCCAAAAAGGCGCCCACCGCCAAAAAAGCCGCAGCCCCGAAAAAGCCCCGCGCCACCGGCGCCGGCCTGAAACCCAGCGAGGCACTGGCCGCCGTGATCGGCGCGGACAACGTGGCCCGCACCGAAGTCATCAAGAAGCTGTGGGACTACATCAAGGCCAACGGCCTGCAGGATGCAGCCAACAAGCGCGCCATCAACGCCGACGCCAAACTCAAGCCCGTGTTTGGCAAGGACCAGGTAACGATGTTCGAGCTGGCGGGCATCGTGGGCAAGCACCTCACGTAGCAGGCGCCCCGGCGGGTGGCTTCAGTCCACCCGCTCGGCCCGCACCTGGCCGTTCTGGTGCAGCACCAGGCCCCGCACCGTGCCGTTGGGGTAGCGCTCGAACTGCACCTCGGCCTTGACCGTGTCCCAGGTAAATCGGTCGGGCTGGCCGGCCACCGGATAGACCAGCAGGCGCTCCTGCCCGCTGAGCTGCACGCCCAGATGGCCCATGGCCGCCGTCACCACCAGGTCAAAGCGTGCTGCGCGGTAGCGCCCCACATAGGCCTGCAACGCCTCAGGCGGCAGCCAGGCCGCCGCCGGTACGGGCTCGGCGGTCAGCTTGCCCATGCGTTCGTCGCCGCGCGCCAGCCAGCGCATGCCGGTGACCTTGCCGCCTTCGCGCACGAACACGGCCTTGGCGCGCGTGCCGAAATTGAAGCTGTCCGGCCCCGACGGCGTGAGCGGCACAAACAGCTGGCCTGTGCCGTGGATGTGCAGCTGCCCGCCCTGCGCAACCACCGTCCAGGCCTGGTGCTGCGTTTCGCGGAACACGCCGGCATAGTCGCCCAGCCGCTCGGGCGCCAGGGTGTAGGGGGCGTTGTCCACCGGGTAGCGGCCCACCAGCATGTCATTGGCCATGCGCCACACGGCCGACTGCGCGTTGCTGGCCACCAGCACCACCACCTCCTGCGTGTCGGGCGCGATCGTCAGCACCGACCGGTAGCCGCCCGTGCCCCCGGTGTGGCCATAGGTGCGCCGCTCGGGCGGGCCGTTCAGGAAGATGGCGTAACCCACCTCACCGTCAAAGCGGGCCAGCGGCGTCAGGAGCCGCTCGGCCGCCGGACCCAGCGGCCCCTGGCGGCCGGCCAGGATGGCGCGCCCGAACAGCAGCAGGTCCTGCGGCGTGGAGCGCAGGGCGCCGGCGCCGGCAAAGGCCTGCATGTCCCACAGCGACGCGCCCGCCGCGCCGTCAAAGGCCGGGGCCATGCGTGGCGCCTGCCCGCCCAGCGCCTGCATCGTGTTGAGCATGCCCAGCGGCGCGGCGATGCGCTCTTGCACCAACTCAGCCCAGGGCTTGCCGTAACGCTCGGACAGCAGCTCGCCCAGCACGCCAAAGCCGAAATTGCTGTAGCGCGCCTCGCAGGGCGCGGGCTGGGGTGTCTTGAGCCGGCCCAGCACCGCCCACATGCGTTCACGGCCATAGCTGCGGTAGGGGTTGGCGGCGGTGTAGCCCTGCTGGCGAAAGTCCGGCGGCAGGCGGGGCAGGCACGAGGTATGCGTGACCAGCTGACGCAGGGTGATCGCGGCCACCTGCGGGTGTTCAAAGCTGGCCTTGCCCTGCAGCAGCTGGCCCAGCGTGTCGTCCAGCCGCAGCTCGCCCGCCTCCACCGCCTGGGCCAGCAGCAGGCCGGTGAAGACCTTGCTGATGGAGCCGATTTCAAACAGCGTGGCCTGCGGTCCGCTGGTCACCGGTGGCGCGACGCCCGGCCCGGCAGCCGCGCCGGCCAGGGAGGTTTTGCCCTCGCGCCACGCCCCCGCCACGGCCATGCCCGGCTGCGTGCCCAAAGCGTCGCGCGCGAGCTGCTCCACCGGCGTGGACAACGGGATGGTCGCGGGCTGGGCCAGGGCGGCGCAGGCGGCAAGAAGGGAAAAGATGCAGGTATAAATTCGGAGGCTGGACATGCGACAAGGCCTTGAGGAAGAAAGCAGCGGTCATTGTGCCGGGGCACCCCGGCGGCGCTACTTCGGCAACGCCCTGAGCCCGCTCAGGCGCGAGGTCAGGATGATGGCGGCCTGAAGCACAAACCCCGAAAACGCCAGGACCAGACAGGCGGCCTCGCCCCAAGTGGCGCCCACCACGGCGCCCAGCGCCGCCCCGGCCGGGCGAGAGCCCGCGTTGACCGTCAAGAACACCGCGCCCACCCGGCCCAGCATGTCGTCGGGCGTGACGCTCTGGCGCAGCGTGGTGGTGGTAATCGTCCAGATGATCGGTCCCGCACCGAACAGAAAGAACGACAGGCCCGCCAGCACACCATGCGGCAGAGCCAGTGTGGCCACCATCGCCCCCGCCGCGGCCACTGACACGGCCGGGCCGAACTGCACCGCGCTGCCAAAGCGCATGGCCCCCACCAGGCGCGGCGCCAGCAGCGCGCCCACCACCATGCCTGCGCCATACATGCCCAGCGTGAACCCGACAGCCTCGGTGTTCAGGCCCAACACCCGCACCGCATAGGGCACATAAGCGGCCTGCAGCACAAACCAGGCGATATTCCAGGCAATGCCGGTCAGCAGCATGGGCCGCAGGTATTCGTGGCGCCAGACAAACTGCGCGCCTTCCTGCATCTCGCGCAACGGGTGGCGCGCGGGCGCCAGCGTGCGTGCCGGTTCATGCAGACGCCACAGCAACGCTACCGCCGCAGCGGACAGCAGCGCGGCCAGCACAAAGGCCGCCGCCCCACCCACCCAGGCCACCAGCGCACCGGCCAGCGCGGGCCCGGCCGCATAGGCGGCGCTGCGCGCCAGCTCCAGCCGCCCGTTGGCGCGCGCCAGCGAGCCGCGCGGCACCAGCGCCGGCACCATGGCCGGTGCCGCCACGCTGAAGCCCACCGTGCCCACGGCCCCGGCAAACCCCACCACCGCCAGCCAGAAAATCGACAGCTGCCCGGTCAGCACCATGGCCAGCAGCACCCCCAGCGATACGGCCCGCAGCAGTTCCGCCCACACCATGAGGCGGCGGCGCGACGTGCGGTCGGCCAGCACGCCCAACGGAATGGACAGCAACAGGAAGGGCAGCGTCTGCACCGCCGCCAGCAAGCCGATCTCGCCCGGCCCCGAGCCCAGCATCAGCACCGCCACCAGCGGCACGGCCGCCAGGCTCAGCTGTTCGGCGGATTGGGCTGCCAGGTTGGCCCAGGCCAGGCGTGCGAAGGCCGGTGGAAGAGAAGCAGACTGCATGGGGCGTTATCTTGCCCGTCCCGGCCCTGCACTGCTGGCCGGAACCGGACATGCCATTGACCGCCGTATTGCTTCAGCCCCGCTCGGGTGCACCATCTACCTCGCAGCGCCGCCCTGCCTTGCGACATGCACCTGGTGCAACGTGATCTTGCGCACCTCGGCCTGGCTGGTTTCGATGTGAGCGCGCAGCAGCATGACGGCCTGGTCGCCGCGTTTGGCGCGAATGGCCTTGAGGATCTTGGCGTGCTCGTCGTAGGTGGCGTCAATGCGCGCCTGCTTGGTGAAGTCCAGCCTGCGGATGATGCGGATGCGGTCGGTCACGTCGCGGTGCACGCGGGCCATCTCGGCATTGCCGGCGGCGGCCACCAGGCTGCAATGAAAGGCTTCGTCGCGTTGTGACACTTCCACCATGTCGGTGCTGCGCCCGGCCGCGGGCACCAGCCAGAACGCGGCCAGTTCGTCCAGCAGCACGCGGTCCACGCGATCGCCATCGGCGCACAGGCGCTGTGCGGCCGTGGTCTCCAGCACCATGCGCAGGTCGTACAGCTGTTCAAACTGGTCAAAGTCAAACGGCAGCACGCGCCAGCCGCTTCTGAACAGCACCTCGACATAGCCCTCCTGCTGCAGGCGAAACAGCGCCTGGCGCACCGGCGTGCGGCTCACGCCCAGGCGCTCGCTCAGTTCGTTTTCGGTAAAGCGGTCGCCGGGCACGAGCTTGAACTCGGCCACGTCCTGCTTGAGCTGCGCGTAGACATCGTCGGCCCGCGATCGGTGCGGGGCGCTGGCGGGGCGGATAAGAGCGGTGTGCACGATGGAACTTTATCAGCGCAGGGCCTGCAGCAGGGCCGCGCTGGGTGCCGTCCAGCCCACGATGGCGCCCTGGGCGCGCATCATTTCCACCGCCGCCGCCTTGAAGTGGGGAAAGTAACTTTCCGTGCAGTCTTCCAGCAGCAGGCCCTCGTAGCCGCGGTCGTTGGCCTCGCGCATGCTGGTCTGCACGCAGACCTCGGTGGTCACGCCCATGAACAGCAGGTGCGTCACGCCCGCCTGCTGCAACAGGTTGTGCAGCGGCGTGGCGTAGAACGCGCCCTTGCCCGGTTTGTCGATGACGATTTCGCCGGGCACCGGCGCCAGCGCGGGGATGATCTGGTTACCCGGCTCCCCTGCAATCAGGATGCGGCCCATGGGCCCCACATCCCCGATCCGCAAGGACGGGTTGCCGCGGTTGCGCTTGGCCGGCGGGCAGTCCGACAGGTCAGCCGCATGCGCCTCGCGCGTGTGCACCACCAGGCCGCCCGCGCCGCGCCAGGCGGCCAGCACGGCCCGGCAGGCCGGCACGATGGCCTCCAGCAGGGACACATCGTTGCCCAGCGTCTCACCAAAGCCGCCGGGCTCGATGAAGTCGCGCTGCATGTCGATGATGACCAGGGCGGTGGTGGCGACGTTGAATTCAAACGGGAAGGGGTTGGCGTTCAGTTGCATGCGGGCTCCCGTGGCATGGATTGCGGGTCGAGCCCGCAATGACAGCGTGCGCTAGGCATGGTGACCGCCTCCCATGTGGGCGCCCAGTACGTGGCGCTCAGCGCCTTCGGCTGGGGTTTCAAAAACGATGCGGCCCTCGCTCATCACCACGATGCGGTCGGCCAGCTCCAGCAGTTCGTCCAGGTCTTCGCTGATCAGCAGCACCGCGCCGCCACGCTCGCGCACCTGCAGGATGCGGCTGTGGATTTCCTTGACCGCCGCAAAGTCCAGGCCGAACACCGGGTTGGCCGCGATCAGCACATTGATCTCGCCGGCCAGCTCGCGCGCCAGCACGGCGCGCTGCACGTTGCCGCCCGACAGTGCGCGGATGGGCGCATTCTCGCCCCGGGTTTTGATGCCGTAGTCGCTGATCCACTGGCGGGCACGCGCGCGCCAGGCGCCATAGCGCAGCCAGCCGCCACCCACGAATGCGGCAGCCAGCGGAGGCTGGTCAAAGTCACGCAGCGCCATGTTCTCGGCCACGCTCAGTTCGCCCACGCAGGCGTTGCGCAGCGGCTCCTCCGGCAGGCTGCGCAGTTTCAGGCGGCGGTTTTCCTCGCGCCGGGCCTGGTAGGGCTCGCCCATCACGCGCACCTCGCCGCCCAGGCGCGGGCGCTGGCCCACCAGGGCCTCCACCAGCTCGCGCTGGCCGTTGCCGGACACACCGGCCACGCCCACGATCTCACCGGGCCTGACCTGCAGGTCGATGCCCTGCAGCGCCAGCGGCCCGCGATCACCCGGCGCCTTCAGGCCGCGCACGTCCAGCGCCACGGCGGCGCCCGCGCCCGGCCTGGCGGCCGCCGGCGGCGCGCTCTCGCGCGGCGGCGTGTCCACGGCGGCCTCGCCCACCATGGCTTGGGCCAGCAGGTGCGGGTCGGTCGCCCACACTTCACAGTGGTGCACGGCCTTGCCCCGGCGCAGCACGGTCACGTTGTCGGCATAGGCCATGACTTCGCGGAATTTGTGCGTGATGATCAGCACGGTGCACTGGCCGCTGCGCGCAAATTCACGCACATGGCCCAGCACTTCGTCGGCCTCCTGCGGCGTCAGCACCGAGGTGGGTTCGTCCAGGATCAGCAGCCGCGGCTTCAGGTACAGCTGCTTGAGCAGTTCCAGCTTCTGCTTTTCTCCGGCGGCCAGCTCGGCGGGCCGCGCGTCCAGGTCCAGGCTGAACGGTGTGCTGGCCAGAAAGCGCTGCAGCGCGGCGCGCTGGTCTTTCCAGTGGATCACCGCGGGCACCTGGCCGCCGGCCAGCAGCAGGTTTTCAGCCACCGTCATGCCCGGCGCCAGCGTGAAGTGCTGGTACACCATGCCGATGCCCAGCGTGCGCGCCACCACCGGGTTGGCAATGTCTTGTTCGCGTCCATCGGTCATGACACTGCCTGCTTCCGCCTTGTGAAAGCCTGCAATGCATTTGACGAGCGTGCTTTTGCCGGCGCCGTTTTCACCCAGCAGGGCGTGGACTGTGCCGGGGGCGACTTTCATCGTCACGTTGTCCAACGCAGTGAATGCGCCAAAGCGTTTGGTCAGGCCGAAAGTTTCCAAGGCCATGGCGCCGGTGGGGTGTGGCAGTGTTTCCACTTTCATGTTTTCTCCCCTTTCGTTCTAACTCGCGGTCTTGTCAGCGGGCGGTGTGCGGCGGGGCTCATACTGCGGTGGTTTTGCCAAAACTCCGCTGCGATGCTCGGGAGTCGGTCGCGCTGCGGAACTCGCTGCATTGCGCTTCGCTCCATTCCGCTCAGACAGCCGCAGTGAGCATGTTCACGATGCGCGCTTGCGCGCGCCGACACTCCCCCCTGCGCTTCTCGCCACCGCAGAAATCGCCCCGCCGCACACCGCCCGCTGACAAGCCCGGGCCTGGGTACGCCACCGGTAGCGCGCCAACAGCATGGCCGCAAATCTGCGCCTGCGGGCACACCGGCCTGGGGGCGCCTCTGGAGCGCCGAGCAGCGCAAGGGTGAGTGTCGGCGCGCGCAGCGCGCTTCGTGCTCTGACTCACTGCGGCTGTTCGAGCGCAGCGCGCAGCGCGTAGCGAGTTCCGCAGTGCGACCGATCCCTGAGCAGCGCAGGGCAGTCGCCGCAGGCGACCGTTCCAGTGAAGCCCCCAGGCCGGTGTGCCCGCAGGCGCAGATTTGCCGCGAAGTACAGGCATACAGATTCACACCAGTGCCTCCAACACAGCAACAGAAGTCGCATGCGCCCCAAACACCCCACCCTGCATCGTGATCATCTTCAACGCAGCCTCGTGGTTGCCACGGTCCGTGGCCGCAGTGCAGTCCGACAGCAGCAGGCATTCAAACCCCCGGTCATTGGCCTCGCGCATGGTGGTGTGCACGCACACGTCGGTGGTGATGCCGGTGAGGATGAGGTTCTCGATGCCGCGTGTGCGCAGGATCAGCTCCAGGTCCGTGGCGCAGAAGCTGCCCTTGCCCGGCTTGTCAATCACCACCTCGCCGGGCAGCGGCGCCAGCTCGGGGATGATTTCCCAACCCGGCTCGCCGCGCACCAGGATGCGGCCACAGGGGCCGTCGTCGCCGATGCCCACGCCGTGGGTGCCGATCTGCCGCGAACGCCAGCGCTTGTTGGCGGGCAGGTCGCTCAGGTCGGGGCGGTGGCCTTCGCGGGTGTGGATCAGCGTGTAGCCCGCCGCGCGCGCGGCGGCCATCAGCTTCTTCAATGGCTCGATGGGCGCGCGCGTGAGCGAGATGTCGTAGCCCATCTTGTCCACATAGCCGCCCACGCCGCAGAAGTCGGTCTGCATGTCGATGATGACCAGCGCCGTGTTGGCTGCGCGCAGGTCGCCGTTGTAGGGCCAGGGATACGGGTTGGCTTGAACGAATCGTGGCAGGGGGGGTTGCATGTCATTTCACCGAAGAGAGTTCACCGGGGCTGCCTGCGGCCACGCTGCCGGGTTTGCAGGTGATCACCAGGATCAGCAGCGTCAGCACATAGGGAACAGTGTTGAACAGGTGGTAGCCCCAGCCGATGCCGATGGATTGCAGGGCCGGGCCGATGGCCCCCGCGCCGCCAAACAGCGCGGCGGCGCCGATGCAGCGCAGCGGGCTCCAGCGTGCAAAAATGACCAGCGCCACCGCGATCAGGCCCTGGCCGCTGGAGATGCCCTCGTTCCAGCTGCCGGGATAGAACAGCGTGAGCGATGCACCGCCCAGCCCTGCGATGGCGCCACCCGCTGCAGTAGCCGCCAGGCGGATGCCCGGCACCGAATAGCCCAGGGCGCGCGTGGCGTTGGCCGAATCGCCCGCCATGCGCACCAGCAGGCCCAGGCGGGTGCGCGCAAAGCCCCACCACAACAAGCCTGCGATCGCCAGCCCCACGGGCAGCAGCGCATTGACCTGCAGCGCGGCGCGCACCGAGGCGTTGTCGCTCCACTGGCCCAGCGCCAGGGCCGGTATCTGGGGCGCCTGCGGCTGGATCAGCGGCTTGCCCAGGTAAAACGCCAGGCCCGTGCCCAGCAGCATCAGGGCAATGCCAGTGGCCACATCGTTCACGCGCGGCAGCGAGCACAGCACGCCATGCAGCGCGGCCAGCAGCGCGCCCGCAGCGGCGCCCGCCAGCACACCCGTCCATGCCGAGCCGCTGAGGTAGGCGCCGCCAAAGGCCGCCATGGCCGACAGCACCAGCACGCCCTCCAGGCCGAGGTTGATGCGGCCCGATTTTTCCGTCAGGCATTCGCCCAGGCTCACGAACAGGAAGGGCACACCCACGCGCAGCGCGCCGCCAAGGATGCCGGCGAAGAAAGTCAGGAGCACATCGGCCATCATGATCTGTCACCCCGGACTTGATCCGGGGTCCATGTTGGAACGCCAGGATCTGGATGCCGGGTCAAGCCCGGCATGACAGTGTTTGTGGTGCTCATGCGATCTTGTCCCCCATCGACACCTGTGCACCGCTGGGCCCGGCCCCTTTCGCCAACCTGGCCCAGAAAGCCTTCCAGTCCACGTCGCGCAGCGCCTCGCTGGCCAGGATCAGCACGAACGCCATGCCCTGCAACACCATGACGGAGGCATCCGGCAGCCCCAGGCGGCGCTGCAGCAGGCTGCCCGCCGCGCCAAAGCCGCCGAACAAAATAGCCACGGGGATCACCGCCAGCGGGTTGTGCCGCGCGATGAAGGCCACCAGGATGCCGGCATAGCCATAGCCCGCGATCAGCGATGCGTTGGCGCTGGTGTGCACGGCCGCCACTTCCACCGCGCCGGCCAGGCCCGCGCAGGCACCGCCCACCGCGCAGGCCAGCAACACCAGGCGTGACGCCGGCAGCCCGACCAGCTGCGCCGTGCGCGGGTTGCCACCCACCACGCGCACCGCAAAGCCCGACGCCGTCCATTTGAGCCACACGCCCAGGGCCAAGCAGGCCACGATGCCGAGCACCAGGCCCCAGTGGATGTCGGAGCCCGCAATGCCGCCGATGCGCAGACCCTCATTCAGCGCAAGGGTGGACGGCTTGTTCAGGCTGGCCGGATCGCGCAGCGGGCCCTCGACCCAATGCTTGAACAGGCCCACGGCCACATAGGCCAGCAGCAGGCTGGAGATGGTTTCGTTGATGCCGCGAAACTGCCGGAGAAACCCCGCCAGCATGATCCACAGCGCACCGGCCACCGCGCCGGCAGCGCACACCAGCGCCGTGCCAAGGATGTTGGCAGGGGGCGTGATGACATAGGGCAGCGCCGCGCAGGCCAGCCCGCCCAGCACCATGGCGCCTTCACCGCCAATGATGACCAGCCCCGCGCGCGCGGGGATCGCCACGCACAGCGCGGTAAGCATCAGCGGCGCGGCGCGCTGCAATGTGTTCTGCCAGCTGAACCAGTCGCCAAACGCGCCCTTGAACAGCAACACCCACACATCGACCGGGCTTACCCCCGCAAACCACACGAACCCGCCAAACAGCACCAGCGACAGCGCGATGGCGGCGACGGGCAGGGCGATGTCGGTGAGGGTGTCTTTCATGGAAGTTTCCGGTTGTCATCCCGGGCTTGACCCGGGATCCACGTTGGTGTGCCTGCATGGATGCCGGATCAAGTCCGGCATGACATCGAAGGTCAGATGCTTCCAATGACCCCCTCGACGAGGTAGTTCATCTTCTCCAGCTCCAGGTCGGTCTGCTTGAGCGTCTTGCCGGCGGCGATGACCGTGTTGCCCTTGTTGTCCTTGAGCGGGCCCTTGAAGATGTCGAACGTGCCGGCCATCATCTTGCCCTTGATGTCGTCGGCATTCTTTTTAGCCGCGTCGGTCACGGCGGGGCCGTAAGCGGACATCTTCACGTAGCCTTCCTTAAGGCCGCCGCGGATGAAGTTGGGGTGCGGCTTGCCGGCCTTGGCCGCGTCAATCACCGTCTTGTAGGCGGTCAGCCAGTTCCATTCGGCGCCCGTCAGGTAGGCCTGCGGTGCCAGCTTGGCCTGGCTCGCGTGGTAGCCGCAGACCATCTTGCCGCGCTTGGCCGCCGTCTCGACGATGACCTTGGGGCCGTCCACGTGCATGGTGAACACGTCCACGCCCTGGTCGGCCAGGCTGTTGGTGGCTTCGGCCTCTTTCACGGCCATGGACCAGTCGCCGGTGAAGATCACGCTGCAGGTGATGCCGGGCTTGACCGAGCGCGCACCCATCAGGAAGGCATTGATGTTGCGCAACACCTGCGGGATGGGCTTGGCCGCGACGAAGCCGATCTTGCCGCTCTTGCTCATGTGGCCGGCCACCACGCCGTTGAGGTACTGGCATTCGTCGATGTAGCCAAAGAAGCTGCCGGTGTTCTTGGGGTGCTTGCCCTCGGTCCACATGCCGCCGCAATGGGCAAAGCGCACGTCGGGGTACTTGGCCGCCATGGCCAGCATGTGCGGGTCGAAGTAGCCGAACGAGGTGGGGAACAGCACGCTGGCGCCGTCCTGCGCAATCATGCCGGTCATGGTCTTCTGCACGGCGGCGGTCTCGGGCACGTTTTCTTCTTCCACCACCTTGATGCCGGGCATCTTCTTCAGCTCGGCGGCGGCCTGGGCCTGCGCCTGGTTGTAGCCAAAGTCGTCACGCGGGCCCACGTAGATCACGCCCACGGTCAGCGGCTTTTGCGCGAAGGCCAGCGGCGCGGAGGCGGCAGCGCCGAGCGCGGCCAGGGTTTTGAGGGAGTCACGGCGGTTGGTGTGCTGCAGGGTCATGGTCTTCTCCGGGGTTGAAAGGGGTTAGCAGGATTCATGCAAGGGGCGGCGGTGTGTCCAGCAGGCTCACATGCGCGGCCACCACACGCCAGCCTGCAGGCGTGCGCAGCCAGGTCTGGCTCTGGCGGCCGGTACGTGCCGCGCCCGCGCGGCGGAATTCGGTGCTGGCCGTGGCAAAGTCGCGGCCGTAGGTGGTGATGACGGTGTTCATCAGCTGGCGCGCCAGGCCCTGGGGTGAGCGCCCCGCGCGAAAGGCCCGGATGGCGTCATACCCGTACAGGTTTTCCGTGGCGCCGTAGCGCAGCGTGTGCGGGCTGTCCCAGAACAGCTCGTCCAGCACGGCCACTTCATTGCTGACCAGGGCCTTTTCGTAGCGCGCAAAGGCCGCCGTGACTTCGAGCACGATGTCGGGCAGGTTGATGTCCATGGTGTTCACTCCCTCCCCCGATGGGGGAGGGCGGGGGTGGGGGCCATCGCAGCACCCCATTGCCCCCACCCCAACCCTCCCCCAGCGGGGGAGGGAGGACGCAGGTGCGCCACGCCCGTTTGCTGCAGCACCATCGCCGCGCGCAGCGCCAGGTCCTCGCGCCAGGGCGCGGCGATCAGTTGCACGCCAACCGGCAGGCCACCGGTGCCAGACGGCCACATCGGCGCGGCCACCACGGGGCAACCCGCAAACGAGATCGGCTGCGTCAGCAGGCCCATGGACGGCCGGCAGGGCAGGCGCTGGCCATTGATGTCCAGCCACTCCGTGCCAATCAAGGGCGCGGCCACCGGCGTGGCGGGCGCGATCAGCACGTCCCAATGCTGGAACAGCGCATTGACCTTGTCGCGGTAGACGCGGCGAAAGCGCTGCGCCCGCAGGTACCAGGCCGCGGGCTGCAGCGCGCCCGCGATGAAACGGTCCACCGACAGCGGCTCGAAGTCATCCGCGCGCGTGCGCAGGTCGGCCAGGTGCAGCGCGCCGCCTTCGCTGGCGCTGGTGATGAAGGCCGCCGCGCGGGCGGCCGCCGGATCGGGCCATTCGACGATCTCGATCACGTCGAGGACGCGGGCGGCGGCCTTGGCCACTTCGCGCGCGGGCTGCGTGGCGTTGTCGTGGAAGTAGCCGCCCAACAAACCGATGCGCAAGCCTTTCGTCCCTTGCGACAGCGACTGCAACGTGGGCTCGATAGCCGTCGCGTGGCAACCCGCATCCAGCGGGTCAGGCGACTGCAGTGCGTCGTACACCGCGGCCAGCCGTTCGACCGAATCGGCAAACGGCCCCAGATGATCGACGCTGTGTACGAACGGGTAGCTGCCGCGCCGCGACAGCCGCCCGAACGTCGGCTTGAGCCCCCACACGCCGCACAGCGAAGACGGCACGCGGATGGAGCCATTGGTGTCCGAGCCCAGCGCCACCGGCACCTGGCCCGCCGCCACGGCCGCGCCCGAACCACCGGACGACCCGCCCGCGATGCGCGTCAGGTCATGCGGGTTGCGGCACGGGCCGTAATGGGTGTTCTCGGTGGTAAAGCCGTAGGCGTATTCGTCCATGTTCAGCGAGCCCACCAGCACGGCACCGGCGGCCTGCAGGCGTCGCACCAGGAAGGCGTCCGATGACGCGGGTGCGTGATCGCGGTTGACCCTGGACCCGGCCAGCGTCACCTCGCCTTCGATGTCAAACAGGTTCTTGACCGCATAGGGCACACCGGCGAGCGGACCCAGCGCCTCGCCGCGCGCGCGGCGTGCATCGATGGCCGCGGCCTCGGCACGGGCGCGGGCGTAGCTCTTGCCAGTGAAGGCGTTCACCTCGCCGTCGGTCGCGTCGATGCGGGCGATGCAGGCCTCCAGTGCTTCGGCGGCGGTCATGCGGCGTGCGTCCTGTCCGGATCGGGATTGAATATTTCAGCCAGCTCATCCTCGGGCGACAGCGGCACGCGCTCCAGCAGCGCGGCCAGCGCCGCCGTGCGCTCCAGGTGCGCTGCCACACGCTGCGCGCGAGCAGCGTCCAGCGGGATGCCCAGCGCAACCGCACTGGCCTTCACATAGGCGAGCGTTTCGGCTTCGGTCACCGGCGCACCTCGCGCTGGAAGATTTCAAGCGACAGCTTCTTGGTCGCCACGAAGCTCGGCGTCGACAGCGTGTCCACCGTGCGCGGGCGCGCATCGTCGTACGCCAGGATTTCCGCCACCTTGGTCGGGCGCTTGGTCAGCAGCAGCACCTGGTCGGCCAGGTACACCGCCTCTTCCAGGTCGTGCGACACCAGCAGCATGGTGGTGCCGGTCTTCATGAACACTTCCTGCAGCTTCTCGCGGATGAACAGCGTCATCTCGAAGTCCAGCGCCGAGAACGGCTCGTCCAGGAACAGCACCTCGGGGTTGTTGGCCAGCGCGCGCATGATGGACGCGGTCTGTTGCTGGCCGCCCGACAGCTCGTACGGATAGCGGTTCAGGTCGAACTTGACGTCGAAGCTCGCCACCAGCTCGGCCATGCGGCGGTCCACCTCGGCTTTGCTCTTGCCTTCGAGCTTGAGCGGGTAGGCGATGTTGTCGATGGTGCGCATCCACGGGAACATCGCTTCGCGGTAGTTCTGGAACACGTAGCCGATCTTGGTGTCCTTGAGGCTCTTGCCATCGAACAGGATCTCACCGCTGTCGATGGGGATCAGCCCCGCGATCATGTTGATCAGCGTGCTCTTGCCGCAGCCGTTGGGGCCGAACACCGAGACGATTCTTGCTTTGGGAATGTCCAGGTCGAAGTTCTCGTACAGCGGCCAACCCGCGAAGTACTTGGTGAGGCCCCGGATGGTGATGTGCGTGCCGGCCGGGCCGGGCACGAATTCACGCGCGGGCACGTCGGCGAAGACGGGGGCGTTGATCACGGCGTTCATCGGCCACTCCAGTGAACGATCTTGCGTTCGGCGACAAGAAAGAGGATGTTGAGTGCGTAGCCCAACGCGCCCGCCGCCAGGATGGAGGCATACATGTCGCGCACGTTCATCACCTGCTGCGAGTTGATGATGCGGTTGCCCAGGCCGCTGTCGGCGCCGATGAACATCTCGGCCACGATCACGATCACCAGCGCCATGGACACCGCCGAGCGCAAACCCACGAAGCTGGGTTGCAGGCTTTCCCAGACCAGCACGTCCTTGAAAATCTGCCAGCGCGTCGCGCCCATGACCTTGGCCGCCATCACCCGCTGCTTGCGCGCGTTGATGACGCCGTAGGCGCTGTTGAACACCACGATCAGGAACGCGCCGAACGCGGCAATCGCCACCTTGTTGATGTCCGACACGCCGAAGATCATGAGGAACAGCGGAATCAGCGCCGACGACGGCGTGGAACGGAAGAAGTCGATCAAAAACTCCACACTGCGGTAGGCCCGCTCGTTGCTGCCCAGCAGCACGCCCAGCGGCATGCCCACGGCGGCGGCGATCAGGAAGGCCTGCACCGTTCGCATGACGGTGACGCCAAAGTCCTTGAGCAGCGGACCACCCCACAGGCCGCTGATCAGCGTGCCCAGGGCATCCAGCGGCGGCGGCAGCAGGATGGCCTTGATGAAACCCGTGCGTACGGCCAGGTCCCACAAGATGAACAGCACGATGGGGCCGATGAACGGCAGGAAGCGCTCCCACTGCGGCTTCTTCGGCGCGGCGGTGGCGTGGGCGGCGGGCGGCGTCCAGGGCTTGGGCGCCGCCACCGCCGTGGGCGGCACGGGCGCACCCGGCATGGCGTCTGGTGTGGCGCGCATGGCTTCAGCCCTTGTAGAGCATGCTGTCCACCAGCAGCCGCTTGCTGAAGATGCCCTTCTCGCTGAACAGGTCGAAGAACTTCTGGAAGTGCGCCACATCCGCCGGCGTGAACTCGTTGTACATGGTGTACGCGGCCAGCGGCACCTCGCTGGTCAGCGGGCCTTCAATGGCGGTGTAGCCCTTCATGTACTGGCGCGCCTCGGCCGGCTTGCTGCGCACATAGGCCACGCCTTTGCCATAGGCGGTGATGAATTTCTTCGCCACCTCGGGGTTCTTCTGGATGAAGGCCGAGGCCAGCGACGCCGAGCCGCCAAACCACGGCGCCATCGGGTCGCCCAGCACGTATCTGGCGATCACGCCCGGCTCCAGCACGCGCGTGGTGCCGTTCATGCGGCCAATGGTGCCGGTGGGCTCCAGCGTGTAGGCGGCGTCGATCTGGCCGGCGGCCAGCGCGGCCACGTGCTGGCCGATGGGCAGCTCCACCACCGTGGCGCCGGTGGCGCCGCCGCGCTCCAGCACGGTCTTGGCCAAGGTCACGTTCTGGATGCCGGGGCCCGAACCCACGCGTTTGCCCTTGAGGTCGGCCATCACCTTGGCCGGGCTGGCCACGGGCACGATCACCTCGTCCAGCACGTTTTTCACGTTGCTGGGGTTGGAGCAGAAGATCTTGAAGGTGCCGGGCGCGGCAATCTCGCCGATGGCGATGTTGGCCGAGCCCGTGCCGTTGGCGGTGCCGTCCGCGCGGCCGGACAGCACGGCCTCCATCACCTGCTGCGCGCCCGCGAACTTCAGCGGCTCCACGTCCAGGCCGGCTTCCTTGAAGTAACCCAGCTCGATGGCTGAATAGAACGGCAGGCCCGCTGCGATGGGCCAGTAGCCGATGCGGATCTTGGGGCCGGCCTGGGCGCGCACCATGGGCGCGCCGGCGACGGCGACGGCGGCGCCAGCGGCCTTGAGCAGCGTGCGGCGGGTGGAAGAGACGGCGTGGCGAGTATCGGTCATGGAACGCTCCTGCTTGAGGTTTGGTTGGATGGATGAATGATTCAGGCCGGGGCTTTGAGCGACGCGATGTACGCGCGCCAGCCGCCCAGGTGGGTGATGTCCTGCGCGCCCTGGGTGGCGAGCGATTCGCAGATGAAGCCCTGCACGCTGGCGCCGTCGGCCAGCGTCAGCGTGCCAATGCCCAGGGGCGCAGGGATCAGCGCGACGAAGCTGCCGTAGTGCGCGGCGGGCATCTCCCACACTTCGACGGCGATCGCGCCGCCTGTGCCAGCGGCCACGCGCACCAGGCCGGGCTTGGGCGGCACGGTGCCGGGCAGGGCATAAAAGCGGTAGTCGGGCGCGGTCTGCGTGGTGGCCACCAGGCGCGCGCCGCGCTCGGTGAGCTGGCTGTTCAGCGGCATGCCCGACAGGTGCGCGCCGACGACGGCAACCCTGACCATGGCCTGGGGCCTGATGCCGGGGATGGCGATGGGTGCGGGCAGCGCCTGGCCCGTTACGCCCTGCGTGAGCGCGGTGTCGTGGTGGTAGCGTTGTCCCAGCTCGGCCAGCTGCCAGTCGCTACCGCAGGGGCCGATCAACGTGATGCCGAACGGTAGACCGTCGGCGCGGATGCCGGCAGGCACCGACAGCGCCGCATAGTCCAGCAGGTTCACGAAGTTGGTGTACGCACCCAGGTTGCGGTTCAGCGCGACCGGGTCGGCCTGCATGGCGGCGATGGTGTAGTGCGTGGGCGCCGTGGGCACCAGCAGCAGGTCGATGTCCTGCCACATCGCGCTCGCGCGCTGGCCCAGCGCGCGCAGGCGCACCTGCGCAGCCACCAGGTCGGCGGCGCTGTAGCCACGGCCGGCCGCGATGATGCCGCGCACGGGCTCCATGGCTTCGGCCTCGTGCGCGTCGAAGAACTCGCGGATGGCGGCGTAACGCTCGGCCACCAGCGCGCTCTCATAGAGCAGGCTGGCGGCCTGGGCCAGCGGCGCGAAGTCCACCGTCACCGGCGTGCCACCGAGTTCGCGCAGCCGCGTGACGGCCTGCCGGAACGCGGCCTCGGCCGCGTCGTCGCCGAAGAATGGCAGTTCCGACGGCACGCCGAAGCGGAACGCCGCGGGAAACGGCGCGTCCGCCAGCACAAGCGTGCGCGAGAACGGGTCGCGCGCGTCCGGCCCCATGGCCGCCTGCAGCACCTGCGCGGCCAGGCCGACCGTGCGCGCGAAGATCGACACACAGTCCACGCTCTGCGCCGCCGGCACCACGCCGTGCGCGCTGATCAGCCCTTTGCTGGGCTTCAGGCCCACGATGTTGTTGAGCCCGGCGGGCACGCGGCCCGACCCGGCGGTGTCGGTGCCCAGGGCAAAGTCCACCTCGCCGGTGGCCACGACGTGGGCCGAACCCGAACTGGAGCCGCCACACACATAGACCGGGTTGAAGGCGTTGGGTACCGCGCCATAGGGCGAGCGCGTGCCGTTCAGGCCGCAGGCGAACTGGTCCAGGTTGGTCTTGCCGACCAAGGATGCACCAGCATGGAGCAGCCTGGCCACTACCGCGGCATGTGCTTGCGGGCGGTAGGCAAAGGCCGGGCAGGCTGCGGTGGTGGGCAGGCCGGCAGCGTCGATGTTGTCCTTGGCGGCAAAGCGCAGCCCGGCCAGCGGCCCTGCATCCGTCAGGCGCAGCGGTGTGTCAAAGCGGGAAATCCAGGCCTGCGGCGCACTGGCCGGCGCGGCGCCCACGGGGGCGGCAGCGGCAGTGTCGGCAGGAAGGACGGTGTGCACCATATCTGAGCATCCAATCTTGTATCCAAGTTGAGATGCAAAGACCGTGCCACGCGCAGCGATGGGGTTTGCCTTGTCGCGCGAAGCGTCGCGGCTTTCAGAAGATTGAGCCGCTATGGCGCAGATACGGCTCAACCGATGAGCCGTATTCGCTAGAATGCGGCTCATGGCCGCTCGTTCAACCACCTATCTCTGGCAACTGCCTGGTTGGCCCGAACTGACATTCGCCCCCGAATCCGTCAGCGCCGCTCTCTCGGAAGCCCGCCGCCTTCAGGGCGAGGTGCAAGGCAAAGCCCGCGCCATCGGCATTGACCGCGCGGGCGAAGTCATGAGGGAGGTGCTGGCGCAAGAGGTGCTGGCCACCGCTGCCATCGAGGGCGAAAAGCTCGACCCCGCATCCGTGCGCTCATCCGTACTGCGGCACCTGGGTTTGGCTGATGCCGGGCCGCGCGACCGCCATGTGGATGGCCTGGTCCAGGTCATCAATGATGCCTCCAGCGCATTCCAGCAACCGCTGGACCACGATCGGCTGTGCCGCTGGCATTCGGCCCTGTTCCCCGGCGGCGCCAGCGGCATCCGCAGGATTGCCGTGGGCCGCTACCGCGACCATGCAGACCCCATGCAGATCGTCAGCGGCCTGCCCGGCAAAGAGGTCGTGCACTACCAGGCCCCGCCTTCACACCAGGTCCGCGCCGACATGGACCGCCTGCTGCAATGGTTTGCCGACACCACACCTGTGCCCGGCCACCCCCCGGCAATGGAAGGCCTGGCCCGGGCCGCCATCGCGCACCTGTGGTTTGAAAGCATCCACCCGTTTGAAGACGGCAACGGCCGCATCGGCCGGGCCATCGTGGACATGGCCCTGGCGCAGGACCAAGACGGGCCGCTGAGGCTGTACAGCCTGTCACGGCAACTGCTTGAGTCACGCGCGGGCTACTACGACGCGCTGAACCAGGCGCAGCGCGGCACGGGCGAGGTGACGGCCTGGGTCCAGTGGTTTGCCCGCCAGATTGCCGCGGCTTGCAGGCGAACCAGCCAGGTGATGGACCGCGCCATCGAAAAGAGCCGGTTCTGGGCCGACCACAGCGCCACGGAACTCAATGCGCGCCAGCGCAAGGTCTTGCAGCGCCTGCTGGATGACGGCGACGGCGGCTTTCTGGGCGGCCTGAACGCAGACAAGTACATGAAGATGACGGGCGTGTCCAAAGCCACGGCCACGCGCGACCTGGGGAGCCTGGTGGCTGCGGGCCTGCTGAGGACCACGGGCCAGGGCAAGGGTGTGCGCTACTACGTCAACGTGCCGGGGTGGACGCACGGTACCTGAAAGGCAAGCTCACCCTGGCCCGCGACGGCACGCGTCTACGACGCTGCGTCCAGGTCGATCATGGCCGCCAGCGGCACACCCGCAGGCGCCACATGGTCCGCCACCACCCAGGCGCGCGACGGGTGCGTGGCGGCCTCTTGCAGCAGCCCGGTGATGACGCCCATCGACGCCTTGTCCACCGCGGCAAACGGCTGGTCCAGCAACGTGAGCGCGGCGCCTGACGCGAAGGCCGCCGCCAGCCAGACCTTGCGCCGCGAGCCGGTGGACAGCATGTCCAGCCGCTTGGGCAGGTGCTGCGCCAGGTCCAGCGCGTGCACCAGGTCGTGCAGCAAGGCGCGGTCCAGCGCAGGGTGCTGCCGGGCCACGCGGTCAAAGCACTGGCCGGGCGTGAGGCCATCGCAGCCGTCGGCACGCGGGTTGACCCAGAACACCCTGCCACCCGCCTGCACGGTGCCGGCCCGGGGCGCCAGCTCGCCGGCCATCAGCCGCAGCAGCGTGGTCTTGCCCGTGCCTTCATCACCGCCCAGCCAGGTCACGCCCGGCGGCACGGCAAGGTCCAGGCGGCTGAACAACGGTGGCTGGCCGGGCCAGGCAAAGCCCAGGTTTTGTATCTGCATCGGAAACTTCCTGCATTGGCGCGCATCCCAACCGGGAACAATACCCGCTTGCTACCCCTGAAAGCCCCCAACATGAAATGCCCGACCTGTGATGGCGTGAACCTTGTGATGTCCGAGCGCAGCGGCATCGAGATCGACTACTGCCCGCAATGCCGCGGCGTCTGGCTGGACCGCGGCGAGCTGGACAAGATCATCGAGCGGGCCACGCCCACCACCGCCGCAGCGGCGCCGCAGGCCGCGCCGGTGCAGCAGCCGCCCCAGCAGCCCTATTACCCGCAGCAGCGCCCGCCGCAGCATTACGACAACCGTGGCTACTACCGCAAGAAAAAGCGCGAGGGCTTTCTGGGCGAGCTGTTCGACTTCGACTGAGGTTCAAGCCGCCGCCAGCGCGAACCGGCGTCAATCGCCCCGCGCCAGCAGCGCCTGGCGCAGCAGGCGCGCCGCCCGGTCGCGTATCTGGCCCGGCAGGCTGCGCGGCGGCGGGCGTTTGCGGTTGCGCGCCTGCGTGCAGGCCGACAGGAAGTCCATGAGGATGGGCGTGTCGTCCAGCGTGTTGCCGCCGACCTTGTGAAATTCGGGGTGCCATTGCGTGGCGGCAATGTAGCCGCCCGCCTGGTCGCGCCCGGCCGGGGCCAGGCGCCGGATCGCCTCGGGGATGCGGTCCGGCTCGCTCCAGGCCTCCACCGTGAAGCCCGGCGCCAGGTTCCTGACCGCCTGGTGATGGATGCTGTTGACCCGCGCGCGCAGCACGCCGGGGTACAGCGCGGCCAGGTGCGAATACTCCACCAGCTCGATCTCGTGAAAGTTCTGGTCGTAGGTCACCGCGTCGCGGTGGCGCAGCGTCTTGGGGTGGTAATGCTGGGTTTCGATGTCCTGGTACAGCGTGCCGCCAAAGGCCACGTTGATCAGCTGCATGCCACGGCACACGCCAAAGATGGGCTTGCCCGCCTGCTCGAAGGCCTCCACCAGCGCCAGGTCGTACAGGTCGCGGATGCGGTCGCCAATCCATGCGTCCTGCAGCGGCTCCTCGCCATAGCTGCCGGGCCACACGTCGGCGCCGCCATGCATCACCACGCCATCCAGCCATTGCGCGTAGTGCGACAGCTTGACGTCACCGCGCGCCGTCTCGCCCGTGGGGCAGGGCACCATGACCACCATGGCGCCGGCCGACATGAGCCAGTGCGCGATGGACTGCTCCACGTACTGAAGCGTCTTGTTGGTGAACAGCGAACGCGAAGGGTCGGCGTGCGAAAAGCACGCCGACAGGCCGATCTTGAGGCGGTTGTCGGGCATGTTGGGAATCATTGTGAACCCGCCGCCACGGCCGGCCTGTCGGACGGTGCCGCAACCTTGCCAGCGCCGAAATGGCTAGAATATCTATTCATTTATCTATTCACAAATCTATTCAAACCTTGCGGATATGGCCGCCAATCCCGCTATTGACCCCCTGCGCCTGCAGCTGGCCGGCGGGCCGCAACCCGCGCGGGCATTGGCCCAGGCGCTGGGTGTAAGCCAGCCCACGCTGTCGCGGCGCCTGGCCGCGCTGGGCAGCGAGGTGGTGCGTATCGGCGCCGCGCGATCTATTCAATATGCGCTGCGCGACACGGCCCGCGCGCTGCCCGACATTCCGGTTTACCGGGTGGACGCGGCGGGCCAGCTGCAGCCCCTGGGCACGCTGGTGCCCGTGCGGCCCGACGGCTTCGTCATGCAAACGCCAGCAGGCGAAACCCACCACACCCCTGGCCTGCCGTGGTGGCTGCTGGACATGCGCCCACAGGGCTACCTGGGCCGCGCTTACGTGGCGCGGCATGGCAGCGCCCTGGGTCTGCCGCCCCGGCTGGCGGACTGGTCGGACACCCACGCCCTGCGCGCGTTGCTGGCGCAGGGGCACGACCCGGTGGGCAACCTGCTGCTGGGCGATGCGGCGCGCGCGCAGTTTCTGGCCGCCGCTGTGTCGCCCCCCATCCCGCAGACCGGCAAAGCCACCGCATACCCCCGGCTGGCGCGTGAAGCAGCCCAGGGCGAGTCACCCGGCTCGTCCGCCGGCGGTGAGCAGCCCAAATTCACGGCATGGGCTGACACCGCCGCCGGGCCGCGCCACGTCATCGTGAAATTCAGCGAACCCGAGCCCGGCCCGGTGACGCAGCGCTGGCGCGACCTGCTGCTGGCCGAGCACCTGGCCCTGCAGACACTGGCCGACGCGGGCGTACCCGCCGCGCGCACGGCGCTGCTGGACGCGGTGGGGCAACGCTTTCTGGAAGTGGAGCGCTTTGACCGCGTGAACACGCTGGGGCGGTGCGGCCTGCTGTCGCTCACGGCGCTGGACGCGGAATTTGTGGGCGGCGGCGCCGCCCCCTGGCCCGTGACCGTGCAACGCCTGGCCGACGCGGGCCACGTGCGCGCCGACGCGGTGCAGGGCGCCGCGCTGCTGTGGGCGTTCGGCACGCTGACGGGCAACACCGACATGCACGCGGGCAACCTGTCGTTCATGACCGAAGAGGGCCGCCCGTGGGCGCTGGCACCGGCCTACGATATGACGCCCATGGCATTCGCACCGCGCTCGGGCGGCGGGCTGCCCGACACACTGGCACCGGCAAACCTGCACGCCAGCGTGGGCCACGACACCTGGCGGCAAGCCGATGCACTGGCGGCGCAGTTCCTGGCGCGGGTGCGGGAGGCCGACGGGTTCAGCCGCCGGTTTGCGCCTTGCCTGGCGGCGCTGGGGGTGCATCTGGAACAGGCGCGGGAGAAGATTACAAGGCTGGGATAGTGTCAAAAACCCCTGAGCCGCTGGTGAATTTGTAACCAATCAGGCACTATGGCGGCCACGCATGGAACTCATCGACAACATCAACCGCCTGCTCGGCGACGACCTGAAGAAAACGCTACGCCCCGGGGCCCGGTTGAAGATCGCCGCGTCATGCTTTTCCATGTATGCCTACGAGGCGCTGAAAGAAGAGCTGGAGCAGATCGAAGAAATCCAGTTCATCTTTACGTCCCCCGCCTTCACACCGGATGAAGTGACCGACAAACTGCGCAAGGAGCGCCGCGAATTCCACATCCCCAAGCTGGACCGCGAACGCAGCCTGTACGGCAGCGAATTTGAAATCCAGCTGCGCAACAAGCTGACCCAGCGCGCCATTGCCCGTGAATGCGCTGACTGGATGCGGCGCAAGGCCACCTTCAAAAGCAACCGCAGCAAGGCGCCCATGCAGCAGTTTGCCGGCGTGCAGGCCGGCGGCGCAGAGAACATCTACACACCGCTGCATGGCTTCACCGCGGTGGACCTGGGTTACCAGCGCGGCAACGCGGTGTCCAACATCGTGCAGAAGGTGGATGAGCCCCAGTACGCCGCCTACTATCTCAACCTGTTCAACCTGATCTGGAACGACGCCGAAAAGCTGGACGACGTGACGGCCCAGGTCTGCGACCACATCGCATCGGTCTATCAGGAAAACTCGCCCGAGAGCATCTACTTCCTGATGCTCTACAACATCTTCAGCGAATTTCTGCAAGACCTGAGCGAGGACGTGCTGCCCAACGAGCGCACCGGCTACCAGGACACGCTGATTTGGAACAAGCTGTTCAACTTCCAGAAAGACGCGGCCACCGGCATCATCAACAAGCTGGAGACCTACAACGGCTGCATCCTGGCCGACAGCGTGGGCCTGGGCAAAACCTTTACCGCGCTGGCCGTCATCAAGTACTACGAGCTGCGCAACAGCCGCGTGCTGGTGCTGTGCCCCAAGAAGCTGGCCGACAACTGGCTCAACTACAACCGCAACCTCACCACCAACATCTTTGCCAAGGACCGTTTCGGCTACGAAGTTCTGTGCCACACCGACCTGAGCCGCACCAGCGGCGAATCCTTCGGCACATCGCTGAACCGCATCAACTGGGGCAACTACGACCTGGTGGTCATTGACGAATCGCACAACTTCCGCAACAACGACGCCTTCAAGGAGCGCGAGACGCGCTACCAGCGCCTGATGAACAAGGTCATCAAGCAAGGCGTGAAGACCAAGGTGCTGATGCTGTCGGCCACGCCGGTCAACAACCGCTTCAACGACCTGCGCAACCAGCTGGCGCTGGCCTACGAAGGTGAATCCGACACCCTGAGCCGCAAGCTGCGGACCGGCCGGTCGGTGGAGGAAATCTTTCGCGCGGCACAGGCCGCGTTCAATGCATGGTCGCGGCTGCCGCCCGAAGCGCGCACGGCCCGCGCCATCCTGGACGCGCTGGACTTCGACTTCTTCGAGCTGCTGGACAGCGTGACGATTGCCCGATCGCGCAAGCACATCCAGACCTTCTACGACACCAAAGACATCGGCCGCTTTCCGGACCGGCGCAAGCCGCTGTCATTCCATTGCGCACTGACGACGCTGCCCGACGTCATGTCCTTCAACGGCATCTATGACGAACTGTCGGGGCTGCGGCTGGCCGTCTATGCGCCGCTGAGCTACATCCTGCCCAGCCGCCGGCGCAAGTACGAAGAGCTGTACGACACCCAGGTGGCGGGTGGCGGCGGCACCTTCAAGCAGGTGGACCGCGAAAAGAGCCTGCAGGCCCTGATGGTCACCAACCTGCTCAAGCGGCTGGAAAGCTCGGTGCATGCCTTTCGCATGACGCTGCAACTGCTGCACGACAACCACACGGGCACGCTGGCGCGCATCGCCGCCTTCCAACAGGGCGGCCTGCCCGCGGGCACCGGTGGTGAAGTGACGGACCTGACCGACGCGCTGGCCGATCTGGACCCCGAAGAAGACGAACTGCCGTTTTCGGCCGACGACCAGATCGGCGGCAAGGTCAAGATCAGTCTGGCCGACATGGACCTGCCGTCGTGGGAACGCCAGCTGCGCCACGACCTGCGGATCATCGACCGGCTGCTGACCGACATGCACCGCGTCACGCCCGAGCATGACGCCAAGCTCCAGCACCTGAAGGGCCACATCCTGACCAAGCTGGCGCAGCCCATCAACCCCGGCAACCGCAAAGTGCTGCTGTTCACCGCGTTTGCCGACACAGCCAATTACCTGTACGAACACCTGGCGCCCGTGCTGCGCACGCAGGGCCTGCACAGCGCCCGCGTCACGGGCCAGGGCGAGCCCCAGTCCACAGTCGGGCGGGGGTATGACTTCCAGTCGCTGCTGACGCTGTTCTCGCCCCGCTCCAAAGACAAGGCGCTGGTGCTGCCGCATGAACCCGCCGAGGTGGACCTGCTGATCGGCACCGACTGCATCTCCGAAGGCCAGAACCTGCAGGACTGCGACTACGTCATCAACTACGACATCCACTGGAACCCGGTGCGCATCATCCAGCGCTTTGGCCGCGTGGACCGCATCGGCTCGCCCAACGACAGCATCCAGCTGGTGAACTACTGGCCCGACATCTCGCTGGACGAATACATCAACCTCAAGGACCGGGTCGAAAGCCGCATGATGATCGCCGACGTGACAGCCACCGGCGACGACAACGTGCTGTCTGCCCAGGCCAATGACGTGGCCTACCGCAAGGAACAGCTGCGCCGCCTGCAGACCGAAGTGATCGAGCTGGAAGACCTGAAAACCGGCGTGTCCATCACCGACCTGGGGCTGAACGACTTTCGCATGGACCTGCTGAACCACGTCAAGGCCCACGGCGAGCTGGACCGCATGCCCAACGGCCTGCACGCCGTGGTGCCGGCCCAGCCCGACGCCGGGCTGTACCCCGGCGTGATCTTTACCCTGCGCAACCGCCACCCCGGCATCAACCATGCCGCCCATCTGCCGCAGCACAACCGCCTGCACCCCTATTACCTGATCTATGTAAACCAACAAGGCCAGGTGGTGCACGACCACACGCAAGTGAAACGGCTGCTGGACCTGGCGCGCGCCGCCTGCAAGGGTCGGGCCGAACCGCTGGCCGACGTGTGCCGCCGGTTCAACCAGACCACCGACGAAGGCCGGCGCATGGGCGACTACTCCACCCTGCTGAGCCAGGCAATCCGCGCCATGCTGGACGTGAAGGAAGAAAAAGACCTGGACAGCCTGTTCACCCCCGGCCGCACCAGCGCGCTGGTGAACGACGTGCCGGGGCTGGACGACTTTGAGCTCATCACCTTCCTGGTGATCCAGGGCGCGGCATGAGCGCGTTGATTCAGTACCCGCCCCAGGCGGCCTATGGCCGCGCCTTGCCCAAAAACAAGCTGTACGAACACAGCGGCGCCGGCAGCCGACTGCGCGCGCTGTTTGTGGCGCAGGTGGAACAGATCGTGTGGCAGTACAAGCTGGCGCCCGAGACCATCAACCTGCCCGCCAGCACTGACGTGCCGGAAATCCAGATCTTCACCCTGCACCTGAAAACCCCCGAGCTGGACGCCCAGGTGCTGCGCTGCATCGACGGCGCCGTGCCCTTTCCCATCGTGTTTGAGCTGGTGTGGGGCGACCGCCGCCGCGTCAGCGCCGCGTGGAAGCGGCCCGCCACAGCGGACGCCACGCGCTGGCAGGCGTCGGACCACTTCACCAGCCCCTGGCTGCCCGCAGATGCCACGCGCGAGCCGCTGCCCGTGGCCGTGAGCCTGGCCGGGCTGTACGAGGCGCTGCTGCGCCGCCTGGTGCCGCTGCAGGGGCGCGAGGGTGAACCCCTGGCCGCGCTGATCGACCGCGCGGCCCAGGTGCGCGCCAAGGAACGCGAGGTGGCTCATGCTGCCCGAAAGCTGGAACGCGAACGCCAGTTCAACCGCCGGGTGGAAGCCAACGCCGTCTTGCGACAATTGCGGGCTGAACTGGCGCAATTGACGAGTTGAAGACACCCCAACGCGCAATACAGGGACACAGAATCAATGGACAAACTGAAGATGCATTCGCCCGACCTCACGCAGGACAACATCGCGCGCCTGCGCGCGCTGTTCCCCGGCTGCGTGACGGAAGCCAAGGGCGCCGACGGGCAGACCCAACTGGCCGTGGACTTTGACCAGCTGCGCCAGGAGCTGTCCGACACGCTGGTGGAAGGCCCGCAGGAGCGCTACCACCTGAACTGGCCCGGCAAGCGCGAGGCACTGCTGACCGCCAACGCGCCCATCGCCAAGACGCTGCGCCCCAGCCGCGAAGAGAGCGTGGACTTTGACACCACGAAGAACCTGTTCATCGAAGGCGACAACCTGGACGCGCTGAAGCTGCTGCAGGAGACGTACCTGGGCAAAGTCAAGCTGATCTATATCGACCCGCCGTACAACACGGGTAACGATTTCATCTACCGCGACAAGTTTGCGGCGGACGCAGAGAGTTTCGAACAAGCGTCTGGACAGCGCGATTCAGAGGGAGGACAGCTTGTTAGCAATCCAGAATCTAGCGGCAGATTTCATACGAACTGGCTAAGCATGATCTTTCCTCGGCTCACGCTTGCAAAGCGGTTGTTGAGCTCTGAAGGACTAATCATGATCAGCATAGATGACGCTGAGCAAGCTTCGTTGCGGCGTATATGCGATCAAGTTTTCGGGGAACAGAACTTTGTTGCCCAGCTGATTTGGGAGAAGGGTCGCAAGAACGACGCGAAGCTCTTCTCTGTTGGACACGAGTACTTGCTTGTATACGCCAGAGATCTAGCCGCCTTGAAAAGTCGCGGTGAGTTGTGGAGAGAAGAGAAGCCGGGAGCTCGTGAAATTTGGGACGAATTTCTTCGCTTAAAGAAAATTTATGGCGGAGACTTTTCAGAAATTGAAGCTCATTTAAGTCGATGGTATTCGGAGCTGCCCAAAGGACACCCTTCGAAACGATGGGCACGATACAAGCGAGTCGACAAGCACGGTCCTTGGCGGGATCGTGACATCTCTTGGCCTGGTGGAGACGGTCCGAAGTATGACGTTCCTCATCCAGTGACTCGACGGCCTTGCGCCGTGCCCGAGAGGGGATGGATTTATGCGTCTCCAGATGAAATGCAACGGCAGATTAAGTTGGGACTAGTGGAGTTTCGGGAAGACCATACCGAGCCACCTTTTCGAAAGGCACATATTCGGCCGATACCCGAAGAAGCCATCGAGACTTCTGAATTAGTCGAGCAAGACAGCAGCGATCAAAGTGACGAGGCTGAGTTAGCCACACAAGTACGTGGCTCATACTTTTACAAGCAATCGCAAGTTTCGGTGAGATACCTCCGCGCGCTGATGGGCGCGAAAGTGTTCAGCAATCCCAAGGATCATGAGGAGCTAGTAAAGCTTATCGAGTACGTGACGCCTAGAGATAGGAATGCAATCATCGTTGACTTCTTTGCTGGCTCTGGAAGCACAGGCGATGCAGTGCTGCGCGCAAATGCAGCTTTTGGAAGCAACCATCGATACATTCTTGTGCAGTTACCAGAGAGCTTGGACAAAGCGCTTGAATCGACAGCAGGTACGGCGAAGAAAACTGTCCAAGCAGCTATAGCTCTGGCCGACAAATCCCATAAACCAAGAACTCTCTCAGAAATCACGAAAGAAAGATTGAGGCGTGCAGGCAGGTCTGTTTTGGAAGCGGATGTGAGCGCTACTTGGAGCCGCGACATCGGCTTTCGCGTCCTCAAGATCGACACCTCCAACATGGCCGACGTCCACTACACGCCCGACGCGCTGGACCGCGCCAAGCTGGACCTGTTTGCCGACAACATCAAGCCCGACCGCACGGCCGAGGACCTGCTATTCCAGGTGATGCTGGACTGGGGCGTGGACCTGGCGCTGCCCATCACGCGCCAGACGGTGGCGGGCAAGGACGTACTGCTGGTGGACGGCAACGCGCTGGCCGCCTGCTTTGACGCGCAGGGCGGCGTGGACGAGGCTTTTGTGAAAGAACTGGCGCGGCTCAAGCCGCTGCGCGCCGTGTTCCGCGACGCGGGCTTTCGCGACAGCGCGGCCCGCATCAATGTGGAGCAGATCTTCAAGCTGCTGTCGCCGGGCACGGACGTGAAGTGCATCTGAGTTGAGGTACACATGCACATGGACGCCGCTGAGCTGACCCGGCTGCTGAATGAGCTCATCACCACCTGGGAGAACGAGGTGGTGGAGTTCAAACAGGCCGGCGACGGCTTCAGCACCGACGACATCGGCAAGTATTTTTCCGCGCTGGCAAATGAAGCCAATTTGCGCGGGATGGAGTCGGGCTGGCTGGTGTTTGGCGTGAACAACAAGACGCGGCGCGTCGTCGGCACCGACTACCGGCCCCAGCCAGAGCGCCTGCAATCGCTGAAGATGCAGATGGCGGAAGGCGCCGCGCCGTCCACCACCTTGCGCCACATCCATGAGCTGCAGCACCCCGACGGCCGGGTGTTGCTGCTGGAGGTGCCCGCCGCCCCGCGCGGCCTGCCCATTGCGTGGAAGGGCCACTATTACGCCCGGGCTGGCGAGAGCCTGACCTCGCTGGGTTTGGGCAAACAGGACGAGATTCGGGGCCAAACGTTGCCGCAGGACTGGACAGCGCAGGTGGTGCCCGAGGCAACGCTGGCCGACTTGGACACCGAGGCCGTGCGCGTGGCGCAGGAAGCGTTTGCGCAGAAGCATGACAACCGGTTCACGGTTGAAGAAGTCATGGGCTGGCCCACCGAAACCCTTCTGGAACGCGCGCGCCTGACCCAGCGCGGGCAATTGACCCGGGCGGCACTGTTGCTGCTGGGCAGGGCGGAATCGGTGTGGCTGCTGTCGCCCCACCCGGCGCAACTGACCTGGCGGCTGGAGGGGCCGGAGCGGGCGTATGAGCATTTCGCCCCGCCGTTTTTGCTGGCCACCACGCGGCTGTACCAGCGCATCCGCAACATCCAGCTGCGCCTGCTGCCGCAGGACCAGCTGTTGCCCATCGAGGTCGCCAAATACGACCAGAAGATCGTGCTGGAGGCGCTGCATAACTGCATCGCGCACCAGGATTACACCCGTCAGGGCCGCGTGGTGGTGACCGAAACGCTGGACCGTCTGGTGTTCGAGAACGAAGGCGGCTTTTTTGAGGGCAAGCCCGAGGATTACGTGCAGGGCAAAACCATCCCCCGCCGCTACCGCAACCCGCTGTTGACGCAAGCGATGGCCGCGCTGAACATGATCGACACCATGGGCTACGGCATCCACGACATGCATGCGCGGCAGGCGCGGCGGTATTTCCCCATGCCGGACTACGACCTGGACGACGGGCGCTCGGTCAAGCTCACGATCCACGGCGGCGTGGTGGACCCGACCTACACCCGTTTGCTGATGCAGAAGACGGATTTGGCACTGAGCGATATCCTGGCGCTGGACCGCGTGCAAAAGAAGCTGCCTATTGACGATGCCACGGCAAGACAATTGCGCAAGGCCGACCTGATCGAGGGGCGCAAACCCCGCTATCACGTCTCGGCGGCCATTGCCAAGGCCACAGCCAGTCAGGCCGAATACATCCGCACCCGCGCACAGGATGACGAGTTTTACGCCAAGCTGGTGACGGACTATCTGCGGAGTTTCGGCCAAGCGTCGCGCAAAGAAATCAATCAGCTCTTGCTGCCCAAGCTCAGCGAGGCACTGTCAGAACAGCAGAAGCTCAAGAAGATCAACAACCTGCTCACCAAGCTGCGGCGGCGGGGAACCATCTTTAATGCAGGATCCGACGTGGCGCCGAGCTGGCAGTTGGTCCCATGATGTTGTGGAGCCTGAAAGGAGTTTTGCACTCCACAAGCAAAGTAGCAGAGTGCAGAGACTACGCAAGAATAATTCCTTATAAATCAATAACTTACGCTTCTCTGCAAGGTCACCAGGCCGTCGTTTTGCAGAGAAAATGCAGAGAACCCCAGCGCCAATGAAGCTCAAGTTCAAAACCCAGGCCTACCAGCTGGCCGCCGTGCAGGCGGTGGTGGACTGTTTTGCCGGCCAGCCCCCGGCCACGGCCGACGCGGTGAGCTACCGCGTGGACCCGGGCCGCACCGGCCCGGCGGGCCCCACCACGGGCAGCCTGTTTGCCGGCGACGGTTTTCGCAATGCCGAGCTGCGGCTGCCCGCCGGCGTGGTGCTGGGCAACGTGCAGACGGTGCAGCGCCAGCAGAACCTGCCGGTGTCGGCCGGGCTGGTGCAGACCAAGGTGGCGCCCATCAACCTGGACGTGGAGATGGAGACGGGCACGGGCAAGACGTATTGCTACATCCGCTCGATCTTCGAGCTGAACCGGCGCTATGGCTGGAGCAAGTTCATCATCGTGGTGCCCAGCATCGCCATCCGCGAGGGTGTGGCCAAGTCGCTGGAGATCACGGCCGAGCATTTTCTGGAGGCCTACGGCAAGAAGGCGCGGTTTTTCATCTACAACTCGCGCCAGCTGCACCACCTGGAAAGCTTTTCGTCGGACGCGGGCATCAATGTGATGGTGATCAACGTGCAGGCGTTTGCCGCCAAGAGCAAGGACAACCTGCGCATTTACGAGGAGCTGGACGACTTTCAAAGCCGCAGGCCCATCGATGTGATCAGCGCCAACCGGCCCATCCTGATTCTGGACGAACCGCAAAAAATGGAAGGGCCGCAGACGCTCAAGTCGCTGGAAGCATTCAAGGCTTTGATGGTGCTGCGCTACTCCGCCACGCACAAAACCACGCACAACAAGGTGTACCGCCTGGACGCGCTGGACGCCTACAACCAGAAGCTGGTCAAGCGCATCGCGGTGCGCGGCATTTCCGTCAAGGGGCTGGCGGGCACCAGCGCCTACCTGTATCTGGAGGCGATCGAGGTGTCCAAGGCGGCACCGGTGGCGCGCGTGGAGTTTGAGCAGAAGCTGGCCAGCGGTGAAATCCGCCGCGTGATGCGCAAGCTGGGCAAGGGCGACGATCTGTTCACGTTGTCCAACGGGTTGGACCAGTACCGCCATGGGCACGTGGTGTCGGACGTGAATGCCGTCACCGATACGGTGAGCTTCGTCAACGGCGTGGAGCTGGCCGCGGGCGAGGCGACCGGCGACGTGAGCGAGGCGTCACTGCGCCGCATCCAGATCCGCGAGGCGATCAAGGCGCATTTCGAGCGCGAGGCAGCGCTGCACCCGCAGGGGGTGAAGGTGCTGACGCTGTTCTTTATTGACGAGGTGGTGAAGTACCGCGACTACGCCGCGCCGGATGAAAAAGGGGAGTACGCGCGCATCTTCGAGCAGGAGTACACGCAGCATCTGAACGAGGTGCTGAGCCTGGACGAGACGCCGTACATCCAGTACCTGCAGCGCATTACCGCAGCGGCCACGCACAGCGGCTACTTTTCCATTGACAAGAAGACCAAGCGGCTGGTGGACCCCGAGATGGGCAAGAAGGCGACCGAGGCCGACGACGTGGACGCCTACGACCTGATCCTGAAGAACAAGGAGCAGCTACTGTCGCTGGCGGAGCCCGTGCGGTTCATCTTTTCGCATTCGGCGCTGCGCGAAGGCTGGGACAACCCCAACGTGTTCGTGATCTGCGCGCTCAAGCACAGTGACAACACCGTGTCGCGCCGGCAAGAGGTCGGGCGCGGCCTGCGGCTGGCCGTGAACCAGCAGGGCGACCGCATGGACCACCCGGCCACCGTGCATGAAGTGAACCAGCTGACGGTGGTGGCCAGCGAAAGCTACAAGGATTTCGTGGCGGCGCTGCAAAAAGACATCAGTGATTCGCTGTCGGCGCGGCCGAAGGTGGCCGACAAGGCATTCTTCCTGGGCAAGGTGATCCGTACCGCGCAGGGTGATGCCACAGTGTCCGAAGACCAGGCCACCGACATCGAGTTTTATCTGATCCAGAACGGCTACGTAGATCGCAAGCGCCATATCGCCGACAAGTACCACCAAGCGCGCAAGGACGGCACGCTGGCGCCGCTGCCCGATGAGCTCAAGCCATTGGAAGCCCAGGTTTTCCAGCTGATCGACAGCGTGTACAGCGAGGGGCATGGCGTTCAGATCGGCAACGACCGCCAGCCCAAGCGCAACCCGCGCAACAGCAACTTCGACAAGCAGGAGTTCCGCGCGCTGTGGGATCGCATCAACCACAAGGCCGCCTACAGCGTGTCGTTTGATTCCGCCGAGCTGGTCGCCAAGGCTGTACAGGCGCTGGACGGGCTGCGCGTGACGCCGCTGCAATACACCGTGCAGCGCGGCGAGCAGCGCGCGCAGGTCACCTATGACGGCCTGCAGGGCGGCGACGCGTTTGTGCTGACGGCCACGGAGACGGAGGCCGAGCGGCTGTCGGTGCAGTCCGGCGTGCAGTACGACCTGGTGGGCAAGCTGGCCGAAGGCACCACGCTGACGCGCCGCACGGTGGTGGACATGCTCAAGGGCATGAACGCGGCCGCGTTCGCGCAGTTTCGCAGCAACCCGGAGCATTTCATTGCCGAGGCCACGCGGCTCATCAACGAGCAGAAGGCCACGGTGATCATCGAACACCTGGCCTACGACACCACGCAGGACCGCTTTGACCTGGAGATTTTCACGGCCGCTGAAACGCGGCAAGACTTCAGCAAGGCCGGCGACAAGCTGAACCGGCATATCTATGACTACGCCATCACCGACTCCCAGGTGGAGCGCGATTTTGTGACCGAGCTGGACACCAGCAGCGACGTGGTGGTGTATGCCAAGCTGCCGCGCGGCTTTTTCATCCCAACCCCCGTGGGCGACTACAACCCCGACTGGGCGATTTCGTTCAAGGAAGGCAGCGTCAAGCACGTGTACTTTGTTGCCGAGACCAAGGGCTCCATGTCCAGCATGGACTTGCGGCCGATCGAGGAAACCAAGATTGCGTGCGCGCGCAAGTTCTTTGACGAGATCAACCGCAGGTTCGCGCCCGAGAACGTGCGCTATGACGTGGTGAACAGCTTTGACAAGCTGATGGCGCTGGTGAAGTAATGCCGCGCAAGGTTCAGCGCGCCAGCTGGATCACCCGCCAACCGCGCTCGCGCGCCTGCTGCGCCAGCTTCGCGTCCGGGTCCACCGCCACCGGGTGGTTCACCGCTGACAGCAGCGGCAAGTCGTTGATGCTGTCGCTGTAGGCGGTGCTGTCCAGCTGCGCCAGCGCATGGCCGCGCGCGTGCAGCCAGTCGTGCAGCCGCGTGACCTTGCCTTCGCGCATGTTCAGCGTGCCCTGGGTGCGGCCGGTGAAGGTGCCGTCTGCCACTTCACAGTCGGTGGCGATCAGGTGTTCGATACCAAGGTACAGCGCCGTCAGCTCGGTGATGAAACGGTTGGTGGCCGTGGTCAGCACGACCAGGTCGCCCGCGTCCAGGTGCTGGTTGACCAGCGCGATGGCTGCGGGCGGAATGCGCGGCACGATGTGTGTGGCCAGAAACTCCTGGCGCAGCGGCTCCCACTGGGCCCGGGTGCGGCCACCCAGTGTGCCCACGTAAAAGTCGGCAAACTCCTGCGCGTTGACGGTGCCCGCCTTGTAGCGCGCTTCCACGTCCGCATTGCGCGCGGCAAACGCCGTGCGGTCCAGCACGCCCTGGTCCATGAGGAAGTCAATCCACAGCACGTCGCTGTCACCCGACAGCAGCGTGTGGTCCAGGTCGAACAGCGTCAGCTTCATCCGGCTTGCCGAAGGTGCCACGCTTTCGGCCGCGTGAACGTGTCGATGCCGTAGGTGGACAGCGTGAGGCCCACGCCGCTGTCGCCCACGCCGCTCCAGGGCAGGCGCGGGCTCACGCGGTCGCAGCAGTTCCAGTACACGCTGCCGGCGTTCACCTTTTCCAGGATGCGCTGGGCACGGGCCTCATCGCGCGTGTACACGCCGGCCGTCAGACCGTAGTGCGTGTCGTTCATCAGCTGTACCGCCTCGGCATCGCCCGACACTTTCTGGATGCCGATGATGGGGCCGAAGCTTTCTTCCTTCATCAACTCCATGGTGTGGTTCACGTTGCTGAACACCGTGGGCTGGTACCAGTTGCCAGGGCCCGCGCCACGCGCACCACCGGCCAGCAGCGTGGCGCCACGGGCCTTGGCGTCGGCCACCTGTGCGTCCAGCACGTCCAGCTGCGGGGCGCGGGTGATGGCGCCGATGTAGGTGCCGTCGCTCATCGGGTCGCCGGCCGCGAAGCCTTTGACGGTATCGACGAAATGCTGGACGAACGCGTCGTGGATCGCCTCATGCACATAGATGCGCTCCACGCTGCAGCAGCTCTGGCCGGTGTTGTACATGGCGCCGTCGGCCAGTGACTCAGCCGCAGCCTTCGGGTCAGCGTCGTCGGCCACGTAGGTCGGGTCCTTGCCGCCCAGCTCCAGCTGCAGCTTGATGAATTTGCCCGACACGGCTTGCGCGATCTTGCGGCCCGTGGCCACCGAGCCGGTGAAGAACACGCCGTCGATCTGCTGCGCCAGCAGCGCCGTGCCGACCTCGCCCGTGCCAATCAGGCAGGCCATCACGTCGCGCGGCACACCGGCCTCGTGCAGCAGGCGGGCGATTTCCAGCCCGGTCATGGCCGCGTATTCCGACGGCTTGTACAGCACCGCGTTGCCCGTGAGCAGCGCGGGGATGATCACGTTGCAGCCCACGAACCACGGGTAGTTCCAGGCCGAGATGTTGGCCACCACGCCCAGCGGCGTGTGCTGGATCTGTTCGGTCATGCCGCCTTCGTCATAGACGGTCTCCGTCGCCACCGACAGCTCGATTTCTTCCAGGAAGAAGTCGATGCGGCCCAGCAGGCCGTTGAGCTCATTGCGCGACATCTTGATGGGCTTGCCGGTTTCGCGCGTCATGGTGGCGGCCAGCTGCTCCAGGTCACGCACCACGCCGGCGCGGAATTGCGTGATGCAGGCCTTGCGCGTGGCCAGCGGCGTGGCGGCCCAGGCGGGCTGCGCGGCGCGGGCGGCGGCGGCCCTGGCCGCGACGGATACGGCATTGTCGGCGGGCAGGTCAGTGATCTTTGCACCGGTGGCGGGGTTGTGTACGGCAAGTGTGGTCATGGTGTTTACAAAGTACGGCGCGCCGCTTGGGCGGCGTCCAGAAAGTCTTTCAGCAAGGGGGAGTCGTCCACCACGCCCAACTCCGCGCGATGGAACTCGGGGTGCCATTGCACCGCGTGGATCCACGCGTCGCCCGTCGCCCGGATCGCCTCGATCACGCCGTCATCGGGTGATGTCGCCTCGACCGTGAAGCCCGGCGCCAGGTCCTTGATGCCCTGGTGGTGCACGCTGTTGATCTTGTGCGCGCCCGGCCCGCCCAGCAGGTCGGCCAGGCGCGTACCGGGCAGGATGCTCACATCATGGAAGTTCAGGTCGTACGCATCCGCATCGCGGTGCGTGCGCGAGCCAGGCTTTTGCGTGGCGATGTCCTGGTACAGCGTGCCGCCGTGCGCCACGTTGATCAGCTGCAGCCCGCGGCAGATGCCGAACACCGGCTTGCCGGCCGCGCTGAAGGCGCGCACCAGCGCCATCTCGTACTCGTCGCGCAAGCGGTCGCCGGACCATTCGGGGCGCAGCGGTTCTTCACCATAGTTGCCGGGCCACACATCGGCACCGCCATGCATGACGATGCCGTCCAGCGCGCGCGCATAGTCGGCCACGGCCACGTCACCACGAAAGGTGTCGCCGCTGGGCGCAGGCACCATGAACGGCAGCGCGCCCAGCGACATGACCCAGTGTGCGGTGGACTGTTCAATGAACTGCAGCGTCTTGCTGGCCGCGACCTTGCGCACAGGGTCCGGGTGGAAGAAGCAGGCGCTGATACCGATCTTCAGGCGGTCCATGGGATGTGCCACGCTGGTCAGAGCGCCGCCTCGAACAGCGCCTTGAAATCCGCCGCCGTGCAGGGCCGCGGATTGGTCTGGTGGCAGATGTCGGCCGTGGCAATTTCCACCAGGCGCGGGATGTGTTCGGCCTTCACGCCGTGCGCAGCGAGCCGCCCGGTGATGCCCACGCGGGCCTTGAGCGCGCGCAGCCAGGGCACGAAGTTCTCGCCGCCGCCGGACACACCGCACACATGGGCCAGCTCGTCAAACTTGGCCGGTACGGCTTCGTAATTCCATTCCATCACGGTGTCGATCATCAGCGCGTTGGCCAGGCCGTGGTGCAGGTCGCACACCGCCCCCAGCGCATGGGCACACGAGTGCACCGCGCCCAGGTCTTTCTGGAAGGCGATCGCGCCCATCATGGACGCCATCATCATGTCGCTGCGCGCCTTCAGGTTGCCGGGCTCGTTCACCGCCGTCAGCAGCGCGGCGGCGGCAATGCGCGTGCCTTCCAGCGCGATGCCGTCGCACAGCGGGTGGTAGGCGGGCGACAGGTAGCTCTCAATGTTGTGCGTGAGCGCGTCCATGCCGGTGGCCGCCGTGACGTGCGGGGGCAGGCCCAGCGTGAGCTCGGGGTCGGCAAACACGCACTTCGCCAGAATTTTCGGGCTGAACACCACGCGCTTGAGGTGCGTGTCGTTTTCGCTCACGACGGACGAGCGGCCCACTTCCGAGCCTGTGCCCGAGGTGGTGGGCAGCGCCACGAAGTACGGCAGGGCATTGACGATGGGGCGCACCTGGGGGTGGTCCCACACGTATTCCAGGATGTCGCCCTCGTGCGTGGCCGCTATGCCCACGACTTTGGCCACGTCCAGCGCCGCGCCGCCACCAAAGCCGATCACGCAGTCGGCGTTGTGCGCCTTGTACGCTGCGGCACCGTCCATGACCTGGCTGCAGGTGGGGTTGCCGAACACGCCGCCGAACACCGCAACGTCCAGCCCGTTGAGGTGCGTCTTGAACTCTTGCAGCACTGGGAGTGCCGCCAGGGCCTTGTCGGTCACGATCAGCGGGCGTTTGAGGCCCTGTTCTTTCAGGTGATCGGCCACGAGCTTGCGCGCGCCTGCGCCGAATTTGATGGCGGTGGGGAAGGAGAAGCCGGTGATGCTCATGTGGGTGCTCTTCGTTGTTTTCGTTGCGTTGTTGTGCTGGGTTAGACCTCGCGGCAAAGCTGCGGCTGCGGGCACACCGGCCTGGGGGCTTCACTGTGACGGTCGCCTGCGGCGACTCCCTTGCGCTGCTCGGGGTTCGGTCGCGCCGAAGAACTCGCTACGCGCTGCGCGCTCCGCTCAAACAGCTTCGGCGAGTCAGAGCACGAAGCGCGCTTACGCGCGCCGACACTCACCCCTGTGCTGCTCAGCGCCACAGAGGCGCCCCCAGGCCGGTGTGCCCGCAGCCGCAGCTTTGCAGTGACAGTATTGGCGCGCCACCGTTGGAGTGCCACTCTTCTGCTTCGCGGCGGGCGGAGTGCGGCGGGGCGATTTCTGCGGTGGCGAGAAGCGCAGGGGGGAGTGTTGGCGCGCGTAGCGCGCGTCGTACTCATGCTCGCCGCGGCTGTCTGAGCGGAATGGAGCGAAGCGCAATGCAGCGAGTTCCGCGGCGCAACCGACCCCCGAGCATCGCAGCGGAGTTTTTGCGCAGCAAAAACCACCGCAGTATGAGCCCCGCCGCACTCCGCCCGCCGCGAAGCAGCGAGCGCCACAGAAGCAACACACACAAGCATTTCAGATGATCTCGAAATACCGCTTCATTTCCCAATCGGTGACCGCATCCAGCCACTGCCGCCATTCCCATTCACGCGTTGCTGCAAAGTGGTCGACGAATGTGTCGCCCAGCATGTCGCGCGCGATTTTGGACTCACGGAAGATGCGCGTCGTCTCGATCAGGGTGCGCGGTGCGCGCGGAATGTTCTCTGCCCCGCCGTTGGTGCCGGTGATGGGCGGCGTGGTGAGCTTCAGGCCCTTCTCGACGCCGTACAGGCCGGCAGCGATCAGCGCGGCATGTGCCAGATAAGGGTTCACGTCCGCGCCGGGACAACGCGTCTCCAGCCGCGTGGCCTTGGGCGAACCTGCGATCACGCGGAAGCTCGCCGTGCGGTTGTCCATGCCCCAGGTCGGCTTGACCGGGGCCCAGAAGCCATCGACCAGCCGCTTGTAGCTGTTGATGGTCGGCCAGATCATGGGGCCAAACTCCATCAGGCAGGCCACCTGGCCAGCCAGGTAGCTCTCAAACAGCTTGCTCATCTTGCGCGGTGACTTCGCGTCGAAGAACAGGTTCTTTTTTCCCACATCTCCACGTTCCATCAAGCTCTGGTGGATGTGGCCCGAGCAGCCCGGCAGCGGCTGGTGCGGCTTGGCCATGAAGCTGGGCATGATGCCAAAGCGCGAGCCGATTTCCTTGGTGCCGGTCTTGAACAGGATGGCACGGTCGGCCTGCTCCAGCGCCTCGCTGAAACCAATGGCGGCTTCATATACGCCGGGGCCCGTTTCGGTGTGCAGGCCTTCCACCGGCACCTTGAACGCCAGCATCTCGTCCATGATGGCCGCAAAGAAATCGCGGTTCTGGTTGGCCCGCAGCAGCGAATAGCCAAACATGCCCGGCGTCAGCACCTCGGGCGCCACGCCCTTCTTGGCGGCCCAGCTCTGAGGCGTCTCCAGGAAGTTGTACCACTCGAATTCCATGCCCGTCATGACCTGGTAGCCCAGCTTGTCGGCGCGCTTGAGCACACGCTTCAAGGTCTGGCGCGGGCAGGCCGGGTGCGGTGTGCCGTCGGCGTTGACGAACTCACCCAGGAAGAACGGCACGTTGCTGTCCCAGGGCACGTTGCGCGCCGTGTCCAGATCCAGCCGCGCCAGCGCATCCGGAAAGCCATGCTGCCATCCCGTCACCGTGGTGTTGTCGTAGCAGGTGTCCATCATGTCCCAGCCCAGCACCACGTCGCAAAAGCCGAAGCCGCCATTCGGGTACGGCTCTGCCGCGCCCATGAACTTGCCCACGTGCAGGTACTTGCCGCGCAGGATGCCGTCGATGTCACTGACCGCAACCTTGACCTTTTGCGTGCCGGACTTCTGCACCGCGGCAATGGCGGGATGGACTTTGGCCATGTGTCAGTCTCCTTGGATGGCAGGCTCACCAGAGGCGATGCCCAGGTCTTGCAGGGCAAGCTCTACCGCGTGCACAGCCTGGTTGATTTCGTCCGGGCCGATCGCGCCAATACAGCCTACGCGAAACGTCTCTACCTGTGTGAGCTTGCCCGGATACAGGATGAAACCGTGGGCGCGCGCGGCGTTGTAGAACGCCTTGAACTCGTAGCGCGCATCGCCCGGCGCATGAAAGGTCACGATGATGGGCGCCTGGATGGACGGGTCCAGGAAGGGCATGAAACCCAGGCGGCCCATGCCGTCGATCAGCGCGCGGTAGTTGGCGGTGTAGCGCGCCAGGCGCGCTGGCTGCCCGCCTTCGGCTTCAAACTGGGCAATGGCTTCGGCCAGCGCCACCACCACATGCGTGGGCGGCGTGAAGCGCCACTGGCCCGTCTTTTCCATGTAGGTGTACTGGTCGTGCAGGTCCATGGCCAGGCTCTGGCTTTGCCCGGCGCAGCCGTCCAGGATCGCCTTGCGGATGAAGACGAAGCCCATGCCGGGCACGCCCTCCAGGCACTTGCCGCTGGCGGCGATCAGCGCGTCGAACTTCAGCTTGCGCGCGTCGATCTCGATGGCCGCGAACGAGCTCATGGCGTCCACGATCAGGCCCTTGCCGTGCGCGGCGCAGACATCGGCCAGCGCCTGCAGCGGGTTCAGCACACCGGCGCCCGTCTCGCAGTGGATGACGATCACGTGGGTGATGCTGGGGTCGGCCTTGAGCTTTTCGTCGAGCACGGCGGGCGAGACCTGTTCGTGGTCGCCAAAGTCCACCACGGTGCAGCGCCGGCCCATGAGGTTGGTGAGCCTGGCCGCGCGCTTGCAGTAGGCGCCGTTGTCCAGCACCAGCACGTGTCCTTCGCGGGGGACGATGGTGGCGACCGCCGCCTCCACGCTGAACGTGCCGCTGCCCTGCAGCGGCACCACCACGTGGCTGTCCTGTCCATTGATGATGGCCAGCAGGCTCTTGCGCACGCGCGCCGTCACGGCATTGAAGTCGCTGTCCCAGGAGCCCCAGTCGCGCAGCATGGCGAGCTTGGTGCGCAGCGTGGTGGTCAGGGGGCCGGGGGTGAGGAGGATTTTGTCTCTGTCCATGGATATCTCTTGTGTGTCGTTATCTCGCGGTTGTCCGCCACGCTTGGGTTCTGCGCTCGACAAACCACCCCAGCAATGCGAAGAAGCCCAGCGCCGTCGCGGACACGATCGCGATCAGCACGGCCATGGCGGCAGCCGGGCCCAACTCACCCGCCTCGTCCATGTTCAGGATGGCGATGGAGGCGAGCTTGGTCTCGGGCGAGTACAGGAAGATCACCGCCGAGATCGTCGTCATGGCGTTGATGAAGAAGTAGCGCGCGATGTCCACCAGCGCCGGTGTGCAGATGGGCAGCGTCACGCGCCAGAAGGTCTTGAAGAACGGCACCTTCAGCGACGCGCTGACGGCCTCGAACTCCGCGTCCAGGGCCTTCAGCGCCGTGAGCGCCGTGAGATGGCCTGTGGTGTAGAAGTGCGCGATGGTGCACAGCATCATGAGCGTGAGCGTGTGGTACAGCCCGTTCAGCGGGTTGTCCGGTGCGTTGAAGAAGAAGATGTACCCCAGCCCCAGCACCAGCCCGGGCACCGCCATGGGCAGCATGGCCAGCAGGCGCACCATCCCGCGCAAGCCGTCCATGCCGCGGGTTTTCTCCAGCATGTAGGCGCCGGTGAACACCAGCGCCGTGCCAAACACCGCCGTGCCCGCGGCCATCTTGATGCTGTTGACAAAGCCGGCCGCGACCTCGTTGTCCACCAGGCCGTAGATGTAATGCTTGAAGCTGGGCGTGAGGTTGTAAGGCCAGAAGCTGGCGAACGACGCGAACACCGCCATGCCCAGCATGGCCAGCATCAGGAAGGTGATGAAGCCGCAATACGCGGTCATGGCCGCGTCGTAGCGCGGCGAGGGCTTGGGCCGGTAGGGCACGGCACGCGCACTGAGCATGGCCGTCTGCTTGCGCTGCACGAAATGGTCCACGCCAAACGTGAACACCGCCGGCAGCAGCAGCAGGATGGCCACCACAGCGCCCTTGGCAAAGTCCTGCTGGCCGATCACCAGCTTGAACACGTCGGTGGCCAGCACGTTGAAGCTGCCGCCGATCACCTTGGGGATGCCGAAGTCGGTGATGACCAGCGTGAACGTGACCAGCGCCGCCGAGATCAGGCCGTACTTGGCGCCCGGCAGCGTGATGGTGAAGAACTTGCGCGCGGCCGTGGTGCCCATGGCGTCGGCGGCCTCGTACAGCCGCGCGTCGGCCAGCGTCAGCGCGGTCACGAGGATCATGGACGCGTGCGGAAAGACTGCCAGGCATTCGGCCAGGATGATGCCGGGCGCGCCATAGATCTGCTCGATGCCCAGCAGGGTGAGCCAACCCTTGAGCACGCCCTGGTTGCCAAACCAGTAGATCAGCGAAATGGCCGACAGCAGCGATGGCGCCAGCAGCGGCACCAGCGTGATGGCGCGAAACAGTCCCTTGAAGGGCATGCACGAGCGCGTGAGTGCATACGCAAAGCCGAAGGCCAGCGGCACGGTGATGAAGGTCACCACCGCCGACACCCACACGCTGTTCCACAGGCTTTGCAGCAGCATGGGCGTTTGCGCGTATTCAATGAAGTTGCGCAAGCCCACGTACTCGCCCTGCTTGCCCTCCACCGCCTGCGTCAGGATGGCCAGCAGCGGGAACGCGAGGAACACCACCAGCGCCAGCGCCACGACGGCAATGGACACATGGGCGATGCGGTCGGTCCAGTGCGACTTGAGCCGCACTTCACCGCCAGGCTGGCGCAGCACGGTGCTCATGTCAGAACACCTTGATGCGTTCAGGCAGCACGCGCAGGCGCAGGCCGGAGCCCACCTGCAATTGCGCCTCAGCCAGATAGTTGAGCGACAGGTACACGGTGAGCTTGTGCGGCGCCAGCGCCGACGTGCTCACATGCACGTGGCAGTACGAGCCCAGGAACTCGATCTTGTCGATGACGGAATCAAAGACATGGTCATCGCCATCGGCAATCGGGCGGGCGAGCACGTCCTCGGGGCGCAGGTAAACGCGCACCTCGCGGTCGGATCCATCACCGGGCAGCCGCAATGTGCCGGCTTCCAGCACGCCGTCGCGCACGCGCCCGGGCACCACGTTGACCTTGCCCACAAAGTCCGCGACAAAGGGCGAGGCCGGTTCGCGGTAGACCTCCTGCGCCGTGCCCACCTGCTCGATCACGCCGTGGTTCATCACCACGATGCGGTCGGCCACGCTCAGGGCTTCCTCCTGGTCGTGCGTGACCATGATGGTGGTGACGCCCAGCTTTTGCTGCAACGCGCGGATTTCAGAGCGCAGGCGCACACGCTCCAGCGCGTCCAGCGCCGACAGCGGCTCGTCCAGCAGCAGCAGGCCGGGCCGCGTGGCCAGCGCGCGCGCCAGGGCAATGCGCTGCTGCTGCCCACCTGACAGCTGGCTGGGGTACTTGCCCTCGCTGCCCGGCAGGCCCACGAGCTTGACCAGCTCGCTGACGCGCTGGTTGATCTCGGCGCGCGGCATCTTGCGGTTGACCAGGCCATAGGCTACGTTGTCGGCCACGCTGAGGTTGGGAAACAGCGCGTAACTCTGGAACACGATGCCGTAGTCACGCCGCGCGGGCGGCAGCAGCGAGATGTCCTTGCCGCCCTGCCAGATCTCGCCGCGCGACTGCACCTCCAGCCCCGCGATGATGCGCAGCAGCGTCGTCTTGCCGCAGCCCGACGGCCCCAGGAAGCAGACGAACTCGCCCTTGCGGATGTTCAGGTTGATGTTCTGCAGGGCCACGAAGGCCCCGAACTCCTTGCGAACACCGCGCAAATCCAGGTACAGCTCTTGGGTCATCGTGAGTAAGGAGGCCGTGTCTTATTCCAGAACGCCGCGGAACCGGCTCTGCCGGGCCGCTGGCGTTGCCCCCCTCTGGGGGGAGGCGGCCAAAGGCCGCTTCGGGGGGAGGCGATTTATCGCTTTTCGGACTTTGCGTTGTACCGCTTGTTCCACTCAGCCAGGATGCGCTCGCGGTTGCTGGCGGAATAGTTGAAGTCCATCTTGATCAGCCGCGACTCATAGTCGGCCGGGATGTTGGCCAGCTTGGGCGCGACGCCGGGTTGCGCGGTAATGGCGAAGTTCTTGCCGTAGGCAATCATCGCGTCCTTGCTCGATGCCCAGTCGGCCAGCTTCTTGGCGGCGTCCAGCTTCTTGGTGCCCTTGTGGATGGCAAAAGCCTCCAGGTCCCAGCCCAGGCCTTCCTTGGGGAACACCAGGTCGATGGGGGCGCCCTTGGCCTTGTTGCTGTGACCACGGTATTCGAACGAGATGCCGATCACGTATTCACCGGCGGCGGCCATGTTGCAGGGCTTGGAGCCCGAGTGGGTGTACTGCGCGATGTTCTCGTGCAGGCCGTCCATGTATTTCCAGCCACCGCCCTTGCCGTTGTCGTCACCCCACAGCTGCAGCCAGGCCACCACGTCGAAGTAGCCCGTGCCCGACGACGCCGGGTTGGGCATCACGACCTGGCCCTTGTAAACAGGCTTGAGCAGATCCTTCCAGGTTTCGGGCTTGGGGATGTTGCGCTTCTTGGCCTCGACGGTGTTGAAGCAGACCGTCGCGCCGTACACGTCCATGCCCCACCAGGCGGGCGGGTTCTTCTTGTCGCGGTACTGGCTCATGATGGCGTCCAGGTTCAGCGGCGCGTAGGGAATGAGCATGCCCTGCTGGTCAAACAAGGCCAGGCCAGAGGCGGCCACGCCCCAGATCACATCGGCCTGGGGGTTGGCCTTTTCAGCCAGCAGCTTGGCGATGATCACGCCCGTGCTGTCGCGCACCCACTTGATTTCGATGTTGGGCTCGACCTTGTTGAAGGCTTCCTGGTAGGCCTTGAGCTGGTCGGTCTCAAGCGCCGTGTAAACAAGCAGCTGGGTTTTCTGGGCCGAAGCCGCCGCGGCAAACGCGACAAGGCCGGTCAGGGCAAGGGATTTGAAGAACCTGGAAATACGCATGTGAACTCCTCTGAAGGCAAAAGGTTGCAATGCTGTGACCCAACGGTGACGGCGTGATGACACACAAGCAATCTTCATTCCCCCGCACTCCGCGCACCTTGCGTTCATTTAACTTCGCTCCAAATTTGTTGTCAATTGTTATTTGTAGATTGTTGACAATCTGGCCTGATGTGCTCCAATCAAATGCCTGACAAGGCCCAAGCCATGAACGCCGTAATGCACCCGACCATTGCGCTGCTGCAAAGCAGCTCGCTCACCAACGTGGTGCAGCAGGAGATCGAGCGCGCCATCCTGGTGGGTGAATACGCGCCAGGCAGCAAGCTGATCGAGGCCACGCTGGCCGACAAGCTGGGCGTGTCGCGCGGGCCCGTGCGTGAGGCCTTTCGCATGCTTGAAGAAGCCGGCCTGGTGCGCACCGAGAAAAACCGCGGCGTGTTCGTGCGCGACATCCCGATTGACGAGGCGGTGGAAATATTCGACCTGCGCGCCGCCATGGACGCGCTGGTGGGCCGCCAGCTGGCGCAGAACATCACGCCCGCGCAGCTGAAGGAAATCAAGGGCCTGGTGGACCAGATGGAAAAGACCGTCAAGGCCGGGGATACCTACAACTACCACCTGCTGAACCTCAAGTTCCATGACCGGCTGGTGGAGATGGCGGGCAACCGCAAGCTCACCGCCATCTACCGCAAGCTCATCAAGGAGCTGTCGCTGTTTCGCCGGCTCAACCTGGCCGACGGCTGGCTCATGCCCATCTCGGCCAGCGAGCACCGCCAGATCGTCAAGGCCATTGCCTCGGGCGACGCAGACGCTGCCGGGCGCGCGATGTCCGACCACGTGCTGGAAAGCAAGGACCGCACGATCGCCAACGATCTGCGCCGCCAGGCCCGCCTGCAGGAGCAGGCGGCCACCACCAAACAAGGAAAGTCTTCCCGTGTCGAACGCTGAACCCACCGCAACACTGACCGTTAACGCCCGAACCTACAAGCTGCCGACCGCCCCCACCGTGGTGGTCTGCGTGGACGGCTGCGAGCCCGATTACCTGGCCCAGGCCGTGGCCACCGGCAGGATGCCGTGGCTGAAGCAGGCGCTGATCCTGGGCACGGGCCTGGTGGCCGACTGCGTGGTGCCCAGCTTCACCAACCCCAACAACCTGTCCATCGTGACCGGCGCGCCGCCCAGCGTGCACGGCATCTGCGGCAATTACCTGTACGACATGGCCACCAACACCGAGGTCATGATGAACGACCCCAAGTGGCTGCGCGCGCCCACGCTGCTGGCCGCGCTGGCCGATGCGGGCAAGACGGTGGCCGTGGTCACGGCCAAGGACAAGCTGCGCCGCCTGCTGGGCCACAAGATGCGCGGCATCTGCTTCTCGTCTGAAAAGGCCGACCAGGTCACGCAGGAGGAAAACGGCATCACTGGCGTGCTGGAGCTGGTGGGCAAGCCCGTGCCCGACGTGTACAGCGCCGAGCTGTCGGAGTTTGTGTTTGCCGCGGGCGTGAAGCTCATGCAGACGCGCCGCCCCGACGTGATGTACCTGTCCACCACCGACTACGTGCAGCACAAGCATGCGCCAGGCACCGACGGCGCCAACCGGTTCTACACCATGATGGACGGCTACCTGGCGCAGCTGGACGCCATGGGCTGCGTGATCGCGCTGACGGCCGACCACGGCATGAACGCCAAGGTGACCATGGACGGCATGCCCGACGTGATCTACCTGCAGGACTGGTTTGACGCCCAGCTGGGCGCGGGCATGGCGCGCGTGATCCTGCCCATCACCGACCCGTATGTGGTGCACCATGGCGCGCTGGGCTCGTTTGCCACGGCGTACCTGCCCGCGGGCAGCGATGTGGCCGGCCTGTGCGCCACGCTGGCGCGCCGCCAGGGCATGGAAGCCGTGCTCACGCGCGAACAGGCCGCGCAGCGTTTCGAGCTGCCCCCCGACCGCATTGGCGACATCGTTTGCGTATCGGAGCGCTTCACCGTGATCGGCACCTCGGCCAGCCGGCACGACCTGTCGGGGCTGGACGCGCCGCTGCGCTCGCACGGCGGCATCAGCGAGCAACGCGTGCCGCTCATCATCAACCGCAAGCTGCCGGGGCTGGACACCAGCCGCCGCCTGCGCAACTTCGACGCCTTTGACCTGGCGCTGAACCATGCACAGTAATGACTTTGTCATTGCGGGCTCGACCTGCAATCCACTTCACTGCGGCACCATCACGCCCGGCGGGACATGGATCCCGGATCAAGTCCGGGATGACCGCCATGAGTGACATCAACAGCTACATCCGCGACCACGCGCTGGACGCCATGCGCATCGCCGGCCAGAAGGTCGGCGCCGGTCGCGAGCGCGCCATCGCCGTGCACAACCCCTACACCGGCGAGCAGATCGGCAGCGTGCCCAAGGCCACGCTGGAAGAGGTGCGCCAGACCTATGCCGCGGCGCATGCCTACCAGCCCCGGCTCACACGCTTTGAGCGCGCGGCCATCCTCAACAAGGCCGCGGCCATCATCGCGTCGCGCGTGCAGGAGGTGGCCGACCTCATCACCGCCGAGGCCGGCCTGTGCCAGAAGGACGCGCTGTACGAAGCCGGCCGCGTGAGCGACGTGCTGCTGTTCGGCGCCAACGAGGTGCTCAAGGACGACGGCCAGATCTTCAGCTGCGACCTGACGCACCATGGCAAGAAGCGCCGCGTGTACACGCAGCGCGCGCCGCTCTTGGGCGTGATCACCGCCATCACGCCGTTCAACCACCCGATGAACCAGGTGGCGCACAAGGTAGTGCCCAGCATTGCCACCAACAACCGCATGGTGCTCAAGCCGTCCGAGAAGGTGCCGTTCTCGGCCATCCTGTTTGCCGACATCCTGTACGAGGCGGGCCTGCCGCCGCAGATGCTGAGCGTCATCACCGGCGACCCGCGCGAGATCGCCGACGAGCTGATCACCAACGAGCATGTGGACCTGGTGACGTTCACCGGCGGCGTGGCCATCGGCAAGTACATCGCTCACAAGGCGGGCTACCGCCGCATGGTGCTGGAGCTGGGCGGCAACGACCCCATCATCGTGATGGAAGACGCCGACATCGACGAGGCATCCACGCTGGCGGTGCAGGGCAGCTACAAGAATTCCGGCCAGCGCTGCACGGCCATCAAGCGCATGCTGGTGCATGAATCGGTGGCCGCGCAGTTTGTGGAGCAGGTGGCCGAGAAGACCCGCGCCTGGAAATACGGCGACCCGGCGGACAAGGCCAACGACATGGGCACCGTGATCGACGAGCCGGCCGCGATGCTGTTCGAGTCACGCGTCAATGAGGCCGTGGCCCAGGGCGCCAGGCTGCTGGTGGGCAACCAGCGCCAGGGCGCGTTGTATGCGCCCACCGTGCTGGACAACGTTCAGCCTTCCATGACCGTGGCGCTGGAGGAAACCTTTGGCCCGGTGTCACCCATCATCCGCTTCAAGGACATTGACGACGCCATCCGCATCTCCAACGGCACGGCCTATGGCCTGTCCAGCTCGGTGTGCACCAACCGGCTGGACTACATCACCCGCTTTGTGAACGAGCTGCACGTGGGCACGGTCAACGTGCGCGAGGTACCCGGCTACCGTCTGGAGCTGACGCCGTTTGGCGGCATCAAGGATTCGGGCCTGGGGTACAAGGAAGGTGTGCAGGAAGCGATCAAGAGCTTCACCAACCTCAAGACCTATTCCTTGCCATGGGTCTGAGCCTCCAGGACATCGAACAGCTGTTCGCCGACAAGGGTGGCGAACAGTACACCGGCGAGCCCGTCACGCAGCTGGAGCATGCGCTGCAAAGCGCCATGCTGGCCGAAAACGAAGGCGCCAGCGACGCGCTGGTGACCGCCGCGCTGCTGCACGACCTGGGTCATTTGCTGCATGACCTGGGCGCCACGCCCACGCTGCAGGGCGTGGACGATGTGCACCAGTACCGCGCGCTGCCGTTCCTGCGCGGGCTGTTTGGCGACGAGGTGCTGGAGCCGATCAAGCTGCATGTGAACGCCAAGCGCTACCTGTGCGCCACGCGGGCGGATTATTTTGCGGCGCTGTCGGACGACTCCAGGCGGTCGCTGGCCCTGCAAGGCGGCGTCTTCAGCCCCAGCCAGGCCGAGGCCTTCATCCGCCAGCCGGGCGCCGAAGCCGCCGTGCGGCTGCGCATCTGGGACGACCTGGCCAAGGCAGAGGGTCTGGCCACACCCGGCCTGGCCCATTTCATGGAACGTGCACGCCGCTGCGCTCTGGCCCCATGACCTTGACCTGGAGCGTGGTGGGGCTGGTGCTGTTCGGTGCCCTGCTGCACGCCAGCTGGAATGCGCTGGTCAAGTCCAGCACCGACAAGGCCATGGACACCGCGCTGATCCACCTGATCGGCTCGCTGCTGGCCGTGCCTGCGGTCATGGTCATGGGCTGGCCGCCCGCGGCGGCGTGGCCCTACATCATCGCGTCCACGGTCATCCACATCGGCTACTACATCGCACTGACCGGCGCCTACAAGCACGGCGACCTGGGCCTAACTTACCCGCTGATGCGCGGCACGGCGCCGCTGCTGGTGGCGCTGACGGCCACCTTCACCGTGGGTGAAAGCCTCTCACCCATCGCCTGGGCCGGCGTGCTGGGCGTGTGTTGCGGCGTGCTCACCCTGGGCCTGAGCCGCCACGCCATGGAGTCACCGCGCGCCGTGCGCTTTGCGCTGACCAACGCCGTGATCATTGCCATCTACACCGTGGTGGACGCGATCGGCGCGCGCCTGTCGGGCAATGCGCTGCAGTACGTGGTGACGCTGTTCGTGCTGGACGGCTGGCCGTTTGCGCTGATCGTGCTGGCGCGCCGGCGTGGCGCGGTGTGGCCCTATGCCAAAAAGCGCTGGCCGCTGGCCATGGGCGGCGCGCTGGCATCGTTTGGCTCCTATGGCATTGCGCTGTGGGCCATGACGCGCGCGCCAGTGGCCACGGTGGCGGCCCTGCGCGAAACGTCTGTGCTGTTCGCGGCGCTGCTGGGCAGCTGGTTCCTGAAAGAAGCATTCACCTTGCGCCGCGCTCTCGGCACGGCGGTCATTGTTGCGGGCGTGATGGCACTAAGGCTTGGATAGCACCATGACACTTCCTTCCCATGCGCAAGTCGTCATCGTCGGCGGCGGCATTGCCGGCTGCTCGGTGGCCTACCACCTGGCCAAACTGGGCGTGACCAACGTGCTGCTGCTGGAGCAGGGCAAGCTGACCAGCGGCACCACCTGGCACGCGGCCGGCCTGGTGGGCCAGATGCGGCCCAACCGCAGCATGACGGCCATGAGCAAGTACGGCATCGAGCTGTATTCCACGCTGGAGCAGGAAACCGGCCTGGCCACTGGCTGGAAGCAATGCGGCAGCGTGAACGTGGCGCGCACGCCCGAGCGCATGAAGATGCTGAAAAAGCAGGTGGCGCTGGCCCACAGCTTTGGCGTGGAATGCCACGAGATCACGCCCGCCGAGGCCGGAGACAAATACCCGGTGATGCGCACCGACGACCTGGCGGGCGCCATCTGGCTGCCGGGCGACGGCAAGGCCAACCCGGCCGACCTGTGCATGTCGCTGGCCAAGGGCGCGCGCAACCGCGGCGTGAAGATGGCCGAGGGCGTGGAGGTGACCGGCGTGATCACCGAGGCTGGCCGCGCCGTGGGCGTGCGCACCGCCCAGGGTGAAGTCCGCTGCGAAACCCTGGTCAACTGCGCGGGCCAGTGGGCGCGGCAGTTTGGCCGGCTGGCAGGCGTGAACGTGCCGCTGTATTCGGCGGAGCATTTCTACATCGTCACCGGCAAGATCCCCGGCGTGCACCCCATGCTGCCGGTGATGCGCGACCCGGACGGCTACATCTATTACAAGGAAGAAGTGGGCGGCCTGGTGATGGGCGGCTTTGAGCCCCAGGCCAAGCCCTGGGCGATGGACCCGATACCGTCCACCTTCCAGTTCGAGCTGCTGGGTGAAGACTGGGACCAGTTTGAAATCCTGATGACCAACGCCCTGCAGCGCACGCCCTGCCTGGAAACGGCGGAAATCAAGATGCTGCTCAACGGGCCGGAGAGCTTCACGCCCGACGGCAATTTCATCCTGGGCGAGGCGCCGGAACTGCGCAATTACTTTGTGTGCGCGGGCTTCAACTCCGCCGGCATTGCCAACAGCGGCGGCGCGGGCCGGCTGATGTCCGAATGGATCGTGGGCGGCGAGCCCTCCATGGATTTGTGGGAAGTGGACATCCGCCGCTTTGGCGCCTTCACCGGCAACCGGCGGGCGCTGTCCGAGCGCACCGGCGAAACGCTGGGCCTGCACTACGCCATGCGCTGGCCGCGGCAGGAGCTGGAAACGGCGCGGCCGCTGCGCACGTCGCCGCTATACGACACGCTGCTGGCCAGGGGCGCCGAATTCGGCAGCAAGAACGGCTGGGAGCGCGCCAACTATTTCAAGCCCGATGGCGCTGGGCGCCCCAACCCCACATTGGGCACGCCCGGCTGGCTGCCCTGGATGCAGGCCGAGCAGCGTGCCACGCGCGAGGCGGTAGCGCTCTACGACCAGACATCCTTCAGCAAGCTGTTGCTCCAGGGCCGCGACGCGCTGGCCCTGCTGCAGCGCCTGTGCGCCAACGAGATGGACGTGCCCGTGGGCAAGATGGTCTACACGCCCATGCTCAATGCGCGGGGCGGCATTGAAAGCGACCTGACCGTGATGCGCCAGGCCACGGACAAGTTCCTCATCGTCACCGGCTCGGCGCAGACGGTGCGCGACTTTGACTGGATCAGCCGCCATATCAAGCCTGATGACCACGCCGTGCTGACCGATGTGTCGGCGCTGTACAGCGTGCTGTCGGTCATGGGGCCGAAGGCACGCGAACTGCTGGCGCGCGTGAGCCCGGATGACCTGTCACCCGAGGCGCTCAGGTTTTCCTGGACGAAGGAAATCGACCTGGGCCATGCCCGCGTGCGCGCCGCGCGCATGAGCTATGTGGGCGGGCCGGGCTTTGAGCTGTATGTGCCGATCGAGATGGCGCGCCATGTGTATCTGGCGCTGCACGAAGCCGGGCGCGATCTCGGCTTGAAGGACGCGGGCTACTACGCGCTGGACGCGCTGCGCATCGAACAGGGCCGCCGTGCCTGGGGCGCCGAGCTGGGGCCCGATGAAACGCCATGGGACGCCGGCCTGGCGTTCAGCGTCAAGCTGGACAAGCCCGCACACTTCATGGGCCGCGACGCCTTGCTGGCCGCGCAGGGCAAGCCGCTGCGCAAGAAGCTGGTAACGCTGGTGTTTGGCGACCCGCAGGCCTTTGGCTGGGGCGGCGAGCCCATCGTGCTGGAGGGCGAAACGGTAGGCGAGATCTCATCGGTGGGATGGAGCCCGCTGGCCGGCGCCTGCGTGGCGCTGGGCTATGTGCGTGGCGCGGGCGCCAACCAGCCGCATGCCGGCACACGCGCCCACATCGAGCTGTGGGGCCAGCGCGTTCCTGTCACACTGCATGACCGCTGGCCCACACCGTCCTGAATCCATGAACACTGCCGCCATCCAGACCGTCGCACAGGCGCTCATCACCGCCCGACGCGAACGCACCCCCTGTGACGCCCAGCCACTGGCCGGCCTGCTGCAAACCCCGCAGGAAGCCTATGCGGTGCAGGCCGCGGTGGCGCAAGCGCTGGACAGCGCCGGCCCCGCCGTCGCGCGGCACTGGAAGTCCGGCGGCCCGTCGCGCGACGCCACGCTGACCCATGCGCCGCTGCCGGCGAGCGGTGTGCGCGCCAGCCCCGCCGACATGCGCGACCTGCATTTCAACCTGCGCCTGATCGAGGCCGAAATCGCCCTGCGGCTGGGCCAGGCCGTCACCCCGGCGCAGGCCGCGGCGCTGACGCCTGAAAACGCCACCGCGCTGCCGGACGGCATGGCGGTCTCCATCGAGGTGGTGGATTCACGCTGGCAGGGCCTGCCCCGCGTGCCACCGCTGCTCAAGCTGGCCGACCTGCAGGTTCACGGCGCGCTGGCGCTGGGCGCCTGGGTGCCGTTTGTGGCGCGCGACTGGTCCGCACAGACCTGCGAGGTGACGGTTGGGCCGCAGGCCCCACAAAGCTTCACCGGCACCCATTCCCTGGGCGACCCAGCCTGGCTGCTGCCCACCTGGCTGCGCCATGCCACACGCGACGGCCAGACCGTGCCCGCGGGCACGGTGGTCACCACCGGCACCTGGTGCGGCATGCTCAAGGCTGCCGCGGGCGACCAAGTCATTGCGCGCTTTGACGGGGTGGGTGAGGTAACGGTCCAGCTGTAAGCCGGCCCGCTGGTTTACAGCACGGCCTTGATCACATCGCCCAGGTCCATGCCGTACATCTCGGCAAACGCTTCCACCGTCTTGCCGCTGGCCGCATAGGCCCGGCGCAGGGCCTCGTTTTTGGCGGCGCGCTCGCCGATCTCGGCAAAGGCTTCCTCCAGCACGGCGGCGGCCACCGGGTCGGGCGTGGGCATGCGCTCCATGTAGGCGTCGCGCGCCAGGCCCGACGCTTCAATGGCGGCCACGAAGCGCGCGCGCAGCCAGATGGCCGCCGCTTGCGGCCCGCGTGCCTGGCGGCGGCGGAACACCTCCAGGATGGCGTGGTGCACATGCTCGGGGGCCACGGGCTCCACGGGTTGCGCATTCAGGTCATGGCGCTGCTCGCCCATGGCCACGGCCTCCAGGTAGCGCGTGGACCGGGCATGCTGGCCCAGCGCGATCTTGAGGTCTTCCTTCTTGAATTCTTCGGGGTGCAGGGCCAGAAGCTCCTGGTACACGCCCAGCTTCAGCGGCAAAAAGCGCGCGCCGAACATCCTGGGATAGAGCGCAAACAGCTTTTCCAGCACCGGGCTGGGTTGGCGCGCGGGCCGCTGCTTCGCCCTGGCGGCGGGTTGGGTGGGCCTGGCAGGCTGGGCAACAGGTTCAGTCATCAATAAGCGTTCAAAATCGGCAACCCCTGACTGTACTGCGCCCGGACAGGCAAAATCGCGGAATGAAAATCACCAAAGACACGGTTGTGTCCCTCCAGTTCAAGATCGCCGAGCCCACGGGCAAGCTGATCGAAGAGAGCAAGGAACCCATGGTTTACCTGCACGGCGGCTACGAGAACACGCTGCCGAAGATTGAAGAAGCCCTGGACGGCCAGGAACCCGGCTACCAGGTCGTGCTGAACCTCGGCCCTGAAGACGCCTTTGGCCTGCGCAATGAATCGCTGGTGCAGGTCATTCCTAAAACCCAGTTCCCGCCCGGCGTGAAGGTTGGCGGCCAGCTGGAAGGCCGCGGTGAAGATGGCTCGGTGGTCGCGTTCACCGTGATGAAGATCAAGGGCCCCGAGGTGCACCTGGACGGCAACCATCCGCTGGCCGGCAAGGCGCTGCGCTTCACGCTGAAGGTGGTGGGCACGCGCGCCGCCACGGCCGAAGAGATCGCCCACCGCCATGTGCACGGCGCGGGCGGCCACCACCACTGAAAGCCACGCCATGAAATTCAAGATGGCGCCGAACTCGCTGTTCGCCATCCTGCTGCGCTCGCCGTGGTGGATCAGCATCCTGATCGCCGTCGTGTTTGCCGGCGCATCCAAGGCACTGCTGCCCGACGAGTACTGGATCTTTGGCGCCATGGGTGGCTTCCCGATGCTGGTCATCGGCTGCATCGCGCTGTGGCAGCAACTGCAGGCGCCCAGCGCCAAAAAGACCGAGGCCATCCTGGGGGCCGTGTCCGCCATGACCTGGCGCGATTTTGCGAACGCGCTGGAGCAGGCCTGGCAGCGCGACGGCTACACGGTGGAGCGCACCGATGGCGCTGCCGATTTCGTGCTCACGCGCCAGGGCAAGACCGCCGTGGTGGCAGCCAAGCGCTGGAAGGCGGCCAAACCCGGCATCGAGGCGCTGCAGGAGCTGCACGCGGCCATGCAGGCACGCGGCGCCAGCGAATGCCAGTACGTCACCCTGGGCACGCTGAGCGACAACGCCCAGCGCTTTGCGCGCGCGAACCAGGTCAAGCTGGTGCAGCCTGACGCGCTGGTGCTGCTGCTGCGGCACCTGCCTGCAACAACCACCCCTTGACGCTGCCGCAGTCGCGCAGCGGCACGCAGGGCACGGCGTCAAACACGAAGCGCCCCGCCGCCTGTGCATGGACCGCGGCGCTGACCAGCGTGGCACCGGGCGGCGCGGCGCTCTCCAGCCGGCTGGCGACGTTGACCGTGTCGCCCCACGCGTCGTACAGCGGCCGCTGCGTGCCAATCACGCCCGCCACCGCCGGCCCGGCATGGATGCCGATGCGCAGGCTCAGGTCGGTGCCGTTGGCCCGGTTGTAGGCCGCCATGGCCTCATGCATGGCCAGCGCCAGGGCGCACAGGCCACGCACGCCATCGTGCGCCACGGCCATGTAGCCATCGCCAAGCGTCTTGATCTTCTCCACGCCATGCTCGCGCGCCAGCGCGTCAAACCTGGAGAACACCTGGTTGAGCATCATCACCAGTGCGTCCGGCGGCAGGCGGCTGGCATAGCGCGTGAAGCCCGCGATGTCAGCGAACAGCACGCCCATGTTGGCGTATTTCACCGCGGGGGCGCGCTCGCCCTGCTTGAGCTGCTCGGCCACGTGCACGGGCAGCAGGTCGTACAGCACGCTGTCGGCGCGCTCGCGTTCAGCCTCGGCGCGCTTTGTCTGCGCGTACAGGGTGCGCGCGCGCGACAGCGTGAGCCGGTCCAGCTCCATGCACAGCACCACCACGCAAAACGGGTTGACCAGCGCCGCCACCGTGGCCGCCGCGTCGCCGCTCGCGCCAAACCCTGCGGCCACGCCCAGGGCGGCAAAGCTCAGCGCGTACATCGGCCTGCGCACCGGCCGGGGCGTGCAGATGACGGCGGCCACGAACGTGCTGCCCGCCGCGTACAGCGACAGGTCCCCGCGCAACGCGCCGTCGGCCAGCCCGATCCAGGTGGTCATGGCCAGGAATACCGCACAGAACACATACAGCGGCCATTCGCGCCCGCGCAGCCGGGGCAGCCAGCGGTCGGCCAGCACGGTGGCAATGCAGACCAGCTCGGCCGTCACCTGCCAGGCCAGCAGCCAGAGAAAGCCGGGGTCGTCAGCCCACCCGCTGGTGCGCAGGTAAGGCGCGTTGGCCGCCAGCGCCGCCGGTGGCAACAGCCAGGCCACGGCGCGGCAGTAGCGCACCGCCAAACCCCAGCTGCGGGCTGCCAGCCATTCCCGGAATGCCACTTCCTGCATCGTCCACTCCCTGAAGTCTTGTGTACTTTGGGAGTATATGGCGCGGGTGACCAAAAAAAACGCGCCCGAAGGCGCGTTTGGCAGGCTCGGGGCCGGATTACTTCGACACCACGCGCACCATCTCCAGGCACTTGTTGGAGTAGCCCCATTCGTTGTCGTACCAGCTCACCAGCTTGACGAAGGTGCCGTCCAGCGCGATGCCGGCGTCGGCGTCAAAGATGCTGGTGCGGGTGTCGCCGCGGAAATCGGTGGCCACCACCTTGTCCTCGGTGTAGCCCAGGATGCCCTTGAGCGCGCCTTCGCTCTGCGCCTTCATCTCGGCGCAGATGTCCTTGTACGTGGCTTCCTTGTTGAGTTCCACCGTCAGGTCCACCACCGACACGTCGGAGGTGGGCACGCGGAACGACATCCCGGTGAGCTTCTTGTTCAGCTCGGGGATCACCACGCCCACGGCCTTGGCCGCGCCGGTGCTGCTGGGGATGATGTTTTCCAGGATGCCGCGGCCGCCGCGCCAGTCCTTGTTGCTGGGGCCGTCCACGGTCTTTTGCGTGGCGGTGGCGGCGTGCACGGTGGTCATCAGGCCGCGCTTGATGCCCCACTTGTCGTTGAGCACCTTGGCCAGCGGCGCCAGGCAGTTGGTGGTGCAGGACGCGTTGGAGATGATGGCCTCGCCCTTGTAGGTCTTGTCGTTCACGCCAAACACGAACATGGGCGTGTCGTCCTTGGACGGGGCGGACAGGATGACCTTCTTGGCGCCGGCGTCCAGGTGCTTTTGCGCCGTGACCTTGTCCAGGAACAGGCCGGTGGATTCGATCACCACGTCGGCGCCCACGTCGCCCCACTTCAGGTTGGCAGGGTCGCGCTCTTGCGTCAGGCGGATTTTCTTGCCGTTGACGATCAGGGTGTTGCCTTCGACGCTGACCGTGCCCTTGAAGCGGCCGTGCACGCTGTCGTACTGCAGCATGTAGGCCAAGTAGTCGGGCTCCAGCAGGTCGTTGATGCCCACGATCTCAATGTCGGGGAAGTTCTGGACTGCCGAGCGCAGCACGTTGCGGCCGATGCGGCCGAAGCCGTTGATGCCTACCTTGATCGCCATGGTTGTGTTCTCCGGAGGATGATGAAACTGGATCGTTGTGCTTACTTGCGCAGCGCGGCACGCACGGTGTCGGCCACGTTCTCGGGCGTGAAGCCGAAGTGCTTGAACAGCACGGGCGCGGGCGCCGATTCGCCGTAGGTGTCGATGCCCACCACGGCGGCGCAGCCGTATTTCCACCAGCCGTCGGTGGCGCCCATTTCAACCGCGATGCGCGGCACGCCAGCAGGCAGCACGCCGGCCTTGTAGGCCACGGTCTGTTTGTCAAACGTGGTGGTGGACGGCATGGACACCACGCGCACCGCGATCTTCTGCGCGGCCAAAAGCTCCTGCGCCTTCAGCGCCAGCTGCACTTCGGAGCCGGTGGCGATGATCACGGCCTGGGTTTTCTTCTTGAGGCCGAGGTCGGCCGGCTCGGACAGCACATAGGCGCCGCGGCTGATGTCGCCCAGGTCGCGCTTGGGCGCGTAGGGCAGGTTCTGGCGGCTGAGCAGCAGCGCGGTGGGACGGGCCTTGTTCTGCAGGGCCACGGCCCAGGCCACGGCGGTCTCGGCCGTGTCACCGGGGCGCCAGACGTCCAGGTTGGGGATCAGGCGCAGGCTGGCCGCGTGTTCGATGGACTGGTGCGTGGGGCCGTCTTCACCCAGGCCGATGGAGTCATGGGTGAACACATGCACTACGCGCAGCTTCATCAGCGCGGCCATGCGGATGGCATTGCGGCTGTAGTCGCTGAAGGTCAGGAAGGTGCCGCCGTAAGGGATGTAGCCGCCATGCAGCGCCACGCCGTTCATGATGGCGGCCATGCCGAATTCGCGCACGCCGTAGTTGATGTGGCGGCCGATTTTGCCGTCTTCGCTGAGCTTGACCTCACCAGCCAGGTCAACCCGGAAGGCCGGCGTGGCCTTGGTGTTGGTGAGGTTGGATCCGGTCAGGTCGGCGCTGCCGCCCAGCAGCTCGGGCAGCGCAGCGGTGAACGACTCCAGCGCCAGTTGCGACGCCTTGCGCGAGGCCACCGTCTCGGCCTTGGCATGCGCGCCCACGGCGGTGTCCACGGCCACTTGCGCAAAAGTCTTGGGCAGATCGCCCTTCATGCGGCGCACGAATTCAGCGGCCAGTTCTGGGTGGGCGGCCTTGTAGGCGGCGAATTTCGCGTCCCATGCGGCTTCGGCCTTCTGGCCGGCGGCCTTGGCATCCCAGTCGGCATAGACGCTGGCGGGCACTTCAAACGGGGCATGGTTCCAGCCCAGCGCCTCGCGCGTGAGCTTGATTTCCTCCGCGCCCAGCGGCTCGCCATGGGCCTTGGCGGTGTTGGCGCGGTTGGGGCTGCCCTTACCGATATGGGTCTTGCAGATGATGAGCGTGGGAGCGTCGGCCTTGTTCTTCGCATCGGCAATCGCGCGGTCCACGGCGTCCACGTCGTGGCCATCGATCGGGCCGATCACGTTCCAGCCGTAGGCGGCAAAGCGCACCGCGGTGTTGTCGATGAACCAGGGCTGCACCTGGCCGTCGATGGAAATGCCGTTGTCGTCGTACAGCGCGATCAGCTTGTTGAGCTTCCAGGCGCCGGCCAGCGCGCAGGCTTCGTGGCTGATGCCTTCCATCAGGCAGCCGTCGCCCATGAACACGTAGGTGTGGTGGTCCACGATGGCATGGCCATCACGGTTGAACTCGCGCGCCATGAGCTTTTCAGCCAGCGCCATGCCCACGGCATTGGTGATGCCCTGGCCCAGCGGGCCGGTGGTGGTCTCCACGCCCGGGGTGACGCCCACTTCGGGGTGGCCGGCCGTCTTGCTGTGCAGCTGGCGGAAGTTTTTCAGCTCGCCGATCGGCAGCTTGTAGCCCGTGAGGTGCAGCAGCGCATAAATCAGCATGGAGCCGTGGCCGTTGGACAGCACGAACCGGTCGCGGTCCGCCCACTGCGGGTTGGCGGGGTTGTGGCGCAGGTGCCGGCCCCACAGGGCCACGGCCATGTCGGCCATGCCCATGGGCGCGCCGGGGTGCCCGGAGTTGGCTTGTTGCACGGCGTCCATGGCGAGCGCGCGGATCGCGTTTGCCATCAGGGGGGTATTGGCCATCAGGGGGGCTCCGGGAGGGAAAGACTTGGGGGAAACCCGGCATTTTACCGGGCTGCGCCAGCCGGTGCCCCCTGGGCCGGGTTGTCCGGGTAACGAACATCCAATGCTCTACAGTGCAGCCCATGCAAGGCCTTCACCTGACCGCCGACCTGTACCAGTGCCGCTGCGACGCGGCCTGGCTGACCGACGCGGCCCACTTGGGCGCCTGGTGCGTGCAGGCGGTGCAGGCCGCAGGGCTGCAGCCGGTAAACCAGTTGTTCCACACCTTTCCCGCCACGCCGCGCGGGCCGGGCGGCGTGACGGCTACCGTGCTGCTGGCCGAATCGCACCTGTGCGTGCACACCTGGCCCGAAGAGCGCGCCGTGACGCTCGATGTCTATGTGTGCAACTTCGGCGCCGACCACTCGGCCAAGGCGCGCGTCCTGATGGATGCGCTGGTGGACCGGTTCGCGCCGGAATGGACCGAGCAACGATCACTGGACAGGGGTGACGCAGCATGACGGCACAAGCCATGATTCTGGCGGCGGGACGCGGTGAACGCATGCGGCCGCTGACCGACGCCACACCCAAACCCTTGCTGGAAGTGCAAGGCAAGCCGCTGATGCAATGGCCCATGGAGGCACTGGCCGCGGGCGGCTTCACGCGCCAGCTGGCCAACACGGCCTGGTTGGGCGAGCAGATCGAACAGCGTTACGGTGATCGGCTGGCCTGTTCCCACGAGGGCCGCGACTTCGGCAGCGCGCTGGAGACCGCGGGCGGCATTGTGCGCGCACTGCCCATGCTGGACGAAGTGTTCTGGGTACTGGCGGGCGACGTGTATGCGCCCGACTTTGCCTTCACGCAGGCAGCGGTGGACCGCTTCGCCGCCAGCGGCAAGCTGGGCCATATCTGGCTGGTGCCCAACCCCGCGCACAACCTGAAGGGCGACTTTGGCCTGTCGCCTGAAGGCCTGGCGCTGAACCAGGCGCAGGTGAAATACACCTTTTCCACGATCGGCCTGTACCGGCGCGCGCTGTTCGAGCCGCCCTGGTGCACCATCCCGTCCGGCAACCCCGCGGGCATCAAAGCCCCGCTGGCCCCGTTGCTGCGTGCTGCGATGGACAATGGGCACATCACCGCCGAGCTGTACACCGGCCCTTGGACCGATGTAGGCACGCCCGAGCGGCTGGCCCAGATCAACGAGAATTGACATCAAAAATATCCCAAAATGATACCGTTAGCGGTATCATTTTGGGATGATCATCGTGGATACCAACGTGCTTGTTGGCGCCTGTCTGGGCGTTGGCGCGTCCGCTGCAGTTGTCGAAAACTGTCTGCGCGGCATATGGACGCCAGCCGTAGGACCCGCCCTGTTGAGCGAATACGAAGACGTGCTTTCACGCGAAAGCCTTTTTGAAGGCAGCCACCTGACAGCCAGTGAACGAGACGAGTTGCTGGACATTTTTCTTGCCAGCGCTCGATGGACAAAAACATATTATTTGTGGCGCCCCAACGTCCGCGATGAGGCGGATAACCATGTGGTGGAGTTGGCGGTCGCCTGTAGCGCGTCGCACATCGTCACCTGGAACGTCCGCGATTTTTCCGCGATGGAGCTTCGCTTTCCCTTGTTGAGGCTGGCCACCCCACCCCAAATGCTGAAGGAGCTGACAACATGAGTGCATTGACCCTGCGACTGCCCGACCACAAGCACGAGCGCCTGAAAGCCATGGCTGAACAGCGCGGCATAAGCCTTGCCCGGCTGCTGGACGAACTGACCACACAGGCGCTGGTGGAGTTCGACGCCGAAACCCATTTCATGGTGCGGGCCCAGCGCGGCGCCAACCGCGTTGAGCGTGGCATCGAGTTGCTCCGCAAGGCGCGGGGAGGCCTGCAATGAATCAAGCGTCCCTGTACGCCCAGCGCCGCGCCCGCGTGGCCGCCGACCTGGGCCGCGACGGCATTGCCATCATCCCCACCGCGGCGGAACACCCGCGCAACCGCGACAGCGATTTCCTGTTCCGGCATGACAGCTATTTCTATTACCTGACGGGCTTTACCGAGCCCAACGCCTGCCTGGTGATCACCGGCGACGGCGCCAGCACGCTGTTTTGCCAGCCCAAGGACCTGGAGCGCGAGATCTGGGACGGCTTTCGCCTGGGCCCGGACGCCGCGCCCGCCACGCTGGGCGTGGACGCCGCCCACCCGGTGGGCGAGCTGGATGCGCAGTTACCGAAGCTGATGGAAAACCGCGACGCCGTCTGGTACCCGTTTGCCATCCACCCGGGGCTGGAGGCGCGCGTGGGCGGCTGGCTCAACCAGGTGCGCGCGCGGGTGCGCTATGGCGCCCTGTGCCCCGAGCAGCAGCGCGACCTGTGCGGCGTGCTGGACGAAATGCGGCTGGTCAAGGACGCGCATGAGCAGGACGTGATGCGCCGCGCGGCGGCCATCAGCGCGCGCGCCCACATCCGCGCCATGCGCCTGAGCGCACGCATGCTGCGCGAGGGCCAGGACGTGCGCGAATACCACCTGGACGCGGAGCTGCTGCATGAATTCCGCCTGGGCGGCTCGCAGTACCCGGCGTATGGCTCCATCGTGGCGGCAGGCGCCAATGCCTGCGTGCTGCATTACCGCGCCGATGCCGCGCCGGTGCGCGCGGGCGAGCTGGTGCTGATTGACGCGGGCTGCGAGCTGGACGGCTATGCCAGCGACATCACCCGCACCTTCCCCGCCAACGGCAAGTTCACCGGCCCACAGCGCGTGCTGTACGACCTGGTGCTGGCGTCACAGGAGGCCGCCGTGGCAGCCACCAGGGCCGGCAACCGCTTCACCGACCCGCACGACGCCACGGTGCGCGTGCTGTCCCAGGGCATGCTGGACGTGGGCCTGCTGGACAGGAACAAGGTGGGCACGGTGGACGACGTGATCGACAGCCGCGCGTACTTCCGCTTCTACATGCACCGCACCGGCCACTGGCTGGGCATGGACGTGCACGACTGCGGCAGCTATGTGGAGCCCAGCCAGGCGGGCGAGGTCAGCGAGCGGCGCGACCCGCTGAGCAACGAGCTCATCAAGAACCGCCCCAGCCGCGTGCTGCAGCCGGGCATGGTGCTGACCATCGAGCCCGGCATTTATGTGCGCCCCGGCGAAGGCGTGCCCGAGCAGTTCCACAACATCGGCATCCGCATCGAGGACGACGCGATTGTGACGCCGTCAGGCTGCGAGCTGATCTCGCGCGGCGTGCCGGTGAACGCGGACGAGATCGAAGCACTGATGAAGGCCTGAGCGCGCCCGCGCGCCTCAGCCCTCGGCAAACCCCAGCACCTTCTCGGCCCAGCGCGGGCGCAGCACCGCGTGCAGCTGCATCTGGCCCGCGGCAATGGTCGCAATCAGGCGCGGGCCGCCCTGGCCCGCATCGCTGCCGTCCATCAGCAGCGCCAGGTCGGCCATGTGCACGGCGCGGCGCAGGTTGTCCACGCAGCGCGGGTAACGCTCCAGCACCTTGTGCGACGGCACGCCGTGGCCGCCCTCGCGCTGGCGCTGGCTCACGCGTTGCAGCAGGCGGCGCGGCTCGTCCACGCACAGGGCATACAGCACCACTTCGTAGCCCATGGCGCGGGCCTGCGCCATGAGCGCCAGGCGTGACGGATGCGACAGCGCGGTTTCCGTCACGAAGGGCCGGCCGGCGCGCAGCAGCGCCTGGCGCTGGGCGTCGGCCCATTCGCGCGCGGCCAGCGCCCGGGCCTCGGGGGTGGGCAGGTGCTGCAGGTGTTCCTGCTCATAGGCCTGCGCGTTGACGAACGGCAGGGCCGGATACCGCGGCGCCAGCAGGCAGCGGTAAAGCGTGGACTTGCCGGCGCCATTGGGCCCGGCGATCAGGTGCAGAACCGGCATGCGCCGTCAGGCTGCTTTGGGGTCCTTGCCGCGCTTGGCCCGGTTGGTGGCCACGGCCTGCTGGGTGCGGTCTGCCAGCGCGCCGGACTTGGCCAGCGCCACCACATGGCCTTGCAGGTCGTCCAGGTCCGGCGACAGGCCGCTGGCAGGAGGGGACAGGGTGTAAGGCGCGCGTTCCTGGCGGGCGATCAGCGCCTGGCTGTCGCTGGTGGTCAGGCCGGCGTGCTCCAGCGCCTTGCCCAGCGTGGCCCAGTACTCGATCTGGCTGGCCACGGAGCGGCGCATGGTCTGCGACGCCTCACGCGCCTGGTTGACCAGCTCGGCCGGCAGCTTGACGGAAACGAATGCGGGGTTCTCGGCCACGGCGTCCTCCTTTTTGGCGCATTATGCGCCAGAACGCGCCATGCCGGCATGGTGGCCGCGCGTGAACGCCTCTTCAAACACCGAGTAACCCGACCAGTCGCTGTGGGCGAAGCGCAGCACGCCGCCAGGCGGCGACACCACGGCGGCCGCGGCCGCCGCGTGCCGCGCGCCGGGCAGCGGCACGGCCATCGCGTGGCCGTAGCGCGTGATGTCGATTTGCGTGGCCACGTCCGGCAGGTCGGGGTGGGCGTGAGCCAGCTCGGCCAGCACGTGGGCGCGCCAATGTGACCACGGTGCGTCCAGCAGCTGCGCACGGGCCTGTGGCGACGGGCCTGGCGCGTGGTACCAGGTCAGCACGGTGGGGCCGGGGCGCGGGTCCAGCAGCTGGTGGCGCGCGTCCACATAGCCCAGCCCGGCGGAGCCGTACAGCACGTTGTCCCAGCTGGGCGGTGCGCCGGGGCGGTCATGCAGCGGCGCGCGCAGGTGGATGTTGGCCACCAGCCAGGGTGCGTACCGGGCGCGTGCCGCTGCAGCACGCAGCACGGCTGGCGGGTCTTGCACAATGCGCGCGGCCACGAACACCGGCAACGCCACGATGCACAGGCGGGCCTGCCAGCGTTCCAGCGTACGGGTGGCGTGGTCCCACGCGTCCACTTCCACGCCTTGACGGGTTTCGGCAATGCGCAGCACCGTGCGCGCTGGCCGCAGCCGGTCGCCCAGCGGCGCAGCCAGCTGCCGGGTGAGCCAGCCATTGCCTTCAGGCCAGGTCAGCACTGCGTCGCGCGGCGTATCGTCACCGCCCGGCGCCTGAAAGCCATGACGGCTGGCGAAGTAATGCACGCCGGCCCAGGCCGATACCGTGGCGATGCCGGCGCCGTAGTCGTCGCGGCAGCAGTAGTCCAGGTACCAGCGCAGGTGCGCATCGTCCAGGCCTTCTTCGTCCAGCCAACGCGCAAACGTCATGCCGTCCAGCGCTGCGTGCTGCGACGTAAAGGGCGCTTGATACGACGGCAGGGCAAAGCGCGCGGTGCGCTGCAGCTGCGCGATGCGTTGCGCAAACCGCGTGTACTGCGCCAGCGTCGCCGCGCCCACGCCCTGTACCGGCAGCAGGCCGTCCTGCCATTCACCGTTGAAGAACAGGCGCTCCTGCGGGCTGTGGCACAGGTGGCGCTCGTCATACTGCCAGCGCCCGGCCACGCGCTGGCGCAGGCTCAGCTCTTCCAGCAGGTCCTGCACTTCATGCGCATCGTCGCCCGGCACCGGCAGGTAATGCGCGCCCAGCGGGCAGGCCATGCCGCGCAGGCTGCCCGCACGGCTGTTGCCGCCGGCGGTGTCTTCCAGTTCCAGCAGGGCAAAGTCATCCCGCCCCTGCAGGCGCAGCGCGCGCGCCGCGGCCAGCCCGGCCACGCCGCCACCGGCAATGAGGGTGTGCACGCGGCGCGTGACGCCCGGCGCCATGCCGCGCGGCGGCTCGCGCAGCAGATGCCCGCGCCCGGGGCTGGTACCGGTGAAATCGCCCGCGATGCCAGGCGCGCGTTCGCAGCCCGGCAGCGCCAGCGCACCACCCGCCACGGTGGCGGCCAACAGGCTGCGCCGGCGCATCATTCGTGCACCTTGCCCCATTCGCGCTCGTAGGTGGTGACCAGCGCCTGGTTGGACAGGCGGTTCACGTCCGCCGGCACGCGCGCCATGTCCCGCGGGAAGTCAAACATCGGCGCCAGCGCCGGCAGGTCCAGAAAGCGCAAGCCCCCAGGCAGGGCATCGGGCAGGCGCCAGGGCCTGCGGCTGGCGATGACAAAGCCCCATTCTCCGAAGCTGGGCACATGCGCGTGGTACGGCGCGGCGCGCAGGCCCACGGATTCAATCGTGCCCACCACCGTCCAGAAACTCTTGCGCGCTACCAGCGGCGACGTGGTCTGCACCACGGCATAGCCGCCCGCGGCCAGCCGCTGGTCCAGCAGCGCATAGAACGAGTTGGTGTACAGCTTGCCGATGGCGAAGTTGGTCGGGTCGGGGAAGTCGACCACGATCACGTCGTAGCTGCCTCCACCCTGATCCGCCCCCTGCTCCAGCCACTTGAAGGCGTCGGTGTTGACGATGGTCACCTTGGGCGAGGCCAGTGCCCCGGCATTCAGCCGCGCCAGCGCGGGCTGCTGCGCAAACAGCCGCGTCATGGCCGGGTCCAGCTCCACCAGCGTGATGCTTTGCACCGACGGGTACTTCAGCACCTCGCGCACCGCCATGCCGTCGCCGCCGCCCAGCACGGCCACCTTCTTCGGCGCGCCATGCGCGGCCATGGCCGGGTGCACCAGCGCCTCGTGGTAGCGGTATTCGTCGCGCTCGGCAAACTGCAGGTTGCCATTGAGAAACAGCCGGTGGCCGGTGCGGCCCTGCGTCACCACGATGCGCTGCCAGGGCGAGCGTTCGCTGGCAACGATGCGGTCCTGGTAGAAGCGGTCTTCGGCCAGCGTGGTGATCTGGTCCGCCCCTGCAAAGCCCGCACCCAGCAGGGCCAGCACGCCCGCGCAGGCGGCGGCATGGGCGCGCCACTGGCGCAGCTCGTCACGGAACAGCCATAGCGCCCATACGGCCACCGCCGCGTTCATCAGGCCGAACAGCAGCCCGGTGCGGATCAGCCCCAGCTGCGGCACCAGCACCAGCGGGAACGCAACCGACACGGCCAGCGCGCCCAGATAGTCAAACGTCAGCACCTGCGAGACCAGGTCGCGCAGCGCCACGTTTCGTTTGAGGATGCGCATGACCAGCGGTATCTCCAGCCCCACCAGCATGCCCACCACCAGCACCAGCCCGTACAGCAGCAGGCGGAAAGCGCCGGGCGTCCAGGCGTTGGCGATGAACAGCAGGGCCGGCAGCGCGCCGCCGATCAGCGCCACCAGCAGCTCGATGCGCAAGAAATGCGCGGGCAGCTGCCGCTCAAAGAACCTGGACAGGTACGAGCCCACGCCCATCGCGAACAGGTAGGCACCAATGATGGTGGAGAACTGCAGCACCGAGTCGCCCAGCACATAGGAGGCCAGCGCTGCCGCTGCCAGCTCGTACACCAGCCCGCAGGCGGCTACGACGAAGACGCTGGCGAGCAGCGCCACCTCGACCGGGCGGGGTGATGGTTGTGTGCTCACGTTGGAGTTTGCTGTCGCTCTCGCGGGGTTCGCGGCGGGCGGTGTGCGGCGGGGCTCATACTGCGGTGGCTTTCGCTTCGCGAAAACTCCGCTGCGATGCTCGGGGGTCGGTTGCGCTGCGGAACTCGCTGCATTGCGCTTCGCTCCATTCCGCTCAGACAGCCGCAGCGAGCATGTGCACGTTGCGCGCTGCGCGCGCCAACACTCCCCCCTGCGCTTCTCGCCACCGCAGAAATCGCCCCGCCGCACACCGCCCGTCGCGAACCCCGGACCCAAGTACACCACCGTTGGCGTATCAGCAACGCCTCTGCAAAGCTGCGCGGCTGGGCGCACCGGCCTGGCGGCGCCTCTGGGACGCCGAGCAGCGCAAGGGAGAGTGTCGGCGCGCGCCAGCGCGCTTCGTGCTCTGACTCACTGCGGCTGTCCGAGCGCAGCGCGCAGCGCGTAGCGAGTTCCGCAGTGCGACCGAACCCTGAGCAGCGCAGGGGAGTCGCCGCAGGCGACCGTTCCAGTGAAGCCGCCAGGCCGGTGCGCCCAGCCGCGCAGCTTTGCCTCTCGATGCAACGAGCGCTACAGAACAACAGCCAAGGCGTCATCCGTGCACAGCCGCCGCAACGATGATGGAAATGCCCAGGCTCATGGCGCCCACAACGATGCCCAACGCCACGTTCTGCTTCTCCACGATCTCTTCCCACAGGTTGTAGGGCGTGATCTTGTCGATGACGATGAAGCTCAGCCAGAACACCACCACGCCGACCAGCGCGTACACGATGGAGCCGAAGAAGGCCCCTGCTTTCAGCCATTCAAAACCCATGATGACCTCCGGTTGGATACATGAAAAAGACCTGTGTATTCATTTGTGGCTGCCGCCACTGGAATAGCCGCCGTAGGAGCCGCCGCCCGAACGCCAGGTGCTGCCCGAGCTGCTGCAGTTCTCGCGCTGCGGGTCGCACGAGGCTATGCAGCCGCGCAACACCGCCAGGAAGACCAGCAGGATGAGCGCCAGCACAATCACCGTCATGCAGCCCACGCCCGATGATGCGCTGACAGGCGCGGCATCGGTGCGCTTGAGCAGGTCCGCTTTATCCTGCAGGCCAAAGGCCTTGATGATGGCGTCCGCTTCCATGCGGCTGCCGCTGGACCAGGTGATCTCGGCCGGCGTCTGCTCCATGGACAGCAGCGCCTTGCCCTTGGCGAAGTCGCGGTTGAAGGTCTTTTGCCCGCGCGCGACCTGCCAGTAAAACTCGCCTGCCACATAGGTTGTCTCGGCCTCGTAGCTGTACTCCAGCTTGTACGTGCTGCCCAGGTAGCTGGCGCTTTGCCCGTTGCCAGACAACTGCGGCGCGCCCGTGGTGGGCTTGACCATGCTCCAGCCCTCTTCGCTGTCCACCAGGAAGCTGAAGCCGCGCTTGGGGTGGTACAGCAAATACTCGTCCCAGCCGAAGTGCTCCGCGTCTTCCTCCTGCGGGTCATGGCCCAGCCGGTGCTGGAAGCCCACCACCTGCCACTGCACACCCTGCAGCTGGCCCGTGCTGCCCAGCGGGATGATGGGCTGCACCGGCTCGTCCTGGATGGCGTGGCGCAGCTGTGCGCCCATGCCGGAATCCAGGTCAATCAGGCTGTTGCACGAGCGGCAGGTGATGGCCTTGCTGTTGGCCAGGGTCACTTCCACCGGCGCGCCGCAGTGGGGGCAGGCGAACTGCCGGCCGCGCTCCTGCTTGACCATGTCGTCGCGCAGGCCGCTGAGCTTGAGTTCCTCCAGCAGCACCGCCCGCCCACGCGAGACCGACGGCGGCTGCGTGCCGTAGTCGATGCCGAGCACCTCGCCCTCGGCGCTGCGCAACTCCACAAACGCAAACGGCTGGCCCAGCGGCGGCAGGTGCGGCAGCTCGCCCTGCGCGGCCACCAGCACGGCCTGGTCATTGCTGGCAATGCTGAACGGCTTGCCACCGATGGCGGTGATGGCGCCCACGCGGAACCTGTCGGCCGCGGGCACTTCGCGGTGCATGGCAGCCGGCACACTGAACACATACGCGCCGTTGTCTTCGGCCAGCGTCGCCATGCTGCCATCGTCCAGCAGCGCCTCCCATTCGGTCCAGGTGCCAGCGGGCGACTTGTATTGCAGCCGGCCCACCAGCGTGAAGGCGCGGCCCTGCCAATGTCCGCTGGCCTGCAGCTGCAGCGGGCTGTGGTCGTCAAACAGCTCGGCCATCTTGCCCACGCGCTTGAGCACGTCGCCGTCGCGCACCACCGTGCTGCGGCAGTAGCCGCACACCGCATGCGTGGACTGGGCGCTGCGGAATTCAACCGGCGCGCCGCAGCCGGGGCAGGGAGCGCGGTAGGCGCGGTGGGGGGTGGGTTCGGTGGCCATCGGGATTCCTGTCATTGCGGGCCTGACCCGCAATCCAGACGTTGGCGTGCCAACATGGATCCCGGGTCAAGCCCGGGATGACAGGCTTTGCCTGCTACACCAGCTTCTTCAGCAGCTCGGCCTTTTTGGCGCTGAACTCTTCGTCCGTCAGGATGCCCTTGGCCTTGAGTTCACCCAGCTTCTCCAGCGTGGCCATCACGTCCTCGGGCTTGATGGCGGCGGCCGCGGCCTGGCCGGCCTGCGCTGCCCCGCCCTGCAGCCCCTGCTGCAGGTTCTGCGCCAGCACCTGGCCCAGCGCCACGCCCGCGCCCAGGCCCATGGCATCACCCGCGATGCCTCCGCCGCCACCCGCGCCGCCTTCGGCAAATTTGGGTATGGCCTGCGCGGTCTGATACTGCATGAACTTGCCCATGTCGTTGCCGACCATGCCCATGCCGATCTTCTGGTCCAGGATCTTCTGCAGTTCCTCGGGCAGCGACACGTTCTGCACCGTCATGCCGTCCAGCTGCAGGCCGATGGCCGCAAACGCCGGCGCCAGCTCGGTGGACAGTGCCTTGGCAAATTCAATCTGGTTGGCTGCGAGGTCCAGGAACGGAATGCCGCTTTGCGCAATGGCGTCCGACAGGTGCTGCAGCACCAGGCCGCGCAGCTGGCCGTCCAGCTCCTGGGTGCCATAGCTTTCCCGGGTGCCCGAGATTTCCGTGTGGAACAGCCGGGGGTCGGCGATGCGGAAGCTGTAGTTGCCAAACGCGCGCAGACGCACGGCGCCAAAGTCCTTGTCGCGGATGGTCACGGGCTGCGGGGTGCCCCATTTCTGGTCCACCTGCTGGCGCGTGCTGAAGAAATACACGTCGCTCTTGAACGGGGACTCGAACAGCTTGTCCCAGTTCTTCAGGTAGGTCAGCACCGGCAGCGTCTGGGTCGTGAGCTTGTAGGTGCCGGGGCCGAACACGTCGGCCACCTTGCCCTCGTTGACGAACACCGCCATCTGCGATTCGCGCACCGTGAGCGACGCGCCGTTCTGGATTTCCATGTCGCGCATGGGAAAGCGCCAGGCCAGCGTGCCGTCGCCGTCTTCCGTCCACTGGATGATGTCTATGAACTGCTTCTTGATGAAGTCCATCAGGCCCATGGCGAATCCTCCGATTAGCTAAAAGGTGTGCGGATGATAGCCCTCGCCGCAGGCCCCAACGCCGGACTATTGTCTTGGTAGCGAACGCCAATTGGCCTTTTTAAATGAGAATTCCTATCATTTGGGCAATGTTTTGAAAGAGCGCACCATGTCCAGATTGATCCGCCCCCACCTGCCCACCCTGAAAAAAACCGCCAGCTACTACCTGCTGCACATCACCGTGGCTGCGCTGGTGGGCTACGCGGTCACCGGCAACCTGTGGATGGCCTTCACGTTGAGCCTGATCGAGCCCTCGGTGCAGGCCGTGGCATTTTTCTTCCATGAGAAAGCCTGGAATCGCGTGGCGCGAGCCGACGCCGCCGAACCGGCGCCGGCCACGGCTTAGGGAAGCCCGGCCGACGGCCGCTCCTCGATCGCGTCAGCCGCCTCTTCGTTCAGCGCGCGGCCCTCGCGCTGCGGCTGCGTGAGCGGCGCGGGCTGCCAGCGCTGGCCGTGCATCAGGTTCACGCCGCTGACGGGCGTGCCGGCCATCTGCAGCTGCAGCCGCTCGGCGTCGCGGCGGCGGATGTCCCCGGCCACCTCGGCAATGTCCTCTTCATCCACGCCGAACACGCGCAGCGCCTCGGCACCGAACGCCAGTGCCGACTCGAACGTTTCGCGCAGCTGGAAATCCACGCCATGGCGGATCAGCTCGATCGCGTGCTGCCGGTCGAACGCGCGCGCCATCACCGGGGTGAGAGGACATTCGTGCTTGAGCAATTCGACGATGCGGCTGGTGACCTCTTTTTTGTCCACGCACACCAGGATGGCCTTGGCATGGCCGGCGCCGCTGGCGTGCAGCACGTCCAGCCGCGTACCGTCGCCGTAGAACACCTTGAAGCCAAACTGCGCTGCCGCGCGGATCATGTCGGTGTCGTTCTCGATGATCACCACATCAATGCCCCGGGCCAGCAGCGCCTGGCTGGCGATCTGGCCAAAGCGGCCAAAGCCGATCACCAGCACGCTGCCCGACTGGCCTTCGCCCGCCGTGATGTCTTCCACGCCGTCCATGCTGGGCGGGGGTGGCGCGGGCATGACCCAGCGCAGCGCCAGCGCGGCCAGCGGCGTGAGCGCCATGGACAGGATGATGGCCGCCGTGAGCAGCGCATTGACGTTGCCGTCCACGATGCCGGCCGCGGTCGCCGCCGAATACAGCACGAAGGCAAATTCGCCGCCCTGCGCCATCAGCGCCGCACGCTGCAGGCCATCACCATGGCTGGCCCTGGTGATGCGCGCCACCGCATAGATGCCCGCGCCCTTGAGCGTCATGTAAGACAGCACCGCCGCCAGCAGCAGCTTCCAGTCAGCCAGCACCAGCGGGATGTCCAGCGACATGCCCACGCTCATGAAGAACAGGCCCAGCAGGATGCCGCGAAACGGCTCGATGTCGGCCTCCAGCTGGTGGCGGAAGGTGGACTCGGACAGCATCACGCCGGCGGCGAACGCGCCCATGGCCATGGACAGCCCGCCCCATTGCATGGCCAGCGCCGCGCCCAGCACCACCAGCAGCGCCGCTGCCGTCATGACCTCGCGCGCATTGGCATGGGCCAGCACGCGAAACAGCGGGTTCAGCAGCCAGCGGCTAACGGCAATCAGCCCCACCACGGCCGCCACCGCCACGCCCACCGTGACCCAGCGCGACACCTCTGCCTGCGCCGGTTCCGGGGCCATGAAGGCCACGATGGCCAAAAGCGGCACGATGGCCAGGTCTTCCAGCAGCAGGATGGACACGATGCGCTGGCCGCGCGGCGTGGAGGTGTCGCCGCTTTCGTCCAGCAGTTGCATGACGATGGCGGTGGACGACAGCACAAAGCCCGCCGCCGCAATGAACGCCACCTTGCCCGACAGCCCGCCCAGCATGCCAACGCCGGTCAGCAAGGCGGTGCACACCGCCACCTGCATCAGCCCCAGGCCAAAAATCTGGCGGCGCATGGACCACAGCTTGGTCGGCTGCATTTCCAGCCCGATGACAAACAGGAACATCACCACGCCCAGCTCGGCGATGTGCAGGATGGTTTGCGCCTCGCTGAAAAAGCCAAGGCCAAAGGGCCCGATGGCCAGCCCGGCGGCCAGGTAGCCCAGCACCGAGCCCAGGCCCAGCCGCTTGAACAGCGGCACCGCGACGACACCCGCGGCCAGCAGGACGACGACCTTGACGAGTTCGGTGCCTGCTTCTGCGGCCATGGGGTGCTTCCGGTTTCGGGGTTGCAGACGGGGTAAGCGCAAAGTCTAACGCGCGCTCCTGCATCTCTCGCCCGCGCGGCCCCACGCCGGCCGCGTCGCTCAGGACGCCAGCGCGCTCATCTCGCGGTACAGGTCGGCCTTGCCTTCGAAGCCGATGCCCGGCAGCTCGGGCAGCACCACGTGGCCGCCTTCCACCTTCACGCCATCAGGAAAGCCACCGAAGGGCTGGAACAGGTCGGGGTAGGACTCGTTGCCGCCCAGGCCCAGGCCGGCCGCGATGGCCAGCGACATCTGGTGGCCGCCGTGCGGGATGCAGCGGCTCGCCGACCAGCCGTGCTGGCGCAGCATGTCCAGCGTGCGCAGGTATTCCACCAGGCCGTAGCTCAGGGCACAGTCAAACTGCAGCCAGTCGCGGTCGGCGCGCATGCCGCCATGGCGGATCAGGTTGCGCGCGTCCTGCATCGAAAACAGGTTCTCGCCCGTGGCCATGGGGTTGGCGTAGTAGTTTCGCAGCGTGGCCTGCAGCTCGTAGTCCAGCGGGTCGCCTGCTTCCTCGTACCAGAACAGGTTGTATTGCGACAGCGCCTTGGCGTATGCGATGGCCGTGTCCAGGTCAAAGCGGCCATTGGCGTCCACCGCCAGGCGCTGGCCGTCCTGCAGGATGGACAGCACCGAGTCGATGCGGCGCAAATCGTCGTCCAGGCTTGCACCGCCGATCTTCATCTTGACCACGTTGTAGCCGCGGTCCAGGTAACTGCGCATCTCGTCCTTGAGCTGGGCGTCGTCCTTGCCCGGGTAGTAATAGCCGCCCGCCGCATAGACGAACACGCGGCGGTTCGCCTGGCCGTTGCCGTAACGGTCCGCGAGCAACTGGTACAGCGGCTTGTCCTCGATCTTGGCGACCGCGTCCCAGATCGCCATGTCGATGGTGCCGATGGCCACCGAACGCTCGCCGTGGCCGCCGGGCTTTTCGTTGGTGAACATCGTGGTCCAGACCTTGTGCGGGTCGATGTTGGTGCCGGCGTCGTCGATCAATGACGCGGGCTCGGCCTGCAGGACGCGGGGGATGAAGCGCTCGCGCATCAGCATGCCCTGGCCGTAACGGCCATTGGAGTTGAAGCCGTAGCCGATCACCGGCTTGCCGTTGCGCACCACGTCGGTCACCACGGCCACCAGGCTCAGCGTCATCTTGCTGAAGTCGATGTAGGCATTGCGGATGGGAGAGCTGATCGGGCAGGTCTTTTCGCGGATTTCAACGATTTTCATGATGCGGTCCAAAGGGTCAGGGTGCGATGATGGCGGGGTGGCGCCCGTCGCGCCAATGCCCTTTTTCTCTGCTTTGATGCCCCGGAATAACCGGCCCCTGCATGACCCTGAACCTGTCCTGGCTCGAAGACTTCCTGGCGCTGGCCGACGCCGGCAACTTCTCGCGTGCGGCGCACGCGCGCCACCTGACGCAGCCCGCCTTCAGCCGGCGCATCCGCGCGCTGGAGGAATGGCTGGGTGTGGCGCTGTTTGACCGCAGCTCGCAGCCCGCGCGGCTGACCGCCACGGGCGAATGGTTCCTGGGCGTGGCGCACGACATGCTGGCGCGCGCCGCGCGCATCCCGGCGGACGCCCAGGCCGTGGCCGAATCGACCTCGGCCACGTTGCGGCTGGCGGCCACGCATGCGCTGTCGTTCACCTTCCTGCCGGGCTGGCTGCGCCAGCTCGAGTCGCACACCACGCTGGGCCCGGTGCGACTGGTGTCTGACGTACTGCAGCAGTGCGAAGCCTTGCTGCAGCAAGGCCGCGTGCAGTTCCTGCTTTGCCATGCCCATGCCGCCGCGCCCGGCGCGCTGGACGCCGCGGGCGCGGCCAGCGTCAAGGTCGGGACCGACGCGCTGCTGCCCGTCACCGCGCCCGGACGCGGCGGCAAGCCGCTGCACACGCTGGACGGCAAGGCCGCGCGCGGCGTGCCGCTGCTGGCCTACAGCCAGGAATCCGGCATCGGCCGGGTGGTGCAGGCCGTGCACGGCGCGGCGCTGCAGGCCCTGGGTGCGCGGCCCGTGGTCACGGCGCACCTGGCCACGGTGCTCAAGACCATGGCGGTGGACGGCCGCGGCATTGCCTGGCTGCCCGCCACACTGGTGCAGGACGACCTGGACGCCAGGCGGCTGGTAGCGGCCGGCGCACCCGCCTGGCAGGTGCCGCTGGACATCCGCCTGTACCGCGATGCCGGGGCCCTCACGCCAGCGGCCCAGGCGTTCTGGCGCGCGGCGGGCGGGCGCGCCGGCTGATCCAGGCCAGTGTAGGGATCCGTAGTTATGGCGTGCGTTATACCTGTTCAATCAGCGATCTAGTCGCGCAACTTTGAACAGCCCAAAGCAGGCTTGTACGTAGTTGAAATGCAATTCCTATAAAAAAGCCAAGATTCTGGGTACAACCACAAACAGAGTTAAAGTTCTCGTTAAGTATTAACTGATGATCTGACTGAACCGCCCCGAGTTTCATGGAGGCCCGTTGGTTTAAGTCAGGCCTCCACCGTGGAGGGCTGACTGGCGAGTTGCCGGTAGTAGTTTGCCTCAGCTTCTGCCGGCGGGATATACCCAATGGGT